>Ga0268298_10000028_pt1 | contig 172744 bp, 132 predicted proteins | sample WWTPWeurt_MetaG_FD_194462 | JGI IMG/M metagenome (GOLD analysis project Ga0268298, IMG submission 194462) | Activated sludge microbial communities from WWTP in Nijmegen, Gelderland, Netherland - WWTP Weurt | ecosystem: Engineered > WWTP > Aerobic digester > Activated sludge | place... | reverse complement strand
TTCTTTGACGAAAACAGAGACCGGCGGAAGCCGTCTGAGGAGCAGCTCGCGATGACGAAATTGCGGCAAGAATTCGAACAGTTCAAAGAAAGCCTCATCCGCAAAGGCGAAGCCAGAGGCGAAGCCAAAGGCGAAGCCCGAGGCAAGGCGATCGGCAAAGCCGACGCGCTGTTGGCGGTGATGGCGGCGCGGGGCGTGGCTGTGACGGACTTGGTGCGCAAGGCGGTGATGACGTGCCAAGACCCGGCCACACTCGACCGCTGGCTGGTCCAAGCCGCCACCGCTCCCTCGCCGGATGCCGCGATCGTGTTCGGCGCGTAACTGCGTCTCTAAGGAGGCGTTGGGATCGGTTGTGAGGGGGTGGGTTTGGGCTAGGTGGGGGGGGTTTTCAGGGCTTGGGCGATGCGGCGGATGCCTTCGCGCAAGGCTTCGGGGCGGCTGACAAACGTCAGGCGCAAAAAGCCTTCGATGCCAAACACGGCGCTGGGGATGGTGACGACGTTTTGTTCGTCCATGAGCTTCATGGCGAACTTCATCGACCGCTTGGTCCACGGCTCGGGGAGTTTCAGCAGGCAATAGAACGAGCCTTCGGGTGGCACAAAGTCGAGGCCGGCAAGGACGAGTTCCTCAAGCAGCACCTGGCGCTGGGCCAGGTAGTGCGGCCTATGCGCGGCCAACAGTTGCGGTTTGCGAAAAGTCTCGATGGCGACGCGCTGGGCGAGCGTATCGGCGCACGAGACGACAAGCTGATGGGCTTTGATGAGCGCAGGCATGTCCGCAAGGTGGGCCAAAAGCCAGCCGAGCCGCAGCCCGGTGAGGGCGCAACTTTTCGACAGGGACGACGCCACCAGGGTGTGCGGGTAAACCCACGCGGGGGAAAACGGGCGTTTTGGGGTGAAGTACAGCTCAGCGTAGACCTCGTCGGACAGCAAATACGGCGGGCGAGGCAGCCGCAATAAACCCTCGGCGAGTTTGCGGAGCTCGGCTTCGGGCCACACACGACCCGTCGGATTGCAGGGCGACGCAAGCGCGACAAGCCGCGTGTGCTCGGTGACACACGACAGCACGAGGTCGGCATCGGGCGCAAAACCCGTCTCGGGGGACAGCGGGGCTTCCTTCACGCGCACGCCTTCCAGGTGACACAGCTTTTGGTACGCGGGAAACGTGGGCGTGACGACCAGGACCTCATCCTGCGCGGGGTCCAAGAGCGACTTGATGGGCAGGTACAAGGCCTCTTGGGACCCGATGGTCACGCAGACGTTCTCGGGGGCATTGAGGCCCGGATACGCGAAATGCTGGGCGATGGCGGCGCGCAGGTCGGGAAAACCGGCGTTCGGCGAATAGGGGCACCCAAACCGCTGCATCCAACTCATCGCGGGGAAAAATGGGCCGCTTTCGGGGTGCAGCTTGGGTTGCCCCATGCCCAGGTCGATGGCGTCGGGGCGCTTTTTGTCGTTGATGACGCGGATGGCGGACGGCTGGATGTCCTTGATGTGTGGATTCATGGCGTGGGTTTCGGCAAAGACGCAATGCGGGCAAACAGCAGCCGCAGCAGTCGGTGGTTTTCAGCAAGGGTGTCGAGCGGACAGGTCTCTCCGATGCGGTGGGCTTCCTCGGGATCGCCGGGGCCGAGATTGACGGCAGGCAAACCGAGGGCGGTGAGCCGCGCGACATCGGTCCAGGCTTGCTTGGCGGTGACGGTCAGGCCGTGCTCTTTGATGAACGCGGACAACCACGGATGGCTGGTGCAAACGGTCCCGGCGGGGGCCGCATCGACAAACTCGACCGTTCCGAGCCCACCCACAAAGTCCAGCAGCCACTTTTGGGCATCCTCAACGGAACGGTTCGGGGCAAAACGGACATTGAGGTTGAGGTCCACTTGGTCGGGAATGACGTTGCGGGCGTTGCGGGTTGCGATTTGGGTGGCGGACACGACCTCGTGGAACACCAAACCGTCCACCACGACGGGCTGGGGCGTGGCAGCGGCGAGCTTGTCGAGCAGCGGTCTTGCGGCATACAGGGCATTTTGTCCAAGCCAGGGCCTGGCGCTGTGGGCGCGCTTTCCGTGGACCGCGACCTGGGCGTGCAGGCTGCCGGAACAACCGGCTTCGATGCGATTGGCCGTCGGCTCAAGGACCAGGCACAGGTCCAGTTGCAACAGGCGGTCGCGCTCTTGTTCGCACAGCAAGAGCAGGCCGTTTTCGTCTGCGGGTCCCTCTTCGCGGTCATAAAACACACAGGTCAAATCGACGGGCAGCGCGGCGGATTCGGCAACAAGGCGCAGCATGACCGCCAAACCGGCCTTCATATCGGACGCGCCCAGGCCAACGACGCAACGCCTGTCGAGATCGATGCACGGGGCGGAATCGGTCGTCGGAGGCACGGTGTCGGTGTGGCCAAACAAACCGATGCGCGGGCCTCCGGGGGTGCCGCAGCGAACCAAGACATTGTTGCCGTGGCGGATGGGCTTTGTGCCGGGGGAAAGCTCGGGGATGCGGTGCATCAAGTAGTCGGCAAGGCGGGCTTCGTCGCGGGTGACGGACGGAATGGCACACAACGTGACGGTTTGCGTGGCCAACCAAGCGGTCAGATCGTCTCGGGACAGGGCGCGCATGGCTACACCGGGACCTGAAACGACCGCAGCGCGTCGTTGAGCGAGGTCTTTTGATCGGTCGAAGCGCGACGCTGACCAATGATGAGTGCGCAGGGAACGTGAAACACGCCCGCCGGAAAGGTCTTGGGCATGGTGCCGGGGATGACGACGGAACGGGCGGGCACGCGGCCTTTGTAGATCACCGGTGTTTCGCCGGTCACGTCCAAGACGGGCGTCGAAGCGGTCAGGACGACACCGGCGCCGAGCACGGCTTCGCGTTCGACCACGACGCCCTCGACCACGACACAGCGCGAACCGACGAAGGCACCGTCTTCGACGATGACCGGGCTTGCGGCGGGAGGCTCCAGGACGCCGCCTATGCCAACGCCGCCGGACAGGTGGACGTTTTTGCCAATTTGGGCGCACGAACCGACGGTCGCCCACGTATCAATCATCGAACCGGCCCCGACGTAGGCCCCGATGTTGACGAAACCGGGCATCAAAATGACGCCGGGTTCGAGGAACGAACCGTAACGGGCGACACCGGGCGGGACGATGCGCACGCCGGGGGCGCGTTTTGCGTCCTTGACCGGAACTTTGTCCACAAATGACAGGACGCCGGCGTCCATGGGCACAGCGGGCCGGAGCACGAAGTACAGCAGCACCGCCTGCTTCACAAAGACCTGCGTTTGCCAGCCCAAATCCGTCGGCACGGCCACGCGGAGGCGGCCTTCGTCGAGGTCGGCAATCGTGGCAAACACCGCCTGTTGCGTGTCTGGGTCTTTCAGCAGGGTGCGATCGGCAAAAGCGGCTGAGATGCGCTGGGCGCGGGTTTCGTCGGAAGCGAGCATAAGCGCGATGTTCTATCCGAAGACCCAACGCCTGAAAAGAGGGCTTTACATTGAGACGGCATCCCGTGTCCACCCGAGCCGTTTCTTTTGTGGGAACGAACTACGGTGCGGTGACTTGCCAGCGTTCGCATAGGGGGGTTTCGCCGCAGAGTTCTGCGACATAGCGCGAAACGCGCAGGGTGCCTTGCGTCGGCGAGGTATCGGGACAACAAAGATACAGTTCGCGCCTGGCCCTGGTGATGGCGACGTAAAACAGACGGCGTTCCTCGGCTTCGCCACCTTGGGAAAGGGGGTCTTCGTTTTCGGAAAGCGCAGCGACTGACGGAAAATAACCCTCGGCGAGCCAAAGCAGGAACACCACATCCCATTCCAAACCCTTGGCTTGGTGCACGGACGACAGCACAAGCTGGTCCTGTGCCGTCGAGCTGTCGAACGTGCCCAGGGTCAAGGCGGACAAGAAGTCACGGAGCACGGTTTTTGCGCCCTCGTCGGCAAGCGGAAGCGCGTTTTGTGCCAAAACCGGTTGCGGCAGCGCCGGATCGGAAAATGCGGCCAAGTCCTTGACTCGAGAAGCCGCGTCGGTGAAATGGCGGCTCGCATAGTCTCGATAGTGTTTTGCGACGACAAGCTCGAATAGACGACCCGGCAAACCGACCAACGATGCCGCATCGCTTTGTTCCATGCACTGCCGCAGTGCCCCAAACAGAGGATGCAGACGCGCCAGATTTTTTCGTGCGACCTGTCGCGTTTTCGGCGGAACCCAAAAATGAAGCGGCTCGCCTCGCCGTTGCCGTTCGAGAAGTGCTTTCAGGACTTCCGCCCGTCCCGTCGGTCCCAGTCCCTCGACCTGCCGGAGCACGCGCGTCCACGACAGTTCATCCTGCGGATCGAGAAGGACCCGCAAAAACGCGAGCACGTCTTTGACATGCGTTTGCTCCATCAGCCGTTGCCCCGAGCGAACGACATACGGAATCCCGGCGCGCAAAAGGTCCACCGACAGCTCGCGGACTTGCCGATGATGCCGATACAGGACGGCGATCTGTCCCAACCGCTGCCCATTTTTCACGAGCTCGCGAATGCGAGACAGCACAAACGCCGTCTGAAAGCGCACATCGGGAACCTGCACGACCGCCGGTCGAACGGACAGCGACGGCGTGTCGAGCGCACGCATCGGCGGACGTGGCAAAAGTTGGCCGGGCGGCGACGACAAAAGACAGCGGTTCGACAGCGCCACAATGTCGGGTTGCGAGCGGAAATTCGTGGACAAATGGATTCGGCAAGCGTCGGGCCAGCGGAGCGAAAAGGAATGCAGCGCACGCAAATCCGCGCCTCGGAAACGGTAAATCGACTGTGCATCGTCTCCGACCACTGTCAGCGAGCGGTGCTGCGCCGCCAAATCGTCGGCCAGGATGCTCTGCAATGGACTCACGTCTTGGTATTCATCGACGAACACATGCAGAAATTGCGACTGCATGCGTTCGCGTGCCTCTCGACAATCGGACAGAATCAACCGCCACGCGAGCAGCAAATCATCAAAATCGCACACACCCATACGCACCTTTTTTTCCATGTAGCGGTCGCACACCTTCGACAAAAGCTGCCGATGCGGGAGCAGCGTTGGAGCCCGTGCCAACAACACGGCTTCGAGGGGTTCTTCCGTCACCACAGACAGCGACCACAAACCTTGCAAAAAGGACGGCCTGGGCAAAAAAACTCCGACGGGAAATGGCGTTTCGTGCAAACAAACCGCGAACAAATCGACGGCATCGGCCTGGTCGAGCACCGCCGAACGCGGCGACAAACCAAGTTGTTGCCCAAACTGCCGCACCGCCCGCAACGCCAGACCGTGAAACGTGCCTGCCCACATGTCGGTCAAGGGCTTGGACGTATGCAGCGCCAAGCGCGCCAACATCTGCCGAGCGGCTTGGTTCGTGAACGTCGCCAGCAGAACGCGATCGGGCGAAAGGCCCTGTCGCAAAAAGTACGCGACGCGGTGGGTGAGCGCCCGGGTTTTGCCTGAACCTGCGCCAGCCAGCACCAGCAACGGACCCGGCGGAGCAAGCACGACTTTGCGTTGCTCCAAGGACAACTCGCCAAACAAAGGGTCGGCTTGTTCAGCGTGTTCGGTGTCAGCGGCTTCTTCGGTTTGCACGCTCTGCGCTTACCGTGACGGCGGCAAGGAAGTCAACGGGCCGGGCAATGCCGACCAAACCGACGCTCGGGCCACAAAGTCGGCGACCTCTTCGCGCTTGTCCTGGTCGTCGGGAGGAATCGTCAAAAGGAGTTCCGAAAACGTCTGTTTTGCGCCGTGTGCATCCTCCAAAAGAAGTTGGGCTTGCCCGATGAGCAATTTCGCTTGGTACACAAAACGGAAGTCGGGCAGACCAGCGTCTGTGCTTTTCCGCAATTCCGTGATCGATTCTTTGTACCCACCGCGCTGAAACAACAGACGCCCAAGCAAATACCGAGGCAAGCCCGCTGGCTGCACCTGTTCGGCGGCCCATGACAGCAGGTAGGCATTCACCACCTCGCTTCGTTCGTCTTTGCGCAGCGACGATCCCGCTTTCCTTCCGGTGAGCACAGACAACAATGGCAGGCCCGCATCGCCCGACGAAAGCGCCGTTTGTTTGGCCAATAGCGTGCGGGACTGAGCCTCGGTATGAGGCAATGCCAGCGCGGCTTCGTAATGCGTTTTGGCCTCGGGAAATCGCCCGTTGAGCACTGCGATGTCGCCCAGCCGAGCCTCGACCCGACCGCGCAACGCCTGGGTCGCAAACGAATGCGAAAGCACTTTTTCAAGCGTCGCCTTGGCGCTGTCCAATCGATCGAGTCCAATCTCTGCCTCGGCCAGATCCAGCAAATGATTTGGCTCGGCGGGATCGTCGTGACAGACCGTTTGCAAAACCGCTACAGCGTCGGCATCACGGCCTTGGCTCAGCAGCTCGAACGCGCGTTCGCGGCGAACCGCCAAGTCGTGCGCGCACACTTTGTGAAAAACTGCCGGGCGTCGAAAACGCTCTTGCTCGAGGTCTTTGGCCTTTTTCGGCAAGGGCTGCGACGCGACAAACGCGAACCAATCCTGTTTCAACGCTGAAAACGGCCTTCCATACACGCGGGCAAAATCCGCCGGACTTCCACCGGACCGATAAACGGCGAGCACTTTTTCAGGGCCGTGCTGTTCCAGCAAAAAACGAATGAACGAACCCGCGACGGTGTACGCACGCGACGACGGCAGACTGAAAAAGCGCATCCCGGAAAAAACGTGTTCGAGCGGCGGCATAAGTCCGATCTGCTGCATCGCCAGCACGCTTTGATGCAGCGAAACATTGCCGGTCATTCGACGATCGGCAGCGACGGCAACGCCTTCAATGAGACCATGCTGCGGCCACACACCGGACCACGACAAATGAAACACGCTGTCTCCAGCGGCCCCGGCGAACACATGCGCGAGTTCGTGCCGCAACACCGAGTGAGGCCACGCCTCGTGATGCAGATAGATTTCCCGTCGCCAGGGCTTCGCGATGTAGGTATGACTGGCACCCATCCCTCGCCGTTTTTCCGACGGTGAATCGAACAAGTAACTCACGATTTTCGCGGGCTGCTGGTGCCCTTTTTCGCCCTCGGCGCTGTGCAGGCCAAACAAGCGCGCGACAATACCGGTTTTCCACGACGGCTCGACCCCGAGCAGGTCGCGAAGTTGCTGAAAGCGCAGTTCGTGTTCGCGAGCGTACAGCGCCAAATCGTGATCGACTTTTCCGCCGGGCCGATAGCGGAGGACAAAATGCGGCGTCTCCAAACGTCCCGGCAAGCGCAGCGCAACCGAAGCCTCATCGGCACAAAGACCCAGCCGCCCGCCTTGCCAAAACAGAGCCTGGCCTCCCAAAAAACAACCCAGCGCCAGAACCAGCGGGAGTCGCTTTTTGTGCGCCGCAAACAGGAGCCGCTTTTCTTTCAACGACACAAGCCGAGCCGCGCAAAAGAGCGCAGACAGTGCAAACAAAAGCTGTTCGAGTCGTGCCCAAAAAAACGCGGGTTCAACGCGCACTTCCTCGTCGTAAAGCGCGCCGGGAAAGTAACCAAAAAATGGGTCATATGCGAAAACCGCCGGCGAGTTCAACGCGCGCAGCACGGCCCACGCGATCGAAACAAGAAACACACCGTATCCCACACAGAGCGCCCTTGCGCGCGTGGCTGCAAACAAGCCAGCGACCACGCCGACCGCAGCCGAAATCGCCGCCGACAAGACCGGCAAAAGCAGATAAAACAGAAACCCTGCGAAATAATTGCAATTTCGTACCCTCAAACCATTGGCAAGAAGCAACACAAGCGGCACAAAACACAAAAACAAGGTCGCAATGCACGTTTGTCTCCACAGCGAAAATACCAAATACGTCGGTGTGGTTCCGTGTGTGTAAAATGGGCCACTTTCCGTCTGTGATGAGCCTTTCCTCGCTCGCTGCACGCGGGCCACGCCTCGTTCGATCGCCGCCAACGACGCAAGAATCGCGCACAAAAGCGAAGACTCATATCCAAGCACATTGAAAAGTGGAATGACGCACAGCGCAAAAGACACAAACAAGAACAAAAACAACCAAATCCAATCGCCTATCCAATGCTTTTTCCACGCTTTTTTTCCGGCTTTTCCGAAACCGCTGTCTCTGCGTGCCCTCGGGTTATATCTCGACGAGGTTGGCGCGTCCGGCGACGGAGAAATGGGTTCTTGTGGCGGTGTTGACTTCATGACGCGGCGCAGTTTAGCCTTCCCGGAAGTCAAAAAGCCAAAACACGCGCAGACCCGCCCGTCGGCGCAGGACGTGTCACAAGCAGCCCTTTGCGAGGACCCCTTGACGGAGAGCCCCAAAACTCGACCTGTGTCACTGACACTTAGGTATCTTGCCCCAAACGCCGTGACGGCCCTGTCGCTGCTCTGTTCGGTGATGGCGATCCAGGCCGCGCTGCGCGACCAGATCGTTCAGGCTTGTTGGTGGATTGCGTATTCGACGCTGACGGACAAGCTCGACGGTTACGTGGCGCGACGACTCAATGCGTCGAGCCCGCTTGGCGTGCAGATGGATTCGCTGGCCGATCTGCTGAACTACGGATTTTGTCCGTCGGCTGTCGTGTACGCCTTTTTTCACCACGCGGCCCGCAGCGGGTTGGGTTGGTCCACGGGCCTTCCGAGCATCGCGCTCAGCATGATTTGTGCGGCGTATACGTTGTGCGCGGCGCTGCGGCTTGCGCGTTTCAACGTGAGCGCGGGAAATCCAGAGTTCTTTTTCGGTGTCCCAACGACCTTTTCGGGCGGTTTCCACGCGATGGCGCTGGCGACGCTGTGCAAGTATGGGAATCCCGATTGGTTTTCAGATCAAACCTATCCGGGGTGGCGTTTGCTCGGGAGTGTGCGGCTCGATGAATGGGCGCAGGCCTATCCGTTGGTGCTGCTGCTGTTCGGCTTTTTCATGGTGTCGAGCTGGCGCATGCCCAAGTTTGGAAAGCTGAAAATTCGTCCCCTCAACCAAGTCATGATTGGGATGCTCGTCGTCGGGTACATCTTGGCCGCGCTTCAGCTTGCACCGGAGTTTCTGATTTTCGGTGCGATGTTGTATTTGCTGGTCTCTCTGTTTGCGCACTTTCTGTGGACCCCCAAAGAGCGCCCCGAACCGTTTTTCCCCATTTGATTGTTGTTTTCAGAGCGCCCCCCGTTCTCCCACACCCCCCGATTTTTGCGGCAAGCCTTGCATGCAAACTTTGCCGGTTTGCAAAAAGGGACACGTCTCCGAACCACCGGTTTTTCGCTCGTGCCGTTCCACATTCCGTTGGATTTCACACAGTTGACGGAAGCCACAAGAACTGCCATCGCGTTGGCACGAAGTTCGCAATTCCCCTTTTTGTGAACGAGGCGATTTCGCCTTCACTTGTTCGGTGGGTTTGAGTCGAATTGAGACGAAAGGAATATGCCTATGAAAGCGACAACAGGTTTCCGTTTTGTGTGTGCGTTGACACTTGCTGCTTCGATGTCTGGATGTGGGAGTGCCAGTCCGGCGGGCGAGATTGGCGCGCCCCCTTCTTCTGATTCCGGGAACTCCGCCAGCGCCGAGCGGGCCATCGAAGAAGCCGATATCATCCAATTGGCAGATGGCAAACTGTACGCGCTGGCGGGCTCTGGGACAGTTTCCATCGTGGATGTTTCGACACCGGGCAAGCTGTCTTTGCTGGGACAAACACGGCTTGCGGGGACCCCTTTCGAGATGTATTTGCGGGGAAACCAGCTTGTCACGATGTGGAACGGTGCCTTTTCCGCAAGTGGAGTTCCGGTGCCTGTGCCGCAACCCCCAAGTTCCACAACGTATGTTCCCCCAAGCACTCCTGATCCGAATGCAGGTGCAGGGATTGTCGTGCTCGACATCGCCAAGCCTTCCGACATTCGCAACCTGGGTGGTTTTCCCATTCCGGGCCAGTTGGCTGATTCGCGCCTCGTCGGAGAAGTGTTGTACGTCGCTACGTATGAAAATTCAAAGTGCTACCGCTGTTCGCAAAAACCACGCACGTTGGTCACGAGTTTTGACTTCCGCGACCCGACCGTGGCACGCCAAGTGAATCAAGCAGAATTTGCATCGAATGCGCCCAGTTCCTACAACCTCCCATGGGGGTCCAATTGGAAACGCAGCCTGTTTGTGACACCGCAGCGGCTGTACATCGGAGGCCATGCGGACATCGACCCGAGCAAACTCAATTCGGGCACTGAAAAAGAAGGAATCATTGACGTACTGGACATTTCCGATCCAACCGGAAAGTTGGTCGCAGGAGCGCGCATTCAAGTCGCTGGTGCCGTGCTCAGCCGTTGGCAAATGGAAGAACGGGACGGAGTATTCCGTGTCGTCAGCCAGCGCGGTGCGGGACGAACGGGAAATGGTTTGGGAAATCCCGATGTGGATACGTTCACCATTCACAACACACAGTGGTACCAATCGCTGGGACATACCTCGATCAAGATGCCACGGCAGGAGGGTCTGCGTGCGGTGCGGTTCGACAAAGACCGAGCCTATGCGATTACCTACAACCAGACCGACCCCTTGTGGATGATCGATCTCAGCAATCCGGCGTCTCCGACGGTGCGTGGCGAATTGCACATGCCTGGATTCATGTTCTATCTGGAACCTTACGGAGACCGTTTGATCGGTCTGGGCATCGATCGCAACGACCCCGCAGGCAGTCTGAATGTGTCTCTGTTTGATGTCTCGAATCTGGATGCGCCAAAAATGTTGAGCCGCGTTCCGTTCGCCAATCCCAAGCTGTATGAGGACTACCAAATCCTCAACTATGAACTCCCGGAAGACCAGGACCGCATTCACAAAGCGTTTCGCGTGTTTCCCGATGGCCTGATCGCGGTGCCCTACACCGACGCTGCCAAGACGTATCGCAGCGGCGACGCTTGCCAAAGCGTCAGCGGCGCGATCCAGCTCGTGGATTGGACGGGGGACAAACTTTCGCACCGAGCGCGTCTTGCGATGCGCGGCAATCCTCGGCGCGCACTTCAGCACAACGGAGAACTTCTGGCGGTTTCGGATTCCAATGTGAGCTTGTTTTCCTTGGGCAGCGGTGGCGCGGTCTCGATCAAAACTGCCGATTTGGTCATCGGCACCTGTGCCCCCAAACAACTTCCGTATGACTACGGATACGACGATGTGCGCGAAGGCAAGGCCTACAATTGTTCTCCGTTTTTCTTCAAATGCAGCACGACGCCAGGCGGAAGGTCTGGGAGTGCATCGGGAATCGTCCTCCTTTTGTCTACCTTGGGTCTTTTGGCGACCGTTCGCGCTGCCAAACAGCGCCAACGCGGACGAGCTGCCTCTGGCCGCACGCTGTAAAACCGCCCTCCCCTCTCGATTCCCTCCTTTTCAATTCCGGTTGACCCTGCAACGATAAGAGCATCTAAAAAAGCAAGCGTCCGCATGGGGGTCCTGCTTGTTGAGCACGGTGCGCAAACGGACAATGACCAAAGCACTCTTGTTCAGGTGGGTGCGGGGCATCCTGCGCATACCTTCGCAACGTCAAGGCTTTGGGGGACTGTTTTTCAGTCTGTGTTTCGGGCTCTGTTTTGGAATTGCGTGTTGTCCGCTTGCCGCCCGTTCTGAAGGCCGTTCGGAATGGGTTTTGGCCCAAATCCAACAACGCAACGCACACTTGTCCCCCCAGCTTCGCCAGGAAAAATTCGGGATGATGGGCGCGACGCTGTACGACTTTTTCCGGGCGACCAATCACTTGTTTTGGACCGACTATGGAAACTCTCCGCAATTGTCTTCATTTGGCAGCCCGACGACGCGCATTTGGATACAGGGGGACGCACACTGCGGAAACGTGAGTGCTCTTCTGGCGAACGAAAACCGCGTCATCTTCGAGTTGGACGATTTCGACGATGCCCTGATTGCCGACTACCAGCTTGATGTCTGGAGGATGGCCATCAGCATGCTCTTGGCCGTCCAGGAAAACGGTGGCCTACCCCAACGCGAGCAGGAGCAGCTCATCGACACCTTCACCCTGAGTTATTTGCGCACGCTGCACGGGTACATCGACAACGCGAACGAACTTGTCACCACCTTTTCCATCGAAAACACACCCGGTTTTCTGTCCGATTGGATGAGCAGAGAAGCCGAACAAACACACTACCGAGTGCTGCGCAAAAACACGGTCTTGGCGTCGGGAAAACGTGCGTTCAATTTTGACAAACCAGGCATGTTGCCTGTGTCCAATGCCCAACTTCACGCGCTGCAAGCCGCGATGACCAGCTATCAGGCCACGCTGACCGGACGGCTGGCACACATTCCGGGCTACTTTCGCATCAAGAGCGTCGCGCTGAAAGCCAAGGGAGGCATGGGTTCGCTTGGTTCGCTGCGATTTTTTGTCCTCATCGAGGGCTTGTCGGCCAGCCAAGATGACGACCGGATTTTGGACCTCAAGTCCGAAGGCGCGCCCGCAGGATGGCAGTGGATGGACCCTTCTGTGCGAGACAGTCTGGTTGGTATGATCGGAAACGACCATGCGCTGCGTGTGGTCCTCGGATATCGCGCAATGGGTTATCGCAGCGACGAGCATTTGGGCAGTTTGCACGCACTCGGAGAACACTTTTTCGTACGCGAACGGACTCCTGTTCGTTCGTCCATCGAAATGAGCAACATTGTGAACCCCCAACGCGCCCGACTTCTGGCCAAACAGTGGGGCGCGATTTTGGCCACGTCGCATGCACGGGCTGACCAAGACAGCAGTCCTCTTCTTCCCTACGATTTTGAAAAGGAAGTTTTCGCGAAAGTCGCGTCTGAAAAACAGCGGCTTGCTTTCGTGACGCGCGTCCGCCAGATCGCGTTTTTCTACGCGCGCCAAGTCAACGACGACTATCGCGCCTTCAAAGAATGGCAGGCCAAGGTCTCAAAAGTCGCACAGACCCAGTAATCCGACTCGACGCGCAGCGAGCCTATCGCCGACCGAGCAGAGCTTGTTTCAGATCGTCGAGATCCGCTTGGCTGTGCGCGAGCTGAATGCGTGTGGCTTCAAGCTCTCGCGTGAGTTCCGCAATCCGTATGAGCGCGGGCTTGACCGCAGCTTGCAGTTCCACTTCGCGTTGGTCGCGCTTTTTCAAAATGTCCGTCAGGCGATCGATTTCTTTGCGCAGCGCCGCCTCGCCGGCCAAACGAGTCGCGTCCTTTCCTTCCAATTCCACCAGGCGTGCGCGCTGTTTTTCGAGTTGCTTCTGCGCCTCGGTGAATTTGGCCTCTAGCTCTTCGCTGCGCGGATCGATTTTGGTTGCCAAACGCTCGCGCAATTCTTTGCCAAGCTCGTCCACTTTCTGCGCCAAGTGTTCTTTGTCGCGACCCAAGTTCGCGATGACATCGTGCAGCCGCTCGACTTCATCCAGGGCTTCGTTCCGCAGCTCTTTGGCGCGATCTTCCTGCTCTTGCGCAATGCCCACTTCCCGACGCAAAAGAGCCTGTTCTTCGATCATCCGCTTGATCTGCGCCCGCGATTCCACAAGTGCCTGGTTCGTCATGCTCATCAGCGAAAGGTCCGGTCCGTCGTCCGAAACTTCTTTTTCCACGAGCTGAATGTGCAGACCCGCGAGTCGAAGGATGTCTTGCGGCTTGAGTGTCTCTTGGGAAATGCGCCGCCCATTGAGCAACGTGCCGTTGTAGGAACCCAAATCCTTGACTTCATAGGAACCGTCTTCGCAGCGACGAACCACGATGTGGTGCCGCGAGACGCGCCGGTCATCCATGCGCAGCAGGTTGTCTTTGGCGCGACCCACGGTAACTGGCTGACTGCCCAGCCGAATTTCCAGCGTGAGCCCGTCCTCGGTGACGATCACGAGACTTGCGGACATGGGGGACATCATATCGCGCAGTCTGGGGACTTGGGGAGACGCGACTTTTGCCGGTCAATCATTGACACTGGCACTGGCACCCGTGTTTGTGCCTGCAAAAAGCTGGGTCGCATAAAGCTGCCGTTTTCCCTGCAATGTGGTTGCAAAAGCCACACCCACGCCCACCCGCGTCAAGCTTCTGTCCAGGATGTTTCGCCGATGACCTGGACTTTCCAAAAGACTCCGTTCTGCTTCCTCTTCCGTCGGTGCTTGCGCCAGATTTTCCGCCACAATCGAATACCGCAACTTGGCACGTCGAACGCGATCTTCCGGTGTGCCTGTGGTGGGAGAATGATGGGTCACGCTGCTCCGACGGGCCATTTCTTCGCTGTGTGCGCGGGCAATCTGGCTCAACACCGGATCGGCGATGAGTGCGGGCAGCCCGGCCTGTTTTCGATCGCGGTTGAGCAAGCGATGAAGCTCTGCCTCCGATTCCGCCTGCGTACTTTTCGGTTCTTGCGACTGTGGTTTTTCAACCTGCGGCAACGAATCCAGCGCCACCCCGCACGGCCATTGAAAGTTCGCTAGCACCTGCGGTCCATGCTTGCCTTCCGCGACCACTTCGATCTTGTAAAACCCCGCCGCCTGACAGCGCAGTACACCTTGAAAGGCGCGCCCTTGTCCCGTGAGACGCAGCGACACGATGGCACCGCTCGGTTCCGTGACAAGCACCTGTGGTTTTTCATACGGGGGCAAAACCGACCCCGAAAACGGCACCCACGCATCGGACACTTGGGCTTGGGGCTTGGGCGGCGAAAGATCCAAAAACGACTCGACCAACACCACCAGCACGCGGCTCCGTTCCGCATCGAGCGGTGCCAGCGCCACGCCGAAATAGCGCCATTTCCGATCCGACATTGCGCCCGCAAGCACCGGCTCAAGACCTTGCAAAAACGACATCGGATCGTGCGTTGAAAACGTCCCGAGCACTTGGCGATGGACCGGCTCGACGACTTGTTTGCGCACGAGTTCCCGTTCGATCAGCACAAACGATGGTTGTTCATTTTCCCGAAGCTGAGCCAGCACCGCCGCAGCGGCTTCCGACACCTCGCGCCGTTCTTTGAGCCCACTTTGCTTGGTCGTTTTTGCGACTTTTTGCACCACCGCCGAAACCGCTTGCGTGTCTGCGGATGAAACAGACAACGCCCCTGCAAACACGACATTTGCAACCCCGAAACGCAGAAAGGAACGTCCCCTCAGCAAGCCTTTCACGAAAGAAAAACGAAGCGGCATGGTTTCATTTTCGTCTGGCCGGAAACCCTCCGCAATCCAGCAGAGGCGGGGCGGCAAAACTTGGAGGGGGAGTTTTTCTGGGAGCGTGTTGCAGCAATGCCGCTAGGCCGTATCCGATGCGGCTTTCGCGTCGAGGATTTTGCGCCAACGAACAGACAAGCCCGCCCGCACCGGCGCAAACCACACAAGCAGGAACAAAAGACCCAACGCAAAACCACCCGTCGCCACAACCTGTATGGTCGGCTTTCGGATCATCACAAGGTGAAGCGTCCGCTGGCTGTTGGAAAGCCGCTCGCGGTGCAGATAACTGTGGTGGTCCCCAAACGGAAGCGTCTCTTTGGGGGGCAAGCCTTGGTAGGTTGGCGCTTTCGTCTTCTCTTTCTTGGGTTCTTCGTCGCTGGCTTCTTTCAAGTCGTTGCGCGAGTACGCGACGGTGCTCGAGACCGGCATGCTTCGCTCAGCAGGCCGCCCCGCAAGCACGACTACGCCCAACAGAAGCGCCCATAGACCTCCCAAACACAGACCTCCGATGATCAACCAGAACAGCTTTTTTTGACCAAAGAGCCACGGCAAAGCGAAAAGGCCCACACATAGCAGCTCTGCGAGCACCAGCACCGCCAAAAAGGAAGACGACCCCGCAGCGGCCAAACAAAAACATCCCGCCACAAACAACCTGATTTTCGATAGGAGACCCAGCGCATGCAGCAACCGCTCGGCCCCGAAAAAAACCGCGACCAGAAGCAACAGTCCGGCAATCGAAGCGGTCGGAAAACGCATGTCAGGCGACAATTCCTCATACAGAGGCAACCAATCGCGGTCATACCGCAGTTCCACGTGTGCGTTCGCGGCAGGCGTCGCAAGTTCCGGGAGCAACAACGTCACGAAACCAAAGCCGAGGCTCGGTGAAAACGTCTGCCGGTATTGCAGACCCACTTGTTGCGAGCCTTGCAAAAGGGGAAGGAGCAATGCACCGACCTCGTTTTTGGTCAGTAGCATCGGTTCGTTTCCGATGCTGGCATAAGTCGGCTCTGCAAACTTCGGAATCAACAGCTCTGCAGCCCCTTGGTTGTCCAGATCGAGTGTTGTTTCGCCCAGGACTTGCCCGTCTCGCCCCAAGAAAAACGTCGAAAGTGCCCGATTCACTGCATACATCTGGGTGTGCAAAGCCTCCAGACGCAGAAGCCGCCACGAAAACGTCTGCCCATCCGAAAGGAGAAACGCCTGAGCCCCCCGAAACTGAGGACTCATTCCGGTTTCACTCACGCTGATGTGAGGGGCCACCGATTCCGGGATCGGACGCAGAAGCGGATGTGAATCCAGCAGAAGATGGTGAACCGCAGCTTGCACAGGGGGATTGAACGTCGTTCCTGGCAAACTACCGTGCATCGTGAGCGTGTGTTCTCCTGGGGGAACCTGACAATGAAAGTCACTTTTTTGCGGCTCACACCCGATCGCGGATTCCAGTTGTTGCACGCGCTCGCTGTTTCTGGGCATCACATGAAACGATGCGGACGAACGGTTCGGATTGCGCAACAGAAGTGTGTACACAAACTTCGTGCCTTCAGACGAAAAGCGGATGTGGTACCGACCGATCGCAGACACCGGCAACGCCTTTTCGGGGTCCTTGGTCAGATGCACGATCGTTACGCGCTGTTTGCCACCCTCTTCATCGTTGCGAATCATCTCTCCGTCTTTGACCGCAGATTCAATCCACAACACGTGCGGAGACGTGACGAACTGAAGCCGGTCCCCCGTTTTCAGCGCCACACGACAGCGCAGCGAAAACTTGGGCCCCAGCGGAGTCAATTCGTACTTGTCCGAATCCCCCCGAGACAACACCGCCTCCCCCTCGCATCCCCAAAGCCGCGCGCCTGAAAGCGTCGCCAACGCCTCTACCGTTGGTCCGTTTCCTGCTGTGCGTCCAGAAGCCCAAATCGACAAATCGCTCGTTTCAAAACTGCCCTCCACGCGCAACAGATCAACGACTGTCACCGACGGACGCCCAAGCAGTTGTTGGTATTCCGACAGCGGCATCGTCACCCGAGAATCCCCGTTTGCTGTCCCCGCGCCCTCTTGCGGTTTCTTGGCCAAAGGTGCTGCCCCAGCGATCGACAGGCAACCAAGCAACATCGCCAAACCAAATGCCCAAAGAAAGTTCGTTTGCTGCTTGCTCATCGCTTCACACTACACGGGGACGAGCCCCGCCTGTCACCAATAAGTCACCAAACCAGCCGAACCTACTGCCGGTTGCAAAAACAACGAAGACACACGCACTTTTTGTTTCGGACCCGGCAAAACGATCGTAACCACTCCTGCAATGGCCGCCGCTGCCCCTACGCCAATCAGCGCACCCCCAATGCCACCAGTGTCGTATCGCGCTCGTGGCAGAGTGTTCGGAATCGGGTCTCCGTTCACAGACAACGCCGAAATCCCAAATCCCATGACCATTGCGCCCGCTCCCAGAAGGCCCCCTCCCAAACCCCAACGCCAGGCCGGACGCGGACCCCTTACCAGTTGATACACCGGTTCTGGCGGAGGAGGCGCTTTCACAAACGGTTCTGGTTCCGGCTTTTCGTCCTCTGGTTTGCTGAGCACCGCATCCACTTGCGTTGCTTTGCCCGCCTCGATCCGCAACGTCTCTGTGTGCGTCGGAAAACCCAGCCGTTTCACTTCCAAAGCAAACTCTCCCACAAAGTGTGTTCCTTTGTATGGAGTCACGCCGACTTTTTGTCCCCCCAGGAACACGTCCGCCACAGGTGGTTTCGAGGAAACCTCCAACGTCCCGCGCCCCTTTGCGCTTGCTTGCGACATCACCGTGCCCACCACCGCTGCCAAGTTTCCGAAAGCCTGTTCAGACAGACAATCCTCACAAGTTGCGCTGCTGCTCGCCGCATAGTCCCCAATCGATGGATCAAACACCTCAACCGTCAAATTCCACGACCCCTTTGACTCTGCGGGGGTCTGAGCCGCAGAAGGAGTCGCAGAAGGAGTCGCAGAAGGAGTCGCAGAAGGGGTCGCAGAAGGGGTCGCAGAAGGAGTCGCAGAAGGAGTCGCAGAAGGAGTCGCAGAAGGGGTCGCTGCGAACACCGTTCTGTTGACCCGCACTCGCAACGCATACATCACTTCGTTTGCATTGCTCAGATCCGCCAAACAACTTCCCACCGATAGACATCCAAGCAGCGCCGGTTTGAGCCTCGCCGCCTTTTCCAGAGGCACCACCACTTGTCGTTCCCGCGCCACCTGTTTTGCCACCGCTGACGTCAGGCTTTTCTGGAAATCCACAGACAGATTCCCGTCAATCCACAACAAAATCGCCGGGGGCACCGACGACACGACCGTGCCCGTTTTTTGATTGAACCGCATGTCCAACGTCTGGCCCGGCAGCACTTTTGCGGTTTCCTCGATCACCTGATCTCCCACTTCGACAGCCAACCGATGTGTGCCCACTTCCAAAAGCAGAGGCAGAGGCAGAGGCAACGCCCCCACCAACCGATCATCCACCCGTACCAACGCCCCCCGAGCCCCCAATACCATCACCTCACCGCTGGGAGGTGCCGCCAATTGCGCGATCCGCGCCGCTTCTTTGGTCTCTGTTGTCTCGCTTTCCGAACCGACTTCCTGTACGTACCGCCGCATCAAATCCTGCGCCGCCACAATCCGCCCCTGCGCCTCGGCCAACTTCCCAAGTTGAACCATCACTTCCGGTGCAGGATTCTTGGAAAACGCCTCTTCAAACGCAGTCTGGGCAGCCAACAAATCCTTGTCTACCAGTGCTTTGTTGCCCTTGGTCACAAGTTCTGTTGCTTGTCGCTGCGCCTGCGCACTTGGCTTCGCTCGTTTTTCGCGCCGAGCCGAAAGCGGAGAAGTCCACAGAAGCAGAAGCCCCACAAACACACTCACAAGCCCGCGTACCGTTGACAACCCAGCAGACCTCATGAACACCCCTTCACTTCAACCGTTTCTTGAGGACGAACCACCACCGACTGCCCACCAGCCACGTTCACCCGGTGTCGTCCAGGAGGCATCCAGACATCCTCTGTTTGACACTTCCCTTTGACCATTCTGCTGATGCGGATTCGGCCCACTTTCGGAGCGATCCGTTTCATCGCTTCAGCGACGGCTTTGTGCCCATCCGATTTGACTTTTCCGAAGAAACCCGGCTGCTCAATTTTGTCGTACTCCGTCATCGAAAGCGCCCACGCTTCCTGCGCTTCATAAGTTTGCCCCAGGTGGAATGCCAGCTCGTACCCCACCGCATGACAGACCGCTTTCTCCTCTTTTTTGCGCGTACACAGCGTACTCGCTTTTTCAAGCAGTTTGCGCGCCTTCTTGTAGTCCTTCCGCGAAAAAGCCTCGACTCCTGCTTTCACCAAATCCACAAGTTGCGACGCCGCAATTTTCACCGTGAGCGTCGAACCCGCTGTCACATTCACGACCTGCTGCCCTCCCGGATAGCTCACTGTATGTTCGCCCGCACTCACTTCCACCGGTTTGTCGGACATCCCAAAAGGAGTCTGTTTGTCAATCTGAATGGAAGTACCCGCAGGTCCCTCGAAACGCAAAAAACCAACCTCCCGACTTGGGGAATTCACCGAGGCTGCATCGACTCCGCCCGCATCTGGAACTTCGTTTTGCGTTTCATGCTCTGCTTTCTTTTCGGCCTGTTTTTGAGTGTTCTGCGCCGCAGGATTTTCGACCGCCACCGGTTGTTTCCCTGATGTCTTTTGCAACGTGGACAACACGGCCAATGCTCGTTCCGAAAGTGCCGCATCCCGGTCTTTTGACAACACCTTGGCGACTTGCATTCCCACCGGTCCCCCACCGTCCCCCTTTGAGAGTTGCGCAGCCGTTTCAAGCACTTGACTGCGAACTCCCAAATTTGGATCTCGAGCGGCCTGCAACAGATAAGGAAGTGCTTTTTGCGCCTGCCAAGTTCCCAAAGCTTCTACCGTCGCTCGCCGAACCGCTGGATCACCAGATTTCAGTGCTGTTTGCACAGGGTCATCCGCTCCTTCCGCCTTTCCTCCTTCCCCCAATTTCTGCAACGCCGAAAGAGCCCACACTCCTTCTGCCCCCCCTTTTGCTGCCGCCTCCCGGAGCAGAGCCAACCCTGCCTTGTTTCCTGCCTGTGCAAGCGACACTGCCGCGCGCAACCGCGTCGCAAAAGCCGCTTTTTCATCCGCCACAATCCGAGCGAGCCAGCTTTCCTTCTGCTGCGGCATTTCCCCACTCATTACCACCGCCATCGCTTGCGCCTCCGCATCCCCGCTCCTCACCATTTTTTCCACTTCTTGCGTCTGACTTTCGTCCCCGAGCGCCGCCATCGCCGCCGCGCGTGCCACCTGTTCCCCTTGTCCCCCCTGCCCGCTTTCCTTTTTTAGCGCAGTCATCATCAATTGCTGCGTCGCCGTGTCTTTGGAAACCGCACCCCCTACTCGCGCAATCACGCGCATCATGTGCGCTCGCACCTGTGTACTTTCGTCACGCAAACCTTCTGCCAGCGCCCCCATCGCCTCTTTTCCGCCCAATTTTGCCAGCGAGTCTGCCGCCAATTTCCGAACTTCCACGCGACTGTCGTGCATGGCTTTCCGCAAAAGGGGCAGCGACTTCGCATTCTGCACGTCACCCAGCGCTGCCACAGCCTGCGCTCTCACGTTCCAATCTTCGTCGGTGAGCGCCTGTTCCGCCCAACTCACACTCCGTTCCGCCAACACCACCGGGTCCCCATCACACAGCTTCAACAGGGCCCCTGCTTCCGCTTGGCGCAACATTCCGCTCTTTTCCCCTCCGCGCAGTTTTTGAGACAGAAGCAAAACGTCTTTTTTGTCTCCGCAGTGCCCGATTCCTTGCGCAGAAATGATGCGCTGCTGCATACCCGCACCCATTTCCCACAACGTGCTCCGCAAGACTGGTTGACCGCTTTGGTCCTCCAACAGACACAGCGCATGTGCCGCCGCGACTTGAAGCGGATTCGGTTGCGTCACCGCGTTCGACAGAAGGTTCAGCGCCCGTTCGTCCCCAAGCCCCGAAAGCAACGCCGCCACTTTGATTTGCCGAGGCTGATTTGGTAAACCTTCCGGCAAAATGCGAACAAGTTGTGTTCGGGCCTCTCCATCCCCTGTTTGTGCTTTTCGCGCCAGAATTTCGATTCTCTGTTCGTCCAAAGGATTGGGTTTTGCCCCCCGAAGCCGTTCCGAAATCAGCGCCGCCGCCTTTTCGTCCCCTGCTTCAAACAGCGCCAGCGCCGCTTGAAATTGTACTTGCGGATAGTGCTCTTGGGAAAGCGACCGAACCAGCAGGTTTTTCCCCGCTGGCGCCCCCAGTTTCGTAAGTGATTCCCCAACGGCCACCAATACAATCGGGTCTCCCCCTTCATCAGCCCGCTGTAGAAGGGCTGCCGTCGCACCTCGATTCCCAATCACCCCCAGGGCACGTGCAGCTTGCGCCTGTACTTGTGTGTCCGCATCGCGCAAACGATTTTCCAGCAGACTCCGGTGGCGGCTGTCTCGGCTGTCTTCCAGCGCCACCACAGCCTGGCTACGCACCGATGGATCTCCATCGGAAAGGCCCTCCTGTAACACCGCCAACGCCAACGACCTGAGCGACACCATGTCCAGGTCTTGGCCTTGATTGTTCCCCCGAAAGCGTGGCAATAGAAAATAGCCCCCGATCGCCAACGCCGTAATCAGGAACGGCACCATCGCCAATCCCACCCAGCGGAACGACCCTGGAAGCGTCACTTTCGGCAACGCCTGCAACGTCAGCTTTGAATTCAAACTGGCTGTCGTTTGTTCCCCCCGCTGAAGCCGTTCCAAGTCCGCCAGAACATCCTTGACCGTCGGATATCTCTCCTCGGCTGATTTCGCTAGCAGCTTCGCCAAAATCGGCCCGATTTCTTTGGGAGTCCCCCATTGCGACATCGTTTCCGGCAAAGGGGGTACCGGTTTTTGAAGATGCCCTACCAACACCTCACCCAGGTTTTCTCCGTCGAACGGGAGCACCCCCACACACATCTGATACAGAATCACACCCAATGCGTACAGGTCGGTGCGGACATCAACTTTTTCGCCGTTGATTTGCTCAGGTGCCATGTAAAAAGGGGTCCCAACAAGCGTCCCCGTCCGCGTGAGTTTCATCGGCTCACCCTCGACCCCGATCGTCTTCGCAATCCCGAAATCCACCAACTTCACAAGCGGCGGTTCCCCTTCGCGCATCACCAGGAACAGGTTCTCTGGTTTCAAATCCCGATGCACGATGCCCGCATCGTGCGCAGCTGCAAGACCTGCGCACACCTGCCGTACAATTTGCATCACTTCCCGAAACGAGAGCCGCTGCTTTTCCAGCACTTCCGCAAGAGACTTTCCCGACAGATACTCCATCACATAATAGAGCCTTCCGTCGGATAGCTCGCCAATGTCGAAAATATCGATCAGGTTTTGGTGACGCACGCTCGCGATCAGACGGGCTTCTTGCCGGAATCGCTCCACGGCCTCCCGATTGTTCATGATTTCCCGGCGAAGCACTTTCACCGCCGCCCGATGCCCGAGCTGCGCGTGTTGCCCCGCATACACCTCTCCCATCCCGCCCTCTCCGAGCAGTTTTTCGATCTTGTAGTCCCCGACCGTCTGCCCAACTAGGCTGTTACTCTCCTCCGACATCGGAATCCTTTGATGCAATCGCGAGTAGCGCCGCCGCTGCTGTTGTTTGGAGCCCTGCATCGCTAGACGAGATAAGCGGCAGGAGTTGTTCCCGAATAATCTTCGACGAGGACCTCAAAAATCCCGCTGCGGCAACCGCGTGCACGCGATGGGTCTCGTGGCGAAACAGACCGCACAACTCGTTTGTCACGCGGTCATCCCCCAGCCGTGCCAGTGCCATGATCGCCAAAGTTCGCGCCTCGCCTTCTGTCTTTGAGTCCAGCAGTTTTCGCAGCGCCGTCTCTGCTTCACTCCTTCCGGCCTCCCCCAACACCTCGAGAGCGTCTACGGATTCCGCCGTCGCTGGTTCGGCGGTACCCAGTTCCCACAATTGTTTCTCAGTCGTCGCATCCTTGTGCTTCAACAGCTCGAGAAACACTGAGTGCCGCAACACTTTTGGCATCGAGTGTCCGGGCCGCAAAAGTTGATCTTTAAGTTTGACAAAGGCTGACAGTTGTGCATGCCCAGTTTGCAACAGCACCAGTCCAGCCCACAAACGAGCTTCAGGCGGCAAGTTTCCGCTCGCGGCAGCAGCATCCAGCACGGTTGCCGCATCCTTTTCACCCAAACGAAGCCGCACTGCCTGTGCAAGCGCCGCCTGCACGCCCACCGAGTTTTTTGCCACCGTTGCAACTTGCTCTTTCAAATCCGTGTCCGTCGTCTGCCCCATCGCATACGCCGCCAGTAGCAAGGGTCGTTTCGGCACGTTTTCGTCCTTGAACAACACCGTTACAAGTGGCAAAAGCGGCCTTTGGGGCACCGCTTCAATCGCGGTCGCGACAGCCCGTTTGTCTGCGGTGCTTCCCCGCACCCCGTGTTCCAAAACTGCCATTGCAAGTCCCGGCGCAGAATTCGATTTGTAGCGATGCAGGTTCGCAGGCCGCGAAAACATCCACGCCCCGGTTGCGACCCCGCACACCAAAAGCGGAAACAGCACCAAAGCCCATTTCTTCCCTCTCCTTTCGGGCTGCACGCGCACCGGGCGTGTCGTCACTGGATGTCCAACGCCAGCTTCTTTCCACAAACCCAGTCCGCCCCACACCACATCCAGGTCATCGCGAAGCGCCAGACAGTCTGGATACCGTTCCTCACGCGCTTTCGAGAGAGTCCGTTCGATGACACGATCGAGGCGCGCCATGTCTACTGCTCGACGGGGTAGTTTCAATCTTTTCGCCCGTTCCGATGGTTTTTCCGCAGTTTCAAACAGATGTGCCCCCAACAACGAAGCCATTGACCCCCCAGAAAACGGTCGCTCCCCTGTGACCGCCTCGTACAGCATCACCCCAATCGAATAAATGTCCGCCCGTCCATCGATCTCCCCGGTTGCCTTGATCTGCTCAGGAGACATGTAGGCCGGAGTCCCCATCATCGCACCGACTGCCGTCGCTAGCGCGCTCAATTTGCCAGCGTTCATTTCCCCCTTGTACTCCTCCCGCTCGTCCCCCCGAATCTTCGCCACCCCAAAATCCAAAAGCTTCACCACCGTCCCCCCACCCCTCCCCACAAGCATCACATTCTCCGGCTTCAAGTCTCTGTGAACGATTCCTTTGATGTGGGCGGCGGCGGTGGCGGATAGGATGGGGGCGAACAGGGCGATGATTTCGTCGTCGGTCAGAGGGCCTCGTTCGAGGCGCTTGCGCAAGGTTTCCCCTGTGACCACTTCCATCACAAAAAACGGAGCACCGTCGGGGCATGTTCCAAAATCGTAGACCGCCACAATGTTTGGGTGTCCGAGCCGTGTGATGGTCTCGGCCTCCCGTTGGAAGCGTGCCATCGCTTCTCGATGAGATCCGAGTTCGGGATTGAGCACTTTGATGGCGACTTGGCGGCCTAGCTTCTCGTGGAGCGCAGCAAACACTGTTCCCATCGCACCGCTGCCCAAAATGCGTTCAATCCGGTACTTCCCAACCAGGATCGTACCCGGCCCCACGCCCATGGCAGCGACGGCTGGTTCTGACATGATCTGAACATATTAGTTCATATGTGTAAGCCAAACAACGCATCCACGGGAAACCACGCCCAAATGCTGGCCACGATGGACGCATCGACAAGTCCGCGTGTGGTGAGGTAGTCTGCGCGCTCAGCATGCAGACACCCTCTTCTACGTTGCAACATTACTCACGCGACTCGCTTGTGCGGTCTGACGATCCCAATTATTGGACAGCGACGAGGGGACGCACAGTAACCCCCAATGTCCTCGAGCGCGTTCTTCTGCGCGCACGCCGTATGTGCAGCGAAGCTGTCGTGGTCTTCGATTTGGATTCAACGCTGCTCAACAATCGGCCTCGGCAAGCTCGGATTCTGCGAGAAGCAGGCACTCTGTTGTCGCAGCCAAGGCTGCTCGGTTGTCAGGCCGAGCACTTTGTGAGCTGGTCCTTTGCGCCTCCGCTGCGGAAACTCGGCTTTTCAGATGAGGAGATCGACTTTCTGATTCCGAAAGTTCGCGACATCTGGAAGGAACGCTTTTTTACCAGCGAGTATTGTCACGACGACGTTGCCATTCCCTTTGCGGCCTCCTTTGTGAAGGAGCTGGTCTTGGCGGGATCGATTGTGGCGTACTGCACTGGACGACATGAGGGGATGCGCGAAGGAACAACAGCATGTCTGGCGCGGGAGGGGTTTCCGATTCCCGACGGAAAGCAAGTGCATTTGCTGATGAAGCCAGACATCTCACTTCATGATGATGTCTTCAAGATTTCTGCACGGGCAACGCTCGAAAGTTTGGGCTCTGTGATTGCCGCGTTCGACAATGAACCCATTCACATCAACAACTACTTTGCGTACTTTCAGGACGCAGAGTGCGTACACCTTCTGACCGATGACTCAGGACGAGGAATTGCTCCCCACAGACAAATTCCCTCTGTCCGAAGTTTCTCAAAAGATGATTTCTAGGTGGCTGGTGTCAAACGACCCGCTCTGTTTTGATCCAAGACCAAAAGCGCGTGCCGTGCATTGACAGTCACCCTAAGGGGTTTCAAAACCAGCTCAGGTTCTTGGAACCGCAGGTTTTTCGGGACGAGGGCGACCGGTTTGCGCCGGAGCCGCAGCCGCCTCCATCTCTTTGCGTCGTTTGTACCGTTCAATCGCTGCAATAAAATCTTCGAGCGGAATCATGTAAGGGATCTTACAAAACACTGCCCTAGAAGGTAAAGCAACTCATGGATGGTGCGACGAGAAATGCGGGCTCAAATGACTACGCTTTTTTGCAGGCAAGCTCACCTACTTCAATGTGCCTGCGTGATCGCTCCAAGTAACCTGCAACGTCATGGAATCGCCATCGCGCGTCACGCTGGCTGGAATCACTTTCAGCTCTTTGAGGGTCGCCACAAAAGAACTGCCCGCATCGGGACGCCCGCCGCCTAAATCGGGTGGACCGGGGTGCCCTCCGTCGGGTCGAGCAGGTGCCTCGGGCACGATAAACGTCGCGGCTTGTACTGCCTTGGGCGTAATGCCCATGCCGGTCAGCGTAAACTTCCCGCCCGAGAAGCTCGCTTGCGCCTCATTACCCGCCGCGTCGCGCACAAGTTCTGGATAGGCATAGAACACACCGCCCGGAGCATCGGAAGGAATCAGATAGCTTCCGTACAAAATGTCTCCACCGGACATGTCGATCGAGGCCATCTTCTTGTCGTCCAACATGAGCTGCGCCTTGATGTTTTGACTCGTCGGCAAACCCCGATCATCGCTGAGTTTCAAAGACAGATTCACCGTCTGACAACGTTCCGCACGAGACGGCTGCGCATCCATTTGAACAGCTTGCGGCGCGGTCCTGTCCGCATCGGGATTGTCCAGCACCAGGACTTTCTGGACCGGATAGCTCGTCGCCGTGTAAATGCCGCTCTTTTCGTCGAACAACTTGTACGTGGCGTCGGCAGCATTCTGTCGCTTTACACGCAGCGTTTGGCCACTGTTCGTCGTGACTTGCCCCTCAATCCAGTAATCCCCGATGGTAGCGAGGACGGGCACGAACAGCGACACCGCACCAGATCCACCCTGAAGGGCGGGTTGGCTTTCGATGGGCTGCTTGTTGGCCAAAGCCCCCGACGATTCCGCAAGCCACCACTGGCTTTTCAACAGACCACATTCATCGCCTTGCAGTTTGATTTGGACGGTGACGCGCTCACCTTGTTTCACCTTGGGTGAATCGGGCTTGACCTCCAAGAGCGTCACCGCGCCATTCGACACTGCCGTATTGAAATCCGTGAAACTACTTGCGACGGACGCATCGGCCAAAACTGTGCTCTGACCGTCTTGATAATCGACTCGAAAACTCGATCCACCCAAGATGCGATTCGCAACCGCCACAAGTTCCTGTTTCGCATTCACCAGCACCAAGCGCTGGAGGGAATACCGCCCCCGCTCATCGCACTTGTTCATCGTTTTTTGACCGGTGTACGTCCCGCCAATTCCATCGAGCGCCATCGTGATATACGACCCTCGCGGCGTCTTGAATTCTGCGTACAGCGATCGCGAAATGGGGCGATCTGATGGTGGACCTTGGTTCTCTGGGTCCGCCATCGAACGACAAGTTCCCGATTCACCCGCTCCACCTTTGCTGCACGCAGAAAAAACCAGGCACGACAGGACGCACGAGCCCAGAAACAAACGGTGTAGGAAAGAGAAGTACATAGGGGACCCTTTTCGAGCAGACGCCGTGGACGAGGAGTTACTGCACTTGGTAGACGTATTCGAGTTTCATCGGACTGCCTCGGAATTTCGGAAACACAGCCGATCGAATCTGCGACTTCAGGCAAAGCCCGATGTCGGCTTTGTCAAACGGCGGCGGCAAACCGATTTGTGTGAGCTTCCCTTCCGTGCCGATCACCAAACTGACTTTGGCATTCCCCGACGGCTCGCCAAATTCGACGTAACAGTCGTGGACACGGGCCTGAATCGGTGCCAGCACGCGATCGATCTCGCGCGGTGACAACCGTTCCGGCAACGCCAAGTACTCATTCTGCTTCTTGATTTCGGCTTGAGACATCTCTTCCGATGCATCGCGCGGGCAAGACCTATCTGGAGTCACCTTGACGAGCGCGCCCGCTTTGGGTGAAGCCGCTGCTACCTGGCCTGTGCAGCGGTCGTAGACCCTATGTCCAAGCGACGCCACCAACACGCCTTTGACCGGTGGCGAAACCGGCGCAGCCCCTTTCGGTGCCACCGACGACGACGCGCCCGTTCCGGTTTCGACGGGATACGGCGTTGAAAAGCGGAAAACGTGTTGCACTTTGAGCCGAGGCACCACTTTTTCGACAAACCGATCGGCCTGCGTCCGGTCCTCGATCGAAATCTCGTGGCTCGCCACCGGATCAACCATCGCTAGTCCGTTTTGAATCCTCTGTACCGGTTTTGTCGTCAGAAAGCGCGGCTCTCCTGCCACCAAAATCGGCTGTTTGCACACCACACAACCCGAAATCTCCATATCGATCTGCTTTGCCGCCGCATCATACGGAGAGGTTTCTGGCGGAACATCTGCCTCGGCCACAAATGTGTGACCACGCAAATAGTCGAGCAAAAACACTTTCGAGAGCTCGCACTGCCTTGCGTAGATCGGGTCCGACTCATCGCATTTGGCATAAAGCGGCTCGATCAGCGTCGCGAAATCCTTGACCTGCACGGCCTCTTTGAGCAGGACCTCGAAGGTTTCGCTGGTTTCCTTTTTGGCCTCTTTTCCCGATAGAGGCTGCGCAAAAGCATCCGGCAGAGCACCTTCGCCGGCTGCATTCTTCGTCGGTGCAGCCTTGCTCGTGACCTTGCCAGCAGCCTTCTCAGGCTTCACCGCTTTTCCTTCACGAGCCTCCGCAGTCCATGGAACAAGCAGAGGAACAACCACCAGCGGCAAACCAAGCCAAAGCCCGCTTCGCCACCGACCCATGAAAAACGAGGTGTTTTTTGCGTACATGTCGCGCTGCATAACACGTTTCCACGCGACGCGAAAGCCGCAGAAATCGCCTTTCTTTGCCGATTCCCGATCAGCGAACGTCAGCCTGGTGTTTTGCCGGAATGTGGGCGAGCAACGTCGCGATCTGGCCACAATGATGCTCAACAATGTCAGGCGGCGTTCCCCACGAGGACGCCTTCACCTTCAGCGACGAAATCAGTCGCCTCAGTGCATCGAGCGTTGGGTGATCGTAGTCATCCAAGTTCTCCCGCATCGTCATCCGCACCAACTGCTTCACGCTGCGCCGTATCAGCTCGTCAGGTGGCGGTGCCTCGCTCTCCAACAGCTTTTGCTTCACCCTCGCAAGCGTTTCCGATTGCGCATGGAAAAAACACTCCTCGATCAGCGTCAGTGCTTTTCCGACCGTCGGCGCTTGAAGTGCCTCTTTGGGCAGAACCCAACATTCATCGACATGGATCAACATGTAGCGTCCCCCTTTCAGACACATGGTTGCAGAAAGCAAGGCCGCTGGAGGCGCTGAAATCCAAAACCGCTATTTTGCAAACGCCTTTTGGGCTGCCTCACGGATGGCTGCGCTGGCGTTTGCTCGAATCGGGACGCCGTGAGCAACCAGAACTTGGGAAATGGGCAATTCAACCAGTCGCGCAAAATCTTCGCTCAGCGACTTTCCTTCTATTTTCATGTATTTCCGCCAAAAAGGGCCAACCAGCGGCCCTGGAGGAAAACCCATTTTCGGCATCATAAAGCGCGCAAACCACGAACATCCCGGCAAACCTGGCAACCAATTTTGTACTGAATCACACGTCACCAAAATCCCCGCTTTTGACAAAAACAACGCGGCTTCCGGCATTTTCGCATGGTGAAAGACAAACCACGCTGCGCCAAACCCATCGAGCGGGGTCGGACCCGCCTCTGAAATTTCCCGTTCCGTCGAAAGGCCTGCGTAGTGTTTGGCCCCCTTTTGTGCCCAAAGTTTGGCCGAGAACTTACCGACGTAATACGGATCATCGACACCGTGAAAATGCCCCAACTTCACCACATGTCGGACATTTCCAAGCTTCAAAAGTTCGCGCTCCGTCGCCTCATCCAGTCGAACCGAATTGACAACCGTCAAATCCCCAGCTTCACGCAAGACAGTCATGTTGCGCGTGATTGTCATTCCCATGCCAACAGGGAATGTACCTTCAATTTGCCAAATATCATCAGTCACACGCACAATGGGACCGTGCTGTCTCACTTGCGCATAACGATCTTGTTTTGAAGCCATGGCTGCTCCCAATAGTTGATGTTCAAAACGAAACCATGGTCTTTCTGCTCAATATCTGTAAAACAAACCAAATCTTGAAATGAACAGAAAGAACCCTGTATTGGACTACCGTTTTGCGGCTTTTGTTTGTGGAACAACATGCTCCGCTGCATTTGCAGCATTCGCTGTGTTCGTTGGATCAATGCCAAAACGCTTGACGCCGTGTTTCTCCAAAATGGCGCGCTCGACAGCCTCGGCCATTTCGGGGTGTGTTTTGAGGTAGTCTTTCGCGTTTTCTCGTCCCTGACCGATTCGCTCTCCGCCATACGAAAACCACGCGCCCGATTTGTCGAAAATGCCTGCCTCCGACGCAAGATCCACGAGATCGCCTTCATGGCTGATGCCTTCGCCGTACATCAGGTCAAATTCCACCTCGCGGAACGGCGGGGCGAGCTTGTTTTTGACCACTTTGACGCGCGTGCGGTTGCCCACCACTTTTTCGCCTTGTTTCAGCGCGCCCACACGCCGAATGTCCAGCCGTTGCGAGGCATAAAACTTCAGCGCATTGCCGCCGCTCGTCGTCTCGGGGCTGCCAAACATGACGCCGATTTTCATGCGGATTTGGTTGATGAAAATGACCAGCGTATTGCTTTTGTTGATGGTGCCCGTCAACTTGCGCAGGGCTTGAGACATCAGCCGAGCTTGCAAACCAACGTGCTGGTCCCCCATCTCACCCTCGATTTCAGCCTTGGGAACAAGCGCAGCCACCGAGTCAATGACCACCACATCGACGGCACTCGACCGAACCAGCATGTCCGCGATTTCGAGTGCTTGTTCGCCATTGTCCGGCTGCGACACAAGCAAATCGTCGGTGCGCACACCCAATTTCTTGGCATAGTTCACATCGAGTGCGTGTTCTGCGTCGACAAATGCCGCCATTCCTCCCCGTTTTTGGCACTCTGCAACCACCGAGAGCGCCAAAGTCGTTTTGCCTGAACTTTCCGGCCCAAAAATCTCGACGATGCGCCCTCGAGGCAACCCGCCACATCCGAGCGCCACGTCAAGAGAAAGCGATCCGGTCGGAATCACCACCACCTCGGGGAGCTGTGCGCCTTCGCCCAGCCGCATGATCGCGCCTTTGCCGAAGTGTCTTTCAATGTTGGTGGTGACCGCGTCGATCGCCGCGAGCCGCTCGGTGCGGTTTGGGAATCTGCTGTCGTCACGCTTTTCTGCCTTGTCAGTCTTTTCGGTTGCCATCTAGTGCTCCCTTGTCGTCTGGATCGCTTTTGTGGGTGTGGTTGTTTAGAAAGGTAGTTTTGGGCTGCCTCTCACCGACACGTCGTGCCGGTATAGCAAAGGTCCCTGACATGGTGTGCGCAAAACCACACGAAAATCGCTCGTGCGCACGCACCCCAACCCAAGCCCAGAAAAGAAACCGCACCCCCGAACAGGGCTCAATCAAGGTCCGGCACGACACCAGAAAGTGTCCGACGGGCGGACAGTCAGTCGGTCGGCTATTGGCCTTTTTGCATCACGATCAAGCGGTAGTTTGCAAACTCAGCCCGACCGGCTGAATACAGCACTTCCGTCAGCAGCCGGTACGGTGTGCGCCTGTCTGCCATGACCAGCGCAATTCCCTCAAAAGTCTGCCCCTGCATTTTCGCCAGCCGAGTCAACCGCGTGCGATGTTTCGATAGCGCGCTAACGATCGGATCGATCGAGTAACCCTGCGCACCTTGCGATTTCCACTTGGGATCGACTGTGCCGTTTTGCACTTCGACCACCGCGTCATCCTCGATGACAATCGCCGTCTGCGTGATCGTGATGTTGACCGCCGGGAGAGGTTGCCGCTGCGCCGTTGAAGGCGGAAGTTGCAAGCCCTGTGGCTGACTGACCGCAAGTTGCTGGACCGAAAACTGCTTGATCAAAAACACAAGCAGAATCGTCATCATGTCCATCATCGGCATGATGTTGAGAAAGTTGATCTCGTCGGCTTCCTCTTCGATTTTGCGGCGGAGTCTGAACAACGCCCGACGCGCTTCTCGACGATCGACTTGCTGGCCGGCCATCTAGTTGACTCCCGCGCCGAGGAGCACGCCCGGAAACAAGGCCTTGGGTTCGGCCCCAGCCGTCTGGCGCATCGCATCCATCGTTGAGATGACGAGTTCGTAAGGAATTTGCGGCGTTGCGGTGATGATGGCGCGTTCTTCCGCTGGGTACACGGTCTTGATTTGCGTGAGCAGCCGAGTGAGTTCGGCCTGGTCGTGTTTTCCGTCAGCCCCGAGCGGTATCGTCGGCAATTCGTTGCTGTTCTGCTGTACGCCTTGCTCGGACATGACAAAACCGCGATACAAAACCGCAGCACTTGTGACCAGCGAAAACCCCTTGTCCGTAATCGAAACCGTCAAGTTAAGCTCGGGTTTCGGCGAAACCGTCGTCGTCGCCATGGTTGCCGTCGAGGTCGGCAAATTGATGTTGATGCTCGACAGCGACGCTTGAAACGTGACCGTCGCCAGCAAGAACATGATGATGTTCATCACGATGTCGAGGTACGGAACCAGGTTCAGCTCACCGGTTTCCTCGATGAGCTCTTCGCCGTGTTCGCGAAGCTTCCGCAATCGAAAGCGCAACCTCTGGATGGTCATCGCAACGCCTCGCTAGTTTTCGTCGTCTTCATCGCGAGCCCGCCGATTTCTGTCAGCCTCGCGACGGCTACCACTTTTAGGAGGCTCTTTGCTTTCTTTCTCAATGGCGGGCGGATTCGCAATCAGCTCGGACAACAGATTCTCGAGTCGAAGCGCAAAACTCTCTAGTTCCTGTTGTTTGCTCTTGCTCGCCGCCGACAAAAACAAGTGGCCGATCATGCACGATGCCGCAATGGCCAAACCCAGCCACGTATTGTTCATCGCCTCGGCAATCCTCGTCGCCAAAAGTGCGCTGCGTTGATCTGCTGCTGCTTTTCCGATGGCTGCAAAACCGCCAATCAGACCATTGATCGTTCCCAACAAACCCAGCAGCGTCGCAATGTTTGCCAAAGACCAGAGCACGCTGATCCGTTTTTTCAACTCCGGCGTCGCATCGGTCAGCGCCTCTTCGATCGCCGTCGAAACTGCTGCATCCCCCAACTTGAATTTTTGCAGGCCGGCTTTCGCGACGACGGCCACTGGCGCATCCGACGACTGGCTCAGCCGAATCGCCTTTTCAAACTGCCCCGCCGACAACAGCTTGCGCAGTTGTTCCAAAAACGCCCGCGCATTCACCGCTCCCTTGCCCAGAAAAAACATCGTCCGGTCCACAATGAGCGTCACGACGACCACCGAGCACAGCAGGTTCACATACATGAAGAACCCGCCCTGATCGAAAAACTCTTTCAGTTGTTGCATTGCTCTTTCCCTTGGGAAGCGACTACTGCATCTCTAACATTTCGCCGACAAAAGCGAAATCTTGGGTGTAGCTGCCCGGGTCTACTTCTTGAAAATCGGGTTTGCCAGGCAACGTCTCGACGGAAACCACTTCCGCGATGCGCTCGGAAACGTACCCAAACACCGTCTCGTCTTTTTGAAGGTCAATCACAAACAGAACCTTCGCTTTCGTCACCATCACAAACAGGTCCGTCTGCAATGTGAACAAGACCGCCCGCCCCCCTTTTCCGTCCTCGTAGCTTCGCGAAGCCGAGTAATAGGTTGTCACACCTCCCGTCGTGTCACGGGTATCGAGTTTTTGATACTGCGTCGGAGGAGATAGCATGCTCATGAACGCTCCTTGAAAGCTCTCTGTGAATGACCGCTGCCCAAAGCCACTGCAAGCGCAGCGGCGCGTCTATTATGCCGACGCGGACCTTCCCCGAAAATACAAAGTGTTGGCGGAAACTCAACTCGGAAGTGAGCCGTCCTTCCTATTCGTCGTCGCGTCGCTTGATACCACCGCCGACTTCAGCCTGGGTCCCAGTTCCTCAAGCAACGGTTCGATCCGATTTCCATGCAGCACCACCTGCACGAGCAATTCGTAAAAATCGATCATCGTATCGATCGTCGTCGAAACCAGCCGAAAGAGATGATCGTAACTGATACCACCGTCGTCGGCGCGAGGGACGACCACGCGGTAGTAGAGCACGCGATTGTCGTGATCGATTCCAAATGCTGGCATCACCAACCGATGATTCACAACCGCCACCGCATGTTCAGTCCCTTGCATGTGTTGCGGCGGAATCTTGTACGGAAACGCGACTGCAAATTGCGCCAGCAGCAATTCCTTTTCCCACCGGATGATCATCTCTGTTTCCAGTGGCCCGTTTTTCACCGCGAACGTCACCACATGGTTCTCTGCATCGCCTTCGCACGCCACGTTCTCGGACCGCAGCAAATCGCAAAGTTCCGCAAATGTCGAAACTGGTTTTGTGTCCATCTCACGGCACTCCTTGGCAGAAAAGACCCGAGCAAGGAGTGTACGCTGTCCGAAGATTCTGGGAAAAGCCTAGCGTCTCAGCCCGATCCCCGAAGCCTCCGCGCTCCGACGTTCGGGGGATGAACACGAGACGGGAAACTACTTGCAGGTCGTTGTGTCCAACATGGAACAAACGCTGTTCGTACAAGACGCCGGAGCAGCGCACCTGGGTCCTGTTGCGTTGTTGCATGCGCCACCATCTTGCGCAGGTGCCATGCACTTTTTCTGGGTGGTTTCACACCACGTTCCTCCCGTGCAAAGTACGTAGGTCGTACCTTGTATTCCGCACGGTTGGGAAAGACCCGCTGTCAATTGAGCCGTACACTTTCCCGAGATCGGGCAATTCAAACCTTGCGTTGCATCGCATTCCTGGCTGCCCATGGTACAGGAATCGCTCAATTTGCCCGGCGTTTGACAAGTTCCGCTCCGACAAGCCAGCGCAGGATGGCACGGAGCGCTTCCCGGTGTAGTACTACATACGACCCCCTGTGCGAGCAGAGCCGTACATTTTGAAGCCCCCGTTGCTCCAACACAGGCCAGACCTTTTTCACAATCCGAACCATCCACACAGTCAGTTCCAGCGGCACCGCGCGTTCCGCACTTTCCGCAGTTCGCTCCTCCGTCCTTGTTGCAGTAGAGACCCTGACATTGCACATCCATCCCGCACGCAGTCCCCGCAGCGAGAGTTCCTGCGGGAAAATTGCAGATTTGCAGGGGGTCCTTTTGTCCCAAGTAGTCGAAGCAAGAGGTGCTAGTAAATTTCGGGGCACACCCCGCGATGTCATCTCCCGTTACTTTGCTTCCACTGGACTTCGCGATCTGGAGACAGAGGGGGAGAATCCGCGTTTCGCACGTCGCAGCATCCGGGAAGGCCATCGTGAACCCAAACGGAAAGCAGTCCGCTTGTTTCTTGCAATACGCCTTCGTCAAATCGGGGCACGCCTGCTCCGGTGTCTTGGGAATGGTCACATTCATGTCCGGGCCACCTTGCGGAGGCAAATCACAGCCTCCAAAAGACAACGCAACTCCGAACATGCAACAAACTAGTAGTTTCTCGCGTTTCATCTTTTCTCCTTCGGATAAGTGAGGAAATGTCAGCAAGGGACCTCCCTGCGGACAAGAAAAGATTATCGCGTGTATGCCTTTTCAGGTCGAGTTCTTTGCAAAGGAAAGAACCGCGCGCTCCGTCTCTGACAACCCGAGCAGAGCTTCATACCGAGAGAGTCACCATGATACGATTGAGAGGCTCTCCCCCTAAGAACACGGAGACGAGGTGTGCCCATGAACGCGATCTTCCTGCGGTTGTCTTTGCGCTCTCTGTTTCTATTTCTTTTCGCAGGGTTTGCCTTCGGGTGCAAAAACGACACGACAGGACAAGAAGTTTTACCACCCCAAACAGACTCCCGACCGGCCCTCCTATTTTCCGAAATCATGTACCACCCGGTGTTGGAAAACGACTACGTTGATCGGCATGAATTTGTTGAACTTTTCAACCGTGGTACAGAAGACTTGGATGTCTCGGGCTGGCAGATCTCTGGAGACATTCGGTATGTCTTTCCTGCTGGAACAAAGATCGCGAAAGGGACGTATGTTGTCGTCGCAAAGGACAAAGCTGCACTCGTCATGGTGCAAAGCTACAAATTGTCTATTGAACAACTTTACGGAAACTATGAGGGGGAGCTTGACAATCGCAGTTCTACCCTCCAATTGATCGATTCCTCAAACAACAAAGTAGACTCCGTAACCTACACCGATGGATTCCCCTACCCCATCGGTGCCGACGCGCTTGGGGCCGATGATGAATGGCTCGCACAACTTCCACGACCCCTGACAAGTGCCCCCCATCAATACATGGGAATCTCCCTGCAAAGAGTCAGCTTCGATCTCGATGGTGCCGAAATTGCAAATTGGGTTCCCTCCCCCGTGGATGGTGCTACACCCGGAAAAGACAACGGAATCTCCGGCCTTCCTCCAACCATTGTCCTTCGCAAAACTGTGTCACCGCCAAACGGAAATCTACTCATCTCCTCGCAAGACAGTGTGAAGATGAGCTTTGTCTTTTCAAATCACATCCCGCTTTCCAAACCCCAACTCGAATGGTTTGTGGACGATGTTCAAAAAACAGGGGAACCCGTTACAACCGTTGATCTCACGAACAACAACGGCTTCTATGAGACCACGATACCGCCCAAGCCCAACAATTCCATCATTCGTTTTCGCATTCTGGTAGACAAAGGGAATGGGTCGGAAGTCATCTCTCCGCGCCCTTCAGATCCGCTCACCCATTGGGCCTATTTTGTGACGCCTACAGCTCCGTCCGGAAGTCCGATTTACAGCATGTTCATCAAAAAGGACAACTGGAACAAGATGTATGACAATGCCTGGCCTTCAATTCGGCCTCCGGCACCCAGGTGTCCTACGACCACGACCTATCCGACCGCAAATGACAAGAGGGTCAAACCTGGATGTATCGACGCAGATCGATGTGACATTCGGCAGGAATGGGATCAACAGGTGCCCGCCGTTCTGGTCAAAGACGGAGTGGTCTACGATGTCATGGCGCGCTATGCAGGGAGTCGTTGGAATCGCACAAACGGAATTCCGTTTGACCCAACAAAGACATCGATTGCACCAACCCCTGATCGTCCAACAAACACTGTGTTGAGCTGGAAAATCGACTTTCCAAACTACGCTCGTTTTGAAGGCAATCGCAGCAAAGTGATGCTGAACAAATTGAACCAAGCATGCCCAGGACTCGATGAAGTTGTTGGACAGTTGATGTACGGAGATCCATCGATCAACATCCCAACGCAGGACGCACACTTTGTTCGTTTTCACGTCAACGGCGGGTATTACCACTACATGCTCGATTTGGAATCCATCGACGGTGAAATGCTGAAACGCTTTGTGGCAAAAGGAGAACGGGTAGGGGATCTCTTCAAGGCCGATGGGAATGCCGGCGCTGTTGAAGGTCCATGGGGTCCATCGGATGAATCCACACTCCTTTCAAGTGCAACGTGTACCGGCTATTCCGTGGATGATCGGTACAAGTACACGTACGATCGAAAGACCTACAATTGGGACAACCACAGCAAGCTCCGCAAGACAATCGAAGCGGTCAATACGTTGCGCGCAACCGCAGTATCCACAGGAGACTATTCGGCCCTCAAAGCGTTTTTGATCGCAAACTATGACGTACAAAAAATGATCGACTACATCGTCATCCGAAATTGGGCTGTTCCCTGGGATGAGGGCTTCCACAACCACTTCCTATACCAAAATATCAGCGACGGAAAATGGTTCATGATCCCGCAAGACAAGGACCGCGAATGGGGTGAAGCGATCAGTTGGTACAACCCCTTTACAAAAACCACGGAAGCCTTTTTGGGGGGGCGTTCTTTCTATTGGGGGGAAGAAGGGAATGGTCAGTACAACCGATGGAAGGATGCCTTCATCAAGTGTTTTCGGAACGAAATTCGTCAACGGATCATTGATCTAGATCAGGCTGGCATTTTGAACCCAGCGATTTGGCAGAGCAAAGTACAGCAGGCTGCTGCGACCTTCAACCAGACAGACTATCTGTTATCTCCTGCTGTCTCCTCTGCATGCAATTTCAACACGGAGCTTCAGGGTCTTATGGCCTTTGGTGGTCGCCGACATCTAGATGTATTGGATTTGCAAGAGGAGACCTCCTGTACGGCAGCAACTTGTGGTCTCAAAGCAGATATGTATCAGACTGCAACGGGGGATACGACGCGTGATTTTGCGAAGGCTATCCTCAAAGCTTCCAAAACTGTCCAAACGGTGAACAGTGACTTTGGAACGGGGTCCCCCGATCCAGCCGTTCTGGCCGACTCCTTTCAAATCCGATACACAGGAAGGGTCGTCCCACGTTTTGGTGAGACCTACACATTCTTTGTCCAATCGGACGAGGGCGTCCGGCTTTGGGTGAACAACGTACTCATCATCGACAACTGGGTCACACAAACGGCGACCGAAAAGTACGGGAACATCACACTGACCGCCAACACACCCGTCAGCATTCGGCTTGAGTACTTTGAAAACACCGGAACTGCATCGGTAAGACTTAGATGGTACAGCCCTTCTCAGTACTACCAAGTGATTCCTACAAACAGACTGAAACCGACCTGATTTTTCTCGCCCCCCCTAGAAAGGGAAAACTGATACATTCGTGGCTTCGGGGTTTGAATTGCTCGATCCGCATGTTGGGGGGATCGGCCCGACGGGATGTCTAGGTTTGCCATGTGGCCGAACGCAATTCTGATCGTGCTATTTTTTGCGATTTCATTTTCGGAAGCGATCGCTGCACCAAAAGCGGTCCGAAAACAGGCCAAGACTACAGTCACCACTTCCGCACCTGCACAGACCTTAACCCACACCCTGTCCAACAATCCAGAAGTTGACCAGACAGTCGGCGGCCTGACTGAGGACGAAGCAGTGTCAGTGGCACTAAGACAGAATCCTGCACTGCGCGCCTTCCGAAAAGAACGGGGTGTTTCGGAAGGAAGGATCATGACCGCCTCTGCTTGGGCCAATCCCTCCCTCCAGGTTCAGCTTGTCCATGTTCAAACAGGCGCTGACATGGGCTTTGCCGTGGCCCTAAAATGGGCACCTCCTCAACCTGTTGTGTACTCAGCGAACAAGGCCGTGTTTCGTGCTGCGCTCCAACAGGTGGAACACGAAATTGCCGATCGAGAATGGCAACTTCAGTACCAGGTTAGGGGTCTGCATTCTTTGCTCCTGATGTTGAAAAGGGAACAGCGTATGTCTGACCTGCTGCTTGCCGCGCGGAAGCTGGTTTCTGATTCCTATATGGTTCGTTTGGAAAAAGGTGCAGCGACCAGAATTGAATGGAATCAGGTACAACTGGCAATGCTGTCTTTGAAGCGCGAGAGAGACAGCATTCTGCTCAAAGAGGCGGATGCACAACGACAATTTCGCACGCTGCTCGGGGTTCTGTCTGCCGAATCTGTCCGCGTGTCCGGTGTAATTCCCACAGAAAAAGAACGCTTTGTAATCCCAGCGGCAGAGATCTTGGCTGAGCAGGCACTCGCTGCCCGCCCCTCCCTCAAAGCCATGCAAGCACGGATCGTAGGGCGACAACAGGCACTCAGAGTGGAAAAAGCTCGTCGCTGGCCGTGGTTTGAATTCAGCGCAAGATACAGACACACTGCGTCCACGAATTATCCAAATGAAGTGTTGCTCGGAATCGAGGCCCCCCTTCCTATCCTCAATTGGAATCAGGGTCCAATCAAAGAGGCTTCAGCAGAAATCGATCTGGCAGTAGGACTTGCAGAAGCAGAGTTTCTTGCACTGAAACAGACTGTGTTCAATGCCCACGCGGCACTGATGGTCAGAAAAGGTATTCTGTTGCGGTATGAAAAGGAAGTTTTGCCTGTCCTCCTGGAGCACGAAGAACTCCTGGACCTAGCAACCAAGGGAGGACAAATCGATCTCATCGGATTGCTTTCTGGGGAAGAAGTCGTGTTGCGTGAGCGACGGGAGTATTTTGAAGCGCGCTTTGCATTCCGTGCGGCATGGTTGGCCTTGGAAGCAGCGGTGGGAAGGCCACTTCAGGAGATCCACCCATGAATTCTGTTCCGATTTCCTTTGAACGATTTGAGTACAAGTACTGGCTCAATTTGGCACAAGAAGAGGCTCTCCTTCAATGTCTTGCCACGTTCATGCGACGCGATGCGATGGCCCCTGGGGGACAGCAAAATACGTCTCTGTATCTTGATTCCGAAGAGCTGGACTTTTTTACTCTGCATGTAGACAAGACACCAGACAGGCCCAAACTTCGTGTGCGCGCTTATGGAAATCCACCGTCGGGAAAGGCCTTCTTTGAGATCAAACGAAAGATCAAGCGCGTGTGTTTCAAAGACCGCGCGACGGTTCCCATGAACATGGTTCCAAAACTGCTTCGAGGAGAGATTCCTGCGGAGTTCGTCTTGCGTCCTGAAGAACGGAAGATTTTGGATCACTTCCTGTACTTGATGTACGTATGGAACGCGACTCCCAAGTTGCTCATTACCTGCAAGCGCGAGGCGTTTACGTCGATTCTGCCCGATGAAGGGGTTCGACTCACCCTCGATAGACAGATTTGCTACCAGCCGATGTACGAACCTACTCTGCTTGGCGATCCGAAGGCTTGGATTTCGCTTTGCGGACAGATGCACTATCAACCGGAAGCACCGACGCTGTGTGAGATCAAATTCCGAAACATGGCACCCGTTTGGATTGCCGACATGGTGCAAGGTCTCAAGTTGCGCCTGGCCGCGAGTTCCAAATACGTGATGGCGATGCGGTTGGATTCAACCGGCGGAGATTCGCCCGAAATGACGGACCCCTTTGTGCCCCCTTCGCTCAAAAGGACAACCGCCTAACATGGATACACGCATTGGTTGGGACTTAACCTTGGCAGCACTCTTGCTTGCCTTTGCCCTGTCCATGACGATCTCATGGACGTACGTTGCGACCTATACGGGGTTGTCCTATATGCGCAGTTTTGCGAACACCCTTGCGATTGCGGGGGTTGTCTCTGCTTTGGTCATGCTTGCGATAGGGGATGACGTTGCACGGGGGATCGGTCTCGTCGGCGCGCTGACCGTTATCCGTTTCCGTTCGACGCTCAAAGACACACGCGATTTGATGTTTGCGTTTGCCACGCTCGCGATCGGTGTGGCGTGCGGAGTCCTCGCGTTCGCAGTGGCGATTTTGGGGGCTGCTGTGTTCTGTGTTGCGATGTTCTATCTATGCTATTCGGATTATGGAATGCGCCGGATGTTCAATGCCGTGGTGCGTATGCAAGTGCCTCCGCAGGAAAGCGAACAGAAGGCCATTCGCAAGGTCCTTGAAAAGTTCGCTGTGAGTTTTGTCCTGATCAACGCACGCGATTTGGGGGGAGGCACACAAGAGCATTCCTATCATGTCCGCTTGCGCAACGTGGGCGAAAAGGGAGAGATTCTCAAGCTCCTCGGTGAGATTCCCGGAGTCACTGGCGCAACACTGTTCTTGCAGGACACATCACTTGAACCCTAAGGGGCTCCTACATACACTGATTGGGAAGATTCCCAAGTGGCTTTTGGTGCTGCTTGCACTCGCGGGGTTTTATTACTTTTCGCACGGATTTACCGTCTCAACGGGCACTACGTTGGGCTATGTGGAGGAGATCGTCCATCAAGTGGGTCCTTTGCAGGCAGGGCGGGTCAAAGAAATTGTTGTTGCGCTTGGACAGCCGGTGAAAACAGGGGATGTTCTGGTCCGAATGGACTCGCGTCCGCTCGATTTGCAGAAGGCAAAAGTGCTTGCGGAACTTGCACAATTGCGAGCCCAAGTGCTGGCAGAGGAGGACTTGCATGCGTCACTCCTCATGCGGGGGCAAATTCAGGCAGTGCGGGCCTATGCCAGCGTGCAGAGTATGCGTGCAGAGCTACGCGAAACGAACAAGCAGCTCAAGCGGCTACAGAGTCTAAAAAGCAGACAACTGGTGCGTGCTGATGAGGTAGAAGTCGCACAAAAGCAGAAGAGTTCGCTGTCCGCAGACTTGGGTTCTCGCCCATCTGGGAATGTCCGCGATCAAGAATTGATGGGTCTTCGACCACGCCCAAAAGAAGACCAAGACCGTCGCCTGCATGACCGCCTTGAACCCTATCGGATAGCCATCGGCGTGAAGGAAGCAGAGCTTGCACAACTTGAATTTCAGCTTTCTGAACTTGTATTGAAGTCTCCTGTGGATGGTATTGTAGGACCCCTTTTGCAGCGACAGGGAGATGTGATTGGTGCAGGAACTCCGGTGCTTCAGATCATCACACACCGTCCGGGATTTTTGGTTGCGTTTGTACCAGAGCGACAAATTCAACGCTTCACAAAAGGTCAAAAAGTGGCGTTGCGGAGACCGCGCCTCGTTTCCCAAACGCTGTATGCTCGGGTGCTTGATTTGGGTCCGCAAGTCGAAGAAATGCCCGTTCGATCTCGTCCTACTCCGGGCGTACCTGCTTGGGGACGCCGCGTCATTTTGAAGTTGGAAACCACGCAGGAATTGGTTCCTGGGGAGTCGTTCCGTGTCACTCCTGAGTAGTCTGTTGTGCGTCGCTACCGCGCTGCTGTGCGATCCATCGCCAATCGTCGTTTCTGATGAACTTCTTGCACAGACCTCGATGCCGGAAGCTTCGGGAGTTGTTTGGAACACACAACTTCAACGCTACCTTGTGATCAGCGATGACACGGGAAAAAAGGAACTAGGGACAAACCACGCACCATGGCTGTTTTTGCTGGCCAAAGAAGGCGTATTCGACAGAGCCCCTATTCCCATTGTGGGAATCGAGAAACTCAACGATGCAGAGGCTATATGTGATGGACCTTGGGGAACCTACTTTCTTGCGACTTCTCATTCCGAAAACAAAAAGGGGAAGAAGAAGGCAGACAGAAGAGTTTTGCTGCACCTGAAAACGGTGGGAAAATCACTACAAGTGTTGGCGTCGTTGGACTTGGCCCAAGCGATTCTGGATTCCGGCTTGATTGCCTCTGCATCGGTGGACATCGAAGCCTTGTCGTTTCGTCAAAAAGACCTCTATGTAGGGCTCAAGTTTCCGTTAACACCCTCGGGGGATGCGATCGTCCTGCGGGTTGCAGATGTGCTTTCGACACTCAAGACAGGAACGATTCGCAAAGAGCAGGTGACGAAATTTGCGGAGTTCCCCCTACAAGTGCCAGCAGCCAATGGACCGGGCATGGTTCGAGAAGGAATTTCAGACATGACATTCTTGCCCGATGGACGGCTGCTGTTGCTGGGAAACAGCCCCAAAAAACTCCCGCCTGATGGGGGTGGTGCATTGTGGATGCGGAACACCGACGGATCTCTTTCCTTGTTGCGGCGCTTTGTGGGACTGAAACCAGAAGGGATTGCGATGTCCGCGAGCAAAACAAGTTTGGTGATTGTGTTTGACAACGACAGAAAGCCACCCCTTTGGCTACACATTCCCATTCCGAACCTACGAACAGAGCCCAAGTCTGGGACTCCCAATGGGAACTAGATGGTTAAAGGAGTTACGGAACGAAGTCTTTGTTTTTCCCGGGCATGATTTCGCCTCCGTGACGACATGACACGACTCCGGAAATGCTCTTGTACGTTGTTCCGACCGTTGGGAAGGCTGTGCTGCCCGATGGCATGTAATCGGAATCGAAGGTATTTCCCCAGTCTGTGTTGCCTGGCGTCGTCGTAAAACCGTTGTTGCCTACGGTTGCAATTTGCAGCGTTCCGACCGGCGGTTGTAGGGTCACAAGCATCCCCTCATACTTGTTCCAGGTGGTTCCCTTGTGACTCACAAACTGACCGAACACGGTGGTGTCTGAGATCACCGTGGGGGCAATGGTTTTTGTTTGCGGCAGAATTTCGATCACCTCCACAAAAAGTTGGTGTTCCACGACGGTCATCGGTGGGGTGCTATCGAGTTCGACAAGGATCTTTCCGCGCAAACGCACATTGTCATTCCGACCAATCGCATTGAGCAGTGTTCCGCTGTCGCTGGCGGACGGACAGTCTTTTCCCGTCGAATCAGGTTTCGGGGCCTTGGGTCCGATGGCTTTTACGACCAAACCGCACGGGGGAGTCGTACATTGGGGGTCCTGAACCCAGATTTGATAGCGACATTGTTGGTTGGTTGAGTTGACGTATTTGTCTACCTTGCTGACCGCGACCACACCATCAAGCATCACGCGCTCCCCATTGCCAAAGGGTCCGTTTCCGGGGTCCTTGTCAATCAGGTTGATCGTCGCTGTCTTGTAGGTGTACGGCAGTGCAAGGTCCGGTTCGGCAGAAGGAGGCATGTCTGTGTTGGTGTTGGTATTCCCGGAACAGCCTGACGCCACACAGGTGGCTGAAAGGGCAAGCCAGGAAAAGAACAGAAACGATGCAGAATGACTGTGCTTTGGGGGGATCGATCTCATGGAAGATAGTCCTATAAACAGAGTTCCTATGAGATCGTAGACCGACGAGAAACTCGGGTCAAACCCGAATACACGGTCGCCCAAACATCCTTGATTGTGGGAGGACCTCAATACCAGGCGAGAGGATTCTTTGTGGTCTCTGTGATGTGCAGTTTTTGTTCAGCTTCTTTGAGGTGAACCGCTCGCCACCGCCATGCGATGAGGCCCCCTATCAAAAAGCCGCCAATGTGGGCCCACCATGCGATCTGGGAAACCCCGGTCAGCGCCCCCAAAAACTGAAGCCCGAGCCAAAACAGGACATACGTGCTGGATTTCCACTGGACGCGAAGCACGAAAATCAGAGAGGAAAGTCGCGCGTGCGGAAAGAGCACAGCATACGCCGCCATCACCCCGGACACTGCACCTGACGCACCGACCAGCGGCATGTCGCGTTCGTTTTGCAAAAGCACTTGCAAAAGGGCTGCGGCCACACCCGATGCAAAGTAGACCCCTACAAAACGTGGCCAGCCCAATCTGTCTTCGACGTTATCGCCAAAAACCCAAAGAAAATACATGTTTGCAAGAATGTGAAAAAGGTTTGCATGCAGAAACATGTACGAAAGCCATGGAAAGAGTGAACCATGAAATGAACGATTTGGAATCAATCCAAATGTGCGAGTAAAAACTTCTGGATTGTCACTTCCCATGGTTGCCAAAAATGCCATTACATTGATAAAGATAAGAACCATGACTGCCATGGGAAAACGCTTGCGAGGATGGTCGTGTTCCACGGGCAATCCGGTTAAAAACATGAATGCCCACAGCAAAGCTGAGGTAGGACTTTCGGACCCCGCTGCCGGTGCCAAAGGAGGCGGGGGAGAAGCCGCCAAAAGCGGATGGGAGGACGTGGAGGTGGACGACAAAACAGACGAGACTTGCGCCAGCTCACCACCGTCGATCCAAATGCCCAAACATTGGGCGCATTGGTCGAGGACCAAGCTTTCTGACAAATTCCCCGTTTGTCCATACATTCTTTGGCGCAGGCGCCCGGTTGAAACCCCACACTTTTGCATCAGCAAACCGTGGCGCGGGCAGCGTTTTAGGGCCTCGGCTTGCGGGCTATCTACCAGCTGAAAAAGCGGTTTGTCGAAATGACTTTCCGCAAGCAGCATTTCCAATTCGCCTGCATCAAACCAAATTCCTCGACAGTTCGGGCAATAGTCGAGGAGAAGCGTACAAACCGGCGTTGTTTCTTTGACCGTACGAAGTTCAGTCTGACAGTGCGGGCACAACATGCTCACAACGGTATCACGAACTATTCATATCGTTCGTCTCCAGCGGTGTCCTCGGTGTGATCGGGGTTCGCCGAGTTTGAAACCGCTGGTGCCGCGTCTTTCCCGGTGCCGATCGGCGAAAGCACTGCGGCGTCATAGGTTTTGGCGCCTTGTTCCTCTAGGTAGACACGGACTCGTTGACGCAAAATGTCCAAATCCAACACCTTGCCGATGCCGTCGGGAGTTTGCACGCGCTTGCCCAATTTTGGGAGTGCATGACCCAAGGCTTTGTACGTCTCGTGTTCGTACAAAAGACAGCATTTGAGTCGCCCACATTGCCCCGCCAATTTCCCAGGATTGAGCACCATGCCTTGATCCTTGGCCATGCGAATCGAGACTGGGGAAAAACTGGGAAGAAAGGAGGAACAACACAGCTCTCGACCACACGTACCGACACCCCCAATCACTTTTGCACCGTCTCGGGCACCGACCTGACGCATTTCGATGCGGAGTTTGAAGCGTTGGGAGAGATCTCGCACGAGATCCCGAAAATCGACCCGCTCTTCGGACGCAAAATAGAACGTCGCGCGCTGTCCGGGAACAAGGTCCACAGACAGCAATTTCATCGGCACTTTGCATTCACGGAGCCGCCCTTTGCAAAACCGATACGCCTCGGACTCCAGCTGCCGAATGTCTGCAAACTGACTCGTTTCATCAGGCCTGGCTTTTCGCAAAATCCGGCGTAGCGTTTTCAATGAAGGCCTTGGCGTACAAGGGGTTTCGACTCTACCCAGGCGCGGACCCCGATCGGTTTCACACAGAACAAGATCGCCCACTTCCACAGTCCTGTCGGCACACATAAGTTCGTGTAAAAAGCCGCCGGGCCGAAAGCGTACTCCTGCGATCGGCGCGACTTCAAAAGGCAAGTCTTTGGGAAGCTCCAGTTGCAAAGTGGGCCGAAATTCCACAATGGTTTCCGGCTGCCCGGCTGCCTCATCGGTCGTCGGAGCAAATTCAGAATCCGGCAAAAAAGTCGCCGCAACAGGGGGCGCATCCTTTCGCGTGTCTTTGCCCGGCTCCTGAACACTCTCCCAATGCGATACGGGCCCGCTGTCTTTTTGAACAGGTCTGCGGTTCTGTCTTCCTGCGTCCAGGCTTGGGTGCTTTCCACTGTCTTTGGACGAGCGATTGGAGGGAAGAGGCTCTGCAACAAACGGAGGCTGACTGCGCGGTCCCCGGCCACGATTCCGTCGGTGGCGTTCTCCAGTCGGTGGGGCTTTTTCGCTGGGGAACTCGGGCTGCGAACGAGAACCACTCGGGCGATTTCGATCGAGATTGGGGGAAGAGGAGCTGCGACTGGGTTTTCTGGGGTGCGCGGGTCCGCTTTGCGGCACACGAGGCAAATTCGGTCGATTTTTTGGGGGTCTGTCCGAATTTGAGCGATTTTGCGGATGCCTGTCCTGGTTTGGTCGATTTTTCGCGGGATTGGGCGAATTTCCGCGACCTTGCGAGGCATGGCTTGCAGCAGATCCACTCTTGGGAGGCCGCTCGGGAGATCCGCCGGGTGAAGGCGAAGACGGCGACGAAACAGAAGGGGATGACCCGGAGGGACCCGAACGATCTGACCGAGCGGAACCGTCTACGTTGGGGCGGTTCGGAGTTTCGGCATTCGGTTTGGATTCTCTGCGTGGGAATCGGGGTCCATTCGACGGTCCGTGACGGTGCCGACCTCGCATTCCGGGGGACGACGGAGCACCCCCTTCAGTTATTGCGGAATCGCCCGGGCGGCTAGGGGGACCTTTAGGGGGTTCGTTCATTGCGCACCTTCCAAACCGTAACGTGCGGCGTTGTGTTGCAAACGCGGGGACAGAAGGCGCAACAGGCGCTCCAGCGACAGCGGCGCGCTTGTGTAGCGGCGAATGGCCGTTTGCGTCTCGCGCAACAAACGAAGCGATTCGGAAAGCGGCGGACTATCCGCAAGCTGATTCTGCTTTGCAACGTCGCGCAAATGCCGATGCAATTTCAGCCACAGAAGGTCGAGCACTTCCACGGCTTCCTCTCGGTCTTGGCCAACTTCGGCAGCCACCTGGCACATCGCTTGCGCACGCCCAGACAATGCGGCAGAAAACAGGGTTTCCGACGCCCGTTGTCGATTTTCCATGGCCTCTGGTTCACGAAGCAGACGTTGGGCGCGCCCCAGACTGCCCTGGGACAAGGCCACAACGTGCTCTCGCAAATCCAGGGAAAGCCCCACGTGTTTTTGGGTCAGCGCCGACAAGATGGCCTCGTCGGGAAGCGGCACAAAACGCAGCCGCAAGCAACGCGACCGGATGGTCTCTAAAAGACCGCTGCCACACGTCGCACACAACACAAACTGCGTTTGAGGAAGCGGTTCTTCCAGCGTTTTGAGCAGACGGTTTGCGGCTGTCATGGCCGTCGGAATGGTCAGTTGATCGGCGGGGTCCAGGATCACGACGTGCGAAAGTCCCTCGAACGGAGGGAACCTGAGCCGACTCAACACCTGTTCGATTTCATTGGCCAAACCCGCCGCCTCCATGGACGGAAACAACACATCGGGGTGCGTGCCTGCTTGGATTTTTTGGCACGACAAACAGGCACCGCAGGCACCTCCCACCTCGGGTCGGTTGGTGCAATTGAGCGTCGCGGCAAGCGCAAGAGCCGTCGTCCGTTTTCCAACGCCTTCGGGACCATCGAACAGATAGGCGTGGTGCGGACGCCCAGCGAGCAGGGCGCTTTTCAGGGGCATCACCACCTGATCCTGTCCAACGATTCCTGACAGGCCGCGCGCAAAAACCGGCGCAGCGTTTTCCCCATGTTCGGGAGTCTCGTGCATGGCCGCGCAGTATTTCAAACGCCAAGCCAAAAGAGCAAGTCGGTTCGCTCGCTCATGCACCAATGGACTGCGCGAAGGACGAACACAAGACCGGATGTTGTTGGGCGAAACGGTCTGATGCCGGGGCGCAATCCGGCGTCAACAGAGGGAATCGATTGTCTTGATTTGTGCAAGGATTGCCAGTCATAGTTGCACGGCATGGAATCTTCTGATCTTGGACTTCTGGTTTCTCTCGATGCGCTTCTTCAAGAAGGGAGCGTAACGGGGGCCGCACGCCGCATCGGTCTTTCGACGCCCGCAATGAGCCACGCGCTGGCACGGATTCGCGATCGATTGGGGGACCCGATCATGGTGCGTTCGGGGCGAGGAATGCTTCTGACGCCGCGCGCCCTGGCCTTGAAACCGCAGGTTCACGCAGTCATCCTCGAGGCTGGTAAAACGTTAGAACCTGAAAAACCCTTTGTGGCGCGGGAACTTTCGCGGACGTTCGTGGTTCACGCCACGGACTATGTGCTGACGATTCTGGGAACGACCGTGGATCGGATGTTCCGGGAAGAAGCTCCGAATGCGGGCCTTCGCTTTGTCCCGAATTCACCCGATGATGCGGCGTTTTTGCGGGATCATGGATCGGATCTGGCGATCGGGATTTACGGAGACCTTCCGAATGAGATGCGGTGCCAGCAGCTTCTGACGGATCGGTTTGTCTGTGCCGCTCGCAAAAGTCACCCCGCACTGAAAAAACGTTTTGCTTTAGAGGATTTTGTACGCTTGCCGCACATCCAGGTGGCACCGCGTGGCAAACCCGGTGGGTACATAGATGACGTGCTCCAACAGCGAGGACTTTCACGCAGGGTGGCGCGTGCGGTTCCGTACTTCGTGACGGCACTCCACATGGTTGCGGAAACAGACTATCTGCTGACGATTTCGGAACGGATCGCGAAACGATTTTCTGCAAGTCTGTCGCTGAAACTGCTCGAGATTCCTTTGCCGCTTCGTCCATATGCGCTGAGCCTTTTGTGGCATCCGAGGATGGACGGAGATGCGGGGCACCGTTTTCTTCGGGATGTGTTTCTGCGCGCATCCAAAAAAGTTGCAGGGAATCGGCACACAGAAGCGCGCTTGCGGTTGGATGCAAAACATCCGACTCCAGACCCCGATTCACCGAGGTCTGCCAAGTCTCAGAACAGGGTACGCGCGGAAGATCGAAAGTAGCCGGCTCTCATGGTTGCACGGCATGCAACATAGAGTTCACGTTCTTTTCCTTGTTTGCATTCCAACCGGGCGCATCATGTTCGGGACTGGACAAGTCCACGGATTGGATCGAAAGGAGCAAACGACATGAGCGTGAAAGATACAAATCGATCGAACAGGTCAAAACGGATCGCGATGGTGATTGCCAACCCGTCGGTGTCGAGCACGACAGGCTGGCCGGTTGGGTTCTGGTGGTCGGAACTTACGCATCCGTACTACGCCTTTCACGAGGCGGGATACGAAGTGGAGATCTTTAGTCCTTCGGGCGGCAAATGTGAGGCAGATGGAATGAGCGATCCTCGCGACGCGAGCGGTTATTCGGCATCGGACCTCATCAGCTTGGGCTTTTTGCACACGAAAAGCCTTGTGGCACACGTTGAGAACACGAAACCCGTTTCGGACATCGACGTGTCGCAGTTTGACGCGATCGTCGTTGCAGGCGGCCAATCCCCGATGTTTTCATTCGAGGCGGCAGAAGGTCTGCAAAAGACGTTCGCGGCGTTTTATGAGGCCGGGAAAATTGCGTGCGCGCTGTGTCACGGCGTTGCGCTTCTGCGGTACGCGAAGCTTGCAAACGGAGAACTTCTGGTCAAAGGCAAAACGGTGACGGGTTTTGCGAATGTTGAGGAAGATTTTGCGGACAACGCAGTTCGGGGAATGGGTTTTCTGCCGATAGACAAACACCTGATGCCGTGGCGAATCGAGGACGAATTGCGGAAATTGGGCGCAAACTTTGTGCAAGCGGGTTTGTGGCGGGCCTTCGCGATCCGGGACGGAAACCTCATCACCGGGCAACAGAATTTCTCGGGTGCAGAGACAGCAAAGCTGGTCATCGAAGCACTGGGTCGCTAATGGGTGATGGGGGACAATACATGGTGAGGAGACAACAAGAGGCGATTGACACTGCGGAGGTCGTGTTCCTCGCGACCCCGTTTCCAGCCAACGAGAGCGTGCTCCGGCCCATTGCAGAGTGCCTTGCGGGGAAGGTGCTGGTGGATTGCACAAATCCCGTTGGCCCGAACCTGTCGCATGGCCTAAACAGTGAACGGTCGGGGAGTGAATTTGTGCAGTCGCTTGTCCCCCAAGCGAAAGTCGTCAAGGCGTTCACAATCTATGGTTTCGAGAATCTGGAAGATTCGCATTATCCCGGTTACGACGTAAAACCAACGATGCTGTTTTGTGGGAACGACGCTGCGGCGAAAGAGCGGGTGTCTCTGCTTATTGCAGATTGCGGTTTTGAACCGCTCGATACGGGTGGTCTTGCACAGGCGCTTCACCTGGAACACATGACGCTATTGTGGATTCGGATGGCGCGTGCGCAGGGCTTTGGACCGGGCTTTGTGTGGGCTGCGCTCAAGAGGCCGAAAACCCCATAGGACTGTTTGTTTCACGACGCCAACCTATCTTGGATAAACCGAGCAACCACCCGCAATTCCCTCTTTGCGAGCATCTGCAAACCTGATATGACCTCGCTTTCACGGTCGCGTTGGGAAGTTTCCCGCGACCTCAACACCGAGGAAAGACACATGGCACCAAAGAAGGACAGTTCAGTGTTTGACATGAATGCGCTGTTCGAGCAGGAACTGAAGGCGCGTAACGAGGATTTGCGACGACAAGCGGCTCTGGCGATGTTGCCGAAACTGCGTCCGTCTCCCAAAGTGACAATGGCAGAATTTCTGGATTCCCTTCAGCAGCACCGCGAGGTTTGGACGGCAGTTTTGGGGCTGTCGGCGCTGGATTTTGCTTCGATGATTTCAGGCGGATCACAGGCCAGTACGGCGAAGGCCGCGCCGGAAAAAACCAAACGGACTCGGATTTCCGATGCACAGAAAAATTCGCTCAAAGGGGCCATTGTGAGTGTGCTTGGGAATCACAAAGAGGGGCTCAGCCGGACAGACATCGCGGGGCAAATTGGCGACGATGTGTTGTCCACGATTGGGGTTCGACGGGATGAGTTGGCGAACAAACTGCGTCAACCGCTCGGTGAGTTGGTGGATGACAAGAAGCTTCACACCGTCGGCGAAAAACGCCTGATGAGATACGTAGCCGGAAAGAAAAAGTAGTCCGTTCCCTTCCAGAAACGACTGCGGTGGGCGCGGGCTATGTCAGGCGTGCTCACAGCCAATGGGCTGCTGTCCCCCACGCTTCGTTCCGGGGACTGGCGCGCCCGCCTACGCCCTCGCCCATCACAAATCTCGGCTACGTTTCTGGATGGGAACAAAGCCTCCATCACAAATCTCTGGGCTACGTTTCTGGATCGGAACTGACTCGTTCTTAGACAGATGCCATGCGGTGGGGGCTGGCTATGTTGGCGACAGGAGGGCGTGCAGGATCATGCCGAGCTGGCTCCAATCGATGTCTTTGGATGCAAGAAGCTCGCGCACGGTTTTGACCGTGACGTAGCAGCGTTCGCCGACGTTTGCACCATGAGGCCGCAAGGAAGTCTCGGTGGCAACGAGGGCGCGAAATTGGTCCTCGGAAAGACACACGCGAAACAAATGGCAGTGGTAGCTGGCCAAAGATGCGGCGACTTGACGATCCCCGGCTTCGACGGGCTGAAACTGCTCGAGGTCGATTTGCAGGCCGGTTTCCTCGAAGACTTCGCGCTGGGCCGTCTGGCGTGGATCGACCGTTCGTTCGCTTGCGAGGTTGGCAGAACCGCCGGGCAACATCAGGCCAAACCCCAGCGCGTTGCGGACGGCGGAACGGTACTCCCGAACCAGCACGACCTGCGTCGAAAAGACATCGGCAGGTTGATCGACACGCGAACGGCTGGAGTCGTTGAAAAAAAGAACGCTCGCGCTGACATCTGTGCGCCCAATGACGACCTCGCCGCCTTTGTGACGATGTTCGCCCGCGATGGAAACGCGCGGCCTAAGTGCCCACAGAAGCGGCGGTCGCCCGGCGGAACGACTGCGGTAAGACCACTCCAGTTGAGCATCCTCAAGCCGATGTCCCGCAAGTTTGAGGGCCTTGTACCACGCCACAAAACCGGGACTCTGCCACAGAGACAGGGGGACTTGACGTTCGGAACCGCGTCGCAAACGGCTGGGCCGCAGCATGCGCAAAGCCTGTTCGGCAGCATCCTCGAGCGTGATGGCTACAGGAACGTGAAACCGACCGGCACTGGCGGGCACAATCATGCCCTGCGGAATCCCGAGCAGGACGCGCGACGAACGCTGCCACGCGCCCCACAATTCATGAAGCCACGGTTCCCCCTGCCCCCCATCGCCAAACCAAATCAGCAGACCGTCCGTGTGCTTGAGTGCTTCCTCTCGCCACCGCACCATGGCCGGAGACAAAGGCGATGCGCCAACCGATGTGATGGGCGATGTGCCACTCGATGGGACCGGCGATGGGACCGACGATGAAGAGGTGCTTTGTGAAAGAAGAACCACGCCATCCCACTCGTGCTTTCCGATCAAATCGACCAGAGCTTGGACCCAAGGCCCAGGCGCGCCCGCCACAAAAAGCGATGCCGTAAAAGCAGGAGGAAGAGGAGACAGTGGTTCGACAACGAGTGCCTTGAGCATGTCGCTTATTGCGCTTGCTCGAGCTGCCCAATCGGTCGCACCTCTGCGAGCGTCGCGGTACATCCTTTTTGCATGATGGGCGGGCACGACACGAGCGCCAACACCGACGCAGTTGCCGTATTGGCACCCCGCGTTTTGTACGTGAAGGCGACCAAGTGAGTGGAGGAACAACCCGCAAAACCGCACTGGCCACCGAGTTGCACGTTCGTCACCACTTCATCCAGAGGCTGCCCGGATTGCTGATCGGCTGGGCCACCCTGGTTTTTCATTTTCGCGATTTGCGCCAAAACCGCAGGCGTGCTGCGCGCCACCGATACCGGATCGCGCGGATTCTGATTTGGTGGTGGGTTGACCGCAGGCGTCACCGGACGAAGGACCGGCTTGGGCGGCGGGGATTTCTTGACAGGTGCGACGACGGGCCGAGGAACCGAAATGTCCGCAACTGCGAAATTCGGAACGCAAAGCGACAAGAGAAGGAAAGCGAGTGTGGACCTCATGGCGTGCGAATGTATCGAGGATTCCGACCAAGTGCTAGGGGGGTCCGCTTTTCCAGGGCGCGCGGTCCGTTGTTTCTGTCGGAAGGCAACCTCTAACGCGAACAATACCGGACGTCGGCCACGAGTCAGGCAAGTGGTCCAGAACGAGTTTGGACCTTGATGCACATCTGTTCCCCATGACACCGGATGCTGGTTTCGTTTTCTTGGCCCCAGGCGTATGCTGATTTCCGGACTCCCATGAGGCCACTGCGGGGGAAGGAGCGGGGTGGTAGCAACGACGGAGGACGCCGCGATGGGCAGGTGCAGGAGCCAACCGTAGCTTCCAAAAGGGAATGACAGATTCGCGACGTTATCGTGACAAGGAAGAAATCTGACGCGGTAAAAATCGAATCGACGGTTTGCGATTCGATGGAGGATGCTGAAGTTCCCGCGGCAGTGGAATCTTCGCACTCGTTGGTGGCTATCCTCGCTAGTCGAAACTTCTTGATCGGGGTCCTCTGTATCGCGGCGCTGCTGCGTCTTGGACATCTGTTCGCGCTGCGCTCCACTGTCTATTTTTACAACCTCGATCTCGATCCGCAGAGCTTCGATCTGTGGGCCCAGCGCATAGCAAAGGGCGATGTGATCGGGGACAGGATGTTTTTCGTCGATCCGCTGTATCCGTACTTCCTGGGGTTTCTCTATACGCTGTTCGGGCGGAGCCTGTTGGTGGTGCGGATGGTGCAGGCGGGCCTTGGCATTTGGACCTGCTGGTTCACGGCGCGTCTCGGGCAGACGCTGTTTCGCGATGTCCCGCAGCGTGGTGCGGCGATCGGAAACGGCGCGGCACTGATCGTGGCACTGTACAAGCCAGCAATCTTCTACGAGCAAGAGATCGAAAAGACTGTGCTCGCTGTCTTTCTCACAACGTCAGCACTCTATTTTTTGCTCAGGTGCTCGCGGCGTGCGCGCTTTTTAGGTGGCGTGCTCTGGGGGTTTGCGGTGCTGTCGCGCGCCAACCTGCTCTTGCTTCTTCCTGTCCTCTTGTTTCATGTGCTTTTTCAACGCGAGCGCAGGATCTCGTGGCGGCTGCCCAAGCTGGACGCAGCGAGTTTGTCGATGGTGGGGGCCTTTGTCGCAGGTTTCCTTTTGATCCTCGCACCGGTCGTCTTCCGCAATCACCACGTGGGCAGTGAGTGGGCAATAACGACCTCTGCGGGACAGAACTTCTACATCGGCAATAACCCCCTGAACGTAACCGGCGGCTACTGCTTCCTCCCCTTCGTGCGTGCGACGCCGCACTTTGAGGAGGCGGATTTTCACGCCGCTGCCGAGGCCGAAGTTGGGCATGCCTTGACGCCCGGCCAAACCTCGTCCTTCTGGATGCGCAAGGCCTTCCTACATATCGTGGAAGAGCCGATGCTGGCGCTGCGTTTGATTGCGCGCAAGGCGCTGCTGCTTATCGCAGACTACGAGCTTCCCGACAATCAGGACATGTACTTTTTGGCGCGTCACTCGCTCGTGCTGAGGCTGCCGCTGTTCTCCTTTGGGCTTGTGTTCCCGCTCGCGCTCACCGGCATGATGCTGTCCTTTCGTCGTCGCGAGGCGCGGCTCTTGATCGCACTGTCTGGGATCTTTGGCGCGTCCATCCTCTTGTTTTTCGTGCAGGCACGCTTCCGAATGCCGATGGTACCGGTGCTTGCGATCTTTTCGTCGTCCGCGCTCTCGCTGCTGGTTCCCCGGTTGCGCTCGACCATGAAAAACGCGAAGTGGCAGGCAGTTCTTGTGTCCGTTGGCGTGCTACTGGTCACGCTGCTCTCCTTCAAGCCTCCCGCCAATCATGATGAAACCACCAGCTTCTCACTGGGTTTCAGCAACCTCGGCGCCCTGTACGCTCGACTCGGCCGCTACGATGAAGCGATCGCGGCCTACAAAAAAGCGCTACAGATTGCGCCCGGAAACATCTACGCGCTGCACGATCTCGGCGTCTTGTACCTGGAGGTTGGGCACGTTCGCGAAGCACGCGAGGCCTTCGAGACCTGCATCCGCGAGAATCCCGAGCATCCCGATGCCTGGTTCTATCTTGGCCGCGTCCTGGAGGTACAAGGCAAGCGGGGTCGGGCGGTAGCGGCCTATGAAAAGGAACTCCAGCTTCACCCCAACAACGCTGAGGCAGCAAACTCGCTGGCGGCCCTGCGCGGATTGGAGAAATCGGGGGGCCAACGAGACCAACCGACTCCCCATACTCCAACCCAGAAGGCACCTTAGCCTGGGGGAAGCGCCTGCAAGTTGCCCGCCCTCAACCGAGTCTTTCTCTTTTTGGCCGTGGGAGTCGCGCGATCGGATTGAACCCCATCAGGAAAGTTGCGTTCAGGCGTCTTCTTGTTGGGGGCCTTGGGGGTCGCTGCTGTGGGAACCGCAGTCGCCCCGCGCGAAGGTTTTCGAGCCGTGCCGAGCCGATGCGCGAGCGCGGCCTTCACAAAAGCGGAAAAGAGCGGGTGAGGCGCGGTGGGACGGCTCTTGAATTCCGGGTGAAATTGGCAACCGACAAAATGCGGATGGGAGGACAGCTCGATCATTTCCACCAGCCGACCATCAGGAGACAAACCGGACAGGGTCAACCCGGTTTCGGTCAACTGTTCGCGGTAGGCGTTGTTCACCTCGAAACGGTGCCGGTGCCGTTCGCTGATCTCGGTCGTGCCATAACAGCGTGCAGCGAGGGAACCGGGCACAAGCTTGGCCGGATAACCGCCGAGCCGCATCGTGCCGCCCTTGTCGGTTACGTTCCGCTGGTCGGCCATCCAATCGATGACGGGATGCGGCGTTTCGGGGTCAAACTCGACGGAGTTGGCTTGCTCCAGACCGGCCACGTTGCGCGCCCATTCGATGACGGCGATTTGCAAACCGAGGCAAATCCCGAAAAACGGGAGGCCGTTTTCGCGCGCAAACCGAACGGCAGCGATTTTCCCCTCGACGCCACGCTTGCCGAAACCGCCCGGAACCAAAATCGCATCGACTGAGGACAGAAGCGCCTCGGGCCCCTTTTGCTCGACTTCCTCGGCGTCAATGTATTTTTGTTCGACGCGACAGTTGTGCGCGATTCCGCCGTGGGTGAGCGCCTCGTGGAGGCTTTTGTACGACTCGACCAAATCGACATATTTGCCCACGATGCCGATGGTGACGGTTCCGGCGGGCCGCAGAACACGCTCGACGATGCCCTTCCAGTTGTGCAGCTCGGGGGAACGAGACCGGATGTGCAAAAGATCGCAGATTTTGTCATCAAGGCCCTGCTCCTGAAGATGCAGTGGCAGCTGATACACGGTCGGCACATCTATCGACGTAAACACCGCGTCTTTGGGCACGTTGGAAAACAGAGCGATTTTGTCGCGCTGGCTTTCGGGAATCTCTCGATCGCATCGGCACAGCAAAATGTCGGGGGAAATGCCGATTTCGCGCAGTTTTTGGACGGAATGTTGGGTGGGTTTGGTTTTCAGCTCGCCCGCCGCCGCAATGAACGGGACAAGCGTGAGGTGAATGGAAACGGAATTGCCGAGACCGACCTCGTGGCGGAGCTGCCGGATGGCTTCCAAAAATGGGAGCGATTCAATATCGCCAACGGTGCCGCCGACCTCGACAATGAGCACGTCCAAACCCACGGCGCACACCTTGACGAGGCGTTTGATCTCATCGGTGATGTGCGGAATGACTTGGACGGTCGCGCCCAGGTATTCGCCCTTGCGTTCCTTGCGGATGACCGATTCGTAGACCTGGCCGGTGGTGAAATTGTTGCTGCGCGACATTTTGGCGGACACGAATCGTTCGTAGTGGCCCAGGTCCATGTCTGTCTCGGCACCGTCCTCGGTGACGAAGACCTCGCCGTGCTGAAGCGGGTTCATGGTGCCCGGATCGACATTGATGTACGGGTCGAGTTTTTGGATGGCAACCTTGAGGCCGCGACTTTCCAAAAGCGCGCCGATCGATGCGGACGCCAAACCTTTGCCGAGAGACGAAACGACGCCTCCGGTGACAAACAAATACAGGGTGGTTTTGTTGCCGTGCGTTTTTTTGTTCATGCGGGCCTCCCGTGGCCGCGCCTGTGTGCCACAGGAAAACACACAACGTCAAGGCTGGCCTTGACCTTCTGTAACGAGGACGGCGAAGATGCGCCTCGTGACGTGGCTTTGGATATGTTTGGCAGTGGCGCTTGCGGCGAGCGTGGGCTTTTTCCTCAAGCGGCGGCGCACGCGGGCGTGGCACCGAATGGAACAGCAAGCGCGGGAGAAGGCGCAGGCCGTGACGGAAGAAGCGCGGGCGTTTTCGGAACGTCTGCTTGCGCAAGCCCAGACGGACGCAGAAGAACTGCGGCAAAAACGGCTGGCGCATGGGCAGCGCGATCTGTTGCTCCGGCGGCAAACGCTGCAACGGGCGGCAGAACAAATCGTCGCGTGGGAGCAGCTCCAAAAGCGCAGCGAGAAACAACTTGAAGAAAAGGCCGCCGCGCTGACCCAACGCGACCGGGCCGTGGCAGACATGCAGTCGCGCTGCAAAACGGCACAAGACCGGCGGGTACAACTTGTCGCCGAGGCGAAAGAAATGCTCGTGCGCCGGGCTGGCGAAACGCACGCGGAGGCCCGCGCTCGATTGGGGCAGCAATGGTGCGAACAGGTCCGAGCGGCGGGGGCCGACAGCGTGCGGCAGGTCGAGCAGCTCCAAAACACGCCCGAACTGGCCGTGTGCGCCAAGCGGCTCTTGGACATTTCCATCCAACGCTATGAAGGCCACTATCTGACCGAACGGCTTTTGTCCACGCTGCCGATTCCGCAGGACGTGCTCGATCGGGTGTTTGGAAAAGACAACGACGTGCTGGAGATCATCAGCTCGCTGGCCAACGTCAAAGTTCAGTTCGGCGAGGAACGAAATTCCATTCGCCTAGAAGGCCAAGACAGCCTGGGGCGCGAGCTGGCTCGACGCACGATTGCGCGGCTTGTCAAACTTGGCGGGCGTGCGCAAAAGGACGCAGCAGAACGCATCGTCAAGAACTTCAATGAGGATTTGGAACGCGAAATCGTGGAGCAAGGCCGACGCGCTTTCAAAGAACTCGCGATTCCAAGGGCGCATCCCGACCTTGTGAAACTCGTCGGACGGCTGCAATTTCGGACTTCCTACAGCCAGAACCAGTGGAAACATGCCGTCGAATCAGCCTTCTTGTGCGGCATGCTGGCGGCGGAGCTCAGGCTCGACGTGAAAATCGCGCGGCGCGCGGCGCTTCTGCACGACATCGGCAAGTCGCTCACCCACGCGCTCGATGGGAGTCACGCGGTCATCGGCGCAGACCACGCGAGGCGGCTTGGGGAAAATGAAGTCGTCGCCAATGCCATCGGCGCACACCATTTGGAAGAACCGTTCGGGTCGCCGTATGCGCTGATTGTCGCCGCAGCCGATGCCATGAGCGGCGGACGGCCCGGCGCGCGTCACGAACAAGAAGGCAGCCACCTGCAACGCATCGAAGACCTGGAACGGCTGGTGGTCGGAACGCCTGGCGTGAGCTACTTCTATGCGCTTCAGGCGGGGCGAGAGCTGCGCGTCCATGTGAAAGAAAACCAAGTGAACGATCTGAAAGCCGCGCAACTGGCGACGGCGTTGGCGCAAAAGATCTGCGAAAACCTCGTCTATCCAGGGCAAATCAGGGTCACGGTGATTCGGGAAGTGGAAATCGTCTCGACAGCCAACTGACGCAACGTCGCAGCAAGTCTGGATCTCGCAAACTACTGGGAAGAACCGCCGCCGTCTTTCCCGCGCTTGACGTGGACTTGGTTTTTGATGTCCGGCTTGATGGCGGCGTCGTTCGGGATGAACCGAACTTCTGTTTTGATCTCGAACGAAACCGACGTGAGCAGTTTCTGAAGTTCCCCCGACAGGTTCACCGTCTCTAAAAAACGCCGCAATTCCTGCCCGAGAATCCTCAGCACCTCGTCTTTCGATGCTGAGATTTGCAACAGCAGATACGTCGCGACTTCTTTGGGCAGATTCAGCTCGCTCACCAAGCGCCGAATCGTCTCCTCGGGCGACGAAATGGCGGTGCTCCCGGCGGAAATCGCTCTGCGCACGATGTCGGGCAGCAGTTGTTCGACCCGTTCGCGAAAACTGCGATCCTCGCTCGTTTCGTCCTGGGACAGAGACGGGCGATCTTTGACGGAATCACTTGCCATGTTGCTCCTGGTTTGCGCCGCCTGCCGGTTGCGTTTTTTTGTCTTCTTGCTTTTGTTTGTCGTCCTGCGGCTTCTTGTCGTCGAGCTTTTGTGCCAAGGTCGCCTGCGGGACGTTCGCGTCCGGCAACACCAGCAACCGCACCATCGGCGTCACTTTGAGCGGTGTCGATTGCAGCGCCGTTCCCGGCTCTGGATCGCGCGAAAAAGCCTGCGTTGCCTCTTTTCGAGAAACCCACAAACGCGCCGCCGTCACATCGGCTGTCGGCACGGAAATGCCGAGCCAAACCGGCCCGCTGAGCGCAGCCACATCTCCCATCGATTCGAGCACCCACTTTCCGTCCGAACCGCTCGACGTGTGGTTGATTTCATACGCACGCTCGACGGAAAAAAGCTTCGCACCGGGCCGTCCGCTCGCGTCCTGTGCGTACAGCGAAAACCGAATTTTCCCCGGCTGCGCCACCAAAAAACGCACCCGCTGCGGTTTGTAGGCGGGCAACGTCGGTTCAAAACGAAGCAACCACTCTCCCTCGATAGGCGGCAAAAGCGGCCTGTCTGCCGGTTGGCCATCATCGAAAGAAAGCTCCAATTCGTGTGAAACCTGGCCGTTTCCCAAAAGACGCGAGGAGGACGCGCATCCCGATTGCAACAAAAACAGGAGCGCCAAAGCCGACGAGGAAATCACTGCGCGCATAGTTTCTCCCCTTCCAAGGTGAAGCTTTTTTGGCAGCTTGTGCAGCACAAAGTTTCGTCGGGAAGACGCTCGCCGCACACGCACACAAAACCCACAAAACGCGCAGGCACGCCCACCCACAACTCGTGCGGCGGAACATCGCGTGTCACCACCGCACCGGCCCCAATGAAAGCGTGGTGTCCAATTCGGTGTCCACACACGATGGTCGCGTTCGCACCGATGGTTGCCCCCGCTTCCACCACCGTCGCGCGAAATTCGGCTTTCCGCGACACATGGGCACGCGGATTCACCACATTGGTGAACACTGCGCTTGGGCCGACGAAGACCGAGTCTTCTAACACCACGCCATCGTAAATCGAAACGTTGTTTTGGACCCGAACTCCACGACCGAGCACAGCCGAGGGTGCGACGTAGACGTTCTGGCCCAGCACGCACCCAGCCCCGATTTTCGCGCCTTTGCATACATGCGAAAAATGCCAAATTCGGGTGCCTTCTCCGATGTCTGCGCCGTCGTCAATGCACGCGGTTTTATGGCTCTCGTATGTCATGGGTGTTTGGGCGAAAGTGTTTTCGACGATGCGGGCGTTGCAAAGCGTTTTGGCTCGGCACTGCGCAGCGTCAGCGCCAGGTCGCCCTTCGATTGATCTTTGGCCGTCTTGACCAAGATCGGCTCGCTTTTCGCCCAAAGCGGCGTCGGCAAACCAGGGGCAGGTTCCGATGCAGCACACACCGAAAGCGCCTGTCCCGGACTCGCCATCACCACCACAAAGAAACCGCCGCCATCCCCGAGCGGCACTCGGCGCAACAGTTGAGAACCGGGTTCCGAACAATCCCCCACCGAAACGATCACCGAAACCGGAAAGCGCGGACGACCATCCGACGCCATCTCGACCGTGCCAGACAGTTCGAGGACCGCTTCTTCCCCAGGCGCAACCGCAGCAACTTCCGCCGAAGCCAGGTCCGCAATCGATCGAGGTTCCTCCGCGCCCTTTGCTTGGGCTGACACCCGCCCGTCCACGACGACCGGCAACACCCGCGCGTCGTTTTTGCAGCCTGAAAACGCCACAACAACAGCCACAAGCAACCCAACCAGCCTCATTGATTTATCGCCTCACTTGGGTTGCCCACAGGATTCCCCTCGGCTTTTTGTGGCGTTCACTTGATTCCGGTGCTCATCGGAAAAACCGAAAACCGCTGACCGTCAGCCACCGTTTCTACAGTGACCAGAGCGGCACCCCTCGGCGTGTCCGCTCGAAACAGACGAACGCCCGGCTGCCCGCTCATGTCCGCAAACAACCGATCGAGCTTCAGTCGAGCCCGACCCACATGTACGTCGTTTTTCCAGCTCGCCGAAACGGTTTCGGGCAAAACCGCGCGGTCTTTTTGGTCACCCGCCAACACTTTTTGCAGAAGCGAGGCCGTCGCCTTTCCTTCGGGATTCGCCGCCGCCCCCAAAAATACCAATTTTCCCGACGACGGGCCCAAGTGAAGCACCGAAAGCGACGCCGGTTCGGACAGCGCCTTTTTCAGGTCGGCGCCCGTTTTGACAAGCACCGTCAAACCCGCGTAGCTCGTCGGTTGTGCCGGTGTCCACATCGGGTCCTGACCAATCCGCGTCCACGCGCAATAGTGCATGAGTGGATCTTTCATCCCCTCCTCACACTTGACGACCGCAGAAAACTTCGCCGAAAGTTCCTTGGTCGCCGGGTCTACCACGGCAGGTGTCGTTGGTGCGCCGGGCGGAATGTACGCGGGAGGTTGTCCCGGCACTCCGGCAGGACTCGCCGCTGCTGGTGCCGCCGCGCCCACGGCCTGTGCCGTCGCAGGGAAGGCGGAAAAAAGCAAAAGAGCTAGTGCAATTTGTGACATGTGTACCCTCGAAAAACGGTAACTGCTTGGAACCTGCCCGAAACCGAATCGTGCGGAAAGGAAGGAAATCGGAGCACGTTCTCCACAGCAAGCGGCCTATCTTGCCCGACTCGCCAAATTCAGTGCAAGCCTCCTCCGTCTGCGCAACCCATCCAACTTGAAACTCCAAAACCATCCGACGGCATTGCTCCCAATGAGCCGACGGCACTTTGCATGATACAATCGAAAGGCTGCTTTCTGTCTGAGGGTGGGCCGACCGACCAGCGCGCCTTCCAGACAAGATCACATAACGACTTGCTTCACGGAAGGGACCACAGATGTCGCTCATCGGCAAACGCTTAGGAAACTACGACATCCAGGGCAAACTCGGCGAGGGAGGGATGGGCATTGTCTACATGGGCGTCCATCCCCAAATCGGGAAAAAAGTCGCCGTAAAAGTCCTCCACCCCGAGCTCAGCGACAAGGCTGATGTTGTGACGCGCTTCTTCAATGAAGCCAAGGCCGTCAACGACATCAATCACCCCAACATCGTGGACATCATCGACTTCGGTGAAGCCACCGTCGATGGAATCACGTTCAAGTACATCATGATGGAGTTTCTCGACGGAGAAAGCCTCGCCGCCCGAATGCGCCGCGAAGGCGTCACCATCCGAGAAAGCATCAGCATCCTGGCCCAATGCTGCTCCGCCCTCTACGCCAGCCACGCCAAAGGCGTCGTTCACAGAGACCTGAAACCAGAGAACATTTTTTTGGTTTCTCGGCCTAGCGATCGGAACTATGTGAAGCTTCTCGATTTTGGGATTGCGAAGCTTACGACCGACGATGGGGCGATGTCTCAAAAGACGCGCACCGGCATGGTCATCGGGACGCCGACGTACATGAGCCCCGAGCAGTGCGACGGAAAAGGCAACATTGACCATCGCGCAGACATCTATGCACTTGGCGTGGTGATGTACGAATTGCTGACGGGGAAAGTTCCGTTTCCAGGGGAGGGATTCGGGGAAGTGCTGGTCGCACACCTGACCAGGGACGCGGACCCGCCGCGCTCGCTGAATCCCAACATTCCGCCGGAGCTTGACGCGATAGTGATGCGCTGTCTGCGCAAGAAAAAAGAGGAACGCTTCCAATCGATGAGCGACATGCAGCTCGCGCTGGTAGATCCGTTGCCGCACTACCAAGCTTGGATTCAGGGACAACCAGCTCCGAGAGCAAACGGGCCTGTACCCCTGCCGGGAAGTGGTTCTGTGATGATGTCGGCAGCGATGATGCCCAGTGGACCGATGAACATGATGAGTGGCCCAATGGCGTCGGGAATCGTGCATCCGGGGCAAAGTGGTGTGGTTCCTCCGGGCATGATGCCGCCAGCCGCGATGAGCAATCCGGGAATGTACGGGCAACCCAACTGGCAGCAGATGCAGCACATGCAGCAAATGCAGCACATGCAACAGATGCAGCAGATGCAGCAAATGCAGCAGATGCAACAGATGCAGCAAATGCAGCAGATGCAACAGATGCAACAGATGCCGCAAATGCCGTCGGGCAGAATGCCGGGGCACCCAATGGCATCGGGAGTCGTTCCCTCTACGCAAATGCCTGCGCTCCAGCCCGGTCACCCGATGGCCTCGGGAATCTTGACGCCGCAAAGTGTTGTGCCAACTCCTCAACCGATGGGGATGACGCCTTCCCAGCCGCTGGCTTCGAGTTCTGTGCCTCCGACGAACGGAATGCGCACCCCTACACCGACAGGATTGCAAGCGAACCAGCCCGCAGACGCCACTCCGGTGGCCGCTTCCTCGGGGATTGGTCAAACGCTGTCTGGGGCTACCGGAGAACACACCGGACGACGCAAACCAGCGGCAGTTTTCTTTGGTTTTGCGGCGGCGATGCTGCTCGGATCATTGAGCATGGTCGTCGCCAAACAGGTTCGTGGAGGAACCCCGAAAGTCGTCGCAACACCGATTGCAGAGGTCAAAATTGCCATCAAGACAGAGCCCGCAGATGCCGAAATCGAGCAAAGCGGACCGGATGGAAAGAACTCCTTCAAATCGCCGTATACGTTGGCTGTAAAGAAAAACAGCGCGCCGTTTGGACTCAAAATTCGGGCACCCGGGTATCAGGAAGAAAGCCGCGTGATTCATCCTGCCGAGGACCAAAACATCGAGATTACGCTCGCAAAATTGGAAAAACCTGCGGAAAAAGAGCTGGTCGAGGACACCTCAACCAAGAGCAAACCTGATACGTCCGAAGCGAAAGAGACCAAAGAAGCCAAAGAAGTGAAAGAGACCAAGGAAGCCAAAGACACGAAAGAGACCAAGGAAACCAAGACCGCCAAGGCCGAAAAGACAGGAAAAACAGACTCCGAAACTTCGGAAAGCAAGCCTCCCAAAGTTGCAAAAGAGGGGAAGGCGCCAAAAGAGGGGAAAGAGACCAAGGCCGTCGCTGCCAAAGAAGGAAAAGAACCAAAGGAAGGCAAACCAGGGAAAGAGGCAGGGGCGAAAGAAAAACCAGCAAAAGAAGGAAAGGAAAAGCCGGGCAAAAAGAAGAAGGAAGAGCTGATGGCCCCCATTTTTTAGGAGTCTTGGCCTTTTTGGGGGGTCGGTCTTATTTTCGGCGGGCGAGCAAGTCTTGTTGGGAAGCGCGGATGCGCCAAATTTCGCCCAAGTACGTGACGATGTTGCGGAGGTCGGCGACCTTGGACTTCCCGAACACTCTTGGCAGACATTCGATTTCAACGGAGCCAATTGTTTTGCCAAGCGCGCGAGTTTTGGACGCAATCTCCAAACCAATGGACCCCGCAGACTTTGTACACACGAGTTCCAGTTCAGAAAGAAGCGCGCGGCGAAACAGATAGGGGCCCTCAAGTCTGTCGGCAAAACCCGTCGCAGAACGGACCAAAAAACGGACGGTTTTCGACATGATGGCGCGGACCATTCCGTCTGGCCTATGTCGATAGGTGGTGAGAAGCAGATCCTCCCCACGATACCCTGACAGCATCTTGTCGAGTGCAGAAAGCGGGATTTGTCCATCGGCGGGAATCCAGGTGACCAGCTCACTTTCTGCGGAAAAAAAACCCGTGCGCAATGCCTGGGTCAAGCCGAGGTTTGTTGGATGGCGAATCACGCGAAACCGATTCTGAACCTCAGACGCAAGGGACGACAGAACTTCCGGGGTGTCATCAGTCGATCCATCGTCGATAAGGAGAACGACACAGTGTTCACACTTCTCCCGAACGTGGGCAAGGGTCGCCGCAAGAAGAGCGCGGAGATTCTCTGCCTCGTTGAATGAGGGAATGACCAATGTCAAGGAGGGCGAAAAGGGTGTCACGCAGACCTTCGAGAATTACGGTGTCTTTTTTCGACCAACGACGATGTACTGGTCAGGAAGATCCTCGGAAATCACCTCGGCCAGAAGTCCTGCTTGGTCGAACTCCTGTTTGACTTGTTCGGGAAGCAAGCGGTGGTGTTTAGGGGGACCATGCGAGGACTCCATCGTGAAATCGACGACATACACCGCACCGCCTGGCCTCAGCGCGGAAAGGAGCTTCTTTGCATACTCCACTCTTGCCGGAACATGATGCCAAGTATCGAGAAAAACGATCCTGTCCACACTGCTGGCCGAAAGTTTTGGGTCCGTTGGTGCAGCAAGTTGGGCAGTGATCTGCGGAAATTTTTCTTTTTGGGCACGTAGGGTCAGGTGTTCGACCATCTTGGGTTCAATGTCCGCAGCGATCACCTTCCCGGTTGGACCGACGGCCCGAGCCAAATGCGACATCAAGTACCCAGTGCCGGCCCCCACATCAGCGACAACCATCCCCTTTTTGATCTCGAGGTGACGGACCAAAGATTGAGGCTTCTGCCACGCATCGCGATCGGGGCTGTCGAACACCGGAGACCACTTCGCCGGATCTTCAAACCGATGCACCATCGGTTTTTCTCCGGCATGTTCTCGACGCGGAGGCGCTTTGTCTGCCGAAACACCGAAAGGGGAACACACAAGGGCAGACATACACACAAGTCGCAGAATCGTTTTCATCGGAGGCGACAGTACCACGGAGTGGGTTTGGTGTAGCGTCTGGAAATGAGTTTCTTTCTTCCCTCTTTGGCAGTGGTGGCCACGGTTCTGCTTGTGTTGTTCGCAGCGTTCGTTTTGTGGCGACTTTTGCGGTCACTTCATCGGGGATTGTCAATTCGGATGCAGGTTTTTGTCGCGATGGCGACGGTTTCTGGAGGCTTCGCAGCGCTGCTCGGTTTTCTGGCGGTGCAGCGTCTGGAATTGCGGGCGGCACGGCTCCTGGCCGAGGTTTCGCGAGAGGAAGCTACGGTTTTGTCGTTGGTGCTTTCCGTTTCGGGCATGCAGCCGGAGCAGTTGGTGATGCAGCAGTCTTTGCAAAAACTCGAAGAAGTGCGGCCTGGAGGTCTGCGAATCGAAATCGTGAATCGGCAAGGAAAAATCCTGTTCGCAAGCGGTTCGCTCATTCGAGATCGGCCCATTGAACAGGCCTTGCTGCGAGACTCCGCAGGTGCGGTGGTCGGTGCAATCCGAGTCGCGAGGGAAAGCCTGGGTTTTCGACAAATTTTGCGGGAAGTAGCCTCGCGGGCTGCGCTGCTCACACTGCTTCTGGTTTTGGGGACGGCAACGGCTGCCGCGCTGATTGGCCGAGCGATCGCAACGCCGATCGAAGGAATCACGCACGCGGCCTCTCGAGTCGCGCAGGGCGAAAGGCAGGCCGTGCTGCCCTCTCCATTTGGGCGAGAGGTTCGCACGCTGACTCAGGCCGTCGAATCCATGCGAAAAGAACTCGAAGGACGGCACCTGGCGGAAAAACTTGCGGCGGATCTTTCACACGAACTGAAAAACCCGGTCGCAGCCATTCGCGCGGCAGCCGAGGTTCTGTCGGATGGCGCGCTGGATGAACCCGAGACGGCTCGACGATTTGTCGCTCGAATCCTCGAAGCAACGCATCGCTTGCAGGGAATCCTGAACAACCTCCTCATGCTCACTCGGTTGCAGGCGCGTGGTGTGGCGCGCGAACCTGTGGATCTGGCCGATCTCGTTCGTCAATCTGTCGAGGCTCACAGTGCGCAAGCCACTCGAAAAAAAATCGCAATCCACGCAGAGCTTCCATCGGAACTCACTGTGCCAGGCGACGAACCGTGGCTGCGACGGGCGGTGGACAACTTGATCGACAACGCGATCGCTTTTTCTGATGGTGAGTCGCAAAAAACGCTAGAGCCTCAAGTGGTGGTGCGGCTGACACTCAGCGACGAAGCTGCTTGTCTGGATGTGGAAAACACCGGGGCCGGAATATCGCACAAGATCCTGGGTCGTCTTTTCGAGCGTTTTGTGACGACGCGAAGAGACCGAGGCGGAAGTGGCCTGGGTCTGGCCATCGTCGCCGCCGTTGCAGAACAACACGGCGGTCGCATCGAAGTCACACAGCCGGGGCCACCGAAAACGTGCCTGCGGCTCAAAATTCCCTGTTCCAGGTGAATGCCAACCAAGCACCCGCCTGCGTGGCTGAGACTCGCGTGCTTGACTTTAAGTGGCCCTAGTGGGAAGTAAACATACTGTGCCAGAGAAAGCGTCTGCGATTTTCCTCAAGACCGGTGTTTTGACTCCCCAGGGACTGAATGCTGCGGTTGCGCTGAAACAGCGCGACGGTGGCACGCTTAGCGAAGCGATCCTTCGTTTGGGGCTACTAGACGAAGAGCATTTGGTTTCTGCGTTTCAAAAAAACATGCAGATTCCGCGCGTCTCGGCGGCGGCCTTGGCGCGAGTTTCCAAAGACGTGCTGAACGCGATACCGGCGGAGCTTGCCGCACAGCTTCGGATTATTCCGATGGACATTGATGCCAGCGGAAGTCTGACGCTCGCCATGGTTGATCCAAGTGACGACGAGGCTGTCGAACAGGTCATCATGCACACACTTTCCGAGGTCAACCGCGCGGTCGCTTCTCCGACGGCGATGCGCGAGGCGTTGCGGACACATTACGGTGTGGTCCTCAACAAGCCGGGCGGTGCAAACGCGCCCGCAGCAACGGCCTCACCCCAAACAACACCGGCGGCACCGGCGGCAAAAACCGAGCCAGTAGTGCCCGCGACCTCAGCGCCAGCCTCTGCATCGACGGGGGCTTCCGTCACCGCGCCAGCGCCGACGACAGCAGCCCCAGCGGCAAAACCCGCTGTCGCGCAAACAGCATCGCCCGCGACCAAGCCCGCTGCAGCAGCCCCAGCGCCCACCAAACCGGCTGCTCAGGCAGCACCTTCGCAAGCACCGATGGCTTCGGCAGCACCGGCCAAACCGGCTGCGGCAGCGGTGCCGGCCAAGGCGGCAAGTGCTCCTGCTGTCGCATCTGCACCTACAGCAGCCAAGCCTGCGCCTCAGGCGGCACCTCAGCCGGCTATCGCATCCCAAACAAAACCAGCGATTGCTCAAGCGGCGCAAGCCCCGATCCAAGCGGCTGCCAAGCCCGCAAGTCCAGCAGGAACGACCGCACCTATCCCGGCAAAATCGACGGTTGCCGCACCTGCTGCTGCTGCACCGGTCAAAAGCACTGTGCCTGCGGTGGCACCGATGGCCAAGCCCGCCGCTCAATCGACGCCGGGGCTTGCGCCAAAACCGATCGCGACGGCCCCAGCCGCCAAACCCGCGCCCGTAGCCGTCAAACCGATTGCTACGGCTCCACAGGCTGCGAAAGTGGAACCCGCCGGGCTGAAAGCCCTTGCCCGAGCCTTGGATGGCCTGGGTGGCGCAACTGCGGCGGCACCGTCAGCAGGGGGCTTCGCTGCGCAAATCGCAGACATGCAGCAGGCAACGCAGCGAGACGAAGTGGTCGCGATTTTGCTGGAAGCTGTTAAGCCTGTGGCGGATCAAGTCGCGCTGTTTGTCATCCAGCAGAAGCAGTTTGCATGCCTCGACGGGCGCGGCTCGAATGTGGACATGCTGAAGTGGGTCCAGTTTTCGACCGAAGAACCGTCTCCCTTCAACACCGTGGTCGCCAGCAAGGAGCCCTTCTTGGGCAAATTGGCGGCAACCGGGGAAAACCAGATGGCGCTTGCGACACTTGGAAGTTCGGCGGGCCCGCTGCTCATGGTCCCACTGATGTTCAAAGGGCGTGGCATTGGCGTTCTATATGCAGATGAGTTGAAGAAGGACCTGACACCACTGCTTCGCGATTTGGCCCAACTTGCAGACGAGGCCGCGACAGCGTTTGCGCGAATCATCCTGCTCCGAAAAAAATCTGGGTAGAAACCACCCCGCCATTTCTCCACATGGCTCTTGCCAGACCTGTCAAACCTCCCTATCGTGAAACTACTTGTGCGCCAAACATGCGCGTTCAGTCGTCAAATGGTTGCGACTGGCGTGTGGGTGTGAACGGCCCCGTTTGCGGGCATTTACGAGGCTAAAGAGAAGGAGCATATGAGCACCAAGCTGTTTGTGGGAAACCTGTCCTACGCCATCACCGAGCAGGAGTTGCGGGATGCATTTGCGCAAGGAGGACGTACTGTCCAAACCGTGCGCATCGCCCGTGATCGCGAGACCAACCGTCCGCGTGGGTTTGCCTTTGTAGAGGTTGCCACCGATGCCGAGGCGGATTCGGTGATCAACGAGTGGAACAACAAACTGCTCGCGGGTCGTCCGATTTTCGTCGAGAAAGCCCAAGAACGCGCACCGGGTGAGCGACCGCCGCCTCGTCCGCGTGTGCCTGGCGCTGGACCTCCGGGAGGTGGTGGTTATGGCTCGGATGCTGGAGGGCCTCGTCCTGGAGGGCCTCGCCCACCTCCACGCACTTTTGGAGGACCGTCGTTCGACCCGACTCCCGCCCGTGAGGGTGGCCGCCGACACAACACGAAGCCCGATCGCAAAATCAAAGAGAAAAAGCCGGTAGGACGACCGGCTCCAGAAGAGCGCGAGCGTGGCAAGTGGCGGTGGGACGGAAACGACGACTACTAGGGAATCTGTCGCGCCGTCAAACATGTTCTGCTGTTCGTTTGGGACAAGTCCTTGAGTCAGTCGCTGCTGCGTTTGCTTGGAAGGCAACGCAAACAAGTGGTGGGGTTGATGTCCGGGACCTCGGGGGATGGTCTTGACTGTGCTCTCGTCGATGTGGTCGGCCATGGTCCTTCCCTTCAGGTGCTGGCCGTAAAAGCCGTTACTTTTCCGTACAGTCCAGCGGAAAGATCGTTTGTTCACAGCCTGTTTTCCAAGATCGATTCTGCCTCTTTGTGCCAGGCATCGTTCCGTTTGGGCGAACGCTTTGCGCAGGGTGTGTTCGATCTGTGCCGCACCTGCAACCTGCCGCCTTCAGCGCTCGATTTGATCGGGAGCCATGGCCAGACCGTTTGGCACATGCCTCCCTCTGCCTGTGGGCCCGGCGACACGCCTTCGACGCTTCAAATCGGAGAGCCCGCTGTCCTTGCAGCAAGAACGGGCGTCATCACGGTTGGAGACTTTCGAGTTGCGGATGTGGCACTCGGGGGAGAAGGCGCTCCGCTTGTGCCCTACTGCGATCATTTGCTGTTTCGGTGGCCCGGTCACACGCGCGCCCTGCAAAACATCGGAGGCATCGCCAATGTCACCGTGCTCTCCGATGACATCGAACGCGTGGTTGCATTCGACAATGGGCCGGGAAACATGTTGATCGACGCAGTGGCGCAGGTGGTCTCGCAGGGCACACACAACATGGATCTGAACGGTGAGCTTTCCGCTCGCGGTCGCGTCCTTGAATCGGTATTGGCAGAGCTTTTGGATGATGCGTACTTGCGCGCCAAACCCCCCAAATCAACGGGCCGCGAACGGTATGGTCAGAGCTTTGCAAATGCGCTTCTGGCTCGGCATGCGCGGCACAACACCGTGGATTTGCTGGCGACGGTGGTTGCGTTTACGGCGCATGCGATCGCAGACAGTTTGCGCCCGTTTTTCCCCGACGAACTCGTTGTATCGGGAGGAGGCGCACATAACCACACGCTGATGGCGCATGTAGAACGTCTGCTCGCGCCTGTCCCCGTGCGCAAACTGGACGCGATGGGCATCGACGTGGACAACAAAGAGGCTGTCGCGTTCGCGTTGCTAGCGGTCCAAACCATCCATGGCGAGGCCGCAAACCTTCCGAGTGTGACGGGCGCACGCGGCCCGGCCGTGCTTGGCAAGATCTGCCAACCGCCGCCGATTTGGCCCGGCTGATTTGGCGTTGGGTTTCATCTCGGAACTCTGTTGGAAAGTGCCGGGGCGATGACGCGAGTTTTTCCGCCTGCATGATAGGCTCCCGCCACTTTTTCATGCGCATCCTTCACGTCATTCAATCGAGCAGCCAAATTTACGGAGCTGAACGCTGCGTCCTCGAGGAAACCGTTGCGTTGGCTCGACGGGGACATGAGGTCACTGTGCTCTTGTGTCATGAAAAACGGTTCGGTCCCGACCAGGATCGTTTGCAAAATGAGTTGTCTGCTTTGGGCATCGCGACCGAACGTGTAGAAACGCAGTCACGGATGAATCCCAAACTCGTTGCGGATTGGTGGCAGGCGCACAAGCGGCTTGCGCCGGATGTGGTTCACTCGCATTCGCTCAAAACGGACGCGCTGTCGGTCCCGGTGTGCAGGGGACTTCATGTGCCCCTGGTCATCGAAGTTCACGGCTATCTGCATCCCAACGACCTGCGGATTCGCTTGTACGAGTGGCTCGACGGGCTGTTTTTGAGATGCGCACAAGCCGTGCTGACGCTGAGCCGGGATTACCACCAAACCATCGTCCAAAGCGGTGTCGCCAAAGAACGGACCTTTCTTTTGCCAAGCGGCCTGCACCTGGACAGGTTGGCAAAACAGGTCGGGAAACGGGATTTCCGTGCGGAGCTTGGGTTTTCGCCGGCGGAATTTGTGGTCGGCATGGTCGCGCGGCTGTCTCCCGAAAAAGGACATGAGTGGTTTTTGTCGGCGCTCGATCGGCTGCGCGGGCTCAGAGACGGCAGCACAACGGTGCGCGGGGTGCTGTTTGGAGCAGGTTCGCTGGAACAGTCGCTGCGGCGAGAGATTGCCGATAGACAACTCGATGTCACTTTGGCTGGCTACGTCGAGGAAACTGCGGATGCGTACCGATCGCTAGATGCTCTTGTATCGTGTTCTCGTCTGGAAGGCTTGCCGCTGAATGTGATTGAAGCGATGTCACTCGGTGTGCCTGTCCTTGCGATGGCGACGGGAGGATGCCGAGACATCGTGCAAAACGAAGTCACAGGTCTTCTTGTGCCTCGTGGAGATGTGTCCGGGCTTTCGCAGGCCATCGGACGCCTTGCGACGAACCCGGTTTTGCGTGCGCAACTCGGCCAAGCGGGTCGCGTGTTCGTCGAGGAACACTTTTCGCCGACAAGATGGGTCGTCCAGGTCGAGCACATTTATCGGTTTGCACAATGGTCGATCGGTCGCACTTGAGACGAGTTTGCGGGCTCACGGTCAGCGGCCTGTTGGCGATGCTGCCCGTGCCAGCACACGCTGCTCGAACGGATTTTTTCAGCGAGGCGCGCACAAGTTCGTTTTGGATGACGGCGAGCGCAGGGCAGCTTGGAACCGGCGATTCGAGCGGCCTGTGCGGATTGGACCCGACGATGGACGCGGGTCAAGAAGTCAGTGGCACGGCGGCTTTGCTCGTCAGCGACGCGCGATTTCGACATCAGTTGGCTGTTTCGCTTGGCTACATCGCGCCCGTTTGCACGACCATCTTGCGCCGTCCGATGGGCGGTTTCGACTATCGCGGCGAATATGCGTTCAGCGCCCGCACCCGTTTTTCCGGCCAAGCCCGAGCCAACGTAGATGTGTTCGACCGCACGCTCGACATTCGCAGCGGCTCAGCATCGAGCGGAGGCACTGGTTCCGGTCAATTTTTCCTGACCGGCCAGGCCAACTTTGAATTCGCACACACCTTCTCACGCCAATTTGGGGCCCGTGCCGCCGCATCTTGGAAAGCACTGGAACCTTTCGGTTCATTGGATGCCTTGCCGAATTTCTTGACATTGGGACCGATGGAATCGATCGAGGGTGTCGCAGCTTTTGGACGTGTTTTCGATCGCCATCGTCTGGAATTGTCGTTTCGGTATCGAGCGAGTTGGTTCTACGCAGGCACAGTCAAAGACCTGTTTCCGCGCGAACAGGTCAAACCTGCGCACGACGGTTTTCTGTCGGGTACATGGGAATACAAACTGGACCGGCGGTTTGCGTTTCGCACGGAGACGGGCCTTGCAGCCGCGATGCAGCCTCACTTGTGCGAGGTGTTCGATCCACTCATCCGCGCGTCCGGTGGGTGTTCTATCGACGGCGCTGCTGGCGGTATTCGGGGCCTCGAGGATGCTCCGCCGCTGGAATGGGCTTTTTCCAAAACTGGCACGCTGACCGTCGCCGGAGAATTGGCCCTGGATTACACAGGTCCTAGACGCCGCATGAATCTCCGTCTGGCCCGAGGGTATGAGCCCGATCCGTATGGCGCAGGTCTGACGCTGTGGGATCGCTTGGCCGCCGATTTTTCGGTCATGCCAAAGTGGGGAGTTGCGCTCTACGGTTCCGCGCAGCTTTTGCACGGTGTGCAGACGAGTCCGGCTCGGGTCAGTCCGTTGCCCGAAGGTGTCGCTCTTCAGCCGGTCTCCCCACAAAACCGCACCTTGTACCTTGTGATGGGAAATGTGGGTGCAAGCTATGATGTGGCCGGGCCCGTTGCCGTGTTTGTCGAGGCCAACGTATTCGCAATGGCGATTCGCGGCGCTGGGGTTTCGGAAACGCCGGCAGAGGGAAAAACCTATCCGGCTGAAGTCGCCCGTTTTCCCCAAGACCCTGAGCAGGCCACACAAAACACCGCGCGGCATACCGTTTTTGTCGGTGTCCGCGCTCGTTTCGAGACCATGGCCAATTCCCGACGCGAGGCTGACCTGCTCCAAAACGTGCGGTTGTTCCCCTGATCGAGGTGTGATCTCTCGTTACCAAACGCGCGGTTCGTCGTCAGACATGCTCTCGAGTGCGGTCAAACGTGATGCGTGGCCACTTGTCCATGGTGTGATTGAGCCGCCATTCGTTTTCCGCAAGGTAGGTGAGGTTTCCGTCGATATCGGTCGCCAAGTTGCTCGCTGCTTTGGACTGAAATTCCGCAAGCAGGCTTTTGTCGTCGCACCGGACCCAACGCGCTGCGCCAAATTCGACCGGTTCATACGTCGCTTCGACAGCGTATTCCGCAGAAAGCCGTGCGATCGTCACCTCGAACTGGAGCACGCCGACCGCACCGAGCACGTAATCGTTGTTGCGGAGCGGGCGAAAAAGCTGCACCGCGCCTTCCTCGGCCAAATGCAGAAGACCTTTTTCCAGTTGTTTGCTTTTGAGTGGATTCAGAAGCCGCACGCGACGGAAATGCTCGGGCGCAAAATTCGGAATGCCGACGAATTTGAGCGGCTCTTTTTCGCTCATCGTGTCGCCGATTTTGATGGTGCCGTGGTTGTGAAGACCAATGACATCGCCTGGAAAAGCTTCTTCGACGCCCGTGCGGTCCTGCGCCATGAAAATCGTCGCGTTTTGGAGCTGGATTTCCTTGTCGATGCGGTGATGTCGCACCTTCATGCCTCGCGTGAATTTCCCGGAACAAATCCGCAAAAACGCGATGCGGTCTCGGTGCTGCGGGTCCATGTTCGCCTGGATTTTGAACACGACACCGGAAAAGCCCGTTTCGTAGGGCGACACCATCCGCGTGGTCGTCAACCGAGGCCTGGGCGGCGGCGCAAATTCGAGCAGCGCATCCAACAGTTCAGCGACGCCAAAATTGTTGACTGCACTGCCGAAAAACACCGGTGTCATCTGTCCGCGCAAGTACGCTTCTTTGTCAAACGGCGTGCCAGCGCCCTGCAAAAGTTCCAGGTCTGCCCGCAACGCCCCAACTTGCGTGCCCAGCACTTCCTCGAGCGCGGGATCTTCTGCGCCGTGAAAAACCGTCGCGTCCTGCACGCGCTCAGAGCCCGTTCCAGAAAACAACCGCAGCTCGTTGCGAAACAGGTTGAACGTCCCGCGAAACTGCTTTCCCATCCCGATCGGCCACGTCAGCGGCGCGCATTGGATCTTCAAACTGGTTTCAATGTCCGACAGCAAATCGAACGGCTCACGTCCGTCTCGATCCAACTTGTTGATGAAGGTCAGAATCGGCGTGTTGCGCAGCCGACACACTTCCATGAGTTTTCTCGTCTGCGTTTCGACACCTTTCGCGCTGTCGATGACCATCAGCGCAGAATCCACTGCCGTCAGCACACGGTAGGTGTCTTCGGAAAAATCCTGGTGCCCCGGCGTGTCGAGCAAATTCACTTCGACATCTTGATAATTGAACTTCATCACCGACGAACTGACCGAAATTCCGCGTTCTCGTTCGATCGCCAAAAAATCGCTGCGCGCATGCCGAGCCGCTTTGCGTGCCTTGACCGCGCCGGCCATTTGTATCGCTCCGCCAAAGAGCAGGAGTTTTTCCGTCAGCGTTGTTTTTCCGGCGTCCGGGTGGCTGATGATGGCAAAGGTGCGTCGGCGATTGACCTCACGAGCGATTTCCTTGGTCAGCAAGAGGTCTTTTGCAGCAGCCGCAGCAGCCGGCGGCAACGCGGCTTGTTCTTGAACAGGTAGGTTTTCGTTGTCCACGGCGCGACTCGTTACGACAACGAACCAGGCGTCGTCCATCAAAAAAACAAACCAGGCGGTTTCTCTCCAGGATGAAAAAACTACAATCGAGAAACCTACCTTCCATCGAACCATGGAACGACTCGCGCTGGTCCATCGAGAGAAGCCGATGCGCAAACACAAGACGCGAACCACTGTCCAGTTTCTTCCCTGGCTCGTGTGCAGTGTGCTGTTTTTTCCCTCGATAGCAACGGCAGCGGGCCCAAAGCTCCCTGCGGATGCACTGCCTGTTCCGCTCGTTCGACAAACGAGCGATTACTCCTGCGGTCCTGCCGTTTTGGTCGCGTTGCTTCGATACTTCAATGCGTACGAGGGGCCTGAAACCAAGTTGCATCGCTTGCTCGGAACTTCTGCGGAACAAGGCACCTTGCCCGAGGCGTTGGCCAAAGGAGCGCAGCGTTTCGGTTTGCGAGCTTCTGTGGAACAACCGATGACCCTCGCGCAGCTTCAATCGTCGCTACGAGCGGGCCGCCCCGTCATCATCGAACTGCAAGCCTGGCGCGATCCCAAAAGCCGACAGAAGTCTTGGCTCGATACGTGGGACGACGGTCATTATGTCGTTCTCATCGGCATGGACAACCAGTACGCCTATTTCATGGACCCCTCGACGCCCGAGACGTACACCTTTCTATCGCTCCCCGAACTTCTTTTCCGATGGCACGATGTCAATCCGCAACGAGGCGTGCGCGGTCAACACGACTACCACCTGGGTGTGGTGATTTTCCCTCCCACGGACCCGCGGAATCTGCGTGGCATTTCCGCACGCTCACCGCGCATGCAGCGGCTCATCAAACTCGACTGAGTTCAAAACAACGAGTCTTTGGGGTTGCTTTTTTTGAGCGATTTCAGATAGGCACGCGCGTGTTCGACGCGGTACACGAAACTTTTCCATTCCTCGTCGGACAGAAGGTCGCCAAACTCTTGTCGCAGCGTCGGCAAGTCCAAATGAAAAAGGGTCTGCGCAACCGTTCGAGGAAAACGCTCGCTCCACTTCAGCGTCTTCAGCATCAACCTCGAGTGGCCGTGCCGCTTGTCCGGCCCAAAACCCGCCCCTTGGTCGATGTAGATCATCTCGCCGCCTGCTTCCGTTGTGTTTCCGCCCGACCATCGGTCGAAGTTGAGAAGCAAATAATCGAACAAAAGGAGCGTGCTGATTTCTGCGACCCGTTTCTGTTTTCCATTCGGAATGGGCTCGCCAGCCTTCAGAAGCGGTCGCCACCAATCCGCCTGTTCCAGACGCAAATTGCGCAAGCCCGGCACCCACTGAATCACCGCCGTTTTGACCGTTCCGTCCGCCTCGACGATGAGTTCTGCGTCCATTCGTTCACGCAGGTCTTTGGGCATGTTGGCTTGAAGCTGCTCTTTCGAAAAACTTCGCACGCACGACGGAGGCACGACTTGAATCCCCAAGGCACGAGCCAACCGATACGCGGCAGCCTCGGCCTGGTATCGAGTGATGCGCGTTTGGTTCGGCTTGACCGCCGCATGGCTTCCGTCCGCAAAAGTCACGCGCAACTTGATTGACGAACCACCACCGAGAGGCCGAAACGATTTGACCTGTGCCGAACACAGACGCGCCAAAATGTCCTGGTCCAGTTCCCCACGAAAGCGAGGCCGAGTGTCCACCTCGACAGGCGGTGGCTCCGCCTCTTCCGGCGGTGGCTCAAACGCTGGAATTTCACGGTTCGGAGGGACAAACAGCACCGGTTTCCGTGAAAACGAATCCGGCCTGGCCCCAGGCTGCCCCAGCGAAACACGCGGTTGAACCGGGCCAAGGCTGGCCATCGTTGCCAAACCACCTGGCGCATGGTCTCTGTCCTGCAAGTACGCCGAGCGCAGGTTGGGCGACGAGGTCGAACGCCCGACCAAAACCAGCGAGCACAAGAGAGACAACAAAATCAGTCGAAAATACTTCATCGGTAGACGTTTGCCACACACGACCCAGCAAACCGTTTGCAGGTGCTGCACCGCAACGCAACGCTGTATTCGTAGACAGTGGCATAGCCATTGTAGACGACTTTCTTTGAATTGACCGATAAAAAGCGGACTTGAGAATGAGAACTCGACCTCCGATTCATGGGTCCACCCCCGCTTGGAACGCGATGGCCGTCTGGAAAACGCCTGACAAGCGCATCACAAACGCATGGCAAGCGCACGGCAAGCGCATCAATGACCCATCCAAACCTTCACGGAAGGTCTATTCGCACAAGGTCGCTGGTTTCCGTGCATTTTTGTTCTGACTGGGTGCGCGGAAAACACCTGGTATCAGCCAATGTACCGTTTCGTGTGCGTGCTGTGTTCCAGGTCGGTTCGCTGTTTGTGTGAATATCGCGCAAAGGCACTGTAGGGGAATGCGCACAAGGAGCACCAAAGTGCGTGACATCGAAAAAAAATCCGAGTAAGCATGTCAAATGCGCACCTGGGTTTGGTCCTGTCGTCTTGCTTCCTTGGGTCTTGCTTCCTTGGGTCTCGCTTGGCTGGGTCTCCTTGGGTCTTGCAATCCCTCGACACGTTTCGTTGATGAAGACGGGCGTGCGCCGGAAGACATGTCGGTGTTGCCGCCTCCACCACCGACGTGCGACGAAGGACGAGTGCGCTGCAACGCGGATCGCAACGGCACCGAACGCTGCGAAAGCGAAAAATGGATTCCGCAAGACAAGTGCAACGTAGAGGGCGGCGATTCCTGCTTGGAGGGTCGCTGCTTGACGCCGTGTCAGCTGGCCCCTCGCGGCAACGTCGGGTGCAGTTTTTATCCGGTGAACTTGTGGTCCACATCCCTCGTCGGGGAGTTCGGTATCGTCGTGACCAACACGAGCGACAAGCTGACGGCACAGGTCACGCTGACCGATGGAAACGGCTTCAAAATTGCCCGGTCGATTCCTCCGGCCAAGGGAGCTCCCGGCGGTGGCGTCGAGATTTTCCGGCTCCCACACGGGCAAAACAAGCTGTCGGAGAGCGAAATCGCGCTCAAAGGGTTTCACCTTGCCTCGACCTCACCGGTGGCCGTGTATCAGTTTCATCCCATCGACGCGGCAACGGTGTATTCGGGTTCTGCGACGTTGCTTTTGCCCGAACACGTCATGGCGAAAAACTACTTCGTCATGTCGTACACGTACAACGCAGAGCACATCACCTTCCCGCCCCAAGGTCCGGGGCTCTTGGCCGTCGTTGCGCTTAGCGACGATACATTGGTGGAAGTGACCGTACCGGTTACGACCGCAAAGGGCCCAGGCATCGAGGGCCTTTCCCCCGGCAAGCCCGTCCGAAAAACGCTCCGTCGGCTCGAGGTTCTCGAAATTGTTCAGGCGAACAGCCGAGAAGACCTTTCGGGTGCCACGATCAAAGCAAACGCGCCGGTTGCGGTGTATGGCGGGGCCGGCGGCGTCACGATTCCGATGAGTGCGGTCGGCGGCAACCACCTGGGCGTGCAGATGTTCCCAACGGAAACGTGGGGCAAGCGGTACGTCGGAGCCAAGGTCAAGCAGCGGAATGCGTCGGACAAGGACTACTACCGCATCGTCGCGAGCGTGAACAACACGAACATCACGCTCAAGAGCACCGTGGCCTTGCCGCCGGTTCCTCCTTTGTCTCGCAGTCAGATCTATGAATTTTCGACCGATGCCGACTTTGTGATCGAGGCAGACCAGCCCATCCTGGTTTTCCAATACATGCCCGCGTGGGGCAATCTGACGGGCCGGTACGATCCCAAAGAGTTCCCCTCCGGCGTTTCCCCCGGCTGTCCCTTTGCCGGAGGCCCAGACGACGTGAAGTGCCTGGGCGATGCCAACATGACTCCGCTCGTTCCGGTCGAACAGTACCGCAGCGATTACATCTTCTACGTGCCGGCAACGTATGCGTACGACTACATCAACGTCACGGCTGCGCCCGGCATCGCGCTCCTGCTCGACGGCCAACCCGTCACAACTCCGCTCCGCCCGATTGGAGACGGTTCGCTCGGGCGCGTGATCTTGCGCATGGACAAAGTTGGGAACCACCGCCTGACCGCAAACAAGCCCTTCGGCTTGCTCGGATACGGCTACTCCTACGCCACCTCGTATTCCTACGCAGGCGGCCTCAACCTCGACCGAATCAACCCCATCGAGTAACGGCCCCCCTTCGCCCGGACTCAATTCCGATTGGACCGGACTCGATCCCGATTGGACCGGACTCAATCCCGATTGGACCGGACTCGATCCCGATTGGACCGGACTCAATCCCGATTGGACCGGACTCAATCCAGATTGGACCGGACTCAATCCCGATTGGACCGGACTCAATCCCGATTGGACCGGACTCAATCCCGATTGGACCGGACTCAATCCAGATTGGACCGGACTCAATCCAGATTGGACCGGACTCAATCCAGATTGGACCGGACTCGATCCCGATTGGACCGGACCCAATCGGCTATGAGTCGGACTGGCGCGCGAAGAGGAACGGTTCGCCGCACGCAGCAAAGGGGGGCGGATTTAGTAGAGAAGCAGGCGGGCAGAGTGCTGGCGCTCGAAGCAGAGGGCGCGTTCATAGTCGTCGAACAGGCGTTCTTCGGCCAAAAACGCGGGCGGATGGTACTGACGGCGACCGTGCCTTTGGGGGATGCCGTGCTTTTGGTGGAGCATCTCGTGATAGACGATCCACGCGACGTAATAGGCGGGCACGTCCTTGCGATCGAGCGTCGGATGGATGCGAATCAGCCGATCTTCGACCGAGTACGAACCCATCGTCAGGGCCTTGTGGAGTTTTGGAGCGCGGCTGTTTCGTTTGCTGCGTCCCCAGGTGATTCGGGCACAGATGGAACCGCCAAAGTAGGCCGCGTTTACTTCGTCGAAAACCGCCTGCAAATCGTGAAAAACCCCGCGCGTTCGGGACACGACGCGGCGAGAACGACCGGGCGCGTGGCTTGGCACCGAAACCGAATGCCGCGCGATGAACGCATCCAGGGTTTTTGACGCCTCGGGTTCGGGGCAAAGGACGTACCGCCCAAGCGCCGCCAACACCGGCGCAGAAGCTTGCGCAAACATGTGATGAAGCCGCAGCCTGTACCGCCCCGGCTCGCGACGCACCGACAACATGGTCGAGGTGTTGTGCGTCAGCCGCACGTCGATCTGCGGCTTTTCGCTCTCGAGCGCAGCGATCAAACGGCACAACCGCCTTTGCAAGCGCGACGCCGCGCGCGAGTGCTCACCGGGCTTTTGCAAAGGCAAAGACATGGAGCCGTTTGTACTGCCCTCTGACTCGTTGTCAAAAATTGTCGCTGACCGAAGCCTCTTTCGCGCGCAGTTGGCGTAGTCTTGCGCGCCGGTTGGTCTCGGGTTCGCCTCCGGTTTCGTTTGGGAGCTGCTCTTGTCTTCTGCACTCATACCGATTTTTCTCATCGTGCTCGTGGATGTGTTCGGGCTGACGCTCGTGTTGCCGCTGCAAGCGATTTATGCGGAAAGTTTGGGCGCGTCTCCGCTTGAGGCGACGATGCTCGTATCGGTGTTCGCCGTCTGTCAGCTTGTCGCAAGCCCGCTGCTCGGCGCGTGGTCCGATCGCGTGGGTCGAAAGAAAGTGCTGCTGTTCTCTCAGGCCGGCGCAGTGCTGGGTTACTTGACGATGGCGATGGCCCCCACGCTGTTTGTGCTGTACGTGGCGCGCGTCATTCAAGGAACCACCGCCGGCAACTTGTCGATTGCGCAGGCGTACATCGCCGACCACACAGAGGCCAAGGACCGCGCCAAATCGTTCGCCGTGATTGGGATTGCGTTCGGGCTCGGTTTTTTCGTCGGGCCGGGCGTCACGGGTTTGCTGGCCGGGCATGGGCTTTCGGCACCCATTTTCCTGGCGGCGGGCATGTCCGTGCTGTCGTTCGTGTGTACGCTTTTGATCCTGCCCAAGGAAAACACGCCGACGCGGCGTCAAGAGGACACGGTTTTGCCAGGAGGCAAGCGGCTGTCGGTGTTCGAGTGGCAACAGTACCGCGCCTATTTCAAGCGCCCGGTGCTCGCATGGATGCTGATTCAGTTTTTGTGTTTTTCGATGTGTTTCACCGTGTTCACGTCGGGTTTTTCGCTGTTCGCAGAGCGGCGATACTTCTTTGATGGGCATCGGTTTGGGCCGCGCGAAATTGGATACGTGTTTGCATACACGGGCTTTTTGGGGCTGATTTTGCAGGGCGCTTTGATGGGGAAGTTGGTCAAGTGGGTCGGCGAACGCAGGCTGGTGACCGTGGGCTTTGTGTCCTTGACTGTGGGGTTTGGGCTCGTCGCGTGGACGAGCGCGGTGTTGGGCTTGGTTGTTTCGGCGACCATTGCGACGTTTGGCAACGCCGTACTGCGTCCGACGCTGACGAGCTTGATTTCACAAAGCGCAGACCGGACTCAGCAGGGCACGGTGATTGGGCTCACGCAGTCCTTGCAATCGATTGCGCAAATTGTCGCGCCGTTTTTGGGCGGCCTGCTTCTGCAACGGGAATGGTTGTGGGAATGGGGCATGTTGGCCTCGCTTGCGGCGCTGTTGGGCTTGCTGTGTGGCCCGCTCGGCTCGGCCCGAGCGTCGTCTGCGCACCAGTTGGGCGGTTGACAGGTCCTGTTTTTTTGCGACGAAAGGCTGCGTTTTCGTTACAAAGGCAACTGCATGACGAGCGACTGGGAAAAAGTCACGGGTCGGCAGCGATGCGCGGTCGAGTTTCGGCTTCCGTCGATGCTTTTCGCCGTGACGGTGAATGCGCCCGCAGCTTTCGGGCAGGTGTTGCGCATCGAAAAAGGGGTCGCCGAAGCACGGCCAGGTGTGGTTGCGGTGCTTTCGGCGGACACGGTTTTGTCCGGGGCAGCCAAGAAACTGTCCCCTTTGCTTGGGGAATTGCTTTCTCCCAGGCTGACGCAGGCCGGGCAGCCGGTAGCCCTCGTGGTCGCAGAGACGCACGACCAGGCGATGGAGGCGGCTCGAACCGTGCGTGTCCAGGTGCGAAGTGAACCCGCTTGCTTGACGTTGACCCAAGCTTTGGCCCTGGGTCGCCTGGAAACAGCACAACGTGAGGCCATCGGGCAGCCAGCCGAGGCGTTTTCCCATTCGCTCCATCGCTGGGTACACACGTACCGCCTACCGGCCCGTGCGATTTCGGGAGACTCGTTTTGTCGCGCAATCGCCCTGTTTCGAGGCGATGAACTGTCTCTCTTTTCGGTTGGACTGCCCGGCGAGGGCTTGGCTGCGCGACTTTCGCTTCTGCCCGAGCAAATCCACGCCGTTTCGACACAAATCGGTGCCGAAACGCCCGCTTTCGAGCCTGCTGTGTGTTTGGCCGTGATCGCTGCCGCCCAATTTCAGCGACCTGTTCAAGTCTCTGTGGATGTGCCGTGCGGCGTTTTTTCCTGTCCCGAAACGATCCAAACCGTTCAGCTTGGCCTCGACGAGGACGCAAATCCAAAGGCGATGCTCGTGAGAGGAACCGTCGCGATTTCGGAAAAAAAGGCAAAGGCCTGGATCGCGCACGCCCTGGCGCTCGGTCGTCTGTATGGGTTTGCGCACATCGAGGCGTCGCTCGTGTCGGCCAAGCTGAATGCCCCGATGTCCGCAGAAGAACGAGGTTTGGGACCCGATTTCGGTTTTGGCATCGACCGAATCATCGACGAAGCCGCGATGCGCTTGGGCGAGGACCCAATTGCGTTGCGTCTGCGCTGGCTCTCGAAACCAACAACCGAACACGCCCGAATTTTGGAATTCTCTCTTCGGGAACTGCAAAGGCTGCGCGTTGAGGGTCAAACCGAGCGGGTGGTCGGCCAGCCTGCCATTGGTGCCGGAATCGGCACGTTGTTTACGCCGCTTTCGACCGGCGGCTTTCGTACGGGGGCTCACCTTGTCGAGGTCGAAAACCGCGCGCACTTGCCGCTGTTCCGTAGGCTCATCACCGTGCTCGCCCGGCACGTTCCTGACTCGGAAAGGAAAGCCGAAACCCAAAAAACCCGACGCCAAATCGATCGTGCGCTGAGGATGGCGTGGGCCAAACCTTTGCGCATCCATCTGCGAACAGGCTTTGTCTCACTTGCGCAACCAGATGAGGAGTTTCGCCCCGCTGGGCCGTGCGTCATCCGATTCTTGAACAAGACAAACGATGTGGATGAACTCGTGCCGTGGTTTTCAGACGGGAGCGGCTTGGATGCGGCGACTCAAAACGCACTGTGGCGTGTCCAAAACCAGCCCGAGCGTATTTCTTTGCCGACGTGAAACCGTGCCATTGCGGAATCATTCCAAACGTTTGGCAGAACGAGCGGTTTGCGAAAAACACGTCGCCGCGCTTGGGTGATTGCTTGCACGGCCAAGGTGTGGCATCCGTATTAACAGTCCTGCCGCTACAAGGAGGCCTCATGCGGTCCCTGTTCGATTTCACACTGCTTCGTTGTCTTCACGTTTCTTCGAGGCGGAAATGCGCCATGGTCGCTGTCGGTTTTGCAGGCATCGTGCTGTCCAGCGCGGCTGCGGCTGCGGCGGGGCCAGCACTGGCTGCCGATGAGCCTCAGACCACTTCGGTCACACAATCCACCACAACCACCGTCACAACTTCGGCGCCCACTGCATCGGATGCGTTGCCGCCTCCTCCGACGGTGATTTCGCCCGTCCCGGTTGCGCCGCTCCCGTCCACGGTGATCGCGCCCGTTCCGGTTGCGCCGCCACCTACCGTCGTTGCGCCTCTTCCTGTCGCGCCTCTGCCGGTGGCTCCCCTGCCTCCTGCTCCAGGTGTTCAGGGGCCGGTCTATTTCAATGGACCCGTGTGGATCATTCCGGCCCAGCCGGGCGCGTCTGTGTATTCGCAGCCGATGCTTCCGCGCGAGCTTCCACCACCGCCTGTGTACGTACAGCCGCCGCGAATCGTTCCGCCGATGGTTGTCCGCCCGCTGCCTCGCGTCACTCATCGGCCCGTGGTGAAGAGCCAGCCACGCGGTCCAGTGTTTGGCATGGGCGTTCGTTTTGTCGGCCTCGGGATTCAGTCCCAAGAGGTTTTTGGCGAGAAGCCCACCTTGTGGGGCGGTGGCATCCAGATGCGTTTCCGCAACCAGGGACACTGGGGATTTGAGCTTGCGCTCGACGCCCTGAAGGCCAACATCGGCGAAGGTGCGTATCAGCGCACATCGTATCCCTTTTCGTTCTCGCCGATGCTCTACCTGTTCAGAAATCGGCCCGATACGCACTTCAACATTTACGGCACTGCCGGGTTTGGGCTCATGGCCAGCGACATCACGCTCTACGAAGGCTCCCGGCAAGAGCGGGGTCAGCAGTTTTGGGAAGTGCTGGGACAAGCCGGTGGAGGCTTTGAGATTCGTTTCACACGCCTTGCCATTTCCGTGGACCTCCGCGCCATTGGCATGCTGCTGGATCAAGGTAGCGAGCCCGGCAATTTCTATGACGGCGTGGACAGTGGCCCGATTTCGCCAAGCAGCATCGGGTACAAGGCCAACTTCGGGATCATGTACTGGTTCTAGCCACCTTCGAAACACGCCTGGCCGTCAGAGCCGGACGGTTTCTGCCGGCCTTGTCTCATGAGCAAATCATCTATTCCTCCGTCATGTCCTGATCGGTCTTCGGATCGTTCTCTGGATCGGCCTTTTCAGATCGAGTTTGAAGGGCACAATGTCTCTGCTCGACCCGGCGACACGGTAGCCTCGGCACTCATCGCCGCCGGGGTCCAGGTGTTGAGTCGCTCGCCAAAATTTCATCGACCGCGCACCGCGTTTTGCCTCAGTGGCGTGTGCGGTTCCTGTTTGATGCGCATTGATGGCCGACCCAACACGCGAGCCTGCCAAGTCAAAGCCGAGCCAGGGCTGCGTTGTTCCCGTCAGAACGCTTGGCCATCCGCTGACTACGACGTGCTTGCTGCGGCGGATGTGATGTTTCCCGAGAGCATGGATCACCACACGCTCATGACCTCTTCTCGGTCGCTCAATCAGATCATGCAGAAGGTCGTGCAGCGGATGGGCGGACTCGGGCGAATTCCCGATGAAGACACCATCGCAGACACCGTGCGGGCCGCCATCTGTCGCCATGTGGATGTGCTTGTGGTCGGAGGTGGTCCATCCGGGTTGCGCGGGGCAACTGAAATCGCGCGTTCTTTGGGGAGCACGGGAAAAGTTGTGCTGGTTGAGTCGCAGTTGGAAGCCGGCGGGAGCTACTTGTGCCATCCCGAGCTCGGACGCGATTCGGCGCGTTCCGCCGTCGAACAGGCCGAACAAGCGGGCGTTGAAATCTTGTGCTCCACCGTGGCGTTCGGCTATTTCGGCGAGGATCGCCATACCGAGCAGCCCCCGACACGACACGGCGTGCTGGCCGCCGCCTCGGAAAAGTCTTTGTATAAACTTTCTGCTGAACGGTACCTCTACGCGACGGGAGCGACGCCCCAAAACCTGCTGTTTGGCAACAACGATCGTCCGGGTGTGCTCTCGGGCCGTGCCGTCGGGCGATTGCTGGCTTGTCATGGCATTCGTGTCGGAGAAAAACCCCTGGTCGTCGGGCAGGGCGAGTTTCCAGAGGCCCTCGTTCGTGCGCTTCGGCGAAACGGTCAAACGGTTTTGTCGATTGACGGGAGCAGCGAAACGCTCATCCGTTCTTTGGGAAGTACCTGGGTCGATGGTGCAGAGGTTCGGAATGAACGTGGAGTTAGAACCCTTCAATGCGACTTGATCGTGATTGCAACGCCTCCCGCAGCCGCTTCCGAGCTATTGACGCAGCACGGTGTACCCGTTCGGCTACACGGCCTCGCCGGCTTTGTCGCCGTCGCCTCGCCAGATGGACATACCCAACTTCCGAACGTGTACGTTTGTGGGGAAGTGACCGATTCGATGTCACCCAGAGACGCAGCCCAACACGGACAGCGTGTGGGCAAAACAGTGGCCGACTCGCTTTTGACCGGTTTTTCCAGCCCAAAAACGAGCGGTTGACCTTTACCTGTAGGAACTGTTGAACCACCACTCGACGCCCAGGCCCAGGTAGTGGACCAAAGAGCGCCCCGCACGTACGTCCTGTGGATCGAACAGGAAATACTGCGCATCCGACGACAGATAGCTCAGCGTATAGAGGGCATACAGATACGGTCTGGAGTACGTTCCTCTCCCGAGTGGCGCGACAATTGGCATCAGACTCACGCGAGCCACCGTCGGCAGAAGGTACCGCCCAGCATCCTGATCGACCGTTGCTGGCCGACGAACCTGATACGAAATTTCGACTGCTGTGTGTATGTGCTGCGTAAAGTACAGCGTTGGTCGCAACGCGATCGCGCCTTCTCGATAGCCCGCATCCTCGGCTGTATTTGCGTCGCTAAAAGACCGAAAGTACCCGCCCGCCATCACACCAAACCACGCTGCTTCGTAGTTGGCCGACAGCGCCAGCGTATTTTCCAGTGCCCCCCAGACACGCGCATCACGGCCAAAACCATACGGCTTGCCGAGGTCGCCAAACGCCGCCAGCCCGCCAGCATGCCGGAAAAACAGATTCGCAAACACAAAGCTCCGCAACCAGCCACCTACCTGCGCTCCCACCACATACCCATAGTCGTCGGGAAGAGGCTGAGGAGGGAGGCCCGTCATTTCCGGTGCGCGCTCGCCCTTGGGAAGGTAGTGAAACTCCCCATACAGGAGAATCTTCGCATTCGGGAGCTTGTCGAGGTGCCGCGCAAACTGCGTCGCCTTCGCCGACATGACCAGCCTGGGACGGTCGAGCGTCGTCACAGTCGCCGTGGCGCTTTGCGGTGTAAGCACTGTCGTGGACGCTGGCAATCGACGCGCTGGAACTTGGATTTGCTCGAACTGATAGAAGTCGGACAGCCGGTTCATCCCGACGTGAAACTGGAGCAGAGTCCGCTTCTGATTGAACCCATACGCCACGCCTCCACCGACAGTGTTCAAACTATCGAGCGGCCAAAAATCGAACAGATAGATATCGTCGCCCCGATACATCCGCGACCCCGCCCACAGCGACAACCCCTTTGCGCCCAGATTTTCGACCTCGGCGTATGCATTGCGAATCGCAAAATTCTGCGAAAAATTGCCCGTCGCGTGAAACAAGTCGCCCGAATAGCCCGGCACAAACACCACGCGCCATCGCTTTTCCGGGTCGTCGCCAATCATGCCGCCGTAATAAAAGTTCAGTTCCAAGTACGCCGGTTTTTCCAACCGTGAACCGAACGAAACGACATTGACGCCATACCCCGAATGGCCGCGCAAATCCGTGCCAATCCCGACTCGACCATAGCTTCCGAAGTCGAAACCTGATCCCATCGCCGACGCTGGAGGCGGGCTACCCGACGCGCCAAACTGGCTGTGTGCGCTGGCTTTTTTCGCTCCACTTGCATCGTCCGCGTTTGTTACAGGCGCGGTCGATCCGGAATTTCCCGATGCAGAACCCGGACTCGCATCAGCAAACACAGGCGGCGACAGGCCAACACACATCGCCACACACGAGACGAAAACTCCCTCTTTTTTCGGCCAAGACCTCAACTTCGCCGCCTCCTGTTTTCCCGCACTTTTGGGCACAAACCGCCGCGCGCAAGAAGAACAAAGGAAGCCAAGAAGAAGCAAGCCCCAAAACAGCACTCCAACCCACAAACTTCCATTTTGGGCCGCGGACCCAAGGAGAGTGACTCGATTAGAAGCAATCTGCGGTCAGTGTTTCTCGAGAAATGTATCCATGGTTGACAAGCGCTGTCTTAACAGCCAACTCCGAAACGTCAAAGTGGCTCGCTGCTTCTTCTATGGACCAAGAAGAGTAATCCCCTTGCAGCATGCCTTCGAGTTCGGAAAACGGACACAAAAACTCCGCTGCAAACGCACGCTGGGCTTTTTGCCGATAGGTATATGCAGCAGTTGCCGGAAAAAGGGCTTCCTTGTCCCGGGCCGACAGCATTCGATCAAACAAGAGCCGCGCCGCATCGAAACGCCGCCCTGTTTTCCACCTTGAGCGCAACACGATCCGCGCACACTTTTCGTCTTGATCGAGCGCAAACGAAAGAGGCAACAGCCCAGTGGGGCTCACCGTCTTGGCTTTACGCCCCCCTGTCAATACATCAACCGACATGCCAGAAAGCTCGGCCAATCTCTGGTTGGAAATCGGGGATACGCCTAGGCGTTCCTGGTCTCGCAGGGCTTGCGCAGCTTGAGCTCCAAGCTCGTGGGCGATGACAGACCCGCTTCGCCGATTTGTGGCAGACTTGGTCCATCGCACTGCGTCGGCAGGTTTCAAGTCGAAGCCCGCCGATCTGGCGGTTTGGCGGAGTTCATCGCCCGTCCATACCGGTGCATCGCTTTTGCGCCCGGCTGCAACCTCTTCCATTGCATGAGTTCCAAGGGAAGCCGAATCGGCAACGAGCGTATCCAATTCTTCCACACTCGCCTGGTCGGGGTCACATCCCAACAGAGCCTCGAGTTTGCGACGAAGGGCTTGCTTGGGGTCGGCGCGCTCAGCCCTCACATCGGTCCAAATGCCAAGCAAAGGGTTATCCGCAATGCCCTCTGCCCGAAGCCGTCCCAAGACTTGTTCTACAAAGCCGTCGATGGCGTGTTCAAATTCATTCTCGGAAACGACCACACGCGCATCGGAGACATATCGCAAAGGCTCCTTTTCGCGCAAAACGGTCGGTTTGGCCACCCAATCAATCCATTTCCCATCGGAAACGACCGTGATGTTGGGCCACACATATCCGCCCCCAATCGTCGCCAAACGGTGAGCGAGCGCCCAATCCAACGTGGCTTTGTGTGGCTCAAACCGAAGTCGCCAGTAATTCCACGCGAGCCATTCCGCCAGCGGATACGCAGACAAGTGAACCTTCTGCCGAATACACCTGACGAACGTGTCTTCCGCTTCCGTAAGCCAGAGATCCCCATGCCGAATCCCAAGCGCAGAAAAACACGCTCGCTCACACTCGGATCCGCTTCCCAATGCTTCCCAATCCGCCTCAATTACCAGTGACATCTTCCAGTTCCTTCTGAGGTCCCATGGGATGCGCCTGCGACGGCACGGTCAACACTGCCGCCCTGGACAACGCTGCGTTCCGCCCATGCCTTTTCGACGACCTTCCGAAAATCATCCGCTTCTGGCAGCGGATAGCCGTGATACTGACCCGTTGCTCTATTTTCCAATTGTGCTTCAAACACGTTGTTCTTCTCATCGACGGTCCAAATGTTCTGAGGAAAACCCGCATACCTTTGGACGCTGACCATGTAGTGCTCCAAACCAGATCGCAGCAGCGCCAACGCTTGCCCTTTCAAGATGCGCTCTGTGGCATCGCACAGCGTTTTTCCAGGTCGGGGGTCGGTCGGGGGAAGAAGACCGTAGTCGCCTGGAAACCGCTTGTGTTGTGGATTGCCGGTGTAGCAAACCCGCTCAAGAAGCTCCTGACACAACGCTTCGAGATCCGAGGTTCGGGGCGCAATTCGTCGCTTCGGATTGAAAGTTCTTCGTGTTTGCATCGACGGAGCGAACGACAGGGCTCTGCCCGTCGCACCTGAATCTATTAGACCAACAAAACCTTCGTGAGCAATCAAAATTCGTTCTTGCGCAGACTGCTTGGGTTTTACAAAGACAGGGCAGAGAAGAAAGGGAGGGCTTCTTGGAGCAGGTCGAGCGTGGGATCGAGCTGTTTGCCGATTCCTTCCGTGACTGCGATGGCGATGTTCACCATCGTGAAGGTTGCGTTCACGCGCACTCTGTGTCGTCGCAAAATTTGGAAAACCTCGAACACCACTTTCGCCACTTCGACTTCACAGAGCCGCTTTCCGTGCATTTTTTCGACAAAGGTTTGGATCTCCTTTGTGAACGCTTCGCGGTTTTGCACAAAGGGGGACGGACTGTAGTCCACATGAATGTCCGCCATCGTTTTTCCGTCGCCGCGCGCCCACGCCGCAAAGTACCGCGCAAACGCAAGTCGATGCAGATCATCGAGTTCCGCGACAAGACCCAGGTCGAGTAGCGCGACTCTGCCCTCCCCTGTTACCAGCAAATTCCCCGGATGAAGATCCGCATGCACAAACCCATCCGCGAAAATCATTTTGAGCATCACACGGAAACCCAATTCCCCAAGTGCGCGCCGTTCCGCTTGGCTCTTGTTGGTGTCGAGGATTTTGGTTCCCTCGATAAAGTCCATGGTCAGCACTCGGCGTGAACACAAGGGAAGGTGCAAACTCGGCAGAATTACCTCGGGCATCATGAGAAAATTTCGTGCAAACCGCAGGTTGTTTTTCGCCTCGATCGTGAAGTCGAGCTGCATCGCAATCGCTCGACCAAACTGCCGCACACTTTCGCACGGTGCGAGAAGCCGCAGCGACGGAAAAAGCTCAAAAATTCGTGCGTAAAAGAGCATCACAGACAAGTCAAATGCACACAGGTCCTCGATGTCAGGACGCCGGACTTTCACCGCAACCCAAGTTCCATCTTGCAACCGCGCCTTGTGAACCTGAGCGACGGAAGCGGACGCAATCGGTGTGCGGGAGAATTCCGAAAATAGTGCTTCGACTGGCTGTCCAAAATCCTCTTCCAGAGTCCGAACAACGTACTGAAAAGGAAACGGTCCCACATCGTCTTGCAAGCGAGACAGCGACGAGATCACATGCGGCGGCAACAGATCCGGTCGCGTGGACAGAATTTGACCCACCTTGATGAAGGTGGCACCGAGCCGCCGAAACAAATTCAGCACCGTTTCCCCAAACAGAGCTTGCCGCTCGGCCAGCGTTTTTCCAGCCAGTCGAAACGACACCCAGCGCAATACATACACCGCTGTCGTCAGCCACAGAAGCCACGCGATGGTCAACGCACGCAGAAACAGACGAAAGGAGGAACGCATCGGCACTCGCTCGCAGAAATTCTACTTGAGCCGCGCATTCCAGCAGGTCTTTCGCGCGGCCTTGTCAAAACTCGAAAGCCAGACCCGCACTTACGCTCAAATCCGACAAATCGAGTTTATTCGCTCGGCCAAATCCATTGACCCACAGATAGTTCAGTTCCGCGAATGCGGTCACGCGGTTGAGTCCGATCTCCTGATCGATTGCCCGTGCAGCAGACGGGTCAAGCGCGGACAAATTGAGCGCAATTCCCGGATGCAGGCCAAGTCCAAACACACCCCCTTGCGCTTTGTCCCATTCCTCTGTGTCTCGAATTTTGACGGTGGTAACTGTTTCATCCGTATTCCCAAGCCACCAAAAGGAATACACAAGTCCAACTTTCATGTACGGAATGAGCGGAATCCTGTATCGCGTGCTCAACACATCGAATCGATAGGTCAACAGCAACGACAACGGAACAACAGACAGAATGTCCTCTGCACCTGACGTGCAGTCCGCATAGGACGATTCCTGTTCTGGAAGTCCTTTGTCTGGTTGAGCCGCATACACATACCGTCGCCCGCCTTCTCCGTTGTCCCGAACCTCGCAATAGTCATTTCGGGTGGGGTGCTGGGCAAATTGTCGAGCCGACCGAGTGTGATACCCCGCCGAGAGGCCGACCCCCAAAATTCCAAAGCGATGTAGGAATTGGTAGTCAAACTCGAATTGGCTCAGCAGTCCCACCGGCGGTCTTGCCCCTTTTGCGGAGGCCGAATCACCAAACACATCCGAATACGTTGTCGAGCCATGCAACGCAATGCTGTCCCCGACTTGCGGAGAATAGGGGCCGAATTTGATCTCGAACAGATAGTGCTGCGGCGAGGAATCCGCGCGAACGGAGGACAACAACGCCAGCCAGACTGCAAAAAAACAAACCGCTCGCTTCATCGCGCCCTCCGAAGGCGTTTGCGCAAAAAACCAAACAAAAGAAGAAAACCCCCAACGAAAAGGGGTGCTCTGGTCGAAGTCCGTTGACCACTCCCTTGACACCCAAAACCTGTCGGACGATCGCTGCTTTGAGAAAACGCGCTGTCGTCGGAAAATCCCTTCGTCGCAAGCGGCGTTCCTGTCGCGATTGCCGAGGGAGTCGCATTCCCATACGCATCAATGGACACAACCAGGACTTCGTACTCCTGGTTGTTTTCCAGGCCCGAAATACGCGCCGAATTTTCCGTGGTTGCAGCGGTAATCCGGTCAGAACAAATGAAGCGTGGATCGACCAGAAACTGGCCCGGTGTGGGTTTTTCGCCCAAACCCGGATGGTCTTCCACCGAGTTTGTGTTGTCTGCATTGAAGGGCCGACGATAGAGTTTTCCGTCGATGCAAGCCGAAAAATAGTGCCGAGTGCTCGCAAGAAACTCGCTCGACATGACCGGCTGGGAGGGATCGCTCTTTTTCCTACAGAGGAGCTGATAGAACACAACACCCGACGCCCCTTCTTGCACAGACCAATTCACCGACAGACCACGATTGCCACTGTCCACCGACGTAACCGATGGCACTGTCGGCCCTTCCGTGTTGATCACGAGCGGAAGTTTGCAAGTCGCAGGCGACGAATCCGGTCCCAGCAGCACCTGCGCGGTCACATTCTGCGGCCCACCCGAATTGCAGGAGTACGTCCATCCCGCTGCCGCCGTACCCACAGGTCGCTGCGTAACCAGCGCTTCTGCTGGGAGGGAAATGTCGATAGGGGTCCCGGCAATGCGGAACTCTTGCGCTCGAATGTCGAATCGGGTGTTGTCCGGTGGATTCTGGTTCGTGATCTGTTCGCAACGCGCCCCGTTCGTCGTCCGCTGAGTTTGGTCGGAACAATTGTCCTGCCCCACCCACATCGCGCTGTTGTACGCCTGTCCGTCGGATGCAATGGCGGAATCGAGCACCACGCGCAGATTGAAACCTCGTCCGTGGCATTCACATTCCGCTTTGCCAAACACAGTGCCGACGTTCTGCTGTACCAAATCCACGCTTCCGCTCGATCCGCACCCCGCCTCCTGTGCCCCCGAAGGTCCGGTGTTCAATTCAACGTAGTCGCCCCCCAACGACAGCATCGTTTTGCCGGAAATCGTTTTTCCGTTCACCGTCCCCGAACAAGTGCCCGTTCCCGCTGTCGTCGTCGTGCCTGTGGAAGTGGTTTGCCCGCGCGCAACCGGAAGAAGCAACAGGAGAACGCCTTGCGCACACAAAAAGGCCGGTATCGTCGAAAGCCTCATGGTTCTGTTTTGAGCAAAAGCCGAGCCAAGCGGGCAAATCTTTCTACGACGGCTTTTCGCGACGATGGAAGCGGACGAGCGACAGCTTGACAACTCACTTTGTCCACAAAGAGACAAAGTGTCACTGGACGAGCCGACTTGTGTGGGGAAGGACATGGTTTTGCCGAGTCCGACAACGTGTCCTTCCAGAGAGAGTCGTTCAAGCCGGATCGAGCGCGCGATCCATAAAAACTCCCAGGATCGGGTCCTTCGCCCGCGCACGAATCGTGGCGCGGAATTCGTTCGTACAAGTGGAGTCCCGATCGAGGAGACACGCTCGGATTGTTCCAGGTTTCAACCGGGGACCAGCCTTCTTCTTTCAAAGTCTCGTCGAGAGCGCGGGGCTCGTACCGTTTGCTGCGCCACATCGAAAACTGTTTCGACACACCCGCTTTTTGTCGCACTTCCGTTCTCAGTTCGATGGCATAGCTGGACGGCACCGCACAGCCCGCAAAATCGAGTTCAGCCCGGACACGCGAAGGCTCCACCGTCGGTAAAGCGTGTCGAACTGCGGCCTCGGCCAAACGCAAGAGCAGCGGTTCCGCAGTCGCCAGGTCCGTGAGCATGGGCTCGCGCGCTCGAATCAGGTCTTTTTGCGTCACTGGACCGACGGCCTTGTCGAAACCGAGCAAAAACAAGTCCCTCGGACGCGCATGCGCCAGCGCCTGCCTCAACAGCACGACCTCTGTGTCAAACAGACCAAACTGCGGCGCAAACATACAAAACAGTTGCTGTCGCTTTTCGCGTCCCGACGGACAAAACTGAGGCAGGTCGCACAAACGCACACACCCGGTGCGCAGCGAAACGGGCTCAGCCCGAAGCTGCTTCATGGTGTGCTCGACGGCAAAATTCAAAAGTCGCTGGTTTTCCTCGATCAAAAGCAAGCCCACATCTCGAAAGCCGACCGCAAGCATCCATTCCAAAAATGCGATTTCTCGTTGCCCATCCGCGCATCCCAGCGCCCACACATCGCACGTTTGCCGAGAAAAACGGCGGGCAATCGCCGCAGTTGCCTCGGAAAACACCTGCCGCTCCAGTTTCAAATCCACTCGATTTCGGAACGCGCAAAAGGCTGCAGCACAAGCGGGCTCCGTGAGCAACAGCGACGAAGCCAAATAGCCACCTACCCCGCGAAAAGCACGCAATAGTTGCGCATCCGGTATCTCCACTGCCGCCCTGCCCTCGCGATGGCCCGCATCCGTTGCGCTTACAAACGGGAAAGTCGAAAGCGCCAAGGCTACAGCGGTTGCTGTTTGTCCCGTCGGAAGGTGACGACCCATTTCGATATTCCGAATCGTGCTCTCGGACAAACCACTTCGGAGCGCCAGTTCCTTTCGCGTCCACCCCGTCGCTGCGCGCTGTTTGCGCAAATCTCCGCTCATGATCGAAGTTTCCTGCAAACCGATCCAATTCGACGTTTCGACAGCAATCGTGGCCATCTCATCCCCACATTTGTCTCGAGAAAGGGGATTCATACCACACGACCGAAACCCAGCCTGAACAAATGCTTCCCTTGCTACACTGCCCGACAATGACGGACACACCACGACCTTGTGCAAACCGAGGTTTTTTTCTGGTGCTCGAGGGAATCGACGGCGCGGGCACAACCAGTCAGCAGCAGTTTTTGTGCGAACACCTATCTTCGTCGGGTTTTGCGACGTACAAAACCGCAGAGCCCACCGACAAACCCGTCGGGAAGCTCATTCGTCAGGTTTTGCGCGGAGAGCTTCGACCGTTTTCGGCGCACGCGCTTGCTCTGCTGTTTGCCGCAGATCGAGCCGAGCATTTGGAGCGCGAAATTTTGCCCTCCGTGGCCGACGGGAAAATCGTCGTTTGTGATCGCTATGTATTGTCGTCTTTGGCGTACCAAACGACCGCTGGTGTCCCGCTCGCTCACGTCGCGGAAGCCAACGCGCATTTTCCCATTCCAGATTTGACGATCTATTTCGATTTGCCTGTTGAGGTGGCTGCTCGTCGGAGAGCCAAACGAAATCAGTCGTCAGAGATTTTTGAAGTGGATGCGTTCCAGCAAGAAGTGGCGCGCCGCTACCTACACCATGCGCAGGAGTGGGCGAACAGGGGAAATCCGACGCTGTTTCTCGACGCCTCGCGCGGCTTCGAGGACGTAAGCGAGCAGCTTGTGCGGCTCGTGATGCCCGCGATTACAAATCGGGCGATGACGAAAGGTCAGGAGGAATCGAGAGATCGGGAGAATCGCTGAGGTCGGGCTGGTCGCTCAAGTCAGGCAGCGATGACAAATCCGGCGGGAGCGTCATATCGCGAACCACCGAAAAGTCCTTGGAGCGAGCCATATCCTGCGGCGCGTTCGACGGGAGTGGAGGAAAGAGCGTCAGTTTGCGTTGCGCGCGTTGCCCGTTCCGCAAATCCAGTGTGAGTTCTCCGCTCACTCCATGCAGCGCACCGTCCAAAAAACTCCGCACGCTCAGATTCGCAGGTCCGTCGGGCCACAGGACCGCAACCTTGAAGGGAAATTCCTGCTTTGAACCGAGCGGTGTGGTCGGAGAAAACGGCTGTTCTTTGCGCCAAATCAGCACTTTGATCTGGTCCGCGCCGACCACGCCTTCCGCCCCCTCGAGCGAAAGGGAAAGGCATGTCTCAGTGCGGCCTTCACACGCATCGCTCCCGTCTGAACAGGCCGACAAAAGCGACATCGACAAACCCAATAGAACCAGGCCTTTTTTGAAATGCGCGTTTTGCAACATGTTCAAAACCTGTAGGCCAGCGCCGACGGTGTACGCGCATCGATCGGACCGCCTGGCCAAGTCGTCAATGACGGAAAACTCTCGCGGGGTGCCTGCGAGCTGTCGCGAAGCCCCACACCTAAACCCACACCCAAACCGATTCCGACTGCCGCAACCGCGCCGACCCCCGCCCAAAACCACCATTTTTTCGGCAGATCACGAAACTGAAATTCACTGGTTTTCGAGGCAGGCTCCGTCGAATTTGCCTGCGTTTCAGAAAGCGCCGAGGTGCGCGAAGCCGGTTCGCTGTCTTGACCCATCGCTTGCGGCTCCAAAAACCGCGATCGTGCTCCCGGTTCGAGCTTGATCGTTTTTGCCTCGCCTGGTTTCACGTCGATCACCACCGACGCACCGCTCGACGGGTCCGTCGGGGCCGGAACCATTTGCAGTTCGTGCTTGCCGGGACCGACTCGCAGCGGCGTTTCCAACGGCGACGTACCGATTACACGTCCATCCAGTTTGATTTGCGCATTTTGCCGAGAAGCCTCGACCGTGACCGAACCCGCCACTTGGTCGAGCATCACACCCAATTTCGCGCCGATTTCGCGGCGTTTTTGATCGGGCAGCGTTGGCGTTTCTTTCAAAAAACGACCGAGCGCATCGAGCGCGTCCAATGGCCGCCCCGCCTCGGCAAACGCCAAACCGAGCGGCAACAGAAACCGAGGGTTTTTGCTCAGGCTGAACGCTTTTCCAAGCTCGTGAACCGCGCTTTGTGCGTCGTGTGCTGCCAGCAATCGCTCACCTTCTTTGCCTGCGCGTTCGGATTCCGTTTTCGCATCGATTTGCGGCGCGGCTTTGGTTTGCGCAAACGCCGCCGAACCAAGGAGAAGAAAAATTCCACATGCGAAGCAAGCCAGTTTGGGTTTCATGGCTGCTTTTTGGCACGGAGCGCAAACGAACGGCAAGAACAATTGTGGCGACAAAGTGGGAGGTTTGACACCCCAAGCCAAGGCCGCCTGGAGGTCCAAGGCCCACCATCACAAAGCCAATGAAGCCGCGAACTTACCGCTGCCTGTGAAAAACTCGTCGCGACACTTGCTCTGTTATGGCGGACCTCGTACCGTTTTTTGGGGGCTTATGTCGATAGCGAACGAATGGGCGGCGTCCATGATTGGCCGCACCCTCGATGGTCAATACCGCATCGACGGTATTTTGGGCGAAGGCGCAATGGGCGTGGTGTTTCGCGCCAGGAACCTCGCCGTCGATAAAGCGGTTGCCATCAAAATGATGCGCAAAGAGACCTTTGCAGAGGCCGATGCCGTCGAGCGTTTCAAGCGCGAGGCCAAGCTGTGGAGCCAGCTCAATCACCCATCGATCGCTCAGGTGTTTGACTACGGCCTCCAGGGCGACATGCCCTATCTGGTCATGGAACTCATCGAGGGCGACCAGCTTTCCGATGTGCTGGATCGCGAAGGACCCCTGGCCCCGCTGCGCGCCGTGTCGTTCATGCGTCAACTTGCCGCTGCCCTCGAAGAAGCCCACCGTTTGGGGGTCGTTCACAGAGACATCAAACCGCAGAATTTGATGCTGTTGCGGTACAAGCCGGGTGGGCGGCTGGTACTGAAAGTGCTCGACTTTGGTATGGCGAAACAGGTCGGAAACAAGGCCCTATCGCTGACAGCGCCCGGGATTTTGGTCGGCACCCCCAAATATGTCGCTCCCGAGCAGGTGACAGAGAAGCCGAACATCGACGGACGTACCGATCTGTACGCAGCGGGCGTCCTGTTCTACGAAATCCTGACCGGACAGCCTCCGTTTGTCGGAACTCCGCATGATGTGCTTTTTGCGCACCTGGGCCGCCAACCTCCCCCTTTGCCCGACACGATTCCGACGTGTATCAACGACATCGTGGTGAAGCTTCTGCGCAAAAAACCCTCGGAGCGGTTTCAAAATGCCGTCGCTCTCGATGAGGCACTTGAAGCTTGCGAAGACACGTTGCGCGGATCAAGTTTTTCGTCCGCGCCCAATCCCGTCCTGTCCTCAAGCACCATCGAGCGAGCGATCAGAACACGCAAGGGTCGTCGCGGAGGAAGGCACAAAGGGGACTCATCGGGAATTCGATACGGTCTGTGGCTGTCTCTGTCTCTTCTTGCCCTGTGTGTCGCTGCCGTCATCACAGTCACAATCAGCCTTTCTGCCCAGCGCAAACTCTCTGCTGTGTTTCCCTCGTACAAAGTTCCACAGGACGACATCGTGGCCAAAGAAATCAGTCGCTTGCAATCCGAATCCCAACTGAGGGTTTGGTCGTCAGTATTGCTGGGCGTTGAGGAACTCTCGCGAAACTACGGAGAAACCCTGTTGCCATCGCAAATCCAACAATTGCATGCGTTGCGACAGAAGGCGCTGTTTGAACAACCCATCCAACCCATTTACGAGCGTTTCCAAGCTGCCGTCGAGCGCAAAGACACCGAGGAAGCCATCCGACTTTATGCCCAACTCGGTCAGGAATCCGTGTATCGCCAACTCGCGCAGCCGGTCTATGTTGCGCTCAGCGAGGGGTTTGCGTCGTCTCACATCGAACGAGCCGGGCAATTGCGGAAGGAACATCATTGCCCCGAGGCATTGGCCGAGGTCCAAAAGGTTCTCGATGCAATTCCTGGACATCCTCTGGCTCGCGCCGAACAGCGGAAAGAGTGCATTGCCAGCGACAAGGGTGACTCACCACTCCCTTCGCCCGTATTACCTATTCCGGGTTCCGCCCCGGTACTTCAAGGCAGTCCCCCCTCTGCCCTTCCACGCTGACACCTTCCTCTAGCATCCGCCCCCGAAAGTCAATCGAACGTCAATCGAACGTCAATCGAACGCCAGCACCGCGTCCTTTCCATACACCTTCACAAGCCCGTCCACATAACGGAGCGCGTGCTCTTTTCGACCCCGCAACGATCGGATTTCTTCGTCGGTGAGAAGAGGACCGAACACAGGATCGGACAATGCAAAATCCTCCTCCCTCAACACGTTCAGCGCCACCCACAACCGGAACGAAAACTTCTGACACCGGGAAAGAGAACCGCGCGCTTTCGCATGACCTCGCGAATCTGTCTGAAACCCGAATGCATTGTCGATGAAGAACAATCGGTCAGGATGTCGCCACCCCAGGATGTTTCCCCCCGAAAATCGGTCTGAGTTGTTTTGGATCAGGTCGAACAAAAGCATCGACGACAAATCCGCCAATAATCCTCTTTTTCCAAGCGACACCGCGCCTTGTTGCGACAGTTCGCGAGTCCACGCCACAATCGCCGCGTCCTGATCCATTCCCACATCCACGAGACCAGGCACCCAATACATCACCGACCCCATCGTGCGCCCCTCCGAATCAAATACCGCTTCCCGCAAAATTCGCGCCGCAGTGCGCTGCGATTCCTCATCCAATTTTTCCAGAATTTCCTGCCTGGAAATCGACCGCATCACCGTCGGTGGAACCTGTCCTAGTCCCAGCTTGCGCGCAAGCAAATATGCAGCCGCTTCCTTGCGGGGAACCGATTGTGGATGGATCTGTTCGGGCTTGAACGCCGCGCGGCTCCCGTCGGAAAACGTGAGCCGGAGGACCAACGAACTACCCCCGTGGCTTGTATGAACTTGCTCGATTGGGGCCTCGCGAAGCCAGTTTTTGACCAGCGATTCGTCCATTCCCAAAAACAGAGGCAGCGGCGAAGGCAGGGCTAGCGCCGTCTCCCAACCCGATTCCGGAATCCTTGGTCCAGACAATCGATCGCCCACAGTTCCCACTGTTGCCGACGCAAAAACCGCAGAGGAGCCTGCCGATGACCTCGACAAACCGAATGCACCGAGCGTCAGCACAAGCACCGCGCACAAAACCGAAGACAGCCAAACACGCCATTTCACCCCCGCAACCTACCATACATGTCATGCAAACCAATGCGCGGAACGTCTATTTTTTCGAGAGAAGGTCTCTGCTCGAACTCCGCGAACCGGAAGCGCCTTGGCCCCTACTTCCACCAATGGGAGGTTGATGCAAAGTGGATGCGGAAGATGCTGCTCCCTTCCGGCACCTGTTCGAGCTGTAGTTCATTCCAACGTGGCCTGGCCCGAACACTTTTCGCGTCTAGCTCAAACGTGAGTGTTTCGCGGGCACTCCCAACAGGTGTCGGTACAAAGCCTACTTTGCCAGACAGGGGTACCCCGTTCCAATGTACTTTCACCGTCGGAACTTTCCCTAAAAAGGCACCTTCGATCGAAAAGCGAATTGGCTCCGAAACGACCAGAGGCACCAGCACACGAACCTTCGGGCCTACGTTGCCGCCCCCTGGCAGCACCCCCAACGACACTCCTTTAGAGACCGCCTTTTGTTCCGTAGGCGCAAGCCCTTCAACCACGTTCGGGGGGCGCGTTGAGAAATCAATGACCGGAGTATGCACCACATCCCGAATGCGCCAATCTCGTTCCAAGATGTAACTCCCAAGCAGATTCTCGGCCTGCTCAAGGGACACCCGATAAAAAAGCGCGTACAGACCCGACACAGGCTGCGCAAAGGGATACCCCGTCTTTCGACAGAGTGCTTCCAGCCATTTCGGCCCCTGAGCCCACCCGATGCGCGTTGCACACGAAAACGCCCCTGCTGAAGAGGATTTGTTCCGCCGCACGCGCAAGAGTTCCGTCAGCATCAGGTTGAACACCACAAAGACGGAAAGTGCAAACCAAAGAAGGCGATGCAGAGTCCGTGGATTCTTTCGTTGCATCACCCAAACGCAAAGCAACGCAAGGCCGACCGCAAAAACAGGAACAGCGTCGGTAAAACGCCTGGGGCCGAATGACCAACTTGCGTGATAATCCCACGCGCACGCATTCACATACAGTTCCAGCAGCGCCGCAAGACAAAGCGGTGCTACCAGGGAAAAGCGCGAGCGGAGTCCCAGGCAAAGACCAAACAGAGATCCATACATCAAAGGAACCCACGGAAACACCCCTGCCCGCAGCGAAAAGAGCGACTCGACCAGTGCCGGAAACGACCACAAAAAATGTCCCGCTTTTTGAGGTGCCCGGAAGGTTCCATAGTTGTGAAACCACACCCAAGCCTGCGGCAAAAAGACCAGTGTCGCGCAGGCCAAAATGAGCAAGCCGCAGAAAAATACCCGTCGAGCCTGTCCGATATCATGCGCCTTGCAAGCCCGCCCAAGTTGCCAAAACAGATTCAGCGCAAGGGGGAGCATCCACAGCGCCTCCTGGGGCCTTTGAAGCGCGGCAAAACCTGCCCAAAAACCAAGCGACAGACAACGCCGAGCCGAAAGGTCTGCGGAATACCGATCCGTTCGGTCCAGCAGCATCATCACAGCGAAAAAGGAAGTCGCGTGCTGATACAAAGGCTGCGTGGTTGCGTACCAAAAAAGGGGGGTTCCCAAAACGGCTCCCACCGTTGCAAAACGGGCAGCTTTTTTCCCAAAATTTCGCGACAAAAACGCAAACATCACCCGCACACCCCACATCACTGCAAACAGACTCCCAAGACCCGCCATGTACAGGTCCGCCTCTGTTCTTCCGGTCAGCACACGAGCGCCTTGCAGCGTTGGATTGAACAACCTCAGCGCCCACAAAAAAACCGGAATCAGCGCAAGCTTTTGCCACAGGAGACCCAGCAGATAAAACGGCATCCAAAAGATCACGGGTCCAATGGGACACGGATTGGCGACAAGTCCGGTGGATTCCCTCCCGATGAGCGCGATCCACTCCGGCCCTGGTTTTCCCAAATCCAAACTCTGATGGAACACCAAACCGGGCAACATCAGAAAACCCAAAAAACCATCCCCCGATCCTTTCCCCTGAAAGATCCCTCGCGTGAAACGGTAATGCAGGATCAAAAGGAACCACAAAAACCACACAGTCCCGTCGGTGTTTCGGGCAAATTCGCGTCCCCGTACGAACCAGGAATGCAACAGGAGTCTGCCATTCGATCTCTGCTCTTCTTTGCGTACCTGCGTGTCCTGTTCCATAGGTTCCGAGCCGTATCGTTTGCCTGAATGATCAGCACAAAACTTGGCGCGAAGCTTCGCTTTTGCACCCCAAATGTGTCAACTGGCTTGGCAACTGGCTCGTCAACTCTGTTGACCGCACCTGGGTTTCCTTGGTACACATCCGGGCCGTGACAACCCCTGCTTCTTCGTCTGAAATGGTTTCTTCTGGCAACTCTTTTGCCGCGCGTTGGCCGGGCCGTGACCGTCGTCCGGTGCGAGTCCGCATTGCTCCTTCTCCCACGGGAGATCCGCACGTAGGAACTGCGTACATCGCGCTGTTTAATTACGTGTTTGCGAAAAAATACGGTGGTCAGTTCATTCTGCGCATCGAAGACACGGACCAAACCCGCTCGACGCTGGCCAGCGAACAGGCGATTCTGCGTGCCCTTCGTTGGATTGGTCTTGCGTGGGATGAGGGGCCCGATTGCGGAGGACCGTTTGGCCCCTACAGACAATCAGAGCGAACTTCCTTTTACCAAGACCAGGCCGAACAACTCGTGCAAAAGGGGGCTGCATATCCCTGTTTTTGCACAGCGGAACAATTGGAGGCCTCCCGAAAAACGCGCATGGCCGAAGGGAAGTCTGCCGGATACGACAGGACGTGCCGTTCCATGCCCAAATCAGAGGCGGATGCCCGTCGAGCAGCAGGTGAAAAGTATGTCATTCGCTTGGCCATGCCTCTGCTGGGGGAAACCCGCTTTTACGATGGATTGCGCGGTGAAATTTCGATCGACAACGCCACGATTGACGATCAAGTCCTCCTGAAATCGGACGGGTTCCCGACGTATCACTTGGCCAACGTGGTGGACGATCACCTGATGCAGATTTCCCATGTGATTCGCGCGGAGGAATGGATTGTGAGCACTCCCAAGCACGTCCAGCTTTACGCGGCGTTTGGCTGGGAGCCTCCCGATTTTTTGCACATGCCTCTTTTGCGCAACACAGACCGCAGCAAAATCAGCAAACGCAAGAATCCGGTTTCTCTCGATTACTACAAAGATGCGGGCTTCTTTCCCGAAGCCCTCCTGAACTTCTTGGCGCTCATGGGTTTTGCGTTTGGGGGTGACAGAGAGAAGTTCACGTTGTCAGAAATGATCGAGGTATTCGATTGGACCAAAGTGTCTGCGGGTGAGCCTGTGTTCGATCTGCAAAAACTCACTTGGCTAAACGGTCTGTACCTGCACGAAATGTCCCCCCAAGAACTCCTGACCCGATTCCGTTCCTGGCGACTTTCCGACGAGTATTTGCTGACTCTGTTTCCGCTTTTGCGTGAACGAATTGAACGCATGGATCAGTTCATCCCTGCTGCGACTTTCTTTATGCAGGGAGATCTGGATTACACCGGAATCCTGGGCCAAATGATTCCCAAAGGCCGCGATTCTGCACAAATGAGCAAAATTCTGTCGGACTTGACCGATCATTTGGAGGAACAGACCCGCTTGGGCTGGACCCACGAGACACTGGAAAAAGCCTGCCGGGATTTTTGTGAAAAGAACGGTTTGAAGACCAAGGAACTGTTCATGCCCATCCGCATCGCCGTCACCGGAAGGGTCGCCTCCCCTGGCCTGTTTGAAACCATGGCTGCGATTGGAAAAGACTTGACCCGCCGTCGGTTGCGCTTGTCTGCGCAGGCTCTGCTTTCCTATTCCGCCGCTGCAATTCCGCCTGCAACTCCTCCCTCGCATTCTCCGGCACACCCATCCGGTCAGCCAGGCGCACAGGCGACCAAAAACACGGCCAATCCCAAGATTCAACCTCCGAAACAGACCCCCGAAAAGGGTGCATAGGAATTGGATGGGAAGTCTTCGCCTGATTCGACGGATTCCTCTTGTCGGTTTCTTGCTGTCTGCTTGGGATTCCTTCGATGAGCAGGCGGTCGCCTTTCGCAACACCCTTTCGCCCGAACAACACGCCGTTCACATCCAGAAAATCCGCGAGGTATTGCTGGTTGCAGCCGTTCTGCTTGTGTTGGGATACGGAATCGGCGACAGACCTTTTTTTGAAGCGACGTTCGGGCCAATCGTTCAGGCTTCACCGTCGCTGGAACGCTATCACGAACTACTCAGTTTCACGTACTGGAGTGTGTGCAAAATCCTGGGGTATGGCCTGCTACCTGCGCTGCATCTGCGCATTCGGGGGGAGCGCGTTGCGGACTACGGTCTTTCCTTTCGCAGTCTGTCCTCCGTTTCCGAAAGCATCCGTTTGCCGTGGGGCCGTACGTATCTGATTCTGTTTGCCGGAATCCTTCCGCTTGTGTTTGCGGTCAGTTTTACGCCCGCCTTTCAACAGAGCTATCCGTTCTATGAAAAGTCGGGCCGCAGCGTGTTCGATTTTGTGGTTTGGGAGGTCGAATACCTGCTGACGTTTGTCGCTGTCGAGTTCTTTTTCCGAGGATATTTGTTGTTCGGACTGCGGCGGTATTTGGGAAGTCTGTCTCTGTTCGTTTCGATGGTTCCCTACGCACTCATCCATGTCCTGAAACCGACCCCCGAAGCCCTGGGTTCCATCTTTGCAGGATTGCTGCTCGGAACGCTTGCATTGTGTACGGGAACCCTTTGGTCAGGGGTACTTCTGCACGTCTCTGTGGCCCTGTCGATGGATGTTCTGTCATCGCTGCAAACCGGGCGCTTTCCCAAGTTTTGATCGTCGCACGCAGCACGTAGATGCAATCATGGACGAGGCGGTGGCTCGGCTTCCTTGTAAGAATCGATTTACTTAGACTCACCTCGCGATGGTATAGTGAAGTGCATGTTGTCCATCCGCTCGATTGCAATCGAACTCCAACGTCCTGGTCCTCCACACAACCAAATGCTATCACCGCTGACACCGTACTTGGCGATGTGCCCGTCGCAGCCAGCAAACACTGTTTATTTGGACTTTGAACAAAAAGACTTTCTGCTTCAAGCGCAGGGGCTCGACTACGGTTTGTCGCCACAATATCAGTTGGCCCAACTGGAGCAGACGGGCGTCCTGATGGGGCGCTTTCTGGCCAACATTCGGTCACTACCGACGGTCATTGCAGAGGCATCCGATCCTGTGGCTAGGGGCGCAGGTCTGATCCATTTGCAGTTGATTTCCGACGCAGCTGAACTGGCTATGTTGCCCTTTGAGGCAGCGGTTGGGGGGATCGGTTTTCCCGGCGAAGGACAACCTCTCCTTTTGCAGTCGGACGCTCCCATTTGTCTGACGCGGGGATCTCGCAAGACGGGTTCTCGCGAAATGAACTACTTTCGACCTGACCAGAAGATTCTGTTTGCGTATGCGGAATTCCCAGGCAGCCCGGTGCCCGCAAAGGAACATTTGCTTGCGCTACGACGCGCGTTCAACCCCTGGTGCCCGGCCATCCACCATGAGGCTCGTTTGGAATGGGCCAACAAGCGCATCACCGTGCTCCGAAACGCGACGCTTGAGGAGATTCGGAATGCGTGTTCACAAGAGCAATACTGCTACGTTCATGTGCTCGCACACGGTATGCCTCGCCAAAAACTCATCGGACGCGAACAAGAATTTGGGCTCGCGCTGCACGATTCCATGGACCGTTCCAAGCTGGATTTTATCGACGGTACACGTTTGGCGGCGGCTCTTTGTGGACGCGACCGCTTGGGGCAGAACTTTTTTTGTCCCAAAGTGGTCACCCTGGCGGCGTGTGATAGCGGTCATCAGGGCACTCTAGTCGTTCGGGGGGGGAGCATAGCGCACGCTCTGCATCTGGCCGGAATCCCTTTGGTAGTCGCGTCCCAGTTCCCCCTAACCATTCCGGGATCGACCCTGCTCACCGACATTTTGTATTCCGGTTTGTTGTGGGGCCAAAACCCCTTTGTTCTGCTTCACGAAGTCAGGAGAAGACTGCACATGGAGCGGAGCAACAGCCTCGATTGGGCCAGCTTGGTGGCATACAGCAATTGGCCCGAATCACTGGAAAGCAACAACCTAACTTTTCAGTACAACCAAGCTGTCCTAGCACTACAAGCGGCCGATCACCGTCTGCGCGCTCGGTTGGGAGAAGGAAGGGACGAAAAGGACGGAATCGCCGCAATTGGGGGTCCTCAGTCCAAGAAACACCTTGAACTTCTGCAAACCGAACTTACACAGATTCAGGACTTTCGCACTCGGATGGAGCTGGTGGCCCCCGTGCTGAGTCAACGCGTCGGCAGCTACATCCGCAGCATCGATGCAGAAGCCGCGCAAATGGCGGAACACAACATCGATCGGGCTTCCAGCCGGTTGGTTGTGCAGGCGTTGATTCGCGAATCGGATCTGGAAGCCAACCTCGGTGAGTCCACCTGGCAGCAAACGCTTGTGACGGCCTACCGTTTGATCAGCGCGCTGCACGATCGCAGTCATACCCGTGGTTTGAAGCTGCAATACAAAGAGTTGTTGCTGTTCCTGAAGCTATCTGTCGTGCTGAGTCGTCGGCTTCCCCAGGACGAATTCCGTGAGGCGAAAGACGCTTTGGTTGCGGCCATTCAGAGGGTCCAACAAACCTCAGCTCCTATTCTGTCGAGTCCTCCCGAACTGTGGTTGCGCGCAGGACTGGTTGAACTGTTGGTGTTGCATGCGATGGACAAACAGAACACCTCTTCCGATCTACCGGAATTTGACCGAGAACTGAACGCGATGTGCGACCTGGTTCCCAAATCCGATCCGGACGACGTGGATCAGGTCCTGTACAGCTACAAGAGAATGGAGGGGTGGTGGAAGGACAAGTTGCCTGAATGCGTTGCTTCGGCGGCGAAGAAGGTTGTGGATGCTTTGCGTGGGAAGATCCAACGGGGACAGGATAGACCAAGCGTCGGGGGGCATTCCACCGTTGAGAATCAGCTTCCCATCCGTGTCGAAAGCGCAGGAGGGTTTTACCCGTTGGCTACTCCCTTTGCAGAAAAAGTGAGGGAATTGCATACGGATCTGCTGTACTCCTTTGGTGAAGAGGAACGGCGATTGGTTCGCACCCCGGCCGATGTCTTTCCCCTGGAGTGTCTGTGTCGGGTACAGGCCACGATCGGGGGTCAGCTCGCAAGTCCGGGAACCGGCTTTCTTTTGGGCCCAAGATTGATCGTGACTGCCGCTCACAACGTCCTTCGACCGAACCAAACAACCAGCGAAGTGAAGGTCTTTTTTGCGCGCAATGGGAATGTGATGGCGGGTGAGCCACTCGTGTTGCGGGCTCAAGACGTTCTCAGAGTTCCCGAAAACCCACAGCCCCAAAGTCCACACGATTACGCGGCGATTCTTTTACCCAAAGACCGCATCCATCGAGGGTACTTTCAGTTCGCGTTCGTGACGGATCAGGAGTTGCGCGAAAGCCATTTGTGGCTGAGTGGGTATCCCGATTTTCCGCCGCGCGGTTATCCGTTGACGGACGACAACCGAGGTCTGCCGACCCACCCGGCCCCAGACAAACCAGGATCGGTGCGTGAGCTCAATGAAAATTTCATTGGGTACAGGCTCACTACCGCTGACGGAATGAGTGGGAGTCCCCTGTGGGTCCACACGGCCCAGCACCTCTACACCGCCGTGGGCATCCACGTCGCGGGCACAAGTGAATGCAACACGGCCGTTCGCATAAACCGCGAAGTTGCCAACTTTTTCCGGCGGCTTTTGGGATGATTCCTGGGGCCCCAAGCCCCTTCTTTGTGGGAGAGAAAACATGAAACAGATAGTTGCGACGATGCTGCTCGGTGGTTTGTTGTTCGGTTGCGGCAACACCTTCGGCGAACTTTTTGGGCGGACCCCCGATGTGGGACTTACGGTATACCGCCTGCCCCAGGGAACACGCGAAGGTGATGCACTCCTGACCGCAGAAGCAAAATTCAACGCAAACGCGAGCCGCGACAAATTCGCATGCGTGCGCTTTTTCGCGAAACAGGGCTTTGTCGGGCCCGCCCGCACCGGGTCCACAGAGCCCCCGACGGCACATGAGTCGTTCGTGTCCCTGTCGTCTTCGTCTCCATATCGCGCGGTTGTGCTGTACCGTCCAAACTCGACCGCCACGTCGGATGTCATCTTGGCCGAGCTGTTTCCTTCCGCTGCATGCAGTGGCAAGACAGACCTTTTGCCGACCGCCCAGGCCGTGCTGTCCATCGACTACACGGCGAGCCAAACCACAAATTCGTCATCGTCGCAAGACATGTCGATCGCTGACCTAGGACAAGTGAGGGACTGATGCGCACACCTCTTTTTTCGATGTGGATGTCACGACTTTTGTTTTCTCGGATCGTCGCTGGCTTCATTCTGGCAAGTCCCGCGATGCTGTTCGCCGAGGCACAGAATCTTCCCCCTCTGGTCCCGACACACCCCCTTCCTGATAACGAACAAAAAACAAGCGGTACAACTCCTACACAGCCTGCTGCGCAAGCTACTACGCAAGCAACTTCATCATCCAAAACCACGACTCCTGTTCAGCTTGGGGCGTCGGCAGCCGGCCATGTGAAGGACTGCCATGCGTACGCCAGAGAACATGACACAGAGCATGTCTTGGTGTTGGATGCAGCAACGAAACCACCCAGGTTTTATAGTCTCAGGGACTACACGTACACCGGGTCCAAGATCCGCGTCTGCATTCAACACGTCGATCACACCAAACGGTACGACGTTTTTGCAAACTACACAGAACTTCCGCCTGCAAGCTCCCCGATCGATCTGTCCGACTTGTTCAAAGTGCTCAGGACGCAGCAAAGCTCACGGTGCAATGCTCCGACGTTCAAAGACACAGACAATGACAAAAAGGATTTCGAGGCGGCCCGAGGTGGCGCTGGAACTTGCCAAGAGACCGTCGGCGGAATGTTGGGTACCGTGGAATCTGCCTTGCGGGGTCTGGCAACAAACGGAGAGCCACCTTTGCACAAGGATGAGGCTCAAAATACAAAAAATTTGCTGACCGAAAAATTGGGCAAACTCAAAACAGACTGCGGCGAGATCAGCAAACACCTCGAAACCTTGCAGACCCTTGCGAGCCAATACAACCAGCAGGCAAATAACTTTCAGTGTTACATCAAGAACGCTGAGGAGGCGGAACAGCGCGCGAAGGGATGGACAACCGTGTTCGATTTTGCGTTGCGCCATTTGGAGGCCACAGATAGCAACCTGTTCAACGTGGCTTCCCGAGCCAACACCGAAGCAGAGATCGTGGTACGCAGTACTCCCTTGGTCCTGTCGAAGAAAGACGGAGAAGCAAAGGAGTCCCTGTCTTTGTCCTACGGAACCCCAACAGACATCGCGCGCTATTCCCTTCAAATTCGCAGCTTGGCCTATGTTCGGTTTGGTTTGGCAGTGGGTTACTCCAGCACGCACGGCCAATCGGTGACCACCGCGAGAAATGATCTCGGCGTCGATGTTCTGCGCAGAAACGACGACTTGGGAATCACCCCCATGGTCGTGATGACCCACTACTGGTGCGGGGCCGATGAACGCAGGATTCAACCTTGGGACAAAAGCCGATCGTGTTGGGGAAGGAATTTGGTTCCCACGATCGCGATTGGTGTGCCGATCACCTCCAGCAATGCCCTTCAACATTTTTTTCTGGGCTTGGTTTGGCAACCGATTCCGGCCATCGGTTTCATCGCGGGCGGACACATCGGGCGTGTGAATCGCGTGCGTGCTGAATTTTTCGATGGCATGGCTGTGCAAAGTGGAAACGTCGGCTTCCGCCCTGATGTCGATGCGATGGAGACTGTGACTCGGCTTGGTTGGTACGTGGGCGCAGTCATCACCGATGCGACGTTCGTCAAACTCCTCCGGGACATGCTCGGCGGCAACAAATAGCCGCACTCCTTGTTCCCACCTTTCCCACCACATCCGGTCTCCGAAAACAGGGGGAGGAGGGAGACCGTCTCTGCTTCTTGTCTGAACCTACCGTAAGAAAGTCTGGATGCGTTCAAAGGAAAGCGGGCGGAGAGCGTCTTCCAGCGTTCCCATTTTTTCGCTTTTGCTCGGCTTCGACCGGTCCACGACCATTTCGTATTCCAGAGATTTTCCGCTCGGAGAAAGACGGAAAGACATCGGTCTTCCCACATCCTGATTCAGCAGCAGAAGTCCCAACCGATAACAGCTTTCCTCGCCTGCGGAATCGCCCATCGCACGGACCGCGTCTGGCCACCGGGAGACGACGAGTTCAAAGACGACGCTTCTCCCATTTCTTCCCTCTTCCAGATACACATCCACGCTATCGCCCGGTACGTTGCGGAACCAGTAATGCAATTCACTTGCATCTCGGAAACGACGCCCTTTTGTGGCCCGCGTGAGTACCACGCGCTCCGGCCTGGGCAATGCAAGACAAGCCGAAAAAGGCGGAACGGTTTTCCAATTCTGCTTCACCTGCACCTGTTCGAGCGGCGGTTTCTTTTTGTTCCACGGAAAAGGAACCTTCGTCTGTAAACCCAGCCCAAACAACACAAAGGCCGCAATCCCTGTCATTCCCCCAAAGACCCCCAATAACAAAAGGGGCCAGAGCAGGGGGCGCTTGCGTGTTGTTGTCGTGTTTTTGGGGAAAGCCCCCCTATTCATCACAGGGGCGGGTCCAGTCAGCGCAACTGCAAATTCGTTGCAATTGGCAAAGCGCTTGTTCGGATCGGGTTCCAGCGCCTTGCGAATTGCGCTGACAATCGCCGGGTCCTGTGTGCCGAGGGCTTCTGGGTCCAAGTACCTGGCGGAAACGATCTTTTCCATGATGGCAAATTCGGTGTCTCCATCGAACGCCATGTGAAGCGTGGCCAGCTCGTACAGCGTCGCGCCGAGCGAAAAAATGTCAGAGCGAATCGTGACTTCCTTCGCACCCCGAACCTGTTCGGGACTCATGTAGGACGGGGTTCCCATTCGGGCAGCCACTTGGGTGGCGGCTTTTCCGACTGCGAGTTCCTGCGCCTCTTCCGCAATTTTGGCGATGCCAAAATCGGTTACTTTGGGAAAGAGGATTCCATCGGGCCGTTCCTCCAAAAGGATGTTGCTCGGCTTGATGTCTCGATGAATCACACCGGCTCGATGGGCTTCCCCTATCGCTTCCAAAACAGGCAAAAACAGCGCGCGAATCTCGTCGGCAGACAGTGGTTTGGTTTGCTTTTGGATGTGTTGTTCCAGCGTCGGCCCCTTGACCAAATCCATCACCAGACCGGCGACTTCAGGGGTCGAAAGGGTGTCTGTAACCCGAACAATATGGGGGTGCCGGAGCTTGGCCCCGATGAGTCCTTCCCCCAAAAAACGACTGCGCAATTCCTCGCTGGCGCGCAGCTCGGGACTCAGGACTTTCAGCGCGTGTACCGTTCCCAGGACGCGATGGCGAACACGAAACAGACACGCCATTCCGCCGCGCCCCAGCTCGGCCTCCACGACGTAATTTCCGATCTCGGTTCCCGGCGCGAGCATTTACCCACCCAAAAGCTGCAACACGCCTTGTTTGTCCGGCCCCTGTTTCAAGACGGACGCTGGCACACACTGCGCGCAACCCTTCATGCAAGGACAGGAATACAGAACCCCCCACGCCCAACGCAACAGATTGTAAAGCGCCTGTGCATCGAGAGCCGCGTCCAGCCCGAGTCCTCCCAAATGCCGATCGACAAACAACAGAGCCGGGCGCGGAATGTCGAGAAAACCGTCGGGGTAAGCCAGCACTTCGATGTCCTCGTCCTCGGTCACGACATGCGCGGGCAGCAGCAAATCGACCAGCCGCGCCAAATGCTTGAGCGTCGCATGTTGGGGCACCGTTTCAAACAACACGACCACAGCCCTGCTTTCATACCGCGTCTCGACGGCAGGATACCGAACAGCAGGTTCCACAGCACCGCGTGCAAGAACGCCCGAGACGGTTTCTTCGACGGAAACTGAGGCCACGCCCCGCGCAAAAGCGAGTTTTCCAAACTGATGTCGCGCGATGTTTCCGATGTAGGCACGACCCGACACGCGAACATCCAAAAGCGGCAACGTCGGCGCACTCGACGCGGCAGCCTTGGCACACACCAGATTGGTTTCCGTCGCCAAATCGGAGTCGAGCACTTCGTACAGTTCGCCTTCGTGCGCAAACACGCGACGAGGATAAAACCGCGTCCTCGCCAGCCGCCGGTCCACGCGTGCAAGCACCGCTCCGTCGTGACGACGCCGGACTTCGACGACATTCGGCGTGATGGTCTTGAGCCGGTCGGGCCCGAGCGGTTCCCCTTTTCGATGCAGCCGGACGGAACGCGACACTTTGCGTTCGTCGGGAAAAAAGCGTGCGCGGAAACCGACTTTTTGGACATCCTTCCGAGCAGACAGAAGCGCCGACACGGCTCCGTCAGAGAAAGCTTGCCTCAAATCGTCTTCGCCGGGTTCGCCCTCGTCGAGCGCGGCTTCCACATGGGCAGCAACCAAAAAGTCATTCTCCGTCCCTGCGAGCGGTTTCGGAGTCGGAAGCTCGTTGCGCGCGGACAGGCTGGCGAGCACGCCTTTTTCCATCAAAAACCGAGCGAGCGGATTTGGTTTGCACCACACGATCGAAAGATGCGGCGCGTCGGTGTGCAAAAGATTCGACCCTGTGCGAAACAGTTGCGCGAGCGCCCGTTCATCGCACAGCGCAAGACTCGCCAAGCCGTGATATCCGACGGTGTCGTGTTTTTTCACACCCTGCGCGACCTGGGCGGCCTCGCCGAGCGTGTCTTCGATTTCGATGGTTTGCGACGCAGAAAGAAGTTGTTTCGCAAAACGCTCCAGTTCAGGTCCAGAAGCCGTGTGCGTTCGCAAAAACACTTGCGCGGCAGCGGTTTTGTGAGGTTCGACTTTCACTGTTTCAAACGAACAGGCAAGCGCGTGTTCGAGGTGTTGCCGACCGCATTCGCTTCCACACGACAGCGCGAAAAAACGGAGCCGTCGTCCCTCGGAAAGCAGGTTCTTGCTCGCCAACATCAAACGGCGCAAAGCCAGCGCAAGATGAGTCGCGGGAATCGGCAAAAGACCGTCCACTCCGACGAGTACGACCGCCGAAAGTTGCGAAAACCACGCGGGAGCAAGCCGAGTCAAAGACCGCAGAGCCTCCCCCGAAAGTTCGTGCGGAGAAAGAAACACCACCGACGGCAAAAGCTCGGCCAAAAGTTGCTCTTTTAGGGCTGCGTGTCCGACAGCAAAAACGCCGGGCCGCATCACGCCGAGTCGTTCACACAAACCCTCGAACTGCGCGAGAACTTGCCTCGGATTGGTCGACACAACCAGCAAACGTGTACTGTTGTGCAGCGTCGCAAAACCCACAAAACTTGTTGCCACCACCTCGAGGGTTTGCGGCGGCAAGTCTCCGAGCCAGAGCCCTTTTTGCGACGGTTCGGTCGAGGAAAGGGCCGCCAAAAAACGCTCGAACACAGAAGGCGGCTTTCCTGTGCCTCCGCTCGCCGACCAAATCATTTCGAGTCGCGCAACGGCAAAGTCCTGCTGATGGTTCGCGCGGACCATTTCTCGGGATGAAGTTTCGCTGACAGAGGACGCTGCAAACGCGAAATCGGGCTTTCCAGAAAGGAGATTCGCTCGACGCAAAATTGTTTCTGAGTCGAGGGGTGGCGCTTGGCTCTTTGCCGCAGGGAGCGACCGCGTTTTTGCCTCGACTTGCTCAGCGACGGGCAGGCCGGACACAAGCAGCACACAACCGAACAGCGGGCCCAGGGCCGCCACGTCCAAAAATGCCTCGAGAGTGAGCGGCGAAACCGCGACTGAAAGAAGCGAAACCAGCAAAGTCACACTGCCAAGGGCGATGCGAAACCCTCGCGGTGTTTTTGTCTCGTGACCCCCAGACGACGGACCCACAAAAAACAATCCGAGCGCGACCAACGCAAAGACTGTGTTTTGCAAAAGTGCCAGCTTGAGCGCGGCCAGCGCGGCGGTGTCCTGCGTCGGCATTGCGCTTTGCGAAAAGACACTGGCCAGATTTGGCCAAACGTGCGCGCCACTTCCCAAGCGTCCGAGCAGCACAACGCCCAACACACAGGTCGCTGCTAGACACACAAGGTGCGACGAGCGCGCACGGGTGCCGTTTTTCCACGACAACCACAGGACGGCCAGCGTGCCCGCGACAGCCGGCAACAGGCCCACAAACGAAAAAAGCAGGCGAAGCGGCGTCACGGCAACCCTCGCTCGATCGCCGAGAGTTCCAATTCGCCGCTCGTCCGCAGAAGCAGCACGCGAGATGCGGATGCTGCGCACGACAGCACTTGCGCACCCGCAATCGGCTGGTCGCGAAGGCTACGTTCGATCCACGCCCGTCCGTCGCTCGGCGTCAGCAGCAACAGTTCGTGCGCCTGGCGCAACACCGATGGCGTTCCATCGGTTTCCTGGCCTTTCAAACCGAGCGCCAACGCACGCGGCGTGGCCTGAAAAAACGCCCGCAACGGCTCTAGGAGCGCAGAACCCACATCCGGCCATGAAAACGCACCTGACTGCCGCAAAAGCGCGTGTTGCGCGGAAAGCGCCTGTTCCCACGCACCGTTTGGCGCAAACGGCAGGTCTCCCGTCAGCCAATCCATCGGCCAGGCGGCACGCAAGAGTTCGTGTGCAAACGAATCCGCTTCCCTGAGCGACTGACTTTTTTGCCACAGTGCCGGCAGCGCGTCTTTGTGCAGCAGCGATCGATGGAGAGGCGCGTCTTGTTCCAACACCCCGCCATAGTCGTCCTGGTCTGGCCCCGCTCCGAGCGACACACCAAGGCCGCGCAACCGTTCCGTGGCTCGCACACGCGCGTCTGCCACCGTCGATTGCAGGGCGCAAAGCCTCTCCAATAGCGCCAAAAGATGTAGCCGCGCAGCACGCATCACCCGACGCTGTCGCACGTTGACCAGAGCCGCCGCGCTTTCGCTTTTTTGGCGACGTTTGTTTTGGGCCGCGCGTTCGGCCTCGGACACCGAACTTTCCACAGCTTGCTTTCGTCGCCCAAACCACAGCGCGTACACACCGAAAACCACAGCTGCACACACAAGCCCACCATACAGCGGGCTTGCGTCCACCGCCGCCGGGCCCGAAATGCGCGGGCCAACGCCTTGCGCGCTCGCCGCTGTGTTCGAGACCGCGAGCGCCCACACAAAAAACGCGAGAAGTCCTGCCCCCACACTTGCTGCCACCGTCGCAGACGCGGTTTGCCAGAACGCCAAGGAGTCGTTGTTTGCAGCGTCGGCTTGCTCAGGTTCCTCGAGTTTTGGCGTTTCCGTGTTGGGCGGCAAAAGCGGCATGGAAAACGACGCTTCCAATGCGCGTTCGTCGTCGAGCAATTTTTCTGCGGCCCCGTTCAAACCCTGTTGCAAAAGCCCCGCGCCAAGAAAACCCTCTTTCCCCGACAAATGTTCGTCGAGTAGCCGGCGCACTTCGGAAAGAAAAATCCGGCTTGCCTCCGCCTCGGCACGGTCGAGCGACAAAAGCCACCGCTCGCGAGTTGGTCCGTCCGCTTCGGCGTCGGGATGTTTGGAAAGAGCAGCAATCGGTTCGCAAAAGCGTTCGGCAGCGAGTGGGTCAGCAATCGAGTAAACCCGCTCGCGCGCAGGGACTTTCGTAAATTCTTCTAGCAACCTGGACAACCCGGCGACTGCGCTCCGCCACGCAAACGCTTCCTGCACTCTCGACACGTCCACATCGACGGATGCAACCGAAAAACCGGACAGAAGCGCCCTTGGATTCCTCGGAGGCCCAAGACGCTCCCGCATCGCATCGCTGTCCCGAACACCCGCTCCATACGCCGCGAGCACGAACGAAACCGTCGCACGCTCTCGATCCTCGAGAGACAGCGGCATTGCCTCTGTCTGTCCGGGCAGTACGTACAACCGATTCAGGAGTGGACTCGGCGGACCATCCAAATGCCATCTCTCGACGGCACGCAAAGTTGCAACCGCGTCGCGACACTGCTTCTTTCCATCCAGAGGTGGCACCGATAGAAGCGCCACAAGACCCACCGAACGCTGCTCGGGCAGAAGTTTCGGTGGAAACAGGACCGCAAACTCGTCCAAAAACAACCGCGACAGACCGTCGAGCACACCCACCAAGCGCGCGCCGCTGACCTCCGCCAAATCTGCGACCAAAATCAAGTCGAGCCGCCCCGGACTCGTTTCCTCAGATCCACTCGACGCCGCAACGCCACGCAAAACCGACTTGAGCGCCTTTGCGATATGCGCAAAGTGGTTTTCCAACTCACCTGGCTGTGACGGAAATTCCTCGACGAGAACCAGCGGCAAAGCCTCTCCCCGCAGGCGGACGGCCACCTGTGCCGCAAATTCCCCGACAGCCAAAAAGAGCGTTGGATTCATGCGTTATTGCGCGGCCCGGTCGTTCCCATCCAGCTTGGCCAAGCGTTCCTCGACGAGCTTTTTTTCCTCTTTCAGATAGCGTACGAGTGCTTCCTCCTCGTTGGCCAACGCGAGCGCAAGCTGCTCGGTCAAAAACGCGAGGTGCCCTTCCAAGTCTGCACGCGCCGCCCGACGACCAACTGCCGTGGCCGTTTGCTCACTGAAACGACGCAAACCCGCCTTGATCAAGTCGTCCCTCAACGCTGGATCGAGCGCAAAAAATGCCGCAAACGCCGTCGCCCGATCGTTCCCGAGTTTTTTGTGAACCGTCCCGACCACCCATTCATACGCCCCGGACTGGGTTCGCTCGACGCTGCCCGCAAAATTCGCGAGGACAAACGCCCACAGGCGATCACCTCGTTCGGCGGCTTTTTGCAACGCATCTTGTTCGGCGCGCCGTTTCTCCTCGGCTTCGCGCACTTCTTTCGGGTCGATGTTCGGAATGCCGTCTTCCCACACAGCCTCGATGTGAAGCGGATACGACCGATTCGGCCTGGCCTTCACCGTTCGATACGCCTGCATCAGTTCGTCACTAATGCGCTTATAGAAGTACAGCGGAATGCCCAACATGGCACGATAAAAGACCACGATGTCTTCTTCGCCCCACCCGTCGATAAAATCGACGCCGGTCGCGACTTGACGAATCGCCGCCCGCAAGCCTCCGTCGTCGCCCGAGTACTTCGGTGCCAAACCGACATAGAAAATGTGCGCCGGTTTTACCGTCGGATCGTCGAGCTTGGTTTTGTCGATATTCGCGAGCACGACGCATTGATCGACCACGCGCAGAAATTTGTCCCGAATGTGGTTTTGCACCGCCGTTTCACTCACCGCTTCCAGTGCTGCCTCGTCGCTGCCTTTTGCAAAAATCAAGCGGGCTTCTAGTTCTAGAGCGGTTCTCATATCAAGACCCTGCTCGGCGAACACCCGCGAAAGGGTCGTTTTTGCAACGTCCTCGAGCCGTGTACGCAAATCGCGCACAATTTCGATCGCGTCCTTGGCCCGAATGCGGCCTTCCTTGTCGACGGCAGGTTGGAAAGCCTCGCTGATTTCCGAAAAAATCTGCGTCTCGTCGTAATAGGCCGTTTTGTCGAAATACAGCGAAAACAGCTTGTTCCACAGCCTTTGCCCGGCTCGATCGTCGCGCAGCACCTCGCTGTCCAAGTAAAACGCTGCGGCATCGGACGTTTCTCCCCGCGTCGCCGGGTCCTCGCGCAGCCGTTCCGCTTCCGTCGAGACATTTTTCGCAACTTCATCCGCGACTTGCGAGACGCTGCGGAACGACGTAAGACGAGCCTCGACGGCACGCTGCAATTCCTCGTGGAATGCTTGCCAGAAAGCGGCCTTCAACCAATCCCGCTGTCCGTTTTCGACTTGGTTGAAGAAATCTTGCGTCTTGCGCCGAACCTGATCGAACGCCTTGTTCTCTCGGGACAAGACGCTTGACAAAAAGCCTTTTTGCGAGGTCTCGCGCAGCCGTTTTTCCAATTCGGAAAACTCGCGCGTGACATGTTCGCGATCCAAATCGAACGCATTTTCCTTCGTCTCGTGCAAAAACGCGCCCTCGGCGGGATCTTCAAACGGCGTGAGCGGCCCCTCGGCCTTCAGACGGATCAGGAAATACCGCTGCGAGAGCGGACCGACTTTGTTTCCACGGAAAAACTCCGCGAAAAGCCGCCCCGATTTCACGTCCGCGAGTTGGGATTGCAAGTACGTTCCCATCACTTTGCTGCGGCTTTGCGCCACGTCCCGACGGAGGTTTTCCTGTGCGCGGGACAGCGACGTGTTTCCCTCATGTACTTGCAGCGGGTCGAACGGCTGAATTTGAATCTGCTCGTCGAGACCCTCAAAAATTTGAGCCAGTTTCCGTCGAAAGGCATCCCGCAAACCCGTGCCGTCGGCGCTCTTTTGGGCAGTGATAGCGCTGTACAGGCCTTTTTCGTCTCGGTCAGCCTCGAGGCGCGCCTTGTGGTCGATGTATTGCCCGAATTTCTCATCGACGATGCGGTCTTGTTCTTGCCGAGACAAACGCTGAAATTTCGGGTCGCTGTACGGCACGCGGAAAGCTTCCTCGCGCCCGAACACCAAATACGTGTCGAGCACACGGCTTACGTAGCGCAGCACCGAGTACTGCAAAATATCGGTGCGCGGGAAAATCAAAAGCGCCGCGCCAAACGACCCGAAGTGAACCGCAAAATGGCCGAGCGCCAGCGTTTTTTGGTGCTTGTCGTAGTTGTCGTACTCGCCAGCTTGCGAGCCGATGATGGGCGAAAAAACCTGCAAAAACGCGCTGTCTGAAATTGCGTTCGTGTAACGCTCGACGGCAATTTCCGCAGGTTTGTCCACCAAGTAACACAGCGAGAACGGTCGTGTGTGAATGTGGTTGCGTTCAGGATGCGTTGGGTCGTAGTGAAATTCGATTTGATCGACCCCGCCCTCATACCCAAGCTTCGTCACGAATTCGAGTTCTTTCAGCGCGGCGTATCCGTTGGCGTTGATGTCCGCGTGAAGGGCCTGTTCGACATCCGCCGTAAACACTGCGGGCAGTAGCAATGTCCCGACCACATTTGCTCGTCCCCAGCCGTGATCACGAATCAAATCCTGCGCTAAATACGCCATCGGCAAAAAGCCGCCGCTACCCGTCCCACCAGCGACAGAGGCATAGATGAGGACGTTGACGACTCGGTCTTCGTTGTCCCGAAACGGATTGTCCGGGCGCGTCTGGCTGTCGAGGATGCGTTTGAACGCACGCAAAAACCCGGCTCGGTCTTCCTCAAGGTTGTAATAAAGGCCCAGACGACTCTCGACGCGGATTTGCCCGGCTCCTGCGCCCTGGGCATCCCGAAACTGGTAGTTCGGGTGGACCCATTGCGTAACCATTTTGTCCTCGGAAAGTTCTTGCTTTCCGCGTTTGCGCGCGACGTAAGACCTTCGATCGAACGAGGACACCAAAAAGCGGTTCGACTCGGGAATGTTCTTTTGTGCGCCAAGGTCCGCTTTGTTCGTATCGACGCAAATGGCGTGGATCAACTCGCGGAATCGCTGCCAGTTTGGATGGCGACGGAGTTTTCCTGCAATCGCGTTGACGATTTTCGAACCCGACCCACCGAGCCCAATGAAAATGGTTGGCGAAAAACGAGATGCACCTAAAAGACTCATGGATTCACCTAGCCCAGACGGAAGTACGTGTCACCGCTGCGATAGACCACACCGCGCCGCAGCGCCGACGGGTCCAGCGGAGTTTTAAGCGCCTCCCACTTGCGAGTGCGCAGATCTTTGTGTTCGACGGTACCGTGGACGATTATAAGAGGCTCTGAGCCCGTCGCGCGGACAATGATCGCCGCATCTTTGAGCCTTCCCGGTGTGTTGCCGTTGGCGTCGAACGCCACCCGCGCGTTCCGATAAAAACCGCGCTTTCCGCCCGGCAAATCTCGCAAACGACGGCCTGTCGTTCGTTGAAGCGCCGTTTCGCTTTTCGCCAGACGGATCACCTCGACAGCGTCGAAGTCGTGCGGACTCAGAAAACCGTATAAAACGAACAAAAAGAGCAGCGTGCCCAAAACCGCCGCGATCACACGCCAGTAGCAGACGAAAAACGGCGTTTTCCCGACGGAGAACTCCACCGACAAGGGCAGCGCCTCGGGATGATAATGCGGGTGTTTTCCACGCAGCAAAATCCGGGTCGCTGGTGCCGGTTGCAGGTTTTGGCAGCAACCGGGTGCCTCGACACACAATTCGATTGTCTCGCTTTTTACAACGAGCGGCGATGCAGAAAGCAAGCGGAGTCCGTCGGGCATTTCCGAACCGACTGCCTCGATCGAAACGCGATCTGCATTTGTCGATCCCGCCAAGCTCACCGTTGCACAGCGCTTTGATGACAACCGTTCGCCGAGCCAACTTCCAAATGAAAGCGGATTTGGCGTCGCCTTGAGCGAGAGTGGCAACCAACCTTCGACGACCAGCGGCGCACTCGCCGTCAGATCGAGCCACAAATTCTTGAACCGAACCGTAAGCGTCTGCCCGCCCAGTTCCTCGGCCTTCATGCGTCCAACGAAATTTCCGTCGCTGCGTCGCTGCAAAGGAACACTCTTTTTCCCAACCTCAAGCTGTGCCGAAAAGCCGTCGGTCGAAAAGAATTCCGGGTCCACAAACGTTCGCCCATGCCAAACCATGCGAGCGACGACTTCAAATTCCTCTCCCACACGAGTCGTCGTCGGTGCGGATACGATATCAGCCAGCAGGTCGTAGCGAAGAATGATCCCAAAAGCGGTCTTTCCCATCGCCTTGTCGAGCCGCAGCGACAAACGGCCTTTGATGTTCGGATCGTGCGGGGTCCGCATCACTCGATAGGAATGACACGGGGGACGGTCACAACCGTTGTCTCCGAACTCCTCTTTCACGCTCATCGGGCGTCCACCGTCGAGAAGCTGGGCCGAAAATACGGGCATTTTTTGGACGCTCGCCATGCTGATCAGCACTTCTGTCACGTATTTTCCGACCGGAAAACTGTACGCCCCACCGGGATCGAGCTGGCCTGTGAGCGGTCGCGACTGCAAATGCGCAGCAAGCGCATTCGTAAAGCCAGTGATGATCTCTTGGGGTGTGTTGATCGCCTCGACGGGACCGAGCGCCGCGAGAAACTGCTGCTGAGCCTGCTTCAGCTCGGGCACATTCGCTGACAGCCCGAGCGAAAGCACCTCAAACGGTTGTTTTGCAACTGCGGCAGCGTCGGCAAAAAGCGTCCCCGCAGGCAACGGCTCAAAGCCAAGAAGTGCCCTCGCCTGCGTCCCGGAAAGAGGATCGTCTTGGGATGGAGAACCGTCTGTAAAAAGCAAGAGTCGCCTCGACGACAACCGGCTTTGGGAAAGAATCTCCCTTGCGCGTTTCAGCGGACCTGTAAACGGCGTCGATTGGTCAAAGCGAAGGTCCCGAATGCTGGCCTGCGTCGGAGGGAGTTCCCGATAACGGCCCACCGCTCCGCTTTGAAACGTCAAAATCGTCAATTTGTCGTCGGGAGACAGAAGCCCCCTAAAAATCAGCGTGGCAAGAACAGACAAACGATCCGGGTCTGCCGGTGGCAATTTCACCGTGCCGGTGTTCGTGGTCAGCATGGAACCCGCCGACATACTCGACGAATTGTCGAGGATAAGCACCCATTCTGTTGGCCCAGTGTTCCCAGTCGCTGCATGCGTGTTCGACGTACACCATCCGACCAAAACGCACACCCAAAACAGAACCGAAAACCAAGCCAATAAGCAGTAGTTTTTCCGTCGGGGGAACACGCACAACGCAACAGAAGATCTATCGGTTCGCATGTCCTTCACATCACCTGAAAAAAGAGGTTGCCGACTTGATAGACCGTGTTTCGCGTCAAGGCGTATCCGTCGGAAGGTATCTCGACTGGTTCCAATTTTCGAGTTTGCGGACTCATACGACACAGCGCCCCGTGGCAACGCAGCAAAATTTCGCCCTTGTACGCATGAAAGGAAAGCTGCGCTGTCCGAAGTTTGTCCGTGGCCGAACCGTCTTCGCGCAAGCCCGTTGCTGCCGATCGATAGAAGCCCGCTTTTCCACCCGGCAAATCTCGCAAACGCCGAGCCACGGCGCGCGAAAGAGCTTCTTTTTTCGTCGCGATTTTCACGCTGTCCTCGATGCCAAATTCATACGGACGAACAAAACCAAGCACGATCAGGAACAGCAACAGACCTCCAGCAATTGCGCCGAGCCACCACAGGTTGCACAGCAAAAAACCACGTCCGCGCACATTCCAGTGGACAGAAACAAGTGCCTGTTCCGACGCAAATTCAGCACTTGTGGGTTTGATTTTCAGCAACGCGGGAGCAAGTTTTTCCCCGGCGCAGCGCGGTGGCGAAAGGCAAATCTTGACCGATCGGTCAATTCCCAAGACCAGCTTCCGGTCGTTGCTGTCCCCGCTTCTTGTTGTACCGATTGGCAAAAAGCGACCATTTCCATCGACAAGCCCAAGCGTGGATTGGCAGCCGCTTGGCAAATCCGCGTGCAGCAGAAATTCTTGTTCTTCGACGCCATTGGACTTAGAAAAATCCAGCTTCGCACAGTTGATGGACCAAGAACTTCCGACGGGGACATTTCCCAGATCCAGCTTGTCATCGAGTTTGAGCGCAATTGCGTCGCGGAACACGATCGTCTGTTTGTCCGCTAGTTCCTGTCCGCCTGCTTTCACGACGACCTCCAAATGTGCGGACAACGGATGTTTCGGCACAAAACTATCGGAATAGGCCGGCTTTCCGTCGGACAGCGTCGTTGATTTGAGTACCATCAGCGGATCGCCATTGAGCTTTGCAACCACGGCGAGTCCTGGCGTTTTGATCCACGCCTCCGCGTTTCGTCGCGCATCTCCGCTCGACGGCAATCTGAAGCGGGCCACGACCCGGCATGGACGACCGACATAACAAATGCCGTCTGGATCAGGCTCCACAATATCGAGTCCCACACCCAACTTCGTGAGCTTGGCAACCTGAGCCCCCGACGAACAGAGTTCTCCATCGGGTCCACCCTCGCCGATCAAATGAATCAGGATTTCTTCGCTGTCTACGTTCGTCGGCGCTAGCCACAAATTCCCGCTTATTTTGCCGTCCGACTCGACGGTGCCATTGTGCTTTTGGACTTTTCCATCCGCGCGCTCGACGACAAACACAGGTTTGGTCAAGCTGCTGATGCTCGACGCCGTAACCTTCTGGCCGCTTTTGTCACGAAGCTCACCGACGAGAGGAATCAGTGTTTGGGGCACCAAGACTTCGCCGCGATCTGGACTTTGGATGTATCCGCGAAGTTTGCACGGCGAAAGGCGCACACTGGATTGCTTTCCCGTCACCGTGCCCATCGTTTCATCGACCTGCATGGCTATCCCGCGCGGGACAAATTCAAACTGCACGTTTCCGACGGTGTTGTCTGGAAGCTTCACCGCCGCAACAACTTGGCCATTCGGAAGCGAACGAACGGGCACGCGGCTGCGCTCTCTGCCGTCGGGACCACGGACAACGATCTCGCCTGCTTGAGCGGCTCTCAGCTTTCCCGACGTGGTGGTTACTTGTGCGAAAACACGCACAGTATCGCCTGCACCATAAGGGCCGGTGCTCAGCCGCACGATTTCCGCGTTGAGGTTCACCGGCGGCGGCGGTGGTGGTGGAGGCGGTGGAGGCGGCGATGCAGACGAGTTATCCGGCGAAACACCTCCGCCCGGAGGCGCGCCCGGAATCCCCCCTCCTGGAGGTGCACCTGGAGGCGGACCGCTGACCACAACGCCGTTTTCCACCCGGATTTGCACGGATTCAGGCGGAGCAGCCTGCCGCCGTCTGCAATCAAACGGGCCAATCCGTCGAAAATCCGGGTGCTGGCGCAAAAATGTGGTCTCGCAGGTGTTGTCTTCCTCGTCCCAACATTCGCGGCACATTTGGTCTGGACCCATGACGTGAACGTGGAAATGCCAAGCCCTGTGAATGTTGGCATAGGACCCACATGCTCGTCGGGAAGCGAATCCTCCGTTCCAATCGAATCCCCCAACGCAGTACGTGTTGTTTCCCGCGTACGCGGACCCACAGAACAAGCACAAAACGACGACAAAAAACGCAATCAGTCGGGTCATTTTGCCTCTTTGTGAGATGCAGACTGGGCTGGTTTGGCGGGCACCGATGTGGGCAGCGTTCGTGGCACCGCCGGGGTTGTTTGCGCGCCGAGCGATGGACGAGCCAAATCTGAGACTGAAAAATCGGGCACCGAAAGCGGTCTTGCGTCGCGCCTGTCCGTGGAAGCATCCGTGGGGACGGTACGTGGTGGCTTTCGCGTCGCCACGTACCCCAACACACCCATCCCAAAAAGGAGAACCGCAATGCCCACGAACCACATTCCCCATGTTCTTCCGGCGGCAAGGTTGGAACTGCCCTCGGACAAAGTGGGCCGTGCAACTTCGCGCTTTTCAGAAGTGTGGTGCGCTGTTTCCTTCTCAGGACCGTCGGGACCAGCATGTCCATATCTCATAATTGAGACGGTGATGTTGTCGTGCCCACCCCGCTGGTTGGCCAGGTCGATTAGATCTTCGGCAGCCTGTTTGAGATCTTCTCCCGTCGCCATCGCCGCAATTTCTGCGTCGGTCACGTCATCGTAAAGACCGTCCGAACACAGAACCAGCACGTCCCCTGACTGCAAAATCAGGGGTTCTTTCTGGATTTCAGGCACGAGCGCGGGACCGTCGCCGTCCGGGGAAGCACCGTGGCCGATGGCTCGAGTCACGATGTTGGCATCTGGGTGATGTTTGGCTTCGGCGGCGCTCAAAATTCCCATGCTGACCATTTTTTGGACGCGCGTGTGGTCCGTCGTCACCCATACCACCCCACCTTTGCGCACAAGGTAGCACCTGCTGTCTCCTACGTGTGCGACATACGCCTCATCGCCTTTTACATGCACAGCGACGGCAGTCGTCCCCATGCCCTTTTTCCCCACCTTTTCTGCTTGCGTGACGACACGCTGGTGCGCGACCAAAAAGCCGTTGTGCAGTCTTTCGCGCGGGTCGGTCGCCGGAGAATGCCGCACAATGTGACCTATGGCTTCGACGGCGATCTGGCTCGCAATTTCCCCTCCTTCATGACCGCCCATGCCATCAGCGACGACAAGTAGCAACGCACCATCGGGAAACGTGAACTCCCCGTGGTTGTCTTCGTTGTGTTCACGTTTCTGCCCGACAGCCGTCGAAGCGTGATACGTGACGCTACCGATTTCCGGGGTCAAAGACAGTCTTCTTCTTGTCAGAGGTTGGACTTGCCGACGGTGCAGCGTCGACTTTTGGACCCACTTCCTGCTGCACTTCCTGTACGGGATTTGGAACCGATTTTTCCACACCGGGCCGCAAAACTTCGAGGACAACTTGAGAAGATAGCTTGATCTGGTCCCCCGGACGCAGCGCAGCACGCTCCCCCTTTGCCAGTTGTCTGCCATTCACATAGGTGCCGTTGCGCGCTTCCAAATCCGTGATCCACAGAGCGCCGCTTGGGTAGAGCTCAAAACGTGCGTGTTTGCTGCTGACTTGGGGAACGGAGAACACGATGTCGTTTTCGTCCTCTTTCGCGCTCGATCCACCCACTTGTACTTTCGATTTGTGAAGCCGCCATTTCTCGCCGATGGTGATGCGGCCCCCGATTGCAACCAAATGGGTTTCTGGAAGCGGATCGAGGAGCGGCGTCACAGACGCCCCCACTGCCGGACCGGGATGTTTCTGCTCCACAGTCTGTTCAGGGATGGCGGGTGTCGGTTGGGAGTCCTCCTTGTGCGTCAAAGGGGGAGCATCCGCGCCACTCCTCTTGGAGGAATCCGTTCCCCTTTCCGCTTTGTTCCGTCGAAGCAGCAGAAGCAGCAACGCCAACAAAAGCGGCGCAAGACCAGCGGGCACAACCCAGTGCCACGGAAAACGCTGCACCGACTGTACCACACATCGACCCACCACACATTGTGTGGTTGGCCCACACTGCTCGTCGGCAACGCACTGCCTGGGCTCACATTTGCCCGCTCGGCACTGTTCCCATAATGAGCAGGCAGGCGAGCAGATGCTCAACAAGGGACAGGGCGCTTCGCTTGCGGCGGTCCACAGCGGTTTGGATGTTTGAGAGCCGCTCCACGCCATGCGCTGGCCGCCGGGGCCGTACTCGACACGTACATCCACACCGGCTTGCGCTGCATCGGCTTTCACGCCACAGAGCGCAGCCTCGACCACCAGCCAGTCTCTTTGCTTGTCGCGCGCGGCTTGCAACACCGTCGCTGCCGTTTGAGGCTGGCTCGAGTTGTCATAGACCCCGTTGGTTTTGTCCGACAGCTCCCTCAGCCTCGTGAGGCTGGCCAAGTGTTGCTGGCCACTTTTGCCTTGCAATTCACTCACAACCGAACTTACGCGCACACCCAACGACAACGCGAGGCTCTGAACATTTTTCCAGTCGTCGGGACTGACCGCTGCTTCGTCCCCAGCATCCGTAAAAAAAACGATTTCAGACAGTCCTGCCGTCGCGCGCTTTTCTTCTTGTTCCCGTCGAATCTGATTGAGAGCAGCCAGCAGACCAGCCAGAAGATTCGTCGCACGCAAGTTGTTTGGCGTCGCACCACAAGCTTGCGTGGGATTCGCCAAATCCGAGAGGAAATCGCTGCTCAGCCGACGAATCGGACACAGCTTCGCATCTGCGCCAAATACGACCAGCCCGATCCGATCCTGCGCGCCAAGGCCTTTTGCATACATGTGCAGCGTCGGCCTGGCGACGGTCTGACCAGCCGTGTTGCGATACGAACCACTGTCGTCGAGCACCACCAACGTCAACAAGCCACCTCGATCGCTGTTCTTTCGCACAGAGACGTTCGGGGCCGACTGACTTCCGTTCAAAAACACCGAAAAGTCCGCGCTCGATGGACCGAGCAACACACCCTTTTCTGGCTCCACCAAAGCGGCAATTTTGCCTGGTTCGGGGCTCAGCGTTTGTCGAATTTGTAGGCCATTGCCGTCGCCGTACGCCACTCTCCCACCGGCAAGCAGGAAAAAAACGCATAGAAACGACCACAGGTGGATTTTGCGCCCCAACACCTACTGGCTCCTACTTGTGAAACCTTGGGCGTTCCAGATCGCATTGGCTTTTTCTTGCTCGATCAGCCGAATCAACAGCCGAGTACGACCGACGCGCAGAACATCGCCATCTTTGACCTCGATCTGCCCGAGCACATCCTCCTCGTTCAAAAAAGTCCCATTTTGGGTGTTGGCGTCGGCGACCCGTGCCCGGCCCATGCGCCAAATCACAAATGCGTGTGTCCCAGAAACAGTCTGGTCCCACTCGAGAAGGAGGTCGCTTTCTTTGTCCCGACCGACGACATTTCGCCCCTCGCGTAGTACGAAAGACAGCCCATCGGGGTGCTCGTCAAACGTCACCGCCCAACCGATGATGCGGCGACCCGTGTGGGCAGTCGGTACCCCCACCGCATTTCCTGTCCCCTCTTGCGCACTTTGGGGTACAGCGGGGCTGCTGGGCGACATGTACTGCGTGGCCGCCTTCGACGCGGTGGACACAGGGGATGCAGATCGGGCCTCTGCGGGTTTTGGCTTCGGAGGCGCGCTTGCAGCGAAGGGATCAAAGGGGTCGTTGGCCCGTCGGGCTGACAGCATGGGTTCTTGCCGCTCTGGCTGTGCCTCAAACTCTGTGACCCGTTTTCGGTATGGGCCAATAGAGGGATCGGCCTCAATGGCCGTCTGTCTTTTCCCTGGGGAGGCCGAAACGAGCGGCGTACCGCAGTAATCGCAGTACGCAAGGTCGTCGGCGTTGGATCGGTTGCAACTTGGACAGTTCATGGCAAACCCCTTTTGAGAGAAAGAACCGAGCCCGGAACCATCATGTTCCGCACGCGCCATCGTACAAAGTTCCTACGTCCCCGCCAAACGCTGTGTCCAACCACAATCGGTCATACGATTTGTCGTCTGAAATGCGTGGACCGAGCGTTCGTCCGTAATCCAAAAACGCCGCGAGCAACGATTGAGGGCTCCTCGCAAACAAGGGCCACTGCGAGGCGTAGGCCTGAATCGCCAACAGCCGCCTTTGGTCCGTCGCTGAGACCGTGTGAAGTTTCGGAACAAGACACGGAACAGGTCCAGGACGCTGACCGGTTTCGTCCACAGCACACATCTTTTGGGCAAGAACGTGACATGCGACAAAGCGCAGCAACGGCGGCCAGCGACGCATCAGGGGAAACTTCCGCCACAAATCGCGCAGCGAGGATACCTCGACGGAACGACTCTTTCTCTGACGAACGGCCTCGGTGAGCCGCGCATCTTGGCCTGGTGTCTCCACAAACTGAGCTTCCAGCGCATGCAGCCGACGGGACACTGACCCAGCAGCTAGGGCATACGGCAAATCTTCAAAGTAGGTGAGCGTGTGTTTCTGGGCAAAAGCCAGCGCGCGTGCAGCCTCGTGAACAATGCGATGGTCGATGTGTCCACCAACGGCAAGCGGAGCGATGATCGCCGCAGGAGGCTTCACGTACCAACGCAGACGAGCAACGACTTCACTTGTGATTCCAAGGTGCTCGGGTCCGTACGCGGCGAAGATTCCCAGCGGTCCGTCTGTTTCGGGCCGATCTGGGGCATCGAACAAATCCAATGTTTGGTATTGGCAATCTAGAATCTGATAGGCCTGCTCGTCTTCTGCGCGACGGGCTGCGGCCTGTTCGCCGCTCAAAAAAACAGTGATGACGGTCACATCCAGACCTTCGAGACGGTCGGCACACAGCGAGCCAGCGCACGAAAACGCCACATCGTCTGCGTGTGGGCTCAGGTAGTACACACGCGGGCGCGGCTTACTCGGGGAACTCATACTCGACTTTCGGAGGCCCGGCGGGCTCGATGAACTGTTTTGGCGGCGGCACAGGCGCATGAGGCGGACGCTTCCAAAAAATTTCCCGTCGCAATCGTGCGTTGCGTTGAGCCAGAATGCCCCGTCGCTGTTGGTCCAAATTTTCCGTAACCCACCGCACGTCAGGGAGTTTCTGATGAAAACCCATCCACAAAGGCTCCGAACGGACCAGATCGGCCAATTTCACCGGGATGGGCGACGGGCGTTTCGACGGGTTATCGATCGTCATCTGCTCACCGGGAAGCACAATTGCGTCCCTTTTTGCTTGGATTCGGTTTGCCGTGCTTCGATCCGTCGAGCAGGCACACACCGCTCCTTCAACGACGGTGACGGTAACGGTGGAAAGTCCTTGCCCACTTGTTTTCGGTGTCGCCTCGACGAGATAGCTGGTTCCCTCGGGCACAAATGCGGCGAGTTCGGAAAGAACCGCAAGACCACCGGTCATTCGATCGCTCATCACCAAAACGCGACCCGCACTCAACCAAATGCGTCTCTCGACGGGAAAAAGTGTCACGCGCGTTTTTTCACTGAGTCTGAGAATGGTTCCGTCTGAAAAACGCAATTCAAGTCGAGACGCAGATCCCGTTTGCAACCAATGCGCGTTCGCCAAAAACATGCCTTGCGTAAGCGGTTTGCGCTCTTGCTGAGACGGTCCACCGACGACGGCACCAGCCGTTTCGGCAACTTCGGCACGCGACAAAGGCAACAGACGTTCGCTGGCATGGGCGGGAAACCGAACCCACATAGCAAGCGCGAGTGCAACCAACCACCAAAGTGGCGCACACACACACCTTCGCGAGGCAAACAATCGAGGCACGACGCTTTCCATCTCTAGCATGCGGGACGAGCGAGGCGGACAAAACTTCACCGCATGGAGATGCGCACCTTGACCCACACACCGGCTTTTTGCGAAGGTTTGCGTCATGCGAAACGATGGGCGCTCGGACGGAGAACTTCGCCTGACGACGATAGAAGTTGATTATCTGGCAGCGCCGCTTGCCTGCGCGCTTGTGCGATCGGGTGCGACATGGGTGCTTTGCACTGCTTCCGTCGAAGAGCAGGTGCCGCCCTTTTTGCGTCCAAAACCGTCTGCTGGCGGCGAAAGAGCGGTGCCGCAAAGTGGTTGGGTCACGGCGGAATACAGCATGCTTCCAGGTTCGACAGGTTCGAGAACGTCGCGGGCACCATCAGGGCGCAGCAAAGAAATCGAACGATTGATTGGCCGGTCTTTGCGTGCGGCAGTGAATTTGACAAAACTCGGACCCCGCACCCTGACCATCGATTGCGATGTGCTTCAAGCTGACGGTGGTACGCGAACCGCTGCAATTACCGGGGGGTTCGTTGCACTTACTTTGGCGACGAGAAGGCTGCTTCACAAAGGCGTGTTGCGCGAGACGCCGATCCAAAGAAACATCGCCGCCGTTTCCGTTGGAATCATCGACGGTCGAGCGTGTTTGGATTTGCCTTACGAAGAAGACAGCCGCGCGCAGGTGGACATGAATGTGGTCATGGCGCAGTCGCTATCGGATGGCACGTGTTCTTTCGTCGAGATTCAAGGCACAGGCGAACAGGGCACATTTGCCCGCCGAGAACTCGATGGACTGTTGAATTTGGCAGAGGCGGGCATCGGCCAACTTTTTCACCTGCAACAAACTGCGCTGGGTGCGGAGAAGTAGGCGTCTTGAGATGAAAACCCTCACGCTGTGTCTTGCCACACACAATCCCCACAAAGTTCGGGAGCTTTCGACGCTTCTCTTTCATGCTGCCCCTGATTTGACTGACAAGGTGGTGCTTACGTCGCTGGCTGAGCAGGGCATTCCCGATTCTGTCGTCGAGGATGGAAGTTCTTTTGCCGAAAATGCAGCGATCAAAGCGAACGCAGCCCACGAGGCAACAGGGCTTTGGTCTTTGGCGGACGACAGCGGTTTGGAGGTCGATGCCCTTGACGGTGCGCCTGGCATTTTTTCGGCCAGGTGGGCAGGTGAGCCACGGTCGGATGCGCGCAACTTGGATCGGCTTCTGGACGAATTGAAACATGTGCCCGACGAAAGGCGGCAGGCGCGTTTTGTGTGCGTGCTGTGTTTGGTCGGACGGCCCACGGGAGACACGACTCCGCAGATGGTCTGTCGAGAGGGTACCTGTTGCGGGCAATTGCGCACATCCAGGGCTGGTGTAGGTGGTTTTGGCTACGACCCCCTGTTTGTGCCGACTGAAGAAGAACTTGCCGCGTCTCACTTACCTCGTGAATGGGCGCATTTGACATTTGCCGAGTTCTCAGCGGAACAAAAAAACCGGCTGTCCCATCGAGCACGCGCCGTTTTTGCGCTAGTTCCTGTCCTTCGTCGTCTGGTTGGGCAGCTTAGTGCTTGATTCAAAACACTGCTTCGCGTAGAACACGTCTTTGTCTTCGGGGCGTAGCGCAGCCTGGTAGCGCGCCTGCTTTGGGAGCAGGATGCCGGAGGTTCAAATCCTCTCGCCCCGACCAAACCTCTCCCCGTAGCGGGTTATGCGCCCGTAGCTCAGTCGGATAGAGCAACGGCCTTCTAAGCCGTGGGCCGCAGGTTCGATTCCTGCCGGGCGCGCTGTTTTCTATGCCTCCCTTTTTTCCCGTGACTTTGGCTTTGCAGGCAGTGGCATGCACGCTGTATGTCGTGGGAGTCGCGCAGCCGACGCTCCGGCGGGTATCTGCTGTCGCGAGGGCTTCCTTGCTCCTCGCTGTTGCATTCCAGGCCGTTGACATCGCTTGGCTGTGCTTGCGCGGTCTGCATCCGGGTTCGTCGATTCGAGAGGCAGTCTATTTTCTCTCGTGGCTGTTTTGCCTGGCTTATCCGCTGCTTTCGCGCAAGCGGCCCGCTCCGTTGCTAGGAGCACTGCTTTTGCCGCTTGCGATGGTGTTGGAAATCATCGTTCGTCTTTTGCCCGCAGGAAAAGCAGCAAGCAATGGGGACGAAAGCATGTTTTTGGCGAGTCTTCACGTTCTTTCAGCGACGGTCGGAACGGCCTTGTTTGGTTTGGCGGCAGTGACTGGCGTTGCATATTTGCTGAGCGAGCGCCACCTGAAACATCACTTGGCCGATGCTGCCGATCCTCGTCTGTCGCTGCAAACGCTGGATGGTTGGAATCATCAGTGTTTTGCTTTTGGTCTTCTGTCTTTCACCTTGACGATGGTATCGGGCACTTATTGGCTGACGAGAAGAGCGACTTGGGGGCAAAGTTTCGGGCAACAAGTCTTGTGGCTTTTGCAAAAGCCTCAGTATGTGCTGTCGCTTTTGACGTGGTTGATGTTTGCCGGTTTGCTGTTCGGGAGACATGTGCTCGGTCTGCGTGGGCGACGTGCTGCCATGTGGACGCTGTCTGGTTTTGCAGTGTCTGTGAGCATCCTTGCTGTGTACTTGCTCCGCGATTTTTGGTGGTCTTCGAAGTGAACAAGTTGTTTGTCGTCGGCGTTTCGCACCAAACCGCCCCGGTGGCCATTCGCGAGTCGCTGGCCGTCGGGGATGCGGTTTTGCGCGAGCGTTTGTTGCAAGCAGCAGCGGTGTGCGGCGAAGCAGTCATTTTGTCTACCTGCAACCGCGTCGAAATTTACGGTTCAGGGCCGCTATCGGGCTCGCTCGAGCACGCGAAAGAAATTCTGTTGCAGAAGCAAAATCATGCGGCCTCTTGCGTATACGAAAAACGGGCTGAACAAGCAGTCCTGCATTTGTTTCGCGTCGCCGCCAGTCTGGATTCGCTCGTGGTAGGGGAAGCCCAAATTTTGGGACAGCTCAAACAGGCGTTTCGAGCGGCACAAGAAGCGGGCACCATCGGTGAAGTTTTGGGAACGCTTTTGCCCAAAGCCTTTTTCGCGGCAAAGCGGATAAGAAGCGAAACCACCATCGGAGAAAATCCGGCTTCCGTCGCATCAGTGGCCGTACAACTTGCCGAAAAAGTGTTCAGCGGTTTGAAAGCTCAGCCCGTATTGGTGATCGGCGCAGGCAAGATGGCCGAATGCGTCGTGCGACATCTTCTTACGGCCAAGGTTTGTCCGCTGTGGATTGTCAATCGCACGTTCGCACGGGCCGAGCACTTGGCAAAGACGCTCGGGGGAGAGGCGCAGCCCTTTGACCAATTGGAAACGCTGCTTTCCCGCGCCGCAATTGTCGTGAGTTCCACGGGGGCCGCGCATCCGATTTTGCACAAGGATCTTGTGTCCAAAGTGATGCGGCGTCGAAAAGGTCGCTGGCTGTTCCTGATGGACATTGCTGTGCCTCGAGACATTGCGCCTGATGTGGGCGATCTGGACAACGTCTATCTGTACGACTTGGACGCACTTCAGCAGGTGGTGTCGCATGGTCAACACGCTCGCGCCCTGCAAACCGAGGCCGCGCACCGGATCATCGACGAGGAACTTGCGCGTCTGGTGCGGCGCACGAAAAGCGCGGACGTGGTACCGACGATACGTGCCTTGCGGGCCCGCGCCCACGAAATCGCTGCATCCGAAGTCGCTCGCGTGCTACCGAGGTTTGGACCGCTGACCCCTTCCCAACAACAATTGCTCGAACATTTGGGCAAGAGCATTGTCAACAAACTGCTGCATCCGCCGCTCGTCGCGTTACACAAAGAGGCCAGCGATGGCAATGGTCAAGTAGACGATTTGGCCGAGGCTGTAGCCAAACTGTGGGCACTCGACACGCAGATTCCTCAAACCGGCGAATCCTTTGAAACAAGCCGCATGGATGGGAAAGATTCCGTTCCCACAACCACCAGCCCAGAGATAGAAAACCCATCGTCATGACCACTTTGCGAATCGCCACGCGCGGGTCAAAACTGGCCTTGTGGCAAGCAAACCACATCGCCGATTGTCTTGTCGCAAGAGATCCGGCGCTTTCCGTCGAGCTTGTGCTGTGTAAAACCACGGGCGATCAAGTGCTGGATCGAACCCTCGCTGCGGTCGGAGGAAAAGGCCTTTTCACCAAAGAAGTCGAGGGGGCCCTTTTGGATCGGCGCGCCGATGTCGCGGTTCATTCCCTAAAAGATGTTCCCGCCGAAATCACGGACGGCCTTGTGCTTGCTGCGTTTCCGAAGCGCGAAATCCCGTGGGATGCGCTTCTTTTGCATCCGTCGCTGCGGGAAGACCCAGACCTCGCCGACCAAACGTCGCTGTCCAAGTTGCCTCGAGGTGCCCGCGTCGGAACAAGCAGCTTGCGCCGAACCTGTCAGTTGCTCGCACACAGGCAGGACCTGCGCATCTTGCCCCTGCGTGGAAATGTGGACACGAGAATTCGCAAACTGCTCGATGGCGAAATGGAGGCGGCTGTGCTCGCAGCAGCGGGTCTTGCGCGGCTCGGTCTTTCCGAACACGTCGCGCACCTGTTTGGGCCACAAGAACTACTGCCAGCATGCGGTCAAGGTGCATTGGCTGTGCAATGCCGGGCTCATGACGAACCAATGATCGCGAGGCTGGCTGCGCTTGATGATTTTCCGACGCGGCAAGCTGTTCTCGCCGAACGTGCACTCAACGCCCGCCTGTTCGGGAGCTGTCACACCCCGATCGGTGCTTTCGCAGAGGTACTCTCAACCCAGAACGATGTACCTCTTCTCACCTTGACTGCGTTTGTGGGGACACCCGACGGAAAAACCGTGCTGCGCGCCAGCCTTGCAGGCCCGGCTTCCGACCCCGAAAGACTTGCCGAACAGGTGGCTGCGGGCCTGCTGGATCAAGGCGCAGCTCGCATCCTTCCCACGAGGCGATGAAGCGGGGCACCGCCCATCAATTCAGGTCCACAATTCGCCAGTTCTCACCCTCTTTTCGCAATTCAACGAAGAAGCGCGGATCGTATTGAATCGTCGCGCGGTCTCCCGAAAACACGAAATTTGGCTTCAGGAGAGCGGCGCGAAGTTTGTCCGTGCGTTCCTGAATATGCGCTTCCAGCAAGAGCCGCTGATCGGTCGCCAGCAGACGCAACAGGCCAGCGTAGTCCCGTTGCTCTATCCCAGCGAGCAACAGCTGAATCGCTTCCACGGGCGTCTTTGCCGCACCAAGCCCAAACTCCGCGCGAGTCAAACGCCACACCACCCCAAGCGGACGATCATCAGCGACCAAACTTACCGGTGTGGTCTGACGAAACTCGACGCTTGCGCGAAAGTGCAGCTCGTCTTTGTTTCCTCGAACAGCGCCGTCTACTTGCTTCGCTTGTTCCAGTAGTTCTCGTCGATTTTCCCGCCATTGTTTGGAAAATTCCGCCGGCGAAATCTCGCTTCTGACCGACGGCGACAGCAGCTTGTATGCACCCATCGCATCGTCCCGCACAATGGCTACGGAGTACGCATGCAACGTCTGCTTGGCAGACGCAGAAAAACTCGACGAACACCCAAGTTCGAGCGCCCCCAACACCATGAAACCGCATCGCACGGCCCATCTGAAAAAATATCGCCGCCAAATCCATGCCAATCGCTTCATCGGGGGCATGTTACTGCCTGTCACGATCACACCTGCGAAGAACCGTTCACTTGCCGATTGTTAACGGTTGTTGACATCCGCGCGGTCAATTCCATGGTTTTCCGGGAGATGATGGTGCAGAAAACAGCCTAGCAATGCGGCATGGGGCTTGTAGGATGGAACTGTAAAAGCTTCAAAAGCTGTATCGCTGGAGGAGAACCATGTTCCGCACTGCGATCTCTCGAAACAGAAAAAACCGTTGGACCGTCGCATTTTTGCCCCTCGTTGCCGTTTGGTTTTCGGCCATGGCAGGTTGCGACAAAGACCCCGGACAAGCCGAGCGCCGCTACTGCGATCAAAGCGGTTGTTATGCCTGCATCGGGGAAAATTGCTATCCCGTTCCGGGAGACGCAACCAAACCCCCAACTGATCCCAACACGCCCGTTGGTTCGTGTGACAACGATGCAACGTGTGGAACTGGAAAAGTCTGTGACATCGGAAAATGCGTCGAGGCTTGCGCAGACAACTCAGCCTGCAAGGTGGGAAACAACTGCGTATCCGGTCGATGCCGTCCTTCCGATGCTCAGACGTGTGGGCTAGTAGGGTCGCTTTGCACGACCGATTCCCAATGCGCCTTGGGAAGCCACTGCGTGAACCGTGCATGCGCCGCATCCTGTGTGACGGGGGCCACATGCGCAATCGGTCAAGTTTGCACATCGGGTTCCTGCATTGAAGACCCGGCACCTGCGACCAAACAGTGCGCTTTTGATGCCGATTGCGGTGCCAGTGGGTTTCGCTGCATCAACGCCTACTGCTTGACGCGATGTACCGATAGCAAACAGTGTCAAAGCAACGCCGTTTGCCAAAAAGGCGTTTGCCGAGGCAACCGTCTGCCCCAGTAGTTTTTTCTCTCTTTCCGCCTCCTTTCTGAACTTTCTGCCCCCCGCGACAGGCGACCCATGAATCGAAAGGGTCACTTGGTCTTCTGCATCTCTCTCTGTTCTTTCGTGCGCCCTATCGGCCTGTCTTTCTTGGATTGATTGCACGTTGCGGTCAAAACGTGACTGTCTTCACTGATGCCGTTGTGCTAGTCAAAACCAATGATTCTGCACTTGCCTCGACTCACGTTGCGTCCGTTTGTGGCCGATGACGCAGAGCACCTGTTTCGGCATGCCAACAACCGTCAAGTCTGGATGAATCTGCGAGACGGCTTTCCACATCCATACACCCGAGCCGATGCAGAAAAGTGGATCGCGTTCACGAAGACCCTCCCAGAACCACAAGGAATTTTTGCGATCGTCGCAGACGAAATTCTGGTGGGAGGGATCGGCGTGCATCGTCTCGACAAGGACCCTGTCTATCGCGAAACGGCGGAACTTGGATACTGGCTCGCGGAACCGTATTGGGGGCGCGGGCTCATGACAGAAGCCGTGGCCGCCGTCACGCACCATGCCTTCGACTCACTCGGTCTGTTTCGTTTGGAAGCGGGCGTGTTTGCTTGGAATGTCTCTTCGGCGCGCGTCCTCGAAAAGTGCGGCTATTCGTTGGATGGAAAGCTGCGCAAACAGGTGTTGAAGGATGGGAAGAGATGTGACGTTTTGCTCTATTCGCGACTGCGAACGGATGCGGTAGAGTAGGCCGACATGACACAGAAACCGACCGATCCGGCTGCGACAAGCAGCGACCTGGAAGGACAAATGCGAGAACGTCGCCAGGTCATTGAAAACCTGCGCGCAAGCGGCATCAACCCCTTTGCGAACGACGTTCGACCCACACACCAGATTTTCGAATTGCCCGCTGGAAAACCTGAAGAGGTCTCTTTCCTTCCCCTCGAAAGCGAGCTGCCGGCAGACGCGCCAAGGTATTCCGTTTCTGGACGGCTTTTGCAAATCAATGAAATGGGAAAAGCCAAATTCCTGTTTCTGCGTGGCGATCGGGGCGCAATGCTTCAGCTTTATTTGAAAGCCGATGTCGTCGAAGCGTTCGGGCTGTCCAAACACTTGCAACTTGGCGATTTGATTTGGGCTTCGGGTGCCCTGTTTCGGACGCGAAAAGACAAGCGCGCGTTGCGGATCGATTCCCTTCGTCTTCTGACCAAATCCGTCCGTCCTTTGCCCGGCAAGGCCCTTCAAGACGGAGCAAAAGTTTCCGACGAAGATTGGCGCTACAGACAACGGTATGCGGACATGATCATCCACCCCGAAGTGACCGATGTGTTTCGCAAGCGTGCGCTGATCGTGCGCGAAATTCGCCGGTTTTTCGACGATCGCGGCTATGTCGAATGCGACACGCGGATGCTCCTGTCCACAAACGGAGGGGCCGCAGCGCGCCCCTTTCGCACACACCACAACGCGCTCGATTTGAATCTTTTTCTGCGGATAGCGACGGAACTCGATTTGAAGCGACTCGTCGTTGGGGGCCTCGATCGGGTCTATGAAATTGGCCGCATTTTTCGCAATGAGGGGTTGTCTCGTTTTCACAATCCAGAGTTCACATCCATCGAGTTTTACGAGGCGTATGCGACCTATGAAAACTTGATGGATGTGACCGAGGAACTCCTCGAACGTGTCTGTGTTGCGGTCAACGGAACGACCACAATCGACTATCAAGAATACCAAGGCGTGCGTCTGGCCCGCCCATTCCGCCGAGCCACAATGCGGCAACTTGTGAAGGAGGCCTTGCCAGAGGTGCCCATTGCCAGCGGTGCATGTTCGGATGCGGAGTACGTAGAACTTCCTCTTTTTGCTCGAACGGTCTTGGGAGAAAAAGCCCCATCGACTTATGGGCACGCGCTCGTTGCTCTTTTTGAGCATTGCGTCGAAAAAACACTCGTTCAGCCGACGTTTGTGTGTGAGTTTCCGACGGAAGTTTCTCCGCTCTCCCGAAAGAATGACAAAGACCCCCGCTTTGTGGATCGGTTTGAGTTGTTCGTGATTGGAAAGGAATTGGCCAACGCGTTCAGCGAATTGAACGACCCCGATGACCAGCGCAGTCGGTTCGCTGATCAAGTCCGTTCCAAAGCATCGGGCGACCAAGAGGCGATGGACTACGACGAAGATTTCTGCCGAGCACTCGAATACGGCATGCCTCCGACGGCTGGGGAAGGAATCGGAATCGACCGGATGGTGATGCTTCTGACGAACCGCGCGTCGATTCGCGATGTGATTCCGTTCCCCCAACTTCGACCTGAAATCGCCGCAAATCCGTCGAGCGAATCGCAGTGAAGTTTGGATTTGAACTGCTGTTGGCTCTGCGCTACCTGCGCGCAGATCGACCTAGGGGTTCGCTCAACCATTTGCGCTGGTTGACGTTCTGGGTGGCTGTCGTCACAGCGGTTGTGTTCATCGGCGCAGAGGTTGTTGAGTATCTGCTCCGCGACCACCTATCAGAGACGCTGTGGCGTCTGCGCGGACCCTTGCGATCAGCGAAATACATCACCGGTTTGGCGCTCGTTCTGGTGGGCTATTTTGTTGAGCTGATTCGCCGTTTGACGATTTTTACGACGATTTCTACGTACGGTTTGTTTTTGGGTACTGGCGCACTCATCACAGTGCTTTCGGTGATGTCTGGTTTCGAGCAGGATCTAAAAACCAAAATTTTGGGAACGCATGCGCATATCGTCGTTTCGACCCCCGATCGCAGCTTTTCCGATTACAGAGAGGCGCTTGGGAAGATCGAAAAGACACCCGGCGTAATGGCCGCGACGCCCTATTTGTCGAGCGAAGCCATTCTCTCGAGTCCTGCCAACCTGTCGAGCGTACTCATCAAAGGCGTGGACCCCCAAACGGTTGGGAAAGTGACAGAACTTGTTGAAAACACAGAGGCAGGATCTCTGTCCCATCTGTTGCACCCCGAACAACTGATTCGTACACAAACCGAGTCCCAAACGGTCGCACCAGCTCAGGCACACCCAACAGATCGTGCCGATGCAGGCCTGCCGATGGATGGGGGTCCTTCCCCTTTCGATGGGGGAACTGATGGGGGTATGCGACAGACTCTGGAAAATTTACCCGTACAAATTCCTGTCCAACCTTCCGTAGTTGAGGCGGCGTCAAAAAAGCCACGGAAGGTGTTGCCAGGGATTGCAGTTGGTAGAGAGTTGGCGCGCAACCTGCGTGTCTTCGTCGGTGAAGACGTAAACCTTGTCTCTCCGCTCGGGGATGTGGGGCCGACTGGTCCGATTCCCAAAAGCAAACCGCATCGCATCGCCGCCATCTTCTTTTCGGGAATGTATGAGTACGATAGCAAGTACGCCTATATGAACCTACCAGCGGCACAGAAGTTCCTGGGCCTGGACGATGAAGTGACTGGAATTGAGATCAAGCTGCAAAACTCCGAAGCCACAGACCAAGTGATGACGGCACTTCGCGGACAGTTGGGTTCCAGTTTTTTGGTTCAAGATTGGAAAGAACTCAACCGGAGTCTCTTCGCCGCGCTCAAACTCGAAAAAATAGCGATGTTCGTGGCCCTCTGTTTCATCATTTTGGTCGCGGCTTTTTCGATCATCGCGAACGGAATCATGCTCGTCATGGAAAAGGGGCGACAAATCGCGATCCTCAAATCGATGGGTGCTTCCGATCGCGCAATCCTTCGAGTCTTTGTCCTGGTCGGTCTGTACATGGGACTAGAGGGAACCGCTGCTGGCGTGTTGACCGGCGCACTGACCTGCCAGGTCTTCGACTACTACGGTTTGCCGCTGGATACGGACGTGTACTACATCACGAAATTGCCTGTGAAAATTCACACTGGCGAACTCCTGGCAGTCATGGCTGCATCGTTGCTCCTGACGGCCCTTGCGACCCTGTATCCGGCCTGGCGGGCCGCCCGCTTGCGCCCGGTCGAAAATCTGCGCTAGACCCTACGGAGAGGGTGGCAGCCAGGATTCCTTTCACTACAGAGCCGGCGTGGGGGAAATGCCTGATTTCATACTCCCTTGCCCGTTTTGTGCGCCCTGAAATTGGGTTTGGAGTGTGGTTTTGTTTTTGGGTGTTGTGGGACTGGCGATGTGCTCAAAACCCATGAGGGTTTTGCCGGACCTGTCTCTCTTTGGTTGTTTTGATTCATGATGGGTGGATTGCGGGCAATCGGGGGTAGGCAGCGATGAAACGGAGTGCTTTGGGTAGGCGTCTGTTTGTGGGTGTACTTTGTGCGGGTCTTGCCACGAGCGTGTGGGCGCAGGATTCCGATGAGGAAGGGCGGCGGAAAAGTCCCAAGAAGTCGCAAGACCTGTGCGAGGTTGCCGATGACAACCTGTCACGGGCGGCCCAAGCGATCTTGCGAGACGAAAATCGACGCCCGGCCTTTCCGACGACCAAGCGCTGGGACAAACGCACGTCCCCCAAACATCTGGATCAGGTGGAACGTCGTTTTGCGCTGCGTCCCAGTGAAAGAGAGCTTCTGTACAAAAACGGTTTCGTCGTGGTCGAGCGGGTGAACTTCCCGAGTTTCGGCCATGCGCTGCACGAAATGTATCAATCGGAGCTTCCTCTGTTTGTGTCGTTGGACGCGCTTTTGTATGCGGTGTATGCGTCGAATGACAACTTGATCGCCGACGTAGAAGACGCTCTGCTCGCCCCCACCCTTGCGCGTGTTCTTTCGTCTTTGCGACGCAAATTGCCGACGTTCGCGAGTGAACTGCTGCCCGAGACACAGCACGATCTGGAGGTCTATCTGCGCGTGGCAGAGAAGCTGCTGAAAACGGGGCCGAAAACAGGGTCTATCGCAGCGGAAAACGAAGCGGACGCGATGGTGCAGACGCTCCTCAAGAAAAATGGCCTTGTGGAGGTGTCTCTGTTTGGGAGGCCTCGCATCGTGGATGTTTCGCAGTATACGCCGCGCGGTCACTATGCCGGGAAGCCCGAGCGCGAAGCACTGTTTCAAACGGTGATGTGGCTGTCTCGGCTGGAACTCAACTTGGTTTCGCGTTCGTCTCGCAGTTCGGCCCCCGGAAACGTACCAGACAAGCGAGAAACAGCTCGGGAAGCCAGGTTGGCTTGGGCGCTTGCGAGTTTGTGCGAGCATTCGGGGGTTCTCGATGATTTGGCGACGCTGGAAAAACTGTGGACAGTGCTTGCGGGCCGAAGGGAGGATGTCTCTGTTCAAGACCTGCTCACACTGGCCAAAACCGCCCAGTTGACCCAGTTGAAAGACCTGCGCGATCCGCAAGCCGTCGAAAAACTCCAGCACGCCATCGGATCGGGTTTTGCGCGCACCGTTCCTTTGCACTACATGCCGCCGGGCACCAAGGAATTGCCGGTAATCGCGACGCTGCTTGGCCCGCGCATCGTGGCAGATGCCCAGGCGCTCAAGCCGGTTGTCCATGACGAAACCCCCGAAAAATACGGCGTGGCGTTCGCAGAGGTCGCGTTCGGCCTCGGTCACGATCGCGCGCTTCAGTACCTTTCCTCAGAACTCAAGAAACATCCTGGGTTGCGCGGAAAGTTGAATGCCTCCCGTAGTCTGTTTGCGTGGCAAGGCCCAAAAGGAATGCAGACAGACTTGTATGCAACGTGGTTTGCGGCTTTGCGGGGGCTGTCTTCCCCTTTGCGGGGTACGACGCCATCTTTTATGGGAACCGAGGCGTATACCGACTTCCGCTTGAACTCCGCAGCAGCCGGATACGCGCAGATCAAGCACAATTATGTGTTGTCTGTAGGGCAGCCCTATTTCTTCGGTGGATGCGAAATCCCAGACGGTTTTGTCGAGCCGAACTCGGATGTGATTCGGTCTTTGCGGGAATACGCTCGGCGCGGGGAATTGGCGTTTCATGATCTGGATGCAAAGAACACCTGGAAGGCCCTTTCATACTTTCGCGATTTGGGAAAACAGCTCGATGTGTTGTCTGTGATTGTCGAAGATGAACTCGAAGGGAAGCCTCTTTCTGCGGAAGAGAAACGCTATCTGTCGATGGTCGTTGAAATGCGTCCGGGCACAACGGGAGAACCCCCAACATACACAGGATGGTATTTCGATTTGCTCCGCCGCCGTTCTTCAGAGGGGCTATCTAGTGCGAAACTCATCGCGGATTACTACACCTCCACTGAGTTGCAGGAGGTGTCTTACGTAGGGACAAACGATGTCGTGCTGGGTTTGTTTGTGGTGGACACAGGAGGCCCCCCGCGCGTCGTTGCGGGCCCTGTCCTTGCTGCCTATGAAACCCACCATTCCTTGCAGGCCACACCGTCGCGTCTTTCGGATGAGACCGCAGCCCAACTGCCCAGCCAATCGCGACTGGCACCCTGGTCACAAAGCTACACCGCCAAGGCCCCCACAGAAGTCCCAGACTTGTCCTTGACGTTTGATCCGGATGCTTCGCTCGACATCATGCTTGAGACCCCCAAACCACTGACCGCAGTCACGGTGTCTCTGCTCGATCATCACCGTCAACCGATCGCATCCCAACATCGGTCGTTTCCCAAGGGAAAAACCGTCTTTCGCTTTCCAACCCGAAACAAGAAAAGACAGGTGATCATCGCCAAGCAGATTGCGGGAATCAGCGTCAAGAAAGGGGAGTTTTTTGTGTGGGCTGAAATCGAGCGGTCCAAACCCGAAAGCGGAATCCACATCGACACACGGAAGTCCCCTCAAAAACCCTAGTCGGCAAGCCCGCGCCCAAGTTTTTTCATGAGCGCGTTTCCATTGCGACCTGTCCAGTTCCCATCCATGGCTGTCTACTGGGCGTTGCGAATCAAATTGCGGCGGCGTTCGCGCAGATCTTCTCTGTGCTCGCGAATCAGCTCTCGCATCGACTTGGCCCCAGCGAGCCCCTTTTCCGCTCGCACTTCGCGCGCCTTTTGACCTACGGTGCGCCTGTCTTTGGAAGGCGATTCCGGGCGGTCACTCGCTTCCCGATCCTTGCGAAGCTCGGCGCGCAAAGCCGAAAGTTCACGCCTGACCTCCGCTCGCACAGCCGCCCGTTCGACCTGTCGATCGCCATTTCGCGCGACGTTTTGTTCCGCTACCCGCTCTGCCGCCGCCGGCGAACGACTCGGAAACTCCGGTTTGGTTTGCGGTTCGTCTGCCCGAGCCACTGCGCCCGCCAACAAAAGACCCCCAACAAGGCCTGTCCAAAACGCTTGTTTCGTCATGAGGCATTTTCCCCCTTTCCACGGTAGGACGACAAAAAATCCCCCTCCGTTCCCAGGCCCCACGCAGAGGCGTGCATCGCCCCTCGTCCTATCGGCCTATCGGCTCGAATGCGTCTGTTTCTGTGCCTTTTCTTTTTCCACAAAACGCCTTCGCCCTCATAAGATCCTTCTTCGTGATGTAAGAACAGTGCTCTTTTCGAGTGACGAAGGCACACAGAACACATGTCAAAGAAGGGGTCGCATGCCCGCCGTTACGATTGATGCAAACGAAGCCGTCGCGCTCGTCGCGCACAGGCTGAGTGAAGTGATCGCGATTTATCCCATCACCCCCGCTTCGTCGATGGGTGAGCTGGCCGACGAATGGTCTACGCACGGACGCAAGAACTTGTGGGGTGAAGTCCCCAGGGTCGTCGAAATGCAGTCCGAGGCCGGTGCCATAGGTGCCGTCCATGGCGCGTTGCAGGCAGGTTCGCTGGCGACGACGTTTACTGCGTCGCAAGGTCTGCTGCTCATGATTCCCAACATGTTCAAAATCGCGGGCGAGCTTTTGCCGATGGTGTTGCATGTGGCGGCGCGGACGATTGCGACGCATGCGTTGTCGATTTTCGGCGACCACTCGGATGTGATGGCGTGTCGCTCGACGGGTTTCGCGATGTTGTGCGCAGGGTCGGTTCAAGAGGCGCAAGATTTTGCGGCCCTTGCGCACCAGGTCACGCTGACCACGCGGGTGCCGGTGCTTCATTTTTTTGACGGGTTTCGCACCTCGCACGAGGTCGCGAAAATTCAACCTCTGTCGGACGAGACACTTCGCGCGATGGTGCCGCAACAGGCGATTTCGGGAGTGCGCGAACGAGCGATGACCCCGGATCACCCTGTTTTGCGCGGAACAGCCCAAAATCCCGATACGTTCTTTCAGGCACGCGAGGCTTGCAATCCCTTTTACGATGCGTTTCCGGCGGCGCTCGTGGCGTGCATGGAAGAGTTTGCGACTCTCTCGGGCCGTCGGTACGGTTTGTTCGACTATGTGGGACATCCCGAGGCAGAGCGCGTGCTCGTACTGATGGGTTCGGGGGCAGAGGCCGCTCACGAAACGGTGGAATTTCTGCAAGAAAAAGGCGAGCGCGTCGGTGTGCTGAAAGTGCGCTTGTTTCGCCCGTTTTCGGTCGCGGCGTTTGCGGCGGCTTTGCCAAAGACCGTGAAAAAAGTAGCCGTCCTGGATCGCACCAAAGAGCCGGGTGCAGTCGGCGATCCGCTGTTCGTTGATGTGGTTGCCGCGATGTCGCAGGCGGTCGCAGAGGGGCTGTTTCCGCACATGCCGGTCCTCGTGGCCGGTCGATATGGTTTGTCGTCCAAGGAATTTACGCCCGCGATGGTCATGTCGGTGTTCGCTGAACTGACTGCATCGAAACCGCGCAGGCAGTTCACGATTGGGATTCACGATGATGTGAGCAAGCTCTCGCTCGACTTTGACAAGACGCAAAACATCGAACCAAGTGATGTGGTGCGCGCCGTTTTCTTTGGGTTGGGTTCCGATGGAACCGTCGGAAGCAACAAGAACACGATCAAGATCATCGGAGAAGAAACGGACCATTTTGCGCAGGGCTACTTTGTGTATGACTCGCGCAAAGCAGGTGCCGTGACGGTGTCGCATTTGCGCTTTGGTCCGCGTCCGATTCGCGCGACGTACAAAATCGAGCGGGCCGGTTTTGTGGCGTGTCACCAGCCTCAGCTTTTGGATCGGTTCGAGGTCGCGGAGTTTGCGGATGAAGGAGCGACGTTTCTCCTCAACGCTCCGTGGCCGAAAGAACAGGCGTTCGATCTGTTGCCGCGAGAGGTGCAGCAAGTTCTGATTTCTCGCCGCATGCGCTTCTTCCTCATCGATGGACAACAGGTGGCGCGACAAGCGGGTCTTGGTCGAATGATCAGTACGGTGATGCAGACCTGCTTTTTTGCGCTGTCGGGTGTGTTGCCCAAAGACGTTGCGCTTCAAAAAATTCGAGAGGCTGCGCAGAAAACCTACGGCAAACGCGGGATTGAAGTGGTCAAACGCAACCTGGCCGCGATCGACAGCACGCTCGAGAACTTGTTTGAAGTGGAGGTACCCAAACTTCCGACTTCGATTCGACCGCGCCCAGACATTGTGCCCAGTGGTGCGCCGGATTTTGTGCAGCGCGTGACTGCGCTCATGTTGGCGGGTCATGGCGATTACTTGCCGGTGAGCGCGTTCCCGGTCGATGGCACTTGGCCGCTCGGCACCGCAGTGTATGACCGGCGCAGCCTGGCGCAAACCATGCCGGTATGGGACCCAAGCGTCTGCATTCAATGCAACAAGTGCGCGCTGATTTGCCCACACGCAGCAATTCGGACGACGATTTGCAACCCGACGGATTTGGCGGGGGCCCCGGTGGGTTTCGTTGCGGTCGATTACAAAGAACGCGACGCGAAACCGGGAACGAAGTATCGGGTGCAAGTTGCGCCGGACGATTGCACCGGTTGCGGGATTTGCGTTCAGGTTTGCCCGGCCAAAGACAAAACCAATCCGAAACACAAAGCCATCGACATGGCGGAGGCGGAACCTCTGAAAGCGCGTGAGCGCGAGACGTTCGAGTTTTTCCAACACTTGCCGCCGCCAGAACGTCGGTCGGTACACCTCGATGTCAAAGGCAGCCAGTTGCTTCCACCGCTGTTTGAGTTTTCGGGCGCGTGTGCGGGTTGTGGGGAAACGCCGTACTTGAAGCTGCTCACGCAGCTTTTTGGGGACCGGCTGATGGTGGCCAATGCGACAGGTTGTTCGTCGATTTACGGAGGCAATTTGCCGACGACGCCGTGGTGTACAAACCAGGAAGGTCGCGGCCCAGCATGGGCAAACTCGTTGTTCGAGGACAACGCAGAGTTTGGTCTGGGTTTCCGGCTCTCTATCGATCAGCACGCTCGGTATGCACAAAGTTTGCTGCGGGCGTGTGCGGTTGAAGTGGGTGAAGCACTCGCATCCGCGATTTTGGCAGCGAAACAAGACGACGAACCTGGCGTTCTCGATCAGCGCGAGCGGGTGGCCGAACTGAAACGGCGGCTCAAGAACAGTCGGCAGGCCGAGGCGCGTTTGTTGGAAGAACTGGCCGACTATCTGGTCCGAAAAAGCGTTTGGATCATCGGCGGCGACGGTTGGGCGTATGACATCGGGTTTGGCGGGCTCGACCATGTGATTGCTTCGGGCGAGGATGTAAACCTGCTCGTGCTCGACACAGAGGTGTATTCCAACACCGGCGGACAACAGTCCAAATCGACGCCGATTGGAGCCGCAGCGAAGTTTGCTGCAGCAGGCAAAGAGCTTCCGAAAAAAGACCTCGGCATGCACGCGATGATGTACGGCCATGTATACGTAGCGCGCATCGCGATGGGTGCCAAAGATGCGCAAACCGTCAAAGCGATTCTCGAGGCTGAAAGCTATCGTGGCCCGTCCCTCATCATCGCGTACAGCCACTGCATTGCGCATGGATACGACTTGCAAATGGGCGCGGAACAGCAGCGTTTGGCGGTCGATTCGGGCGTGTGGCCGCTCTATCGCTTTGACCCGCGCCGTTTGGATGTTGGTGAAGCGCCGCTCAAACTCGATGCCACGCCGGGCAAAGCGAAAGTGCAGCAGTACATGGCCAACGAAGGCCGTTTCCGCATGGTGGAACTTTCCGACCCGGCCCGATATCGGCAACTGCTCAAAGCCGCCGAGCGGGACGTGCTGATGAGGCAAGCCATGTATCAACACTTGCAAAGTCTGAAAGTGCCTTCGCTTGCGCCCGCAGAGCCAAAGAGCAGTGACTCGAACGACAAATCGCCAAGTCCTGGGAAGGAAGAACGATGAAACTCGCGACGAAGTATTTGGGCCTCGATCTTGCGCACCCGCTGATGCCGGGTGCCTCGCCGCTGGCCGATGATTTGGACAGCGTAAGACGACTCGAAGACGCCGGTGCGGCAGCCATCGTGATGCGCTCTTTGTTCGAGGAACAGGTCGCGCTCGAATCGCTGGGTGCGTACCAACACATGGACACACACGGCGACATGTTCGCCGAAGCGCAGAGCTACTTTCCTTCGACGGATGTGTTTGCGTTGCGCGCCGATGCCTATTTGGACCTGCTGCATCGCATTCGGAGCTCCGTTGGTGTTCCCGTGATTGCGTCGCTCAACGGAACGACGAAAGGCGGTTGGTTGCAGTATGCGCGGCAACTCGAGGAAGCCGGAGCGCACGCGCTGGAACTCAATCTCTATTCGCTGCAATCGTCCCAGGCGATATCCGCAGCCCAAATCGAGCAAGCTCAGATCGAAATCGTGAGGGAAGTCGTCAGCAGCGTGCGCATTCCCATCGCTGTGAAGTTGTCACCGTTTTATACGGGTCTGCCTCACTTTGTGGCCGAACTCTTCAAGGCAGGCGCGCGAGGCGTGGTGCTGTTCAATCGCTTCTACCAGCCAGATATTGATGAGGAAGCACTCGACAACGTGCTCGAACTTCACCTGTCCACGCCTGCCGAGTTGCTTATGCGGCTGCGTTGGCTCGCGATTGTGTCTCCGCACGGTGGCGGTTCGCTCGCGTGTTCGGGCGGCGTACACAGACCTACCGATGTCATCAAGGCCCTCATGGCCGGGGCGAACGTCGTGCAAGTGGTGTCGTCTTTGCTGCAAAACGGCCCGTCTCAACTGAGGAAATTGCTCGATGGAATGTCGCAGTGGATGGAAGCACACGAGTACGAAGATGTGAACCAGCTCGTCGGATGTATGAACCACGCGCGCTCGCCGAATCCGTCTGCCTATGAAAGAGCAAACTACATCCGTCTTCTGAGCACGTTCCACCCGAAAAACTGATTCCTGCCACCACTTCCCCACCTATCGCACCGCACACCTGGCCGTTCCCGCGTTCCTGTGTGCCTTCGGAACTCTGGCTGATGTCGGGTCAGGAACCAAAAGGCACGGCAGCCTTTTTGTTTGCAAAGGACACAAAAAGAACAACAAAGACGGGACAAGCAAAGTTTGAAGGAGAAGCAAGCCGCGCAAACAGCGGCAGGGAAAGGTAGTTCCCGCCCAGAAACGTAGCCCCAGATTGGTGACGGGCGAGGGCGCAGGCGGACGAGCGCGACAGTGCCCGAAACGAAGTGTGGGGGGGAGCAGCCGCTACGGCTGTGAGCACGCTCGACATAGCCAACGCCCACCACAGTAGGTTGTGGGCGGGAACGGGCTAGCGAATCAAAGCGGGATAGGTGAGCGTCATCGGGTCCCCGCTGAATTCGGGGAATTTCACGCCCTTGACAATGCGCACGACGCAATCATTCGGCCCCGACGCATCGCTGACTTTTCCGTTGCGACCGATGGTCAATTTCACCGAAACGACGCCCGACGCACCCTCTGCTTTGCAAGAAGAGAAGTTTGCGGATTTGAGCGTACTCATGATGACGCCGCGATCGAGATTCTCAGGCAGGTCTTTCTTTTCCGCCTTTTGAGGTTTGCCACCCGAACCGCTGGACGCTGAATCGAGCAAGCTGTCCAAATCGTCCTTCGCTGCTTTCGGCTTCTCAGCCGCCTTCTTCGGTGGAGGCGGTGCCTCGTCTGGTGCTTTGCCTGGACCGGCCTTCTCTGGCGGCGGAGCCGCTTCTTTCGGTTGCGCAGCAGCCTTTCCCTTCTCGGATTTGCCGCTGGACTTGCCACTGGACTTGGGCGAACTCCCTTCCTTGGTTGGCGTGTCCGCTTTGGCGCTCGTGTCTGTCTTGCCCGAGGATTCCGGTTTGGTCGCTTTGGTTTCGCTCGGAGTCGTCGAAATCGTCGTGCCAGGATTGGGTGTCGTGCCTCCACCGACTTGTGTCGTACTCGTCCCGGCATTGGTTGGATTTTGAGCGATCGGCTTGGGCGTGTCCGCCGAAAGAACGACCACAAGAAGCGCTATCAGGCCGACGATCATCGCGCCGCCGACTCCGACCAGGCCCCACACCCACTTCGGCGTTCCCTCGGATTGAGCCGTGGGGACCAGGACGGCGGGCGCAACCGGAGCAAAAACCGGCGCGATATCTGGGCCGCCAAACAGATCGGGAGCTTTGTTCGCATTGGCGGAACCCATCGGTCCACCCAAGTGCTGGGCAGCCATCGCGCGAATGTCGATCAAGCCAGAAGCTTCCGACTGCCCGCTTCCATAGCCCGCTTGCTGCGATGATGCCTGCCCGCCGCCGCTGCCACCACCGCCACCAGCCAGCGCAGACAAGTTGTTGAGCGAAAAGAGAACCGAGTTCTCGCTGCGCGCTCCGGTCATCCCTCCAACAGAACCGCCACCTCCAGCATCCACGGCGGGGGCGGCCTGCTGGGCAACCTGTTGCGCCGCCTGCGCAGCCATTTGTGCTTCACGAGCGGCTTGCGCAGCCTGTAGTTGGGCGCGCGCATCATTCCCGCCTTCGGAATACAGTGTGGCTGCCGTCGGTGCTGCCGTCTTCACGGGCTCTTGCGCTGCGATTCCAGCCACGGCGTCAGATCCAGGCGTCGGTGCGGCTTGATCTGCCTGTTGCGGCTCTGGAGACTCGTTTCGCTGGGTCGCGGGCTCGCTGGTTGCGCCGGCGAAAATTTCCTTGAACACGTCGATCGCGGAAAGCTTGAGCCAATCTTCAAAGCCCTCTTTCCAGCCGTACGTATCGGCGTTCACTTGCCCGGCTTTCACCTTGGCGCGAACTTCCTCTGCGGTCATCGGGCCCACTTGTTCTCGATCGATCACCAAGTGCCATACCGATTCACCCGCAGCCGGCTCAGGTGCTGCCGCCGCGCTCTCCGCCGGTGCGTCACCTGCAGCGGCCCCAGTGGAACCGTCATTCTTCCCAACAACGATGACATGGCCGCATTTTTTGCAGCGGATCTTGAACGCCTTGCCGCTAACTTTCTCGTCGGCAATTTGATACTTGGTTGCGCAGTTGTCGCAAACGATTTTCATGTTGGAACAATCCCCTCTACGGACTCGAGGCGGTGGCCAATGAAGCCCAGCTTATACGATGCGCGCTTTCGGCTGCAAGCTCGGTTCATGAAGGCCACCACCGGAACACTGACCAGGAACACATGCCACTGGGCTATTTGCGCGCTAACCATCGCTATCTGAACGGGTTTTTGAGCATGACTGTCTCTGCACGCCCTGGCCCGACGGAAATCAGGCAACTGTCGACGCCCAAAAGAGTTTCGACACGGCGCACGTACCGCTTGGCAAAAAGTGGCAGATCTTCCACCTCTCGCACACTTTTCAGATCGGTCTCCCAACCGTCCAATTCTTCAAATACCGGTGTCGCTCGGGCGATGTCTTCAGGGTCAACCGGCAATTCCTGGAGAACATCACCGACGCCGCTGCCACCTGGCTCTGCGGCCAATTTGTAGCCCACGCAAATTTTTATTTTTCGCTGGCCCGTGAGCACGTCTAGCTTTGTCAGCGCCAAGCCAGAAAGACCATTCAACCTGACAGCCAGGCGCAAGGCGGCGATGTCCAACCACCCACAGCGTCGAGGACGACCTGTCGTTGCCCCAAATTCAGCCCCTGCATTTCTCAGTTTTTCACCGAGATCGCCGGTCAATTCTGTCGGAAACGGTCCCGCCCCGACTCGCGTCGTATAGGCCTTGGCAATGCCTATCACCGACGAAATTGCCGTCGGCCCGATGCCACAACTCACACACGCGCCGGCGGCAATCGTGGTCGAGGAGGTGACAAACGGATAGGTCCCATGATCCACATCTAATAGGGCACCCTGAGCCCCTTCAAACAAAACATGCTGCCCGCGCTTTATCTCATCGTGAAGCACGCGGGTCGCATCTTGAATGTGTGGACGCAGCTTTTCACCAAAGCTCGAATACTCTTCAACCACAGCATCGACATCGGGAAGTGTTCCCGCCAAGTGACGAATCAGAGGCGCAGTCTCTTCCATTTGTTCGGCGATCCGTTCGCGCAAGCGAGCACGCGAAAGCAAATCCCGGATGCGAACGCCTCGACGAGACATTTTGGCTTCGTAGGCCGGCCCAATGCCGCGCTTCGTCGTGCCCAGCGCCCCTTTTCCTTGCTCCCGCAGGCTGTCGAGCAACTTGTGCGTCGGCAAAATGACGTGTGCGCGTTCGCCAACGATCAGATCGCGATCATCTAGCAGAAGTCCCTTGCCTCGCAGATCGGCGATTTCCTCGAGCAAGGTCCGAGGATCGATCACCATGCCATCGCCCAACACGCAGCGTTTTCCACGCCCACGCAACACGCCCGATGGCACAAGGTGGGTCACAAGCTTCTGTCCCCCCACCACCAGCGTATGGCCTGCGTTGGCCCCTCCTCCGAAGCGAACCACCGTGTCCGCAAACTCGGAGTAAAGGTCAACCACTTTGCCTTTGCCTTCGTCGCCCCACTGGGCACCGACAATCACCACATTGGCCATCTACTCATCCTACATTGTGGGCGTCTCTTCGCGCCACGGCTCGCGTACACAAAACTCGGCGGGGGTTCATCGTCTTTGACGGCCCACGCTAGGCGATCCACATGGAGGAAAGCAAGCAGTGTCCTTGTGAGCAAACCGTCAGCCCGCAAGACTCCGTCGATCGGCGTCGCACACCCACGTGTCGCAGTCTCAAACCTGAACCACATGTCTGTTTGCAGTCGAGATGCAGGCTTTTTGATGGCGTTGACATCAAGAGGAAGAAGGGCGGAAAATTCTCCCCGTGCTGTACCTGTATGTCTTTGCCGCAGTCGCCGGAGGGCTTCTCGTCTTGGTTTCTCTTTTGGGCGCCGGCCAAAACGATGCCCATGGAGACGGCGACGCGCACGGCGACGCGCACGGCGACGCTGCGTCTCATGGAGAGGCCGGTGTCTACGCCGACGCAGGCGGTGACGCACATGCGGGAGGCCAAGGAGATGGTGCCGACGGCGATGGACACGGCGTTTCCGATGCGCATGGCCACGGACACGATATTGGGGCACCTGGCGGTCAGCACGCTCACGCCAGCGATGGGATGGATTCCGGTGTCCCCACGGCACTCTTGTGGCTGCTCTCGGTACAAATTTGGACGTACCTTTTGGCGTTTGGTGGGACCACGGGCCTTTTGCTCCGCACCGTTGCGAAGGTCCCGGAACCGCTGTGTGGGTTGTCTGCGCTCGGGGTGGGGTTGACGACGGCATTTGTGGCTCGATCGGTCATGCGGAAAATGAGCGTGACGCAAGAGCCGGGAACACTGTCAGAAGAAAAAATGGTCGGTTCGCGGGCCAAGGTCCTCATTCCTGCACCGGCAGGCGGTTTGGGCAAGGTGCGCCTTGATGTCGCTGGACATGTGGTTGACCTTGTGGCCAAAGCTGCGGACGGCGGGCCGCTTGTGGATGGCGCTGACGTGACGATTTTGGACATCCGCTCCGGGCAGGCCGAAGTCAGTGTCCTGCGCGACGAAGAAGCAAAAAAAGAAATGGTCGGTGGAGCCCCACGAAACCTTCGCTCTATCGAAGAAAAAGGACGGTGAATATGGCGACTTTCCCTTTGAGCCTTGTGATGCTCGCGGGCCAGATGGCGGACGAACCGCCTCCGCGCATGATTAGCGAGGACGGACAGATCGCCGGAGCAGTGATGCTCGCGGCGGTTTTTTCCGTCGGCCTTTTGATCTTTGTCTGGCTGCTGCGGCAGTTTCTTTTCATCTGCCGTCCAAACGAACTGTTGGTGGTGTCCGGCAAAGGGCATCGCACGAACACCGGAGAAACGACGACGTTTACGGTGGTTCTTTCGGGGGCCCACTTCCGCATTCCGTTTTTGCAAACCGTCGATCGGATGGACCTGCGTTTGATTCCGATTGAATTGTCGATGCCGAAAGCCCTGTCTGCCGGTGGGATTCCGCTCGACATTCACGCCATCGCAAACGTCAAAATCTCGTCTGACCCACGTTTCGTCTACAACGCCGTCGAGCGTTTCTTGGGACTGCCTCGCGAGACCATTTGGCAAACCGCGAAACAGACACTCGAAGGCTCGCTGCGGGACGTGATTTCTCAACTGACCCCCGAACAGGTGAACCAGGATCGCATCGAGTTCGCGAACCAGCTCGTGCAAGTGTCGAATCAGGTTTTCAACAAGATGGGCCTCCAACTTGACACACTGAAAATCCAGCGCGTCGAGGACGAGGCCGGTTATTTGGTGAACTTGGGCCGTGCGCAAATTGCCGCCGCAGTCCGTGACGCGGAAAACGCGGAAAACCAGGCAAATCAGGAAATCGCGCAAGAAGAAGCTGCCGCACGTCAGCTTGCCGAAGTTGCTCAAAAAGACGCAGAAATCGGCGTTGCCCAAAAACGCAATTTGTTGCGACAGATTGTGGGTCAACTGGAAGGCCAAGCGCAGGCTGTCGAACGTGAAGCTGTCGCTGCTTCTGAACAAGCACGCGCCGAGGCTGAACAGGAACTTCAAATGGTTCGCAAAGATCTCAACCAGCGCAAACTGTATGCAGAGGTCGTACTTCCTGCCGAAGCCGACCAAAATGCACAGCTCCTGTTGGCTGAGGGAGATGCCTCACCCAGGCGCGAACAAGGCTTGGCGGCTGCCGAGGCGATGCGCGTCTTGACTGAGGCGTTGCAGGCCGCAGGACCGCAGGCGCGCGAGCTGTTTGTGTTGTCTCAACTCGACACGCTCGTCGCACAGGTTGCGAGCAAAGTGAAGGATTTGTCCGTTCGCGAAATCCAAATCGTCGATTCGGGGGATGGCACGTCGCTGGCCCAAGTGGCTGCTGCGTACCCGGCCATCGTGACCGAGGTTTTGTCCACGCTCAAAGGTCTGACGGGCGTAGACATCAAGAATCTACTCACGCCCCCGACGGAAGGAGGTCGCCCATGAGTCCTTTGGCCCTCACCATCATTTTCGCGATGCTCTTGGCAGCAAGCGTTTTCCTGCTGTTCACCATCATCAACAACATTTCTGTGTGTCCGCCGTCTGAGGTGCTCATCTTTTCGGGCCGGCCTCGACGACTTTCCGACGGTCGTTTGGTTGGCTACCGCGTGATTCGCGGCGGGCGAGCAATGAGAATCCCGCTCATTGAAACCAAAGACCGCATGCAGCTCACAAACATGGCGATTGAACTGACGGTGACCAATGCGTTTTCGCGTGGTGGCATTCCACTGAAAGTTCACGCGGTCGCCAACGTGAAATTGCCGAGTGAAGAAACGCTTTTGCACAACGCCATCGAACGTTTTTTGGGCGCGACTCGCGAAGGCATCATGCGCGTCGCCAAGGACACGCTCGAAGGCAACCTGCGCGGCGTCATTGCAGAACTTACGCCCGAGGAAATCAACCAACAGAAAATGATCTTCCAGCAAAAACTGATCGAGGAAGCCGACAAGGATCTGCACCGGCTCGGGCTCTTGCTCGACAACCTGCAAATCCAGAATATCTCTGACGATGTGAACTATTTGTCGTCGGTCGGGCGCGTGCGTTCGGCGAGGATTAAAAAAGAGGCTCGCATCGCGGAACTCAAAGCCTGGGCCTCGGCAGCCGTCCAAAAAGCGCACAACCAAATGAACGCCGAGCTTTCCAAGATCGAAACCGACACGCAGGTCGCGCAAAAAGAAAACCAGCGTCGGATTGTCGAAGCGCAAACCAAGCGAGAAGCCGTGATTGCCGAAGTTCGCGGGCAGGTTCAAGCACAGCTTTCCGAGGCCAAAGCGCAGCTCAAAGCATGGGAAGCCCGTTCCGAACAAGTGCGCCGCAAGTTGGAAGCCGATGTCATCGCGACCGCGCAAGCCGCCAAAGCCAAGGCCGAGGCCGACGCCAAGGCAAACGCTGCGTCCGTCGCAGCCGAAGGTCGAGCCGCCGCCGCCGCGCTGGTCAGCCTGTCGCAGGCCTATCAAGCCGGCGGACGCAACGCACGCGAGTCGCTCCTTTTGCAGAAACTTCTGCCCGTGTTTGCGGAACTGACCGGCACCATGAAAGCCGTAAAAGTGGATCGGCTGACCCTGCTCGGCGGAGGCAACGGAGGCTCTGCACCTCCCATCGGAGCGCAAGTTGTGGCCGTCAACGAACAAGTGCGGGCTGCAACCGGTGTGGATCTGGTTGCCACCGTCCAGCGCGCCGTCTTGCGGGGTGCTCAACCCCCACAAACACCTTCCAACAAGTGAGCGTTTCCTCCTGCCCGGTTTGCCCTTTCCAGCCGCACAAATGAGGAAACGGACTTCATGTCCCCCTTTTCAACACACTGCGTCGTCGGCTTGAGTTCCTCGTGTCCCAAACGCCCGACATTTGAAACGCCGTAGCATCAAACAAAACACCAACCACTTTTTGGGGAGGCAGTGGCAGAAACATGCACGCTCGGCTCTTTGCGATTGGGCTTGCCGTGTCGTTGGGGTCGGCGGGTTGCGCGAGCCATCCATCGTGGCGAAGCGACAGCGCAAGATTTCATCTGGTTCTGGACGTGGGTTCGTCAGGGACCTCGCTCTGTTTGTTCGGGATGCAAACAGGGCCCGGCTGTCGCATGAACCCGAATCCGCCCATCTGTAAGCGAGTCAGAGGAGGCCTCGCGAATCTTGCGCTCGGAAAGACCCCCGAGCAGATCGAGTCCATGGTGCAAAACTACTTGCGCCCCGCTTGGCACGCCCTCTTGGAGGCTCAGCAGGGCCAACGCGCGGACACACCACCACTTTGGGCCGCAGCAGCCCTGGGGACCGGCGGGTTTCGAGACGCGAAAACCGGCGAACAGCTTGACCGGCCCGAATGGACCGTGCTGTGGCACAGCCTGAGCCAGTTTTTGCGAAAGGAAGCCCACCTGGCCTCTGTGGTCGCCCGCCCGCTTCTTGGCACAGAGGAAGGCCAGCTTGCGTGGCATGGCGTCCGAGCCTCCCAGCGACCAGAAGAATCCTTCGCGATCATGGAAGTCGGCGGCGCAACAGTACAGCTTGCCCTCGCTGACGCGCCCCTTGAAAAAACCAACGTCGTTGCGGTGTCCGACCCTGTGGGTCAAGATCGCACGTTTACGCACTTTACCCGCGAAGCCCCTACGCCCGAATTTGAGGTTTGCCATCGCCCAAACGAACGTCACAAGCAGAACGGGCGCGCGTGTGTCGATTTTCTGTGGGATCGAGTCTTCGCCGCCTCGCGGGTCGCCAATTTGGCTGCCGTCAGTCCGCCCCGTCGCGTGTACGCACTCGGTCAACCTTGGTTGGGACTTTTGCGCGAGCTTCCCACATCCCCACCCTGGACCCAGAAAAAGAAACGGGAATTGCCTTCCCGTGCGCGGCTGTCCGACCTGCTCTTGCTCGCGGATTGGGCCTGTCAAAAAACGGACGCCGAATTGCAAGCCATCGCGCCTCACTCCTATGAGGCCAAGCGCGGTGCCGGAAGGACGTGCTATTCCGTCGCGTACCACGCCGCCTATTTTCTTGCGATTCAGGCCCTTTCACGCAACGGCGAGGTCATCCCCGGCGGAGACGAACAATGGGCGCGCGGTGCAGCCGTGAGCGACCAATTCTTCCCAGATTGTCGCACCCCCTAAAATCTTTCCGACTACAGCATCCCCGACGGAAGACCCATCCCCATCGCCGTCCTCCGCAGTTCCTCTTCTTCCACCCCTTTGGCTTTTTGCAACGCCTGATTCACCGCCGCGATGATCAAATCCTGCAGCATTTGCGGATCTTTGGCGTCGATGACCTGCGGATCGATGCGCAACTTCAACAGTTCGCGCGTCCCCGTCACGACCGCTGACACCATGCCTCCGCCTGCGCTTGCTTCGACCGTTTTTTGCCCAAGGGAATCGTGCGAACGCTGTAGTTCCTCTCGCATACGCTGCGCCTGCTGCATGATTTGGCCCAGGTCAGGCATTTGCGGAAACGAACCATACGGATTTTGTGGATCGGACATGTCAGGACACCTCCTCAAGGAAAATCGGTGACAGAAACGATACCGCACCGAATGCCTCGGAAAGAAGCTGTCTTGCAGGATGCGTTTCTGCCTCGCGTTGCCGCGTCAGCCGGTCGTCTGTTTTGACCTGAGTTTGCATTTCATCCAGCGACCACGCCGCCGGATCGATCGGTCGAGGTTGTGCATCCAGCGAAAGTTCCACCGACACCGACCCACCCAGCCGCGAACGAAAAATCTGTTCTACTTCACTTCGTTTCTTTTCAAGCACATCCAGCGCAAACTGCGACGGGAAGCCCAGCCGGATCACATCCATATCCCAGCGAAGTTTCCGAGCCCCACTCAGCGCACTGAGCGTCGGATTTTCCGAAATGATCTGTTCCAGCAGGTTGTGAAATTCAGGTAGCGCCGACGCTGAAACGGGCTCCGCTGCATTCACAGATTCTGGCGCGGGATTGAACACACCGACGGGTGCCGTTTCCACATGCGTTGGCAAAGCGGACAAAGCTCGATGCTCCGCCACCTTTGGCAAAGCCTGCACAGCCACCGTCGCTGCCACGACCGGAGGCGGTGACCACGCTGGGGCCGATTGCTCGACCCTACGGACGAAAGGGCGGGTTTCGTCGCCTCCATTTTTCATCGCACGCGGACGAGCCCCAGGCGTCCCACCCAAGCGCGTCTCCAGACCTTCCAGCCGGTCCACGAGTTCACCGATCGGTTGCATCGGTTCGATACAGCACAAATCCACGACGCCCACTTCCAGAACGTATCTTGGCAACGCCGCCCGCGAAGTTTCGTCCGCCACCCGCAACATCCGATGAAACAGAAGTTCGCTTTTCCCTTTCGCCAGCCCCGATTGGGTTTCCAATTCCGAAAGTTCAGACGGTATCACCTCCAAAAGTGGCATTGGATCGGGCACCACCGACACCACCAGCAAATCCCGAAAATGCGCGAGCAGCGACTTTGCAAGCTGTGTCAGATCAAACCCCCGGCTGTACGCACTTTGGACAAGCTCCAATCCACGCGCCGCGTTTCGCTCGACGACCGCGCGCCCCAAACCCACCACCAAACCCCGATCCGCCACACCCAACACCGACGACGCAAGCTCCTCTGTCAGCGTCCCTTCCGTCGAGGCCAACACCTGATCCAGAAGCGACATCGAATCCCGCACCGAACCTTGGCCTTCCCGCGCAATCAACTGGAGCGCCGACTGCTCAAACGAAATTCCCTCTTTTTGCAACACGCTCGCCAGGTGTTCCAACAGCCGCGCCGTCGGTACCAGCTTGAAATCATACCGCTGCACCCGAGACAAAATCGTCTGCGGCAATTTGTGCGGGTCCGTCGTCGCGAACACAAACAGCGCGTGCGGCGGAGGTTCTTCCAGCGTCTTCAGAAGCGCATTGAACGCGCTTGTCGAAAGCATGTGAACTTCGTCGAGGATGTAGAGCTTTTTCTTTCCCCGCACCGGCGCATACCGTATCGCCTCTCGAAGTTCGCGAATGTCCTCGACACGGTTCTGACTCGCCGCGTCGATTTCTTGCACATCCACCGACGTGCCTTGCGTGATTTCGACGCAAGCCGGACATTCGTTGCACGGCGTCGCCGTTGGAGCATTCACACACGAAAGTGCTTTCGCCAAAATGCGCGCCGTCGTCGTTTTCCCCGTACCGCGTGCACCACAAAACAAAAATGCGTGATGCACTCTCCCTCGGCGAATTGCGTTTTCCAGCGTCCGCGTCACATGTTCCTGACCAATCACGTCCGAAAACGTCTGCGGACGATACTTTCGCGCCAAAACCAGATAGGACATGGACCAGGGTTAAATCACCCTCAAAGACCCACCGCAAGCCTCAACTTCCGCAGCATCGGCATCCCGAAGATCGGCTAACGGTAAAAACCACTGAAACAACAAGAAAATCACCCCACGACATGTTCAAACATCACCTGTTGCCGCTTGATTTTCAGTCTGGAAAAGTCGAACTCCCGCAGGGCAGCGGAGGCCGTGCCACCGCGCAGCTCGTCGAGGAATTGTTCGCCAGACATCTCCGCAGCCCCGAACTTTCGCGTGGTCACGACGCCGCCGTTTTGCCTCCTCCCAAAGGTCGCTGGGCTGTATCCACAGATTCCTTTGTTGTTTCTCCCCTGTTCTTTCCGGGAGGTTGCATAGGTGATCTCGCCGTGTTTGGGAGCGTCAACGATGTCTCCATGGCCGGTGCCGTTCCCCTCGCCCTCACCGCCGGTTTTATCCTTGAAGAGGGGTTCCCCCTTTCCCAACTCAAACGCATCGTCATCGCCATGGAAAAAGCCCTCGCTTCCGTCGGTATTCCGATGGTCAGCGCGGACACAAAAGTCGTCGAACGGGGGAAGGCTGACGGACTTTTCATCAACACCACCTGTTTTGGCGTGATTCCCGATTCCGCAACCACTCCGTCCCCCATCTTTATCGACCCCGAACGAGCCAGTCCGAGCGATGCGATTTTGCTCAGTGGACCGATTGGAGAACATGGGATCGCAATTCTTTCACAACGTGAAGGAATTTCTTTTGAAACCGATGTGGTTTCCGACACAGCCCCTTTGCACACCCTCGTCCAGGCCATGCTTTCTGTCGAACCAGATCTCCATGTTCTGCGCGATCCGACCCGAGGCGGTGTCGCCGCTGCGCTTCACGAAATCGCCCACACGGCTCAGGTCGGAATCAGGCTTGTGGAAGATCACATCCCAATCTCACACCCTGTTCGTTCAGCCTGTGAACTACTTGGAATCGACGCTTTGCATCTTGCATGCGAAGGCAGGCTGTTGGCGATCTGTTCCAAGGAAACTGCCCCACAAGTTCTGGCCGTCATGCGAGCGCACCCGATGGGACAACAAAGCGCGCTCATCGGCGAAGTAACCCTCTTGTCCAGAGAAACCCCTTATGTCGAGTTGCAAACTCACTTGGGAGGCAAACGGCTCGTCGCCTGGCCCGCTGGAGAGCAGCTTCCCCGAATTTGCTGATCGTGGTCCACTTGCGACGGAAAATGAAACTACTTTTTCGCTTCCGTTTGGGCGAGTGCTCGTTTGATAAGGAGGAGCAACATCGCCTGATCCTCCCACACAAGAGCGTTCATCCACGGCACAGGTTCACTCAGCCGCGCCATCAATTTGTCCCGAAACGACCGCCCGCTCTTGGTCAGCGACACCAGCTTGCTCCGACGATCTTGCGGGTCCACCTTACGCCGGACAAGCTTTCGCTCTTCCAATTTGTCGACAATTCCCGTCAGATGAGAAGGCTCGCACCCCGAGCGAAGCGACAAGTCGCGCATCGACAACGAACCGTCCACCCCGAACAGAAAATGCAACACATGAAATTGCGGCGCAGAAATCGAAAGCTCGGCGAGCATCCCCTGAAAATACGAGCGATGATGCAGAAGAAGAGCAAAGAAAGCCTGCGCCAATTCCTTGGACACATCTTTTCGCAAAGCCGAATCTTCCGACATGAATCGAACGTATCAAGACCCCTGCTGTTTCACAAGTTATTTCACAAGCGTGAAGTGTTTTGTTTGACAAAATGAAGCATTTTCGGAAACCTCTATGATGTGTTCCATGGGTGTTCTCAGAAACGCAGCGTTCTTGGGACACACCTAGTCGGTGAAAGACGGTGAAATGTCGGTCGTGGTGGCAACATGATTCCTCCCATTTTTCGCATCGCAGCCCGCAACGTACTTCGCAACAGACGACGCTCTGTGATCACGTTCTCTGCCGTGTTTTTGGCCCTCGGTATCATGGTCAGCATCCGGGGTTTCCTAAACGGCCTACAAGCCACTTTGAGGGAGTCTGTTGTGCTGGGACAGACAGGAGCACTCCAAGTCCACAAAGCGGGCTTTTTGAAGTCTGTCAGCGCGTCGCTGGAACTGTCGATTCCAAGCGACGAGGCATTCCTCAAGAAGATCACCTCCGTTCCCGGAGTCAAAGCTGCTACGGCGCGCCTTCAATTTGGTGGGATGGCGAATGCAAACGACGTAAGTTCCGTCGCCATGCTTCAAGCGATCGATCCCAAGTGGGAACTTGAGGTCTGCCCGCGGCGAAAGGACATGATCTATCAGGGGAAGGGTCTGAATCAAGCGGGTCCTACTTCAGCAGTGTTGTCCCCCGAACTCGCCGCAACGCTGGGCTTGAAATTGGGGCAAAAGGGCACTGTCCTGACAAGCGATCGCGATGGGGTGATGAATGCGCTCGACTTCGATTTTGTCGGCGAATATGGGCAACCCGGCCTCCCCCTTCCAGACAAAAAAATCGCGTTTGTTCCGCTCCAGTTCGCGCAAGAACTTCTCAGAATGGAGGGACGTGTTACAGAGATCGCGATCTCGATCGAAAACTTCGATGAAGCCGACAAAATCAAACCCATTCTGCAAGCCAAACTTGGTTCGGAATATGAAGTATCGACCTGGCACGATGTGGCGTCGTTTGTGGATGACGCCATCGCAACGCAGAATTTCATCCTGAATTTGATCGCCGGAGTCTTTCTGTTCGTCGCGCTTTTGGGCATTGCCAACACGATGCTCATGTCTGTTCTGGAACGGACTCGCGAAATTGGGACAATGATGTCGGTGGGCGTCCGCAGACGGCAAATTCTGGTTCTCTTCTTGCTCGAAGCAGCCCTTTTGGGACTGCTTGGGGGAATTACGGGGGCCTTGGCAGGGGGGGGATTTGTGTACTACTACGCGGCAAAAGGAATGGTCTTCAAAGTTCCCGGAACACTCATCCCGCTGTATGTGTACCCGACCCTTCATTTTGGTTATGTGCTGTTTGTCCTTTGCGTGGCTGCGGGGGGAGCGGCGCTCGCCGCGTTGTGGCCGTCTCTGCGTGCAAGCCGCATGCGCCCCCTGGAAGCCCTTTCATCGGTGTAACATGCGACTCCTCTTTCTCGCTTTGCGGAATCTGACCAGAAACAAACGGCGCACGTTGCTGACGGCGTTTGCGGTTCTGTTTGGAACCATGGCCATTGTCCTTTTGCACGGTTTCGTGAATGGCTTTGTGCAAAACAACATCGAGGCCATCGTGCTTTCCAAATTGGGTGCCGTTCAAGTGTTTAGGAAGGGATATCTTGGCTCCGATGATCCCCTGAAGAAACACATGCCGCACGATTCGTCTCTGATGGAGAAGATCAAGCAGACTCCTTTTGTGACAGAGGTTGCGCCCCGAATTTCGTTTGACGGCATGGTATCCAATGGAAGTGAATCGACCATGTTCGTTGCAACCGCGATCGATCCAGAGCGCGAGTACGTAGTCTGTCCAGAGCGAAAAAAAAGGGTTTCGCCAGGTTCCAAACCCCTGGCACCGCATCAGACTGGAAAGGCTCTGTTTGGAAAAACGATGGCTGAATCGCTCAAGGCAGGAATCGGCACGACCTTGGTGCTGCAAGCTGCGGGACCACACGCCAGCACCAATGCGATTGACGTCGAGGTCGCGGGCTTTTTGCCCATCTTGAATGTGGCCGAATCGAAGCGGCTTGTGACCACGCAACTGGATTTTGCGCAGGAACTTTTGCGCATGAAAGGACAAGTGACAGAGTATGTTGTAGGGGTGTCTGACTTGACCAAAATCCATGTCGTTGCAAGCCACCTCCGCACCGCGTTGGGTCAGGAATTTCAAGTGACGACATGGGAAGAACTGGACCCGGCCACTCGCGCGCGAGTAACGTCTTTGGACTACATTTTTGTGTTCATTGCAGGGGTTTTGTTCCTGCTGGTCGCGACAGGAATTGTGAACACGATGATGATGTCCGTTTACGAGCGCGTAAGAGAAATCGGCACCATGCTTGCCGTCGGTGTGCGGCGCTGGCAAGTGACTGTTCTCTTTCTTTTGGAGGCCATGTCTTTGGGTCTCTTGAGTTCCATTGTCGGGGCTTCTTTGGGATATCTGTTCGTCTCTTATCTGGGACAACGCGGAATCGCGATGAGACCCCCCGGAGGAGACGTGATTTACACGTATCCCCATCTTCACGTTTCATTCCTGTTTGTGGTGGTTGGCTTTGCCACTATCGGTGCGATTGTATCGGCGCTGTATCCGGCCTACAAAGCTTCTCGTTTGAGTCCCACAGATGCCCTCAGGGCGACGTAAGGAGTTGTTGACACATGTTGCGCAGAACACTTTGTCTCTTGCTGCTAGGTCTTCTTGCTTTTCCGTCGGTCACGTTCGCGGCTGATCCGACCCCTGAAGAACTCCTGAAACGCTATGACCATGTGATGTCACCCCGCACGTTTGACGGTTTGATGATCATGGTCGCGCACAGACAAGATGACACCACCCGAACGTACAAATTCCGAGCACTGAAATCGCAGGATGACAAGATTCGGACTTGGTTTTTTGAACCTGCTTCTGCCAAGGGGCAGGAGATGTTGCGGGTTGGGGACAACATGTGGGTCTACATGCCCAATCTGAAACGCGCACTCCGTTTGGCCTCGCGCGAGAGTTTCCAAGGAGGAGACTTTAACAACGCGGATGTGCTGCGCGTAAACTACGTTGCAGACTACAACGCAAAGTTGATTCCGTCGGGGGACGACAAGCTTTGGCTGCTGGATCTGTCCGCAAAAACCAAAGAAGCCGCGTACGATCGCATCAAGTTGTGGCTCTACAAAGACAAGCAACAACCTGCAAAGGCGGAGTACTACGCAGCATCAGGAAAACTACTCCGTTCGGCTGTGTTTGAGGATGTGAAGAACTTCCACGGACACGAACGCCCTGCCAAAATCACGATGCGCAACGAGCTGGCCTCCAAACGGTTTTCGGAAATGACGATGCTGGATCTGAAACTCGACATGGATGTGCCCGCGCAGAAGTTCGTCCTGGATGATTTGGGTCGGTAGAACATGCGAAACGTCTCCCATAGGAATGCGCTGAAACGACGTGAAGGGGGTTTCCTTGTGACACTTCCCTGCTGTCTGTTTTGGGCTGCGCTTTGTTTTCTTCTGCCTCAACGGGCATGGGCGCAGGATTCCTTGGACGAGATCGATGGGACAAAGAAGCAGGAGACTGGAAAGAAGATTTCTGCGGAAGCAAATGGATATGCAGACAATCGGTTTCAGTACGCCTACATCAACCCAACGCGGACGCTATTTCCGACGAAAGATCAGCCCTCTCTGCAAGAAATTCTGGAGGGGAACATCCAGTTGAAGGTGAGCATTGGTCAGAAGGCTTTTGTCTACGCAGACGTGTCCCTCATCTATCAAAACGGCTGGTTGTATTACGACCGAGATGCAAACGGGGATCGGGTCAAAATCGATGATCATGACGTTCCCACATTGCGTCCTTTTGTCGTTCCTTCCGAGCTGTATGTTTCAGTCACCCCCAAACCGTGGCTGAATTTTCTGGTGGGTAAAAAGCGGGTGATTTGGGGGCCCGGTTTTGCATTCAATCCGACGGACCTGATCAATCCTCCCAAAGATCCCACGGACCCCAACTTTCAGCGGGCGGGACAATGGATCGCTCGGATCGAACTTCCGTTCGAGAAGTTCACATTCACCACGTTGTTCGCGCCGCAGGTTCTGTATCAACAGAGTGGCATTCCGTTCGCGATGATGAAGTACCCAGACTACTCACTTTCCGACGGAACCAAGCCACCCGATGATTCGTACCACTATCTGCTGGCTGCAAGGTTGTATCTTCTGCTTTTCAACACAGACATCAATCTGTTCTACTTTTTTTCCAACAAGTACAACGACTCCTTTGAAAATGCCTCGCGGTTTGGGGGGAGTTTTTCTCGGTACTTTTTCACGGATTATGAGCTTCACCTGGAAGCACTGTTTCAGTTCGGGAGCGGGCGGATGTTCCCAAACCATGCGTGCGCAAACGGAGGCTTTTGCATCCCACAAAAGGCATTCACATCGAGCAAGATCTCCGACGGGAATCTATACCCTCGTGTGTTGGTTGGGGGACGCACTCAGTTTCGTGATGAGAGTCTTCTGTCGCTCGAGTACTACTATCAGGGGGACGGATACTCCGATGTGGAATTTGAGGATTTTCTGAAGCTTTTGCACAGAGCGCAGGCCGCAGGATTGACCTCTCTTTTGCAACCGGCCGGGGGTTCGTCAGGGGCCGTTCCACAGCGTTTCACGTTCGATCCGCTCCGTCGGCACTATTTGATTCTGTCCTATTCCAAACCGAAAATCCGCGATGATTTTACGATTGGTGCGACGCTGATTGCAGGGCTGACGGACTTGTCAGGTACGATTTCTCCGTCTGTGTCCTGGAATGCGCTGGAGTGGCTCACGTTGTCTCTGTTTGGTTTCGTTCCGATTCGCGGAATCCCTGTGGGAACGGTGAAGGTGAATGATGTGAACTACAGCGAATACTCCCTGCTCCCCATGGATTTTCGCATTCTGTTTGAAGCACGGGCGTTCTACTGAAAGTCTGAGGTTCGAGGTTTGATCATGAGTCAAGTTGAGATGGACAAGCCACTCATTTCGATCACCCAGTTGGTCAAGGAATACCACTTGGGAAAGACGATTGTCCCTGCCCTTCAGGGAGTCGATTTGGTCGTGCAGCGCGGTGAATTTACGGTCGTGATGGGGCCCTCGGGTTCGGGAAAATCCACGCTGCTCAACATCATCGGATGCCTGGATTCACCGACGAGCGGGACCTATGTCCTGGATGGTCAAGAAGTGGGCAATCGGGACTTTGACAAGTTGGCAGAACTGCGGAACCGGAAAATCGGCATTATCTTTCAGTCCTTCAATTTGATTCCCGTTTTGAATGTGATCGAAAATGTTGAATTTCCGTGCTTGATGAGGAAGGAAAAAGAGAATCTGTCCGACCTTAGGAATCGGGTGGAAAAGCTTTGTCAAGAGGTGGGATTGGGTCCGTACCTCAAACACAAGCCAGACGAACTTTCGGGGGGACAGAGGCAGCGGGTGGCGATTGCTCGCGCGCTGATTACGCAACCGGAATTGGTGCTGGCAGATGAGCCCACGGCCAATCTGGATTCCAAAACGTCGGATCAGATCATTTCACTGATGCAGCGACTGAACCAGAAAATGGGTGTGACGTTTATTTTCTCGACGCACGACCCCCGAGTGATGCAGCATGCGAAAAGAGTGGTCTACATCGCAGACGGCAAGATCGTAGAAGAGAATCCGATGCTGGCGCATTGATCATGTGGAAGCACTTGGGCATAGGCATGGTTGTGGGGGCACTTTCGGGGGGTTCTGTCTGTGTTGCGGCGGAACCCGCAGGAAAGACGCCTTCCACGTCGTCACCAGCCGAAGTGGAGCCCGAGCCCGCAGAGTATGAACCACCTCCGGCGGAAGTAGAGCCGCCTCCTGCGCCGCTCAAAGAAGACAGCGCACAAAAGAATGCAGAAGCAGAGCGTGCGCGCCTTGCACGAAAACAGGCTGTGTATGGGGGTTTGGGATGGACGGGAGTGGGAATCACATTGGGTCTGGCGGTTTCAGGAACCACGCTTGGCGTACTGTCCCAGAGGCGTTCGGACGAACTGAGTTTGCTGACCACACAAACAGACAGGGGTGTTCCCAAAGTGTACGATGCCGATTTGCGCGCGAACTATGAACGGCTTCAGCAAGAGGGAAGAGACTACCGTTCTGCGATGATTGGGTGTTTGATTGGTGCCGGCGTTTTTGCCGTCGGTGCGGGTTCGCTCTTTTATGGACAGAATCGAGCAGAGACAGAGGAAAAGAAACTGTCTTTTGTCCCCCTTTTGACTTCACAGAGTGTTGGTTTGGCTTTGGGGGGCCGATTCTGATGCGCTCCATTTTTGTGAAACCTTTGGTGACAGGCATGCTTCTTTTGGCGTGCGGATATGGCGCATCGTTGTTGTATGGATGCTTTGCTCCGGTCTATGCGGATTGCGCGTTTCTGTGCGGAGATTCTGAACCGAAGTGTCCGTCGGAATATGTCTGCAAAGAAGATGGTTACTGCCATTTGCCAGACAGCGAAGCGATCTGTGCATTTCCAGTGTTTCCTGACTTGTCAAAACCAGTAGATCTGGGACCAACGAACGACGCCCTGACCAGCTCAGACGGACTATAGAACTTCTCTGTCTGCGTCTATGGGTCTGGTCGATGGTCATCCAGAAAGGGGGTCAGGGCGTTGAAGAGGAGGGTGGGGGCTTCCAGGTAGGGGACGTGGCCGCAGGCCGGGAGACGGACGAAAGCAGCACTGAGGAGGCGGGCGGTTTCTTCGCCACTTTGGATGGGGATGATGTCCTCTTCGCCGTGCAAAACGAGGGTGGAAAAGGGCGCGGGCGTGGGAAGGTCCTTTCGGAAATCGAAATCCTTGCCCAGGCTGTTCCACACGGCCTCTTCCAGGCGCTGTTTGACGAGAAAAGGGGACAGATCGAGTGCTCGGCGGGGGTCCACGAAATAGGGTGTGACGGCGAGAGCAAACCGAAAGCGGCGCTTTTCCTCGGGGGAAGCGGTGGCAGAACGAGCGGAAAGTTCGGCCCGGAGCGCGGCGACAGAGGGTCTTTGCAAGGACGCGGCTCGGTTTTGTTCGTAGGCGAGGCGGGTCTTTGCAGACAGGGGTGCAGGAGACAACAGAATGAGCTTCTCGACGCGCTCGGGGAATCGGGAGGCGTATAGAAGAGCGAGCAGTGCGCCCCAGGAGTAACCCAAGAGGCGAACGCGCGAAAAACCCAAGTACACGCGAAGGGACTCGAGATCGTCGCGATGCACCCAAGCGGAAGGGGGCGGATCTCCGGGGTTTTGGGGGGACCTATCCGCGCCGCGTTGGTCGTAATAATAGAGGGTCTGGCCGCGACCCAAATCAGCCAGGGCATCGAGTTGGGGGCGCAAGTAGCCACTGTCAGCGCCGGGGCCGCCGTGAAGCAGGAGGAGAGGGGGATTGTGCGGAGGGGACTTTTTGGCGGGGGCACACGAATCGACGTGAAGCGTGGCCCCCGGAACGGGGACGGAAAAACCGGTCATGCAGCGCGACCGCGCAGGTAGTTGAGCACGGGTCGGGCATAGGGAAGCACCGCCGCAAAGAGGAGCGCCGAACAAAGGAGGCCAAACGCATGGGTCTGGGTGGGCGCAAAGAGCGCGTCCATGGGGCCCAAACCGGTCGCCCATATGTCCTTGTGGGTGTGCAGAAGAGACACGGGCAGGCCAATCGCTGCGGTGAACAGTAGAACGACGCCAGCGGTGCGGTTGCGCAGAATGGCGAACAGACCGGTGCCGACCAAAAGCAGCCACAAGCCTTGGCTCTCGCGAGGAGCAAGGGCAAAAAGGATGAGGGTCGGGAGGCTGGCGGCGGCTCGGGTGACGGAGTGACGGATTTTTTCGACACCCTGCTCATCGGAAACGCGGAGGAGTTTTCGCCAATCGGGCTGGCCGTCAAAATGCGCGGTCAATTTTTGGCCTTGCAGGCACAGGACCACCAGGCCGTGGGTCACTCCATAAAAGAGGAGAACCTTGTCGATGGTTTGCGAAGACGCCATGCCCCAGACCGCAACGGTCACGCCGGAATAACCGAGGCCGATGGCAAACCAGCGCGCAAAAAACCAGTCGGCACCGAGCGCAAAAAACGACAGCCCATACGTACAGGCCAAGGCCAAAAAAGCGGGGACCCAGGCGCGGACCTCGGGCTGGTCCGGGGGGGCCATGTAAAACAGGAGGGACAAGAGGCCGTACAAAGCCGCGTAAAACGTGAGGACCAACATCGCAAACGCTTTTCGTTCGCCAGCAAAACCAATGGGGGAGTCAAAAAGGGACATGGGTTTCCTCTTTCTGTTTTCTGTGAGTCTTCCGACAGTATCACCGGGCTTTTAGGTGCGATGGAAGCGCCGCTCGAGTTCAGCCTCGGACAAACGAAAGAGCACGGGGCGACCGTGCGGGCAATAGGGACTCAAAGACACGTCATCAAGGGCGGCCAAAAGCGCGCGGACTTTGGGCTCGGTCAGCACGTCCCCGGCGCGGGTGGCCGCGTGGCAGGCCATGGTGGCCAGGAGCAGTTCGCCGCGTTTTTCCAGCGTTTCGGTCCGCCCGTGTTCCTCGAGTTCATCCAGAACGACACGAAACAACACCTCGGGGTCGGGGCCCGAAGTCCCACCACGGCCATATTTGGGCAGATCGGGAACGGCGACGAGCGCGACGGTCTTTTCGGCAAAGGGTTTTTGATCAAAGCCAAGCGACTGCAACAGGGCCGCGTTGTCGCTGACGAGGGCAAAGCGCGCCTCATCGAGTTCGACATGGACTGGGAACAGCAGCCGCTGGGAAGTCAGGGCGCTTTGGGTGTGGGCACGGCGGAGTTTTTCAAACAGCACGCGCTCGTGGGCGGCGTGTTGATCGATGACGACCAACTCGCGGGAATTGCCGACGGCGTGCTCGCACAAAAGATACGTGGCGAAAAGCTGACCGACATACGGCAACTTTTCAAGGAGCAGGCGCGCTTCATCCAATGTGGCCATTGGGTCGTGGGCAAGACCGGGTGCCAGGTGCAGGGCCGCTTCCTCGCTGGTGTGGGGCGCACACAACTTGAGGGCTTGCTGAAGCCTCTGGCGGTGCTCGGCGAGCCCGGAACCCCGCTCGGCCATGGGCGACCCCGAGGCTGGCACGGAAGGGGCGCGGAAAGCCTCGGGCGTCCTTTGGGGCGAAAACGTCCGATCGGCGGGCGCGGAAAGCGACGCGGAACCGGTCGAATAGGTCGGGCGCGGCTCTTGCGCAGAAAGGCCAGTGCCCAGGACATAGCGGCGCTCGGTCTCTTGGGCAGGAGTTTGGCCCAAAAGCCAAGGTGCCTTGACGCAGGTCTGGGCGATGGCGCGCCTCACGGTTTCAAAAACGGCCTCGGCGTTGGCGAAACGGACCTCGAGCTTTTGGGGATGGACGTTCACGTCCACGAGAGCCAGGTCCAATTGAAGATGCAAGACGCACATGGGATAGCGGCCCTTGTCGAGCAGCTCGCCGTAGCCCGTCACAATCGCTTGCAAAAGATTCCGGTCGCGAACGAACCGACGATTGGCCAGCAAAAACAGATTCCGTCCGGTGGTCGTGGCCTCGTCCGGTGCGCCGATGTGGGCGGAAACGGAAATGCCGGGCGAGTGCGCCTCACACAGATACAGCGTCGAAACGCCCTGCCCTTTCCCCCGACTTTGCAGCGCGGCCTGCGACCGTTCGAGCGGCGACCTGTGCGGCGGCAATTCCAGAAGCGTCCGCTCGCGGTCCTTGCCCTTTTCAAACGCCCGCAACCGAATATGCACGCCGGGATACGCCAGGGACAATCGGACAAGGGTCTCGGAAATGTGCCCGGTCTCGGTGGCCTCGCTTTTCATGAACTTGAGGCGGGCGGGCACGTTGTAGAACAAGTCGCGGATTTCGATCTGGGTCCCAACGGGCGCGCCCACTTCACGGCTGGGTTGGGTTTTCTGGCCGGCTTCGGTGGCAATGCGATACGCGGCGACTGCGCCCTCGGTACGGGTCGTCAGCTGAAGCCGAGACACGGCGGCGACAGAAGCCAACGCCTCGCCCCGAAAACCCATCGTGGACAAGCGAAACAAGTCGTCTGCGGAACGAAGCTTGCTCGTGGCGTGTCGCAAAAGGGACAGCTCGGCGTCTTCGGGCGTCATGCCGCAACCGTCATCGGCGATGCGCACCAGCGACAAACCACCCTCTTCGATGTCCACATCAATCCGAGCGGCCCCGGCGTCGAGCGAGTTCTCGACAAGCTCTTTGACGACAGAGGCAGGCCGCTCGACCACTTCCCCGGCGGCAATCTGGTTGGTCAATTCCTCGGGAAGCAGCGCAATCCGAGGCATAGACTAGCTTTCCGCAGACTCGGCGGGCGGCGTGCGAATCACAGCTTCGCGTCGCGCAGGCACTTTCAAACCGCGCTGCCGCATGTCTTCCAGGTACTTCTCGACCTCGGCCCGCACGTCCTGGACGTAGAACACGTCGCCCGCAGCAATCTCGCGCAACGCCGTCACCGCAGCTTTGTTGTCGCACTCAACCAACGGAGGCGACCGCCGCTGAGCCAATTGGCGAGCCCGGTGCGCCGCGAGCATGGTGAGCGCAAAGCGATTCGGAACTTTGATGAGACAATCTTCAACGGTAACGCGAGCCACTGGGAAACTCCTTCTTCTGTGCCGGGCGGGGCCAGCGCGTGCCGCACAAACCGCCCAAAAAGCCTGTGATGTAGAAGGTTTTGTATATTCCCGCCGAGACGCCCCTGTCAACGCCCAAACCACCAACACCGCATCCACCGCCTTCGCTGGGGGCTTTTTTGAGGGCTTTTTTGGGGTGGGGGTTGTGGGAGCGATGCGCGCATGCCAGACCAACGGTTTGACCGAGCTGGGTTGCGGGACGGGATGGGGGGTTTAGGGGGCAGGAGCGGGGGGCTGGTCTTCGGTTTCGTCTTCGCCGAAAAGGACGCCCACCTGGAGCAACAGGGAGGCGAAGGGGGCGGCGTGGACTCGGTCGTGGCGGGTCGCGGAGAGGGTTTCCTGGTAGCCGTTTTCCGTGAGGGCCAAGACGGTCAGGGTCTCTCGCTCGGTATCGACCAGCCAGTAGTGGGGGACGCCATGGTCGGCATAGATGCGGCGCTTGTCCACTCCATCGCGGCGGCGGGCGTCGGCATCGGACAGGATTTCGCACACCCAATCGGGCCGCAGCTCGATCGGGTAGTCGCCGGTCAGCTTGGGCAGCCGCTCGCGTCGCCATCCGGCCACATCGGGCTGGACCACTTGGTGTATCGACAGCCGAACGGTGGGCTCGACGACCAACCACCACCCGCCGGGCCGCCCCACGCCGCCGGGTTTG
>Ga0268298_10000027_pt1 | contig 178203 bp, 142 predicted proteins | sample WWTPWeurt_MetaG_FD_194462 | JGI IMG/M metagenome (GOLD analysis project Ga0268298, IMG submission 194462) | Activated sludge microbial communities from WWTP in Nijmegen, Gelderland, Netherland - WWTP Weurt | ecosystem: Engineered > WWTP > Aerobic digester > Activated sludge | place... | reverse complement strand
GAAGTACTTTGAAATGCTACTGAATACAGCGTATCAGGAAGGAAGTTGGTCGTATACGTTCATCATTGACTGAACTTCCTCGGCCGAGTTGTTGAGCAGGTTTTGTTCATCGGCTGACAAACGAAGATCCAGGATAGCTTCTACTCCATTTTTTCCCAATTTTACAGGGACTCCAACAAATACATTATGCAAGCCATATTGTCCGTCGAGGCGCACGCAACACGGAAAAATTCTACGTTCATCTTTGACGATGGCTTCAACCATTTGTGCGGCAGCAGCACCAGGAGCATACCAGGCTGAAGTCCCCATCAATTTAACCAGCTCGCCTCCACCAACTTTAGTCCTTTCCACAATGGCATTTAAAGCATCTTTCTCGATGAGTTCAGTTACAGGAATCCCTGAAACGGTAGTAAATCTCGGCAACGGGACCATGGAATCCCCATGACCTCCCATTAAGAGCGCTTGAATATCTTTTGGAGAAACATCCAGGGCTTCCGCTAAAAATGCGCGGTATCTGGCAGTGTCCAATATTCCCGCCATGCCAATGACTCGGCGAGCATTTAAACCGCTCACCTTATAAGCCGCATAGGTCATGACGTCCAATGGATTGGACACCACGATGATGATGGGGTCCTTGGAATACTTCATGATATTGGAGGTCACGGAATTTACAATTGCTGCATTGGTGCTGATCAAGTCGTCGCGGCTCATGCCTGGTTTTCTGGGTAAGCCAGCGGTGATGACCACAATGTCAGACTGAGCTGTTAAGGCATAATCATCCGTTCCAATCAAATGGGTTGAATAATAATCCACTGGTGCCTGTTGAAAGCTGTCCAGTGCTTTTCCTTTTGCCATGTCGGCTTTGATGTCGACCAAAACTATTTCTTTAACGAAATCCCTGTGCGCCAATACATTGGCCACAGTTGCCCCTACATTTCCTGCACCCACCACGGTAACTTTTTTCATTTTCCAGACGTTATGTTAGTTAAAGTTGCAAAACTATTACACGATGTCTTAATTTTGTAGGCTATTTCGAACATATTTAACAATTATTATATGAATAAAATTCTAATGTTGGCAGGTTTATGCCTCCTGTTGACTCAAAACAGCAATGCACAAGTTGCCGTAGGCCGTTGTGGGACCTCATTGGAGGATAATCTTGCTATTAAGAACAGGATGCTTGGAAATCGAAGTGAGTGGGCAGGAAAAATTTTGCCTCGATCCGGTGCCACCACTTTTGTTCCAGTTAACTTTTGGCTACTCGCAAAGGACAATGGAACCGGCCGCTTGCCTTTGTCAAAAGCTCTTGAATTTCTTTGTTGCATCAATGAGCGGAGTGTTTACAAGGACATGGATTATCAATTTTACATCAACAATTTATTTTTCGAAAACAGATCGGCAGTGTACGATGATCCCAGCAGCACGCTCGGTGAAGCTTACATTCGGGCTTATATGTTGGCTCATAAAAATGCCATCAACATTTTCATTGCTAACACCGCTAGGGCTTCAGATCCGAGTGTTTTGGCATTTTACAATTCACAAGGAGATTACATTGTTTCCAACAAAAGTTATGTGAATAGTGATTGCAGCACGCTTGCGCATGAATTAGGACATTACTTTTCTCTTCCTCACACATTTCTCGGCTGGGAAGGAACGGATTATTATGACATTACTGCGAATTGTACAAAGCCCACCCCTCAATATGTTGGAGGGAACTTTTTAGTGGAATACGTAGACCGCGAGAAACCCGGACCTGGTGGCGTTAAACATTGTGCACTATCAGCCGATGGTTTTTGCGATACGCCAGCAGATTACAATTTGGGACTTGGCTGGCCAACCAATAAGGGTTGCACATATGACAGCTGTGCTAAAGACCCGGATAATGTAAAACTTGATCCAATGGAGAACAATCTCATGAGTTATTTTCTTAATTGCATCAATACCTTTACCCAGGAGCAACGTGGAGCAATCAATAAAGATTATTTGAGTTCTGCACGCAATTATCTCCGAAGAACACCTGCTTACAGTAATTTTCCATCCATTACTGAGCAAGTAAAATACATTGGTCCTTCTGGTTCAAATCCTCCAACAGGTTATGACATTGTAAAGTTTGATTGGGAAGATGTCCCCAATGCCAGCTTCTATTGGTTTGAGATCGCAGAAAATACGGGTTTTACTTTGAATCCGCAATTTTATTTATTAACCAAATCGGATACAACTTTGACCAATTTAATTAAGAATAAGACTTACCACTGGCGAGTTTATCCCTTTAATAAAAACAGCTCCTGCATCGTACCAACATTGGTATCTTTCAAAAATCCAACTTGGACTGTAGCTTCCGAAAACATTGAAGATGTTTACACCAAATCGTTCATCATTCAACAAGAAGGGAAAGGCTCGCAATGGATCATTGAAACAGAGAAGGCTCAGAACTTCCAATACAAAATTTATTCAATGGACGGCAGGTCCATCGTGCATGGTGTACTCGCAGCTCACATTGGCCGAAATGACATAGCCCTTCCACCCTTGCATGCAGGCATTTATCTCTATGTTTTGAATAACGCACAACAACAATTGAATACCGGTAAATTTATCATCCATTGATCATGAAGTATAATCATTTTGCATTTCTTTCATTTTGTATTGCTTTGAGCAGTCATAGCATTCAAGCACAGCAAGATTTTTGTGGTACCCGTGTAAACGACCAGCATTATGCAATGCAAAGACTTGAAAATTATTCAAACGTTCATAAGCCTGATCGTGGGATTCAATACATTCCACTCAAAGTGCACACCGTGGCAAACGATAACGCAAGCAGTTATTACATGGGTTGGCATTTGTTTGAAACCTTGTGTACGCTGAATGAAGATTTTCTACCATCCGGTATGCAGTTTTTTTTAGAAGAAGACTTTAATTACATCCGCAACACCAGTTGGAACGATCATGCCAATTATGATAAAGGAGAAGAAATGATGATCGAAAATAACGTTCCAGGCATGGTCAATTGTTATCTGGTATCCAATCCTGCAGGAAACTGTGGATATTTTACGTATGCCGGTGATGGTATTGCCTTGAATAAAACCTGCTTGGGAAAAACCAGTCATACCTGGGCGCATGAGCTTGGACATTTTTTCTCATTGCCACATACTTTTTTTGGTTGGGAAGGAATCAATTACACCAATGGAAAAAAAACCAGTGAATACCAAGCGGATGTAAGGAGACAAATTGAGAACATTGTTCGATCGCAATGCAAAAGGCAGGCCGATTTGTTTTGCGATACATATCCTGACTACATCTCCAATCGATGGACTTGCAATGATAACGGAACAAGCAATATTATCCTGCGCGATTTGCAGGATTCGACATTCCGTGTAGACGGGACATTATTCATGTCGTATTCAAATGATCAATGCATGAACCGTTTTACATCTGAGCAAATGAACGCCATGCATACAAGTTTAAATGGCCCAAGGGTAGAACTGCTGCGGCCATCGGCAATACCAAAAATGATTGATCAGTCAGAAGTTGTTTTGCAGTTTCCACTGGATAGCATGGAACTGAGTGGAAAGCAAGTTCCTGTTCGTTGGGAAGCTGTGCCTAATGCAAGCTATTACGTTTTGCAAATAAGCAGGACGGCCTCCTTCAGTATTGTTGTAAAAAATCTCATGTTGACCAAACCTGAAGCATTGATTGATTCGTTGACCGCAGGTAAAAATTTCTGGTGGCGCGTAAGAGCATATTCAAATTTTGACTTTTGCGGTGCTGAATCCGCAGTGGGCGTATTTACAACTAAAAGTGAAATTGTAGCCTCTGAAAGTTTGGATAAAGCATCCAACGTTATTTTCTACCCCAATCCTTTGAATACAGGAGGGAAAGCATTTATGAATTGGAGCCATGGTACTAAAACGCCTGAAAGTTTGCAACTTTTAGGGATCAATGGAGCCTTTGTAAGGAATATTCCTTTCGAAGCCATTCAAGAAGGAATTATGTTAGAAGTGCCAGCGTTGAATAGTGGTTTGTATTTGATTCGTGCAACTTTTCCGAACCAAACCATCATTACAAAAATCAGTATACAATAAGCATATGAATTTACACGAGTATCAGGGAAAGAGTCTGCTGCAGAAATTTGGAATCCGTGTTCAGAGAGGTGTTTTAGTTGAAACCGCCAATGCTATACAATCTGGTCTTGACCAATTGATATCATCAACCGGGACTGAGTTTGTGGTCGTTAAGGCACAGATTCATGCGGGTGGACGTGGAAAAGGCGGCGGTATCCAACTGGCTAAAAACCGCGAAGAAGTCCTCCAAAAGGCTACTTCCATCTTGGGAATGCAACTGATTACCCCACAAACGCCTGGTGGAATGCAAGGTCCGGGAAAAACGGTCCATAAAATTTTTCTCGCGGAGGATTCATATGCACCGGATTTCAATAAATGCAAGGAATTTTATTTTTCGGTATTGACGGATCGCGGCTCTCAACGCAATGTGATCATCTATTCTACGGAAGGTGGAATGGACATCGAAAAAGTGGCTGAAGAAACGCCCGATAAAGTTTACAAAGAATTTGTAGACCCATCTGTAGGTTTTCAGGAGTTCCAAGGACGTAAAATTGCTTTTCAGCTTGGCTTAAGCGGGAAAGCTTTTAAAGAAATGGCTCTATTTGCAAAAAATCTCTATCAACTTTTTGTAGATCAGGATTTAACCTTGGTTGAAATCAACCCCACTTTGATTGATTGCAACGAACAAGTAGTTGCGGTGGATTGCAAGATCAGCATCGATGACAACGCTTTGTTCAAACATCCAGAACTTGAAGCAATGCGCGATGAGGAGGAAGAAGATCCAACGGAAGTGGAAGCAAAAAAATACCACCTCAACTACGTAAAGCTTGATGGAAATGTAGGCTGCATGGTCAATGGAGCCGGATTAGCCATGGCTACTATGGATATTATTAAACTCAGTGGTGGCAATCCTGCCAATTTTTTGGATGTTGGGGGTACAGCCGATGCACAACGCGTGGAACAAGCATTTCGAATTATCCTCCAAGACCCTGAGGTGAAGGCTATTTTAGTAAACATATTTGGTGGTATTGTTCGATGCGATCGTGTTGCCCAGGGTATCGTTGACGCTTATAAAAATATTGGAACCCTCAATGTTCCTTTGATTGTTCGTTTGCAGGGAACCAATGCTGAAATCGCCAAGAAAATGATTGACGAGTCAGGTTTAAAAGTACAAAGTGCCATTGAACTTCAAGATGCTGCCAATCTAGTAAAAACTGTATTAGCGCAATAATTGGAATATCTTAGTCTCAGTAAAGTCAATTCCTACATCCGTAGGGTGATCGGAATGAATTTTCAAGAAGCCCTTTGGATAAGGGCGGAAATTGTGCAATGCAATGTTAAAGCGGGACATGTTTATCTCGAGTTGGTTGAAAAAGATCCTGATGGTGAAATAGTGGCCCAAGGTTCTGCCGTTATTTGGAAAAATCAAGTGACGACCATTTCAAAAAATCTTGATGTTTCATTGCTCCAATTGTTGAAGCCGGGCCATGAATGCATGTTTAAATCTTTGATTGACTTTCATATCCGGTACGGATTGAAATTGATTGTACAGGGCATTAATCAGGAATTTGCGATGGGGCAACTAGCACTGCAACGACGCAAGACCATCTTACAACTCCAAGGGGAGGGACTGTGGCAACGTAATCAAGCATGCAAGTTGCCTCAACCCATTCAAAGGATTGCTGTGATTGCCAGCAAAACCAGTGCAGGCTATGCTGATTTTATGGACCAAATGCAACACAATGCATATGGTTTTGCGTATGATATCATGAGCTTTGATGTAAGTGTTCAAGGCCAGAGTGCAGTACAGTCCATTGAGCAAGCATTTATACATATTGAGAAACAATGGAACCATTGGGATGCAGTGGTATTGATTCGCGGTGGAGGTTCGAAACACGATTTGTCGGATTTTGATGGATATCCCATCGCAAAGGCCATTTCACTTTGCAAGCTCCCTGTGCTTTGTGGAATTGGGCACCAAACCGATGAGTCGATTGCTGACTTATCAGCATTTCGATCACTCAAAACGCCCACTGCAGTTGCTGAGTATATTTTACAAAATACGCTCGAATTCGATCGCCAATTTGATGAATTTTGGGATACGCTCGTTTCATTTTCTAGTGAACGGACAAAAAATGCCCTTCAAAGAATTTATTTTGTTGAGCAACAATTGGGGATGAGGATTCATCGCTCGCTTTCCTTGAATAAAGATCGTTTGAATGAGCAGCAGATGCTCTGGCGTGAAATGGTCCTGCGGATGTATCAACTGCATTCAAGAAAATTGCATACCTTAGAACTGGAATTGCTGACCAACGATCCAGAACAATTATTTACCAAAGGCTATACATTATCAACGGTCAATGGCCAACCCGTTCATAAGTTATCCAAAATACGGCCAGGAGATACATTGGTTACCTTTTACCAAGGAGGCAAATTAGCAAGCTCAATTCAAAGCATATGGCCAAAAGAAAATTAAGTTATTCGGATTGCATTCAACAATTGGAATCATTGACTGAACGATTGAGAAAAGAAGAAATCGCGCTTGAAGAATTGCCGAATGAAATACGAAAAGCAAAGGAGTTAATTGTTTATTGCAAATCCATGTTGCGTTCCATTGAAACAGAAATCAGTCAAAGCGCTTCTACAGAAGAAGAATGACCGATTGGGTATTATTTAGCGTAGCTAACAAATTTAATTAACAACAACCTTAAATCCTGAAAAACATTTCTATCGCGCATGGCTGACCAAGTTAGTAAGATGCTTGGTACAGCGAGAATCATGCAAGGTAGCCATGCTCCGACAATGCTGTCAATGCGAAGTCCTTCTGATAGTCTTTTGCATGCTGTATTCATAAGAATGTAGGCTACAAAGACCAAAATGCAAATGATTAGCGGATAACCGTATCCCCCCTTCCTAACAATAGCGCCTAACGGAATTCCAATGAACGCAAAGATGAAACACACAAATGCCAATGCATGCTTCAAGCTGAGTTCATATTGGATTTTAGCCATCATTTTTCGGTGGTGTTTGTTTTCAGACTTCAGAGATTCCAATCGGTTTTCTTCAATCTCTATCGACTTAATCACTTCTGGTTTTAAGTTGTTGTAAAATGATTGATCCCGACACAGCCATATTTGGTATAAACTGTCTAACTCTTTTTCCTTTTTTTGATAAAAATACGTATCCGTTAATTTTCCCTCAGAAGGGTTTGAGGCACTGGAACTATCCAATTTCATAATTTCAGTCAACAGCAAACCTTCGGCTTTGCGTACCAAAATATTTTTAAAACTGTCGATTTCAAATCGTAGTTGTATGCTGTTCTTCATTTTGCGGTCTCCCTTGAAGAGCTCTTCATCGGTTCGATCCAATTGAAATTCACTCAGGTCGAAAACTTTGGTGAGTTGATTGAAAGAGATAACAACAAAGGGCTTGTAGGAAGAATTCCCTTGCTCCGGTTGCTGGTAAACGAAGCCGTCCTTGAGATCCATGACCAAAAATCTTTGTTCGGGGGTTACGTACATGGCACCATGCTTGGCGGAAATGATGGCCAAATCTTTCGATTGATCCGATTTGCTCTGATCATAAATCAATATTTGCCGAATGTCTTTACCGTTGTCTGATTTTTCTCCAATACGAATGGAATATCCGTAAAAATCATTGTTAAAGATGGCTTCCTCCAAGCCCAAAGTGGGTTTTTGACGTTTAATATCATGCAACCTACTGATGTACTTTAAATTGGATTTGGGAATGATGTATTCAGAACAGATATAAGAAAATAATGCGATGGCGCCACTGAAAAACAGAATAGGAAGCATGATGCGAAAAAGTGACAATCCAGCGGATTTCATGCTGGCCAACTCATAGCGTTCACCAAGGTTTCCAAATAAGAACACACCTGCCAACAATACACCGATGGGTAAAGCCAGCGGTACGAGGGAAAAACACAAATAGAACAAGAATTCTAATATGATGATGATGCCTGCTCCTTTTCCAAGGATATCGTCCACATAAAGCCAGAATACTTGCATGACCAATACAAACAATGCCATGAAAAACGAGACGATAAAAGGTGGAATAAATCCTTTTATCAGCATGGCATCCAATCGTTTTAAACGCAGCAGAACTTGCATTCTAATTTAAAAGTGGATTATTGGCCATGCGAATAAGCTTTGACGAAGCAATTTATACCTTTTTGCTTTGCGTAGATTTTTAAGCTTTCCATGTTGCTTTCTACCGAAGAACTATCGATGACGAGCGAATAAAATTCAGATTCATTGAAATTGCGTATGTAAGCTGCACTATATCCTATTTTTTGCAAGGCTTTTAATTGTTTTTTAGCATTGTCAGGAACGATGAAAGACCCACAAATGGTGTAATACACCACTGAAGGGGTACGCATTGTTCCCTTTGAGATCAAAGAATCCTTTTGGTTTTCAGGCTGATCGTATACCTTGCTAGGTGGCGTTTGCGCACCAAGGCTACAACATAAACAAAAGCTCAAAAGGAAAAGAAATGTGTGCGTGCGGTGCATCGGATGGAATTGCAGACGGAACAAATTTAGGCTATTTGCGTTAATTTTGGCCGGATGAAAATAATATTCATGGGAAGTCCGGATTTTGCAATTCCTTCCCTCGACGCCATATACCAAAACTTTCAATTGCTTGCTGTAGTTACCGCCCCCGATAAGCCTGCAGGCCGTGGACATCATCTCCATCAAACACCTGTGAAGAAATGGGCCGTTGACCACCAAGTTCCGGTAATGCAACCCAGCCGCTTAAAATCAAAAGAATTTCACACTCAATTGGCTTCCTTGAATGCTGATTTGGTTGTGGTGGTTGCTTTCCGCATGCTACCTGCAAAACTATTCTCACTGGCCAGGCATGGTGCCATTAATTTGCACGGAAGCTTGCTGCCTCGTTATCGAGGAGCAGCTCCCATACAAAGGGCGATCATGGCAGGGGAAACAATCACAGGACTGACTGTATTTCAATTGGATGAACAAATTGATACGGGTTCCATCATGGCTCAAAAAGCGATCCGTGTGGACCCTGAAACCACAGGAGGTGAACTTTATGATCAAATGAAAACTGAAGGAGCCATATTGCTGATCCAAACGATCAGGGACCTTGAAAAGGGTTTGATATCTTTTCAGCCACAAAACGAAGCGCAAGCGTGTTCGGCCCCGAAGATTTTTCATGTTGATTGCCAACTGGATTGTAGCAAAAGCGCTTTGGAGGTTTACAATTTAATCAGGGCGCTGATACCTTATCCTTGTTCATGGTTTTCTTTCCAAAAAATGGAAATCAAAGTGCTCCAAGCACATTATGAAAACTGTCAGCACTCGAAGCCAACCGGTGTTTTGTTTACCAGGGGAAAGGAACTAGTTCTGTCATGCAGCGATGGATACATCGTGTTGGACCAAATCAAACCTCAAGGTAAGGGAGCCATGAAAGCCCTGGATTTCATAAATGGTTTCAAAGGGCAATTGCAAAATCTTTAGGCGAAGCATCGATTAGGGATGCCGTATAGGAAGTTTGGGGGTTTTGAATGAGCTCGCTTGCCCATCCTTCTTCCACTGTTTTTCCATTTTGCAAGACAATGATGCGATCAGCCATGTAATGAACTCCCGCCAGGTCATGGCTAATGAACAAATAACTTAATTGATATTGATCTTGCAGTACTTTAAATAAGTTAAGAATTTGCGCCTGTACCGACACGTCCAAAGCAGAAACAGGTTCGTCACAGACCAGTAATTTGGGATTCACGCTAAGGGCTCTTGCGATGCATATTCTTTGGCGTTGGCCTCCGGAAAATTGGTGGGGAAAACGATGGTAGTGATCGGCCGACAATCCTACTGCTTGAAGCAATTCGATGGCTTTTGCTTTGCGTTCGTTTTGGTTCGCAAACAATTTGTGTATTTCCATGGGTTCTTGAATGGCCATCCCAATTTTTTGGCGTGGATTGAGTGATGAATACGGATCTTGAAATACCATCTGAATCTCTTTGCGCAGTGGTTTTAAGTGATTGTCAGAAAGTTTGCTCATGTCCTGGCCATTGAATAAAATGGACCCGGAAGTGGGGTTGATCAAGCGAACAATGGATTTTCCGATAGAACTTTTCCCGCTACCGGACTCCCCTACCAATCCGAGCACTTCGCCGCTTCTTATTTTAAAACTAACATCTGTTACTGCGGTAAGCATTGGCTGTTTTTGAAAACCAAATAACGACTGTTTTTGGTATGCAACGTGTAGATTTTGGACATCCAATATGGAAGGAGATGCGAATAGCTTTTCCTTCTTTTGATTGAGTTCTGTTGTATTGATCACTTCAAATCGAACCTGTTCGTTTGGCTTTGTTGCGATTTCTTCAATGGAGATTAGTTTCTTTACTTTTTTACGCAAGGGAGGCTTACACAACATGAGCGATTTGGTATATGGATTCTTTGCATGTTGGTAAATATTCGATGCAATATCCATTTCAACAACCTGACCTTTGTGCATGACAGCAACAGAACTGCACAATTCACGAATCAGTCCCAAATCATGACTGATAAATAAAATGGAACAATTGGTTTCCTGTTGAACATTTTGCAACAATTCGACTACCTTTTTTTGCATATTGACATCCAGTGCAGTGGTGGGCTCATCAGCAATGATCAGGCTTGGCTTGTTGATGATTGCCTGGGCGATCAATACCCGCTGCACTTGTCCACCCGATAGTTCAAAAGGATAGGATTGGTATATTCGAAGTGGATCCTTCAAGCCTACTTTTTGATAAGTATCCAGCACCATGTCTTTCATGGTGGCTGTAGGATAATTAAAATGGGCTTTAATGACTTCCGTGACTTGATCTCCGCATCGCAAAATAGGATTTAGAGCAGACATGGCTTCCTGAAAAATCATGGAAATGTGCCTGCCTCGAATTGATCTCAAGGGCTCCTCAGGTAGCTCCAATAAATTGAGGACTTGACCTTCTTTAATAAATTGGATTGCACCTGATTTTACGACAGCGGTTTTGGGCAATAAACGCAATAGACTGTATCCCGTTAGCGTTTTCCCAGAGCCACTTTCGCCCACTAATCCCATGATGCTGGCTTTTGGAATACTCAAATTTATTCCTTGCAGAGCACAGTGTTCTGGATTTGCCGAAAATGATATCGTCAGGTTTTTTATTTGAATGATATCCACAAGGCAAAGTAATTAAAAGTTAAGCGATCCGGCATTAAAAACTTTAGCCCGATTAGTTTTGTTAACCCAGTGAAATCAATCTTGATGAGAAAATCTGTTAAAATTGTATTAGGCTTGATCTTGGGCTTGCTCCTTTTGATGATTGCCGCACCGCTCATTTTTCAGGATTCCATTGGCAAAAAGGTCGTTCAAGTCATTAACGAAAACATCGATGGGCAATTTACCATTGAACAAGCAGATTTGTCCCTTTTTCGCGATTTTCCAGCCATTTCTTTAGGCTTGGAAAAACCGACCTGTTTGAGTTATGCCCATGGGGATACCACTGAATTATTCAAAGCCCAACGTCTGTTTATCAGTTTGAATCTTTGGGATGTTTTATTCAACAATTCGCGTCTGACGGTGCATGCACTGGATTTAAGAGAACCGGTGGTGTTGATCAAACAATTGGACTCTTTGCGAGCGAACTACCAAATTGCGAAAGATACGTCTGGCAGCAAAGCATCCAATGAGGCTTTTGCATTGAATATTAAAGAATACGCATTGAATAATGGGACGATTAGCTATATCGATGAAGGTACCCATCAATCCATTTTGATGCAGGAGCTCACGCATCGTGGGACATTTACTGCCCAGGGGGATAAACAGTTTACAGGGTCCCATACCACCATCCAAAGCTTGACTGTGGCTCAAAACGGTATCCCTTTGTTGAAAAATGTCGAGGTCATGATGGATTTAAAAATGGAAATCAGTGACAACAATCAAGTCTTTAAAATTCTTCCGTCGACTATTGCTTTGAATGCATTTCAATTGGGATTGGAGGGGCAAATCGGTTTAGTAGACGATCAGGTCATGTTCAAAGCCCTGAGTTTTTCATCTCCTTCGACAGCTTTCAAAGATTTGTTCAGTTTGCTTCCAAATGCCTTTAATGAAGATTTCAAACAAGTTATCAGCGGTGGAGCCATCCGCTTCAATGGACTGGTTGAAGGGGCTTACAGTGCGCAGAAATCTCTATATCCCAATTGGAAATTTGATATGCAGGTTTCTGGTGGCTCGCTGCAGTATCCAGCCAAACAGGTAAAACTACAAGATGTTGCTGTTGACATCCGCACTGGTAATTCCAGTCCAGATCTTGCTGGAGCATTCTTTCATATCCGAGAGTTTAACTTTAAGCTCAATGATGATTATGTTACGGGATCCATATTGATGGATAACGTATTCAAAGGATTGGAAGCCAAAGGAGTCTTGAAAGGGAACATAAACCTTTCGAATGTTGCCGCTTTTTATCCATTGGGAAAGCAAACAGAATTATCCGGAGCGTTAAATTTCGACACTAAGTTTGGATTTGCAGAATCTGCCATACTCAATTCACGGTACGATGAAATTGACTTTCAAGGTCAAGCATCACTGACCCAATTTAAATTTAAAAGTCCTGGATTGTTGCCTACTCAAATTGCATCTGCACATTTGAATTTTTCTCCGAGCGTATGGACTTTGACACAAGCCGATGTGAACTACGGATCAAGCGATTTTAACTTGCAAGGAACCATACGCAGGCCTCTAAACCTAATCACCGAGCATGGTTTGGCTGAAGTGTCACTGGCCCATCATTCAAAATTCATTGATGTTACAGAGCTGATGAGATCGGTCGATACTGTTGAAGTCAGTAAAGGTCAGCAGGATTCTGCACCCAAAATCGTGAATCAGATGAGCATTTCATTTAGCTCCCATGTCGATCGCATCCGGTATGAACTCTACGAATGTACAGCAGGCAATGCTAAAGGCTCCTTGCAGGGCAACCAACTTGCCATTGACAATGCCTCCATCGTGGTGAACGGAAGTCAATTCTTTGCGAATATTCAATTGAATAATTTGATGGACTTTATTTACCATGATCATAACTTATCTGGAAAATTAAGCCTTCGCTCACCATTCATGGATTTGGATAAATTGATGGCGGTGCCTTCAAATGCACAGACCAATGTCGGAGCAACCAACCAATATTTTAGCTTGCCTGATAAAATGAATTTGGATATTGATTTTCAGGCAAACCAGTTGATCTTTTCTCCTTTGCTGCTCAAGCAATTAAAAGGAACTAGCCATTTAGAAGATCAAGTATTGGAAATCAGGGATATGGTTGCGGATGCAGCTGGTGGCAAAATGATTTTGAATGGCGTTTTTGAAGCAAAAACCAATGCACAGCCAACGTATAATTTTAAATACGATATCAAGCGAATGGAATTTAAGAATGCCTTCACTTCATTTTTTACCATAGCCAAACTGGCACCAGTGTTTGAGTACATCGATGGTTTTTTTAACAGCACGTTTATTTTTCAAGGCAAACTAAAAAAAGATAATTATCCTGATTTTACATCTTTAAATGTAGAGGGTTTTGTTGAAACCCTGGAGGGGGCTGTACGCGGTTTTAAACCACTGCAGGATCTTGCAAGCAAAGTTCGCATCAAGGAACTCGAAGGCTTGCAACTGAAAAATACCAAAAATTGGATCAAGGTGGAAGATGGCTCTGTCAAACTATCCGATTTGAAGACCAAAGTAAAAGATGTGCAATTGACAATCGATGGGATCCATCCAATTGAGGGGCCAATGAACTATTCCATTCTGGTAGATATCCCTTCAAAATATACGCAACAATATACCAAAGATTTAAAACTGGATAAAGGCATAGAATATTACAATGAGTTGATGAATAAAATTGGCTTGAATCAGAAACTTAGCACCGATGTAAACCTTGACGTACAATTGACAGGGACCATTCGAGAGCCTAAAATTCAGGTGGGTATAAAACCCAAGCAAGGGCAAGGAAGTGCGGGTTCATCCGGCATGGCAGAAGTCCTTACAGATAGTCTGAAAGCAGCAGGATCTAAATATGTGGATGAAGCCAAATCGAAAGCGGTTGAAGGAGCTCAAAAAATATTGGATAGCGCGAAGACATCAGTAGAAAAGAAATTGGAAGAAGCAGGGCAAAAAGCAAAAGACGAGATTACCAAAAAATTAGACACCTTGGTTGGCAGTAAGGTAGAAGGTTCCGTGAAACAAGCAGTGGACTCGTTGGGAAAAAAAATATTACCGGGAGGTGGACAAGCTGTGGACAGCATTAAAAATAAAATCAAAGAATGGAACCCTTTTAAAAAGAAAAAGTAGCCTACAGCTCTATAGACTACTTTTTCAACCCCTAGATGGGAATTACGAAGCTTTAAAATTTCAATTTTGCAACATTTAATCCAACTGCGGTACCCGCTTCCAAACCATAGTGAATGCTCGTTCGGTATTGTGTGGCGCTAAGCATGTCTGAATAAGCTGCTTCTTTTGCCATGGATTCAAATGATTCGAAAAATTTTCTGTTCTCTCTTAAGTCTTGACGCGAAGATTGCGTATAGTCCATGAAGGCAAAGCGATAGCCAAATGTTTCGCTGAATATGACTGAACTGGCTGCGTAAACGACTGCTTTATCCGAGACGAATTCTGGTGAAGTCGGGCTGATGTATTCTGGAACATAATACCTTTCAATATGTTGGCGGATATAGGTAGCAGGCCTCATTAAATTGGTTTTATATTTGAGATTCCAGGCTACAATGTAACCATCGTAGAGCGAGATACTTAATTTTACAAATAGCTTTGCCGATTGTTCCAGATTCAACTTGTGTTCCTGAATCAATTGAACCATCAATAAGTAATTATGCAGCAAAGGAGAAGCATGAAAATCATCAGATGAATTCCAGTACTCCAATAAATCCCGTTGTTGGGTATCCAAATTTTTCGACAAAGAATAGACCTCGTTTGCTTCTGCATAAATGATCGATGATGGCTTGTCGGAATATTGCAACACTTTAGGTGCAATTGATTTTATTATGTCAAACTGGTTAGCCAAACAAAGTTGCGCATTGCCCCATTCTGGCAACAGTGCTTTCGAAGAATAATCTGGGGGTGTGGGTCTCCAGCAACCAGGATCTGTCGATGCACCCATGGCAGGATATAAATGCAAATAGGCACTTGAATTTCCATCTTGTTGTGAAAATTCAATCATTTTCCATCCAATTTCATTGCCTAAAGAAACGGAACGGAAGATGGTGTTTTCATCCAATTCGCTTGATTCTTGCTGAAGGTATAGGTTTTTTAAGGCCTCAATTTTGGCAAGTTGCTCAACGCCTGCAGGCTTAAACATCTCCGTACTAACACGATACAAAGCCTGATTCGCAACTATTAGAAAGTTGTAGCGCTGCGAATAATCAGGCTGTGAAAGCGTGGTTTGAAAGCCCGCTAGTTTCGTTTGAAGCGATTTGCAATCGTTTAAACCAAACCTTACGGTTTCATATAAGGTTAAGGCGGTGTAATACATTGCCCGGCTGGTGATGGGATCTTGGTAGCCATTGCAATGTTGGCTTACCTCAAGATTTAATTGAGTCCAATCCGTAACCAATTGGCCGGATTTGTTTTGTAAGGTATTTTGAATTGGAAACTCAGGCTCTGTTTTACTGCATTGCATAAACAGACAGGCCAATGCGATGAGCGCAATAGCGCTCCAAGCGGTTCTAGAATAGGTCATACTCAAAGGTTTAAAGTGACAAATGGCAGCACGCTGCCTTGGCAAATATATTATAACTTTTTATAATATGTAATTAAATTTACAAAACTCCTTTAAGTAGCTCTATCTATGTAGAAAATAAGTTTTATTATTTGCTCATTTTCAATATTTTATCCATGATGTCGTTCAGCTGTTCAGCACCTATTTTTTTTGTTAATATTTTCTTTTTGTCATCTAAAATATAAATTTGAGGGGTCGTTTTCAAATCGTAAATCAATTTGAATCTGGATACGTGGGATGGATCATAGGCATTGATCCAGTCACTCATTTTATGTTCTGCCACTGCATCCCAGCAGGCTTTTTTCGATTCAGTTCCTATTTGAGTACATACAGCCACCACTTCTACCCCTTTGGATTTAAATTTATTATAAAAATCCATAAGATGCGGAATTGATTTTTTGCAATGTCCGCAATCCGGTGCCCAAAAGACCAGCACCGTGTAAGGACTTTGTACATCGTGCAGCCTAAAGGCACTCGAATCTTGCCGGAAAAGCAAAATATCGGGTGCTATTTTATCGATGAGCAATGGTTTAAGGGCTTTTGCATCCCGCACCATTTTAGCAAGATTTTCTTCATCTATCCAGGGTGCTTTTCCCTGCGCATAATAGTTTTCCACCAAATGCACGTAAACTCCATCCATACCAACATATTTAGAATTGGCATAAGTATTCAGGGCGTGACTGAGGACAAATTTTAAATTATCTGACCCCAACTCGAGTCTCTTGAGAATGACATCCAAGCTCGCATTGATCGAATCAGGATGCTGGAGTGTAAGTTTCTCCAGGTAACGATCAAGTTTTTGATGGAACAGAGGAATGCGCACGTTTCTTTTATCTTTCCAATCCACGTAATCAAAATAATGTGATTTGTAATAATCAAAAGCTTTTTGGTTGCGTTCGGATTCGGGGGCTTCGTTGAATTCCGGCAATTCGACATCGCGGCTCCAGCGAATGATTAAACTCAAGAGACTTTGGGGCTGTTCCTTCCAAATTTTTTCCTGCATCTTTCGGACTTCGATGTCAAACTGGTCTATTTGTTTTTTTAATTTGGCTTGGTTAGCCTCATTTGATTCCTTCTTGATTAAATTAGAAATAGAATCCGCCTCAAGCCTTTTTTTGGACAGAAACTCCACGTAATCGTTGAAATCAGCATTGAGTTTTGAGCCATTGAATCGCAATTTTTCATTTAACTCATCCAAACTGGTTTCAACGTTGAATTTCTGATGCTCATCCATCAATATTTGGAAAAAGTTATGTTCCGGTTTGGTGACAACCATGTACATTCCTGGCTCCAACAAGGTGTCTCCCTCAAATAGGTAATAACCTGATTTGGATTTAAAGGCAGTGTCTTTAATATATTGCTTGTCACCGAAATAATAGCCAAGCAGCAAGGTATCATTTTGATAGTCCTTGATCTGAACTTTGATCTTGTACGCTTGGGATTGGGAAGTTGAAGGCAGTAGGGCCAATAACACTCCAAAGAATACCCCTGCAAGGAGCTTACTCAATAATTTACAATCAACAAAAGGCTTCATGATTCAAAGTTATACGCTTGTCGTATTGCAACAGGCATTGTTTCAATGAATAACAAAATTTTAACCCCAAGGCCATAACAGCGTTAGAACGCTTGGAGGTTCCGCAATGTTTTGAACCTGGAATGTCTTTTAAAAATAATGTTTTTAACATTGATTGACAAGCTATTGCTAGTCCATTTGAAAGAGATTTAGAGAATCCTAATCCATGTGTGCCTTGAATGAATCCTTACCCATAAACAATTCATTGAGGATGAATTCCCAACGTTTGGATACCGCTTCATTGCTGAAAACAGCCTTGGCTTGATCAGCGATTGATTGTCTTTCAAAGCGACTTAATTCATTGCAACAAGTACTGATTGCATTGGTTAATGCCTTTTCATTTCCTTTTTCCACCAAAATGGAGTTTGATGGCGTTGAAATTTCGGCAATACCACCCACGTTGGTCGAAAGGAAAGGCGTGCCGCAACACAAAGACTCAGCAAGGACGCAGGGCATGTTTTCTTTGTTGCTAAAAAGCACGAATACGTCTGCATCCTGGTAGGCCTTGGCAAGCTCTTTGCCTAACAATTTAGTGCTGATTTGGACAACCGCCTCAAGTGAAAGCGCTTTGATGGTGTTTCTGACCAATTCCATGTCGGCGCCATAACCCACAAGATGCAATCGAATGTTGGGATGTTTTGCGTTCGCATTTGCAAATGCTTGAAGCAGCCCTGTAATGTTTTTATGCGCGTTGTTGAATTCCGATACGTGTAAAAATGTAAGGTAAGGGTGGCTACTGCGCTCCACTGGATAAAATAGTTGGGTATCAACTGCATTGTAAATGGTGTGGTAATTGGGATTTATCAAGCCATGTTTTTTCATGGCGTTTGACAATTGATGTGAAACAGTGATCACTCCTTGTGCTTTTCTGACAACGAATTTTCTTAATATGTTTTTGAGCTGATTGATTCGGCTGAAACGCTCCACTAGATACAATGTGTGGTGTTCAACGATGGTAAAGGGTATTTTATAGAAAGTCCGATACCAAATGGCAACCAATCCTGTTCGCAACAAAACATGTACCAATATTCCTTTTGGTTTTCCATACTTGCGTATGATTGCATGCATGGTTTTAATGCTTAAATAAAAATACAACCAAGCTTTGATGCATTTGTCCAATATTGAAAAGCCTGTAGGATGCTTCTGGTAGTATACCATCCATTCCACCATGGAAGGCGATTCCCTGATTTGGGTTTCGTAAAGCGCATTGCGTGGAACTGTTGAGGAGGCTTTTAAATATAACACGACTGACATGGTCGCTGTGCGAATGCATTCAACATGTCTTTGGATAAATATACCTTCTAAGTCATCTTCCCGGTTGGGATACCATTTTGCAAGATGCAGAATGTAGGTTAATTTCATTGGCTGTTCATCTGCATTCTTGAATTGGCCAGCAAATACAACACGGCCATTCGAACTGCTACTCCATTTTCCACTTGATCCAAAATGATTGAATATTTTGAATCGGCAGCATCTGTATTCAATTCTACTCCCCTATTGATAGGACCAGGATGCATGATGATCAGGTCTCTTCCGTTTCGATCAAGTTTGGTTTTGTTGATTCCAAAAAACTCAGCGTATTCGCGCGCAGACGGAAAGTACTGTTGTTCCATTCGCTCAGTTTGTATTCTCAATACGTTGACCACATCAGCCCATTGCATAATTTTTTCCAGCGAGTATTCTACTTCTACGCCTAAACTCGATATGTATTTTGGCAAGATGGTGGGAGGGCCGCATACTTTGATGGTAGCACCAAGTTTTTTGAGACAAAGGATGTTGCTTAGTGCCACGCGACTGTGTAAAATATCGCCTACCAATGCAATCTTGGATCCTTTGATTTTGCCTAAGGTTTCTTGGATGGAATAGGCATCCAATAATGCTTGTGTGGGGTGTTCATGTGTGCCATCTCCTGCATTTACGATGGCTGCTCCTACCCTTTCTGACAAAAATTTGGCTGCACCTACCTTGGGATGTCTGACCACAATCATGTCCACTTTCATGGCCAGGATGTTTTGAACTGTGTCGAGTAAAGTTTCTCCTTTGGAGACTGAAGATCCACTGGATGAAAAGTTGATTACGTCGGCTGATAATCGCTTTTCTGCCAATTCAAAGGACATTCGAGTGCGGGTAGAGTTTTCAAAGAATAGATTGGCAATGGTAATGTCTCGCAATGATGGTACTTTTTTGATAGGGCGTTGCAAGACTTCTTTGAATTGTTTAGAGGTTTCTAACAACAGGTTTAAATCATCAAGGGTTAATTCTTTGATGCCTATCAGATGTTGAACGCTCAATTGATTAGCCATATCAGTCATTGTGTTTTATTGCTGCATAAAACAGCACTTTATCTTCACCATCTTCTTCTTTTAAATTGACTTTTACGTAAGATTCATCCACAGCATCTACTCGAGAGCCAAAATAGTTTGCTTGAATGGGTAATTCCCGATTGAACCTCCGATCAATGAGAACCAATAGTTCAACCTTTCTCGGTCTCCCATAGTTTTGCAATTCTAATAATGCAGCTTGAATGGTCCGTCCAGTGTATAAAACATCATCGATCAAAATAACCGTTTTTTGCTCGACCAGAAAATTAATTTGGGTAGGATGTGCAGAAATGAGTTTTTTAGCAGATTTAAAGTCATCCCTGCTGAATGTAATGTCTAGTTTTCCAAAAGGAATTGAGATTTCCGGGTGTAAAAGTTTAAGCCGATCCTGAATTCTTTGAGCCAACAACACACCTTTATGTTGGATGCCCACAATGCAACAGTTTTCAAAATTGCCATGGTGTTCTATCAATTGGTGACACAATCGATCGATCACCAAATGAAGCTGAGCTTCGGAAAGGAGCGTTTTGTATTTACCTGCCATACATCAGGTTTGTTTTGATTTTTGTTTTGACCAAGCATCTTTTAATCCTACACTGCGATTAAATATTTTGTGATTTTGTGTGCTGTCTGTGTCTAAGACAAAGTAACCGAGTCGTACAAACTGGAAATAATCCTGGAGGCTTGCTGAAGCCATTACGGATTCAGCTTTACAATCACTCAATACGGTTAAAGAGTCAGGGTTGATGGATTGTGTAAAATCCTCATCGTCATTTGGGTCTTCAGTTGTAAAGAGTTTGTCATACAATCGCAATTCTACAGTGAAGGCACTGGTTGCTTCGACCCAATGAATGGTGGATTTAACTTTGATGCCTGACTGATCCTCCCCGCTTTTACTTTCGGGGATGTATTCGCAAAGCAGATGGCTAATTTGTTGATTTGCATCTTTGACCACTTCTTTGCAAATGATGATGTATGCACCTTTCAAACGTACCATTCCCCCCGGAGTAAGCCTGAAATAGCCTGCTGGAGGATTTTCCATAAAGTCTTCTTGCTCGATGTAGAGTTCTTTTCCAAACAGTACTTCTCTTTTCCCGGTTTCGGGTTGTTCCGGATTGTTTTCAATCCAGAGTGCCTCATTTTCTAAGGAGTAATTTGTCAGTATAATTTTTAATGGTTTGGAGACTACCATGACCCTTGTCGCCCTTTTATTGAGATCTTCTCGCAATGCGAATTCTAACAATGCCAAATCGATAACATTATCGCGTTTGGCAATTCCGACCATCGTTGCAAAATTGCGAATGGATTCAGGAGTGTATCCGCGTCTCCGTATTCCTGAAATCGTGGGCATGCGGGGATCATCCCAGCCCGAAACAAATTTTTCGTTTACCAAGCGCAAAAGTTTCCTTTTGGACATAATGGTGTACGCCAAATTGAGTCTAGCAAACTCGTATTGTTGTGACGGGAAAATTCCTAATTCCTGAATGAACCAATTGTACAAAGGTTTGTGATTCTCAAATTCCAGCGTACAAATCGAATGGGTTATGCCTTCAATCGAATCAGACTGTCCGTGGGCAAAGTCGTACATCGGATAAACACACCAGGTGTTGCCGGTTCGGTGATGCGCCTTGAAAAGAATGCGATACATCACCGGATCTCGCATATGCATGTTAGGGGAAGCCATATCAATTTTTGCCCTTAGAACCCTACTTCCTTCCTGAAATTCTCCTGAACGCATGCGATGAAACAAGTCTAAATTTTCAGCAATGCTTCTTGATCGGTAAGGGCTTGGTATGCCTGGTTCAGTGGGTGATTTTTTCATGCTTGCAATCTCGTCTGCACTGCTATCGTCCACATATGCTAATCCTTTTTCAATGAGCAATACGGCAAATTGATAAAGCTGCTCAAAATAATCAGATGCATAATATTCCCTGTCTTCCCAGTCAAAGCCTAACCACCGAATGTCTTTTTTGATTGATTCAACATATTCCGTGTCTTCCGTTACTGGATTGGTATCGTCAAATCGCAAATTGGTCTTTCCTTTATATTTTTGAGCAATTCCAAAATTCAGACATATTGCCTTCGCATGACCAATGTGTAAATATCCATTTGGTTCTGGAGGAAATCGTGTGTGGATTCGGCCACCATGTCGGCCATTGCGGATGTCTTCTTCTATGATATCCTCAATAAAATTGAGTTGCTTTTTGTTTTCTTCCATTGTTTCATTTACATTCTATCAGGCATTTCAATTCCTAAACAAGACATGCCTTTGTTTAAAATCGCACCGACCCATTTGCATAAATACAAGCGAAATAATTTTACATCCTCGGTGGGTGCGTGTAATATGCTGTGATCATGGTAATATTTATGGAATTCTTTTGACAATTGATACAAATAATTTCCTAAATGAGATGGATCGAGCGTACTGGCACTGTCTACAATGATGTTTGGAAACTCCATGGACAACCTCATAATGCTTTTCTCATGCACATTTAAATCAATTCTCGGAGCTACGGAGGGGGCCTCTTGTTTTCGAAGAATGGATTGAATGCGTACGTAAGCATTGACAATGTATGGTCCTGTATGTCCTTGCATATCGACGGCCTCTTTAGGATCAAACAGCATTCTTTTTTTAGGATTTACTTTAAGGATAAAGTATTTTAAGGCTGATAATCCAATCAGGGTAAAAATGGATTCTTGTTCTTCTATTGGAAGAACGGCTATTTCGCCGCGTTCTTCTGCAGATGATTTCGCTTCACGTATAACATCAGCTATCAAGTCGTCTGCATCGACCACTGTTCCTTCCCTTGACTTCATTTTTCCTTGTGGTAAGTCCACCATTCCGTAAGATAAATGGTATAGTTTAGAAGCAAAAGCTTCGCCAAGGCGCTTCAAAGTTTCAAACAGCACTTTGAAATGATAATCCTGCTCATCGCCCACTACATAAATGTAGCGATCTGCTTGGTGCTTCTGATCACGTTGTTGGGCAGTTCCCAAATCCTGTGTAATGTATAAACTGGTACCGTTGCTGCGAATCAATATTTTTTTGTCCAACCCTACATCTTCCAAATTTACCCAGACTGAGCCATCTTCTGCTTTGTAAAAAACACCGTTTTCCAAACCCTTTTGGATGATGTCTTTGCCCAATAAATAGGTCTCCGATTCGTAATAAGTATAGTCAAAGTGAACCCCAAGTTTGTCGTAAGTTTTTTGAAATCCTTCGTACACCCAAGAATTCATTTGTTTCCACAATTGTTTGACGGAGGAGTCATTTGCTTCCCAGTCTAAAAGCATTTGGCTGATTTCTTTACCGAGGCTACTGTATTTATTAAAGTACTCGTTTTTGAATTTGGATTTAAATTCCTCTGTGCTTAAGTCTGCATAGGTGGAAATTTTTATGTCGGTAGCCTGTTCCGTTGATAGCCACTGCTGATATTCCTCTTGGAATTTTTTTTCAAACAATACGTAGTATTCGCCAACGAAATGATCGGGTTTGATTCCTGAGGATTGAGGCGTTTGCAAATTGCTCCACTTGCTCCAGGATAACATGGATTTGCAAATGGCAACTCCGCGATCATTGATGACCTGCGTGGTTTCCATGTGTGCACCTGCGAACTGATGTATTTTATACAAAGACCAACCCAACAATATGTTTCGTATATGACCGAGATGCAAGGGTTTGTTGGTATTGGGACTGCAATATTCGATCAATATTTTTTTGCCATGAAATTGATTTTCATTTTCCAGGCGGTTGTTCTTCAAGGATGTTGACAGACGTTGTTGAAAAGAAATCCAACGATCGTGCCATTGTTCATCCGAAAGCGAAAAGTTTAAAAAGCCTTTGACGATTTGAAAGGATTTTATTTTGTTCTGATCAACCAGCCAATTTCCAATGGTGTTGCCAAGGATATCGGGACTCTTGCCAAGGGATTTAACCCATGGGAACATGACCCAGGTAAAGTCCTGATCAAATTCAGCTCCACATGCCTGTATATGAAACCGGTTTGCCTCGGCTGTTACGTCAAAACACTCCCTGACTGCCGTTTGAAAATCGAGAATTATAGGGTCCATGCAAGGTGCAAAATTACAAAACTATCCCTTAAAAAAGCTGAAAATGGTCTGACCATACTGTTTTGTTTTCCAGCAATTTGGATGTTGCTCAAAGCGATGTTCAGGATGGTGTTCTAAAACCAATATGCCGCCGGTATCCAGAATGGAATGGCTGAGAACCAGATCGGGTATTCCAGGTATTTCCTTGAGGGGGTATGGAGGGCCGGCAAAAATGTACCCAAATTTAAGGGAGGTGGACATCACATATTGTGCATAATCCATTCGAATCAATTCCATCTTGGTCCTGATTTGAAGGTGTTGGGCAGTTTTTTCCACAAAGAGATGGCAGGGCTTATGTAAATCCACGTAATATACCTTTTCACAGCCTCTGGAAATCAATTCATAACTGTGAGCACCACTCCCTCCAAATAAATCGAGCGCTACGATCTCTTCATATGCTAAAAAATTGGTAAGCGTATTGAACAATCCTTCACGAGCAATGTCGGTTGTAGGTCTCGTTGGCCACTTGTCAGCAGGCGGATAAAACGTACGACCTTTAAGCGCCCCTCCACTGATTCTCATATCAATGGTTCGTTGTAAATCCAACAAGGCATTGCACGGAATAAAAGTACCTATTGAGCTGAATAACTAAGGCGGATTCAATTTGGACTTCACCTGTTAGCAGAATGGGAGTGTTATTGACCGATAGAGAGCAGCACTGCAAGGCATTTACCAATTGATAGAGCAAGTCATTGGGCGAACGCACTTCCATCACCTTTAAGTACAATAGGTCTTCTGCCCTTTGTATGAAAATCAGCGCATAAGATTGGAGAATCAAAACGCCGGCGTAGGTTTTTGCTAAAGGAGACATCATGGAGCGAAGTTCTGGTAGCAGTTCGACCATATGATAAAGTTCTCCAGGGTCGGTGGAGGTCCAATGTGTTCGATGTACCCAGGTAAATAAATAAGATAAACCTTCGATCGGACGCTGTAAAAAGCTTGCATTGGGACTATGGTGCAAAACCAGATCTGTTTTGTTTAAATCTTGATGGGATTCAAAACAGAATTCTCTGCTGAGTATAACCTGCTTTGAATTTACCTGAACATGACTGTAAAAGCTTTCTGGATACGCCATAACACTGAATAATTCCTTAAGAATCAGGGCAAATTTAATAATTTTGCAGGAAATTAATTTCGACATTGCAGCCACATACCACAATCCTAGGAGTGGAGACTTCATGCGATGATACATCGATTGCCATTCTGCGGGACGGCATTGTTTTGGCCAACTTGATTACCAGTCAATGGATCCACAAAAAATATGGTGGTGTGGTGCCCGAAGTAGCTTCCAGATTGCATGTGGAAAGTATTTTGGAATTGTACGCAATGTGTTTGGAGCAAGCCCAGGTAAAACCAGAAGAAATAAGTGCCGTTGCGGTTACCCGAGGGCCCGGTTTGTTGGGATCATTATTGGTTGGTTTGAGTTTTGCAAAAGGCATTGCATTAAGCTATAACATCCCTTTGATTGAAGTTAACCATCTTCATGCGCATGCATTGTCTTTGTTTATTGAACAAAAGCCTGTATACCCTTTGCTTTGTCTTACGGTGAGTGGTGGGCACACACAAATTTTAAAAATTGAAAGTGATTTCAATATCCATTTAATGGGTCAAACTTTAGACGATGCAGCCGGCGAAGCTTTTGATAAAACTGGTAAATTGTTCGGATTGGATTATCCTTGCGGTCCAATGATGGATCAACTTGCGAAATCCGGAAAACCCAATTTCAAGTTCCCGGCCTCCAAAGTACCTGGTTATGATTTTAGTTTTAGCGGACTTAAAACGGCTGTCTTGTATTTTCTTCGTCAGCAACTGAGTTTGAATCCAAGTTTTATAGAAGAAGAATTGCCAAATCTTTGTGCCTCCGTACAACATGCCATTGTGCACATGTTAGAATCAAAATTGGTACAGGCAGCAAAAGAATTAAACGTAAAAAGCATCGGATTGGCGGGGGGTGTAAGTGCCAATAGCGAACTACGAAGTACCATCATGAACGCTTGTTGCTTGCACGGTTGGGAGCTGTACTTGCCTGCTTTACGCTATTGTACGGACAATGCTGCCATGATTGCGCATGTTGGCTATGCAAAATATGTACGAAAGGAATTCTCAACGCTATCCTTGAATGCAATGGCACGCTACCCGATCACGCAAACTCAATGATGGTAACCCCCAAACCTCCATCTTGTTCTTCTGGATGCCTGTAAGCTTTTATAAATTTATTTTTCTTGATTGCCGACAATATATTTCGCCGCAAAGAACCTGAGCCTTTACCATGCAAAATTCTCGCTTCCTTTAAATTGGATACAATGGCGAGATCCAAATATTCTTCCAATGCCTTGCTTGCTTCCATAGGAGTAGTGCCACGAATATCCAATATACCTTTTACGGTACTTGCCCTTTGAATGAATTCCACATCAGAGCGGATTTTACGTTGTATTTCATTTTTCTTTGGAAGCGGAACCACATCTTCCAAGGCTGTTAAAATGGTAAATTTATCGGTAATGATCTCTGCTTTGCCGTTGACTACTTTTCCAACAATGCCTTGGATGTTGTTTTTGTATAACAGCACTTCGTCTCCAGGTTTTACTTTTCCTGCATCTTTGGTAGTACCATTCAGCTCATGCAATTTCGATTCAATTTCTGCAATTTCATTGGATGACTGGTTTAATTCAGTTGCCAATTCTTCTTTTAATTTTCTTGCAGCGAGAATGTCCAATTTTTCCTCGATTTGTTTCATTGCCTGGTCCATCTTATCCTGTTTCTTCACCAGTGTTTGCTGCTCCGTGTGTTTGGTAGCCAGTTTCAGCTTTAGACGTTTGATGTCGTTTTGTTTTTGCAACTGATCATAAGCCTTTATAAGTTTTGTAAGGGAGGAAATTTTTGATTGTAACTCAGCGTTTTTTTCTTCCAGAATACTTTTTTCCCGACGGAGATTGTTGATCAATTCCTCCAAATTGACTACCCCTTTGTTGACCTTGCTTTTAGCGCGTTGAATGATTTTTGTTGGCAACTTCAATCGTTCAGCCATTTCCAATGCATAGGAACTTCCCGGAACTCCTTGAACCAATTCAAACATTGGCTTTTTGAGTGAAGTATTGAATAACATGCTCCCGTTTACAATGCCGCCAGTGTTGTGTGCAAGTCCTTTGATATTGCTATAATGGGTTGTGATGATGCCATAAGCTTTTTTGTGATTTAATTCTTCAAGTACTGCTTCTGCTATGGCTCCTCCGATCAATGGCTCCGTACCACTTCCGAATTCATCAATCAAGATAAACGTATTTTGATTGGCCAGTCGTAAAAGCTGTTCCATAAAAACCAACTTGGCGGAATATGTACTAAGGTCATTCTCGAGCGATTGGTTGTCACCGATGTCAACTTGCAAGAAATGAAATAAATAAAATTCACTGGAAGGGTGTACAGGTATTAAATACCCGGTCTTCAACATCAATAGAAACAATCCCAAAGATTTTAAGACAATGGTTTTTCCACCAGCATTGGGGCCCGATATGATTAGTATACGGTGCTCGTTGTCCAATTTTAAATTCAATGGAACCGGGCTTGCTCCTTGTTCTGCCAATTTTAATTTTAACAATGGATGAAATCCTTGATGGACATGAATGACAGGATGTTTGGACAAATGGGGTCTAACCCCTCCCAGTTTCTCTGACAGGCGTGCTTTGGCCATCCGCACATCCAAGTCAATTAATTGATCATAACTTCGCTCCAATTCTGGTAAAACTGACCTGCACGATTCTGTCAATTCCGTGAGAATTTTTTGAATTTCACGCAATTCATCCAGCTCCAATGCAATCAATTGATTATTTAGTTCCACGCACGCTTGTGGTTCAATGAAGGTGGTTTTACCTCCATCGGATTCACCAACGATGATGCCTTTTACTTTTCGTTTAGCTTCTGTAAAAACACGCAAAACGTACCGGCCACCATGCACCGATTCTTCGCCTTCTGCCAAGAATCCGGCTTTCCGATTGCTGTCTACCTCCCGCTTGAATTGTTTATAAATAGCTTGATTTAAAGTGTTTATTTCGTGTCTAATCGAAGCGAGATTTTCACTTGCTTGGTCTCTAATGGTGTTTTCTTGATCAAGGACTTTGTGAAAATGAACATTTAGGTTTTTAAACTCGTAAAAACTGCTGATCAATGTCCCTAAACTTAGAGGCAATTGTGTTTTATGGGTCAAACAGTATTGTTTGACTGCGGAGGCATTTCCTGCAATATTTTTTATATTGATCAATCCGGGTAGGCTCAGTGTGCTATTGGATATCAACAAGGTCTTTTTATCAGCTTCTAAAGAATAAATGCTTTTAAAGGAAAGTCCGCGTAAAAAATTTGACTGAATCAATTGCTCACTCAATGTAAGCTGTTCTAGCACTGAATCGTACTCTTTTGTTGGTTTTGTGGAAGTAATGATTTGGCGGCTCTCTTCAAACATAGCATAAGGCAATGTCAATTGCAGCAATCGATCAAATTCCAAAGCCTGGTACAGTTTAATCATGATAACATATTTTGGGCCACAATTACCAAAAGCTATTTCTTGGGTCCATTAAAAATATGGTCGAATTCTTTTCGAATGCTGACACCTGCACCCACCTTATGTTTGATTCCCTCTATCGATTCATCTCCACGGTAATAAACCCTCATTTTCAAGCCTTGAACCGGGGTATTCCATTCGATTACACTTTCTGGATTGAAGTAAGAGTTGCCTAATATTTGCGAATTGGATTTGTAATTGCCGCCTAATGTAACGATCCATTGATCATTCCATAATCTATGCTTCAGGCTAAACACGACTTCCGATTCATTGAGGTTAGTTCCAGCAACCTTTGTATTGTCAATATCATAGCCGATATTGAAGTCAATTCCTGAAATAAAATTGACATCGTCAAAAGCATTGTTCAATAAGTTTGTGACAAATAATGAAAATTGATTGGACAACATTTCGCTCATTGTATTGATGGTCGTGGTTCCTAAATTTCCAATCAATCCACCTTCCCAAGGATTGGTATTGTTGAGAAAGGTTCCCAATACCAGCAGCCCAAATATTTGTTGATTAAACTGGTCCTGGTTGAGCTTAAGGTATTGAATCTTATTTTCTGCATAATTGCGTAAATTCCCAGTCAGGTCTGGCAATTCCAAATCAAAGCTGATATTAGGTTTTAATAAGCTACCGGTAAGAAGCATTTTAAGCTTTACTGCAGTTCTTCGTTTGGCTTCTTCAATGAGATCGGCGTTTTCACCTAAATATTCCTGGAGCAACAAATAGGGTGCTGCTTGTAGACCCTCATAAACGGCTTCAATGTTAATGTTTGCATTCAGCGGATCACCAGTCCAGGTTGCGACGCCACCTCGGCTTAAAGTAAAAGGTTTGTTTACAAAGTTGTACAATGTGAATAAATACTGACCTTGTTCAATTTCATAATCACCGTTTACATTAAACAATCCGTTGCGCAATGACTTAATCAGTAAATTTCCCCTCCCCTTGCCTTTTAATATGTCGCCTGTTAACTCATCGAAAATGACAGATACTTCAGCATCTTCTGTGAGACTGAGTTGCATGTTGACGTTAATGCCGGTGAGGGTAGTATTTGTTCGGGCCGGACGTTGTATATCAATTTTGCCTGCATTGCGGTTTACGAACTGAACAAAATCAGCGCGTTCTGCAACGTTACTGCTGGTCATGGGAATATAAAGTTTCGTTCCTTTGGACGAAATGAGGCTAACATCCATTTGAAGTTGGCTTACAGGTCCTGTAAACCGAGCATCTACCTGTCCAATACCATAACCATAGTATGCTTCTTTATTGTCTTTGGTGGTTTCCAAAAGCAAGGCTTTTTTGCTTGAAACGCCGATGTCCATATTCCAATCCTTCAAATTGTGGTGATAAACTTTTCCAAAAACCTTCACATCATTGCCGAGTTTGTCCTGGACGGTAATGCTGTCGCAGCTGATGGATCGTTTTTCAAAACGGATCGGTTGATTGCGAATCTGAAGCGGTACTCCTAAGTAATTGATAAATGTTGTCGCATCTTCGATGATTACATTCCCTTCGATATTGAGTTTGTTTCGCTCACTGTAAAATCTGATTTTTCCATCGCCGCCCCCCTTGCTGTTGGATACAGCATCAATGAAATTTTCAATGAAACTTAAGGGGAAATTGATAAGATCAAAGTTCATATCAAATTCAAAAGGATGAAAAAGATAATCATCTTTCCCATTCGGTATGTTGATGGTGCCTATACCCTTCAATTCTTGATTCTGATACTTGTTGATTAAATTCAATTTCCACGGGAGGTTGATGTCTGGCGCGGAGAAATTGATTTTTAGAAGTCCAAAATGACTTTTATTCAATGTAAAATCCACAATCGATAAAGTCCCTCTTGCGTCTTTTAAATTTTTTATGGAAGGAATTGTAACTTCTGTGCCAAATATACCTCCGAAATGAACTGTTTCGCTTTTGAGTAGGTCATTTACCAGTTGCATAGAAAATCCTTCGGCTGAAAGGACGAAGCCTTGTCCATCATAATCGCGAACACTTAGAAAGTGCGTGGAATCAGATAATTCAAATTGTTGAATGGAAAAGGTATTTTTTTCAATGTGAATTTTGTTATCCGTATTGACCACCCATTTGTCATCATTAAAATACAGGTTTTCATTGCGCAAGGAAATATCAAAGGATTTATTGGTGATTGCAAAATCATTCACCATATTGCACAAGAGTCGTTTATTGGATGCATCAAATAATTGCGTGTGTATATTGCCGCTTTCTCCATCTAATGAAATGAGTAATTTCCCATTTCCAACACGTTTATTTTCATTCTCTTGAATGTAGTCAAATGTAATTCCTGATTTAAGTTGATTGAGTGAATTGAGGTTGATACTGAGTTTGCTAACTAAAAATTTCTTGTATAACAAATCAAACCGGTTAGACCGCAATTCAAATATGTCTTTTCGAGAATCAACAACCAAATCCAGATCCAGGTACTTGGCCTGTAATGGCAAGTGTAGTATCGCGTTAAGTTTTTCAATGTCCTGAATGTATATGTTGGCATTTAACCATATTTCATTGGGATCTTGGTTAGATAATGGCGTGATATTGGATAAAAAGTTTTTGTATCTTCTATTCAGGTAATACAATAAATCATTCAAAACTGTACTTTCATTGAATTTGCCGATGATTTTGGAATCCAATACATCCGATTCCAAGGACAGGTGTCGTAAGCCTTGTTGGTATTTTTGTGACAAAACCAACTCTTTGATTTCAATAGCGCTTAATGAATCTTCGTAATGGATGTTGGCTCCTTTCACTAGGCCTTCTATGTCTCCGTTTTGATTGGTGCTGAAATCGGTTTGGATAGAAGCTTTCAATCTTCTCCCTGTTAAGGATTTGGAAATTACACCCAATTCCATTTTTTGTATTTCGCACCTAATGTGAACATTTGGACTTTTACCGCCTAGACCAATATTGCCTTTGAGACTGGCTTGGATGTTTGGATCTTCGAAAATCAATTCACCGTTCAATGCGTCACTTTTTAATATACCTGAAAAGCTGGTGTTGAGAATATTTTTTCCATTGATTTCTGCAGATTCAATCGTTGCAGAAAGATTTGCATTGATGGATTCTTTGGTCAAGCCTTTACCTTCAGTGATGGCAGCATAGGCCGTTATTTTTCCAAGCCATGGTGCATTCAGCAATTTACCCAATGCAAATTGTTCGCTGGAAACGGAACCGCTGTAACGCGCTTGGCTTATGTCTTTTTTTAGTGCGAGTTTCAAATCTGAATGGATGGTTCCTAAATTTGTATTAAATGTTCCATAAGCAACAAAATCAGAAAGGTAGCCATCAAAATTACCTGAAAACCTGATGTTTCCAAGCTGCAAATAGCTTTTAGGAATGCTGGGATTATTCAGCAAGTTATATCCAAATCTGGAATCTAATTTTGCAGCCTTGATTTTAAAATTTAATAAGGGCTCTTTGCTCGTCATAAGATGTCTGAGTTGGCCCCCTCCTGAAAAAGTGAAAGCATTTCCGTAATTCAGCTCCATTTTATTAAAAAGAAGAGCATTTGGGCCTCCAGAAATGCGGCCTGTGAATGTAAGGGGAACGTGCAATCCTTCTGAAAGAAACTTTGTGAGCTGTCCTTTCTTGTCGAATACGGCAATATCATCAGAAAAAAGTTCGGCTTTTACAATATGCAATTGCGTACTCCAATCATCATACAGTTTGCGATGCAATGGGCTATACAGAGAAATAAGTTTTCCTGTGACTTCCAGGGTGCTATGACTGGTTTTCAACGCCAGTTTATTCAGCGAGAGTTCGTTGAGGGTTTGGTTAAATCCACTTACATGCAAATCTTTTATGCGAAAATTGTCTTTTCCTTTAGCGTTGAATGTTAAAAATTCAATGCGATTCAGGTCGGTGCTAAAATAACTAAAGGTTGATGAGAAATTGATGCTTTCAAACTTTAAGGAATCGGATTCTTGCGTTGAAGAGAAATCGAATTTGCCATTGGTGCAATTGATGAAAGCAAAATTAAATGCGGGACCATACACGCAGCTGTCTTCTTGAATGCTTTCTGATGCAGAAGAAGGACTCGGCGATTGTTGTTTCTGTAGGGTATTTCGATGCAATGAAACGATTGGGCGATCGAGGAGAACACTTCTAAACTGAAAATAATTATTCTCCAAATCAATGCTATCCATTCGAACCAATAACTTGTCGATGTTGGCCTTTGCATTCAAGTCAGGAAGTTCCAATGTTAATTCCATTCCGTTTACTTCTAGTTTCCGCAGAAAAAAATTAAACGGTTTGCCGGAGCTTTGGTCTGATTTAAATTTGGAAATAAATTGGTCTAAGTTTGATTGCTCTTCGCCAGGATAAGTCTTAATGTGGAGTTTGAATTGGTCGGCGGTAAGGGCACCGATTTTCAGGTTCTTTTCAAGCCAAATGTCGATCCAATTTTCTGGCGACAGGCTTAGTAAATCAGTTGAAGACAATAATTGATCGTGGTGGTCGTAAATTTTGAAATTGAGGGTAATGCCCCCTGGAATGTCGAAATGGATTTGCTCTACTTGTATATTTTGGTGAAAATGTTGATTTACCCAATGTAAAACTTTGTCTTTTATGGCATTCTGAACATACGGAAGTTGTAATGTGAGCAGGAGAAAAATCCATAAGATCAACGCAATGCTTAGAACATCAATACTGAAATTCAGCAGACGTTTTCTGTACCGACGTTTTATTATAATGGGCAGCTCCATTAGTTTTCGGTAACTTTTGAGTTGAATTGTTCATGGCACATATGCACCACTGCGATGGCTTGTAGGCATTCTGGAACATCGTGAACGCGAAGCAATTTACAGCCCTTATATGCTGCAATGGTATGCGCAGCTATGGATGCGCCAAGCACATGTTCAGATGAAGTGTCGAGCAATTTCCAAAACATCGATTTCCGGGACATTCCAACAACGATCGGAGCGTCTAAAATCTTAAACAATTCAAGTTGGGTCAGAATTTTATAATTGTCCGTTAATGTTTTGCTAAATCCGAAGCCTGGGTCGATCATGACACGGTTGATTCCAGCCTGGCGAAATGTGTATAAACGATGAGCAAAATATTGGATAAGCTCAGAAACGACAGAATCGTAATGTGTGTTCTCCTTTGATTGCATGGTTTTTGGAGTTCCTCGCATGTGCATGGCAATCAAAGTTTTATGATTAGAAGCAAGGACATTTAGGAGATCTGGATCGTAGGTGCCTCCGCTGATGTCATTGATGATGTCGGCGCCCATTTGGATGGCTCGATCGGCTGTTTGATGATGAACGGTATCTACAGATACAACCAATGCCGGAAATGCTTTGATAATTTCATCTAAAAATGACGATAAGCGATTCCACTCATCAATTGGCGAAGGTATTTCTGCTCCAGGCCTGCTGGTAAATGCTCCAATGTCAATGATTTTGAGCCCTAACTGTTGCCATAAAGCAAGTTTTTTGATTGCCTCATCGATGCTTTTGGATATACTGGGAGTATAAAAACTGCCTGGGTCAAGGTTTAAAATTCCCATTACCTCTGACTTGCAGGGAACAGAATCCATCAAGCTGATCAAAAATTGTTCTTTATCCATTGGGATTTCGGCACAAATTTACAAAGCTTTCTCCTATTGTTGCTTTTAAATTCATGTAAACAGTTCATAATCAATATGATAAAATGAGAGAAAGTTTCATGATTTTGACTAACTTTGCCCTGATTTCGTTTTCGAACAAGCTAAGACTATGACTTATAGAAACTCAACCAGAGTCCTTTTGTTTTTGCTTGCCATGGGGGGGCTTTTCATTATCGACTCGTTCATTATCAGTCAATTACTTAAAATTGACGATCCTAATGCTGCTTCAGTGGAAGCCAGTATGTGCAAGACCAATCCTGAATCTTTGGATTTTGGATTTGACTCGGAAAAATTTCATATCCAAAATACGGAGCTTGCACCCGGGCAATCATTGGCCAGTTTGTTAAAATTTTACAATGTCAGTAATCAGGCTACTTTTAAAACCATTGACAATCTAAAAAGTCGCTTTGACCCAACGCGATTGGTAGCTGGAAATAAAATGGCATTTGTAAGTTCTGATTTATGCAAACGTCCTGATTATCTCTGTTACCAAATCAACGCCACCAAATACCTGGTTTGCCAGTTGTGGGGAGATCATTGCGTGGAATTGGTTGAAAAGGAAAAAAGCTATCAACAAGAAATATCCTACGGTTCCATTGATAAAACATTATGGCAGGCATTGAGTGAGGAAAATATTTCCTTGAATCTGATTGATCAAATGGAAGATGCTTTATCATCATCTGTAGATTTTTATCATGTGCAAAAAGGTGATGTGTTTAAGTTGGTATTCAATCGTTTGTACATAGACGGACAGCCCACTGAGGACGGTGAATTGATGGCTGCCTATTTCAATGCCTCGGGCCGCGAAAATTATTCATTCAAATACAATGTGGGCACAGCCAGTGGATATTATGATTTAGAAGGCCGCCCCATGAAAAGCAGGTTTTTAAAAGCACCTGTTCGATTTTCAAGAATTACCTCTGGTTTCAATCTCAAACGTTTACATCCTGTATTAAAATACCAGCGACCACATTTGGGTACTGATTATGCAGCACCTTATGGTACGCCTATCATGGCCGTCGGAGCAGGAGTTGTGGAGGCTGCAGCATATACCGGTGGTAACGGAAACTATGTAAAGATCAAACATGATAGGACTTATCAGACTCAATATTTGCACATGTCTAAATTTGCATCGGGTATACGCAGGGGCGCTTCAGTTTCTCAAGGACAAGTGATCGGGTTTGTAGGTTCAACAGGTTTGGCTACCGGACCTCACGTTTGCTTTCGTTTTTGGAAAGATGGTCGTCAGGTCGATCACCGTCGCCTCAGTTTTCCAAATCCTGAACCTTTGCCTGCAGCTTTATTGCCAGCATTTCATAAACACAAAGAATCCTTGATGACCATGCTGGATGAAATCAATGAAGAGCGTATGGCTCAAAAAAGAAGCTGATCAACTGGCGAGGTTCAAGGTAAACCCGATGGTTGTTCCAACGCCTTCTTTGCTTCTGATGTGCACTTTTTGTTCGTGACTTTCAATGATGTGTTTCAATATCGAAAGTCCCAAACCACTTCCACCCTGTTCTCGCGAACGACCCTTGTCAACACGATAAAAACGATCAAATACATGGGGAAGATGTTCCTCCGAGATGCCGATGCCATTGTCGCTGACTTCTACTAGTAAATTGCCTTCGAGTTTATAAAAAGATACTTTCACAAACCCATTGTATTTACCATATTTAATGCTATTGTTTACCAAATTACTCAGAGCAATGCGGATGTATTCCCGATCCGCGTGAACCATAAAATGATCGTCGGCACCTTCTTTAAACAACAGTTTTATATTCTTCTGTTGAGCCAAATCGTGCAACTCTTCAAATATTTCTTCAGTCATTTCCCGAAGATCAAAGTTTTGGAATTCCAGTACCCGTGATTTTGCATCAAGTTTATCCACCAAAGACAAGTCATCGATGATTTCTTGCAGACGCAAGGCATTTTTCAAAGCCTTATTTAAAAAGCTTGCATGCGGTTCAGTCTGAATGACCGCATCGTCTTGTAATGTTTGCAAATATGCCTGTATATTGAATACCGGGGTTTTAAGTTCATGCGAAACATTGCCAATGTAATCTTTCCGAAATTGCTCCATTTGCGTTCGATGATCGATTTCTGCATTTTTTCGATCCATCCATTTTTTAACGTCTCCTTCAATCGTATCCAAATCCAGTGCTGCCAGTGGATCCGATTCAAGCGTGCCTTCTATGCTTTTTGTCTCTGATATTAATTTGTATATGAGTTTTATTCTACGATATACAAATTTTTGAATCAAAAACCGTGTTAAAAAATAGGCTGGTATAAATGCTACACACTGCAGTAAAAGCCATAAAATGGTTTCGTGAAATGCAAATGTGATCGATCGTGAACCATACAATAGAGCTCCAATGAGGATAGTGTAGGAAAATAGGATGAACGCTGAAATTTTACCGGGCCCTATGTTTTTAAACCAATCACCCTTCAAATTTGTACCCCACCCCTTTAATAGTTTTAATATATGAATCATCCAGTTTTTCTCGAAGTTTTCGGATATGAACGTCGATGGTACGATCGCCCACTATGATGTCTTTTCCCCAAATTTTTTCAAGGATTTCATCCCTCTTAAAAACCTTTCCCGGGCTTGATGCTAGTAAATATAGCAATAAAAATTCTTTTCTTGCAAATTCTGGTTTTTTATCAAAATACCGTACTTCCATTTTCAGAGGATTGATTTCCAAATCTTCAAAACGAAGGACATCGTTGTCTCCCTCATTGGTAAGCGGTTTTATCTTGCGGCGTATCAAGGCACGAATTCGGCTCATGAGCACATTGATTGCAACGGGCTTTCCGACAAAATCATCGCCTCCAAGGTCCAAGGCTTTGATGTGGGTTGTTTCATCTCCTTTTGCGGTCAATAGCAAGATGCTGAGGTTGTCGTATTTAGCATTTTTCCGAAGTCTTTCACAAACTTCTAGCCCATCCATCACGGGCATCATAATGTCCAACAGCAACAAATCTGGTTGGAAAGAATCGATGATTTCTAAAGCCAAAAGACCATTGATTGCGGAGGCTACTTCAAAGCCTTCTTTTTCCAAATTATACGTTAAAATCTCAACAATGTCTGGTTCATCATCTACGATCAGTACTTTGTACTTCATGGTTTTTATTATAGAACCTTAAAATGCCTGGCTTGGTTTCGTTCACAACATTAAGAAATCATTATCTTATTGAACATAGCCTGCTTGTATCTTTATTTTAAGGCTATCCAACAATTCCTGGTATTTGGGATTTGAACCTTGATATTCTTCGATGTGCTTACGAAGTTCTTCTTTACTAAGCATATGCTCTTTAAGCAAGGCATCGTTAGCCAAAGTGAACAAGCTATCTTTTAATACGGCTGGTTGACCTTTCATTAATTCCTGTAAATAGTACCAATCGGTAAGGTAGCCCAAAAAGCGCTGATTGAACGCGTATTCTTCAGAATTTTTAGGATGAGTCGGTTGCTTACAAGCTGCTATGACTATAAGGCCGATCAGGCACCATTTGCTCATAATTCCTTTGGTATGATTTTTTGAATGAGTTTTAATTGATCAAATTGCGCATGACTCCAATCCTGAAAAGAAGCTGTAGTGATGAGCACCGCACAGGTTGGAACCGGTCCGAAGTATGGAGGGTTCAATTGCCCTGCCACCCACTCCAGCGTTGGGTTGTGCCCTACGACGATGCACACATCAATGCTTTGAGGCAGGTTATGCAAAGTTTCAATATATGAAAAGCCATTTCCAAAATAGAGTGCATCGTCGGTAATTATGCTTTCCTCTTTTACATCAAGTTCACGGGCAATGGTCATGCAGGTTTTCTGAGCACGGAGTGCAGGACTTGAAATCAATTGAATATTTCTATTTACCCAATCCTTTCGAAGAACTTGTCCCATTTTTACGGCATCTTTCTTTCCTCTTTCATTGAGCGGTCGATCCATATCATCCAAATAGGGATCGTCCCAGGAAGACTTTGCGTGCCGGATATAAATGACATTTTTTATGGACAAGGCATTGAATTTGCTGTAAAAATAATACTTTTACAAGTTTAAATTAAAGCCTTCAAGTGGCCGATAAGAAATCATTGCAATTTGATGAATTTGAGCATTTTTTTCCGGAAGGGGAATTGCATCACATGCACCAACTTCTGGAAAATGGAGCTGTACAACGCGCTGTTCAAAATCAATTGAATGCATGGAATTACTTGATTCGTTACGATACGGATCAATTTGAATGCGAAGTACGTTACAACCAGAGAAGTGTCAAACAAGGCCAATGTGCTTGTGGATTCAAAGGTACATCGCGTTTTTGTAAACACGTTTTACTTGCGGCATTTTGGCATGTTTTAAAAGTCTACAGACGCAAACATTCAGTATCGCGCAATACTTTAAAATCAATTGAGTTTCATAATTTTGTTAAAGATGATTTAATCAACTTTTTGCAAGCCCTGTTGCGTTTTAACCCCAAATCTCGCTATTGGCTGGACTTTGTAATGGATGCCGAAAAAATAAAGCCTTTGGATTTTGAGTCCTGCAATCGATTAACCCAATCTTACCTGGAGCATTTCAATGCAGAACATAAAACTGCTATTTCTCGGGAAAAACAATTGTTACTCATTACCCAAGAACTTTACTATTTGGGAATGAAGGCATATTCCGAATCTGATCCGATGAAGGCAAGTTTATTGGTATACACCGCTTTAAAAACATTGTTTACTCAGTGGAAGGAAAAAGGCATCATCAATAAAGATCGCTTGATTCAAACAGCTATCCGTTACGAAGACGCCTTGCAACAATTGCTTCATGGAATTATCGCTCCTCAAACCTTGAATGCATTTATTCATGAAATATTTGCATTTTTAGAATCCGATGTCTACCATCCTTGTCATCCAAAGCTTAATTTGTACCAATTGCTGTTAAATAAATTTCGCAGCAAGGATATGGAACGTAAAGTTGTGCATCAATTGAAGGAAAAATGTTTATTGGCCAACTCTACGGTCGACGGATTGCTCATCTGGCACTTGCTTTATGAAACAGACCATCAAGCGTTTTTACGTTTTCTTAAATCCAGCGAATTTGGTAAAAAGCAATCATATGCTACCATCGTAAGTTACATTGGTTTGTATGGAAAAGATATGAGCAGTTCACTATTGTGGTCTCTTTGCAATAACTTTTACCACAAATGGAATATCTCCTTGAAAAAGCAAGCCGTACAATACCTTATGATGCTTCAGCCATCATCTTCCGAAGTGAAGGAAGTAAGCATTTTGCTAAATATGTATTTGGATTTTTACAATCGGGAACTTCTGGAATTTTACTTTTCGACCCCTGTTGATGTACATGCATTGAAGGACATGGCCCTCCAAGTTTTTAGGGATCATACAAGTCTAAGCAAAGAAAATCATGATCCACATATGGATTTATATCTGGTCACTTCGGATTGGAAGAACTTGACAAATGCTCTGCTGAAATCAAATAACATTGATTGTATTATGCAATACGATGTGTTCATACCTGAGAAAGAGCGACAAATGGTCGTTGATAAATATAAGGATTACCTGGATCAATTTAAGAAATCCAACGTTGGTCCAAAGGCGAAGGAAAGATTAAAAGAGATTGGAAAACACATTATGACTTATTATGCAAAGAGTTTGCCAACGATGATGGGAACAGAAAGTCTTCGATTATGATAAAAAGCAATATCCCTATATGCTCTGTGAGGATATTATTCTTCTGCGCAATTCTATGTTCATGCAAGGAAAATATGGATAGCACAAGCGCATACACACAGCCTGAATGGGTGCACACTTTGAGTTTGTATGAGATAACACCTTATCAATACAAAGATGCCGGAGGACTTCAGGGAATTACAAATGATTTGAGAAGAATTCACCGATTATTCTTTTCAGGCATTGTTTTGCATCCAGTTACAGTACAAGATCAAGCTAACAATGCATTCAACCCTTCAAGCCCATTTGCTATTCAAAGTTACCAAACCATTGAAGCTTCCTTAGGAACTTCAGAGGATTTGAAAATTTTGTTGGATTCCGCCAAAAACCTGGGGTTGAAAGTGATGTATGCTTGGAATGTTTCTGAAACAGGTCCTCATCATCCGTGGAGAAGTGGTCAGCCAACATTTTACAAGTCTAATGACAAGATGCGAGATGGCCAATACAACACTGCTTATGTGGCCCTGGATCTATCAAAGGAAGAGGTTCAACGAGAAATAATTTCAGAATTTGAGCAATTTTCATCCACATTTGATTTTGATGGCTACATTCTTTTCGGTGATTCAACGGACATTGCTAGTTGTATTCCTTTGTTTGAAAGGGCTTGTCCGAAAAATGGTTGGATAGCACCCAATATGGGGTCACGGGCTTCCTCAAAAGTTTCAGGTAAGAACCCTTCGTTGTTTCCATTTTTTGAGTCCATATTTCGAGAAACCTATGATAGTATGGCTTTGGAGACATTATTAAACGAAACCATGCGGACGCAGTGGATGAATGCATTCATCGATTATGAGTTTAACTGGAAACGCGGGACAGATTATATGTTGTTTCCCAATGCTTACACTTACTACATCATGTTGGCGCATTTTCTTCCTGGAATTCCATGGACATTGAACGGCCAGGAAAATGGATTGACTCAAGCTATCAATCCTTTTGACCACAAATCCTTAACGCGACAATTTCATTTCAATGAAGATTTATTCCGCAGCTTAAATCTGCAAAGAAGAAACAATAAAGCGCTTCAATATTCCAGCCCTCATTCGGAACTTAAAATCATTGGACGGGGTCGCCATGCAATGGCCATTGCGCGGCAAGCGGGAAACCAATACATCGTGGGTATTTTCAACTTTGGGGATGAGAAGACAAGCGTTCAATTGGATTTATTTTATCCAAATGCTTTGGACTTGTTCAATAAAATCCCTGTACAATACCCTGTTGGAAAGGATATCTTCCTGGGGCCTTATCAAGCTTTGATGTTTAGCAATGTACCTTAGGCATGGATGTCATTTGGATAGGACCAATTAAACCACCTTCCATGCAAATATTAGTGGAAGATTATACCAAACGTATATTGGTTTGGTCGCCTCTACGCATTCATGAATTAAAACCTCAAAAAGGCATCAAAGAAGCGATGCAGCAAATAGCACAAGAAGAAATTTTATTCAAAAAAGCATTGCATAGCAAACCAGCTTACACGGTTTTATTGGATGAAGCTGGAAAATCGTATGATAGCAAAGCGTTTGCAAGATGGCTAGAATCCAGATTTAACGACTCCCATAAACCGCTCACGTTTGTTTTTGGTGGTGCTTTCGGTTTTTCTCCTGGTTTCAAGCAGGAAGCCGATGAATTGATTTCCTTTTCTCCTATGACATTTTCACATCAATTGATTCGTTTGGTGTTTATGGAACAGATTTATCGGGCATTATCAATTATTAATCATCAACCTTATCATAATGATTGACGAAAATGGATTAATGACGGTTTCATTGTTGCTGGCCAACCTGGTTTTGTACTTCATCACAAGTTCAAATGAGCAAATATTTGAGGCCTGCAAACATTATCCTTACCAAGAGAAGAAAGATAAAAGTTATTATCGTTGGATTTTATCAGGCTTTGTGCATGCCAATCTAATGCATCTTGCATTCAACTTGTTTGTTCTTTACCAATTTGGTCCAACGGTGGAAGCCTTATTCAAGGGTTTGTTTGGTTTTATCACAGGAGGAATCCTGTTTTTGGGGACTTATTTTCTCATTTTGGTATTTACAGGTATTCCCAGTTTTATAAAACATCGACACAATATTACCTATGCAAGCGTTGGTGCGTCGGGCGTTCTGTCGGGTATATTGATGATATACATTGTGTTTTTCCCCACTCAATTGCTTTACTTTTTTGGATTGGTCCCATTGCCAGCTGCTTTGTTTGGTGCCATTTATATTTTTTATTCCAAATGGGCTGCCGGGCGATTTGAAGATTCAATAGACCACGATGCACATTATTACGGTGCATTGGTGGGTTTGATAATCGGTTTGCTTATGCGATTTATGATTGCATGAAGTCATCAGGCTTCATCCAAAAATGGATATCTATACGAACTGGGAGGGGCAAAGTTTTCTTTGATACTTCGTGGCGACACCCAACGCAATAAATTCAGTACAGAACCTGCTTTGTCATTGGTTCCAGAGGCTCTTCCACCTCCAAAGGGTTGCTGAGAAACCACTGCTCCGGTAGGTTTATCATTTATGTAAAAATTTCCAGCTGAATACCTTAACACTTTGCTTGCTTTGGCAATAGCATCCCGATCTTGGGCCAAAATAGCACCTGTCAAAGCATAGGGAGATGTGGCATCAACCAAATGCAAGGTAGCTACATAATTTTGGTCTTCATATATGTAAACGGTCAGAACCGGGCCGAATATTTCTTCACACATCGTGGTGCTGTCTGGTGTTTTGGACAACAGGATAGTTGGTTCAATGAAATAGCCTTTCGAACGATCACAATTGCCCCCAGCTACAAGCTCTACTTCAGGATTCGATTTCGCTTGCTCAATGTATTCATTAATTTTTGTAAAGGCTTTTTCATCGATCACGGCATTGATGAAGTTACTGAAATCTTCTGGACTTCCCATGGTCCATTGCTTTAAATCGCGCAGCATCAAATCCTTGATGGTTGGCCAAAGAGAAGCTGGAATATAGGCTCTGCTGGCAGCACTGCACTTTTGTCCCTGAAATTCAAAAGCACCGCGCAACAGGGCCACTGAAGCGATAATCGGATCGGCCGATGGGTGCACTACAATAAAATCTTTACCGCCGGTTTCGCCAACCAATCGCGGAAAAGATTTGTATACATCTATTTGCGATGCAACCGTTTTCCAAATGGATTTGAAAACACCAGTGGATCCAGTAAAATGCAATCCTGCGAACAGCGGGTGACTAAAAATTTCCCTTCCGGCGGTTGGGCCATCAACAAATACCAAATTGATCACACCAGCAGGCAAACCTGCTTCTTCCAATATTTCCATGATTAAGGAAGCGGAATAAATTTGTGTTTCGGCAGGTTTCCACACGACCGTATTCCCCATCAATGCAGGTGCGCAGGGAAGATTTCCGGCAATGGAAGTAAAATTAAAGGGCGTAAGTGCAAAAACAAATCCCTCCAATGGTCTGTACTCCATCTGATTCCAGATCAACGGACTTGAATCAGGCTGCACAGCATAAATTTCAGTGAGAAATTTAACATTGTAGCGCAGGAAATCACAAAATTCACAGACTGCGTCAATTTCCGATTGGTACACATTTTTTGATTGCCCCAACATGGTCATTGCATTGGTCAATGGCCGGTATTTTCCAGCAATTAAATCAGCTGCTTTTAAAAAAATCGCAGCACGATCTTGCCAGGGAGTAAGCTCCCAATTTTCTTTGGCATTCAATGCTGCATCAATAGCCATTTGCACGTGTTCTGCACTGCCACGGTGATAAAAACCCAGTTTATGAGAAATTTCATGCGGTGCGAAAATATCCTTGGTATTTCCTGAACGAACTAATTGACCATTAATGGTCATTGGAATTTCTTTGACGGTTTTTTTCATTTTGGCCAGCGCCCATTTTAAAGCCTCTTTCTCCGGCGATCCGGGAGCATAATTGAGTACCGGTTCATTTTTTACTTCAGGAATGCGTACAATGCGATTTGACATATTAATTTTCAGTATAAAGTTGATCTACAATTTGCTTTGGGACGAGAGAACTTACATCAGCTTTGGCCGTGACCAATTCTCTCACGATGGTGCTGCTGATGTGAGAAAGCTCCGGACGAGAAATTAAAAAGACTGATTCCAAATCGGTGACCAAGGTGTGATTGATTTGAGAGATCGTTTTTTCATAGTCAAAGTCGGTGGCATTCCGAATACCTCTTAGCACATAACGCGCTCCGATGAGTTTGCAAAAATTTGCCGTGAGTCCTTCGAATTTTGCTATTTCAATGTTGGGGTGCTCTCCAAAAATGGTTTGCAACCACTCCATTCGTTTCTCAACCGGGTACAAAACTTTCTTTTGAGAATTGATTCCAATGGCTATGTAAATGTGATCAAACAAATCCAAGGCCCTGAATACCACATCGGTATGCCCTAAAGTGATGGGGTCAAAAGAACCAGGAAAAACAGCAATTTTTTTCATTTAATGAAGGCAAAGATAGTTCAGATTTGGTGGAACTAATGAAGAGGGATTGTTGAGATAAGCTTATTTTTAGGCCAAAATTGTAAGAAATGCATTTTGATATTTTGGTAATTGGCGCTGGGCCGGGTGGATATGTGGCAGCGATTAGGGCTGCCCAATTGGGCAAAAAGGTAGGAATCATTGAACGAGAAGCTTTGGGAGGAATTTGCCTGAATTGGGGATGTATCCCTACCAAAGCCCTGTTGAAGAGTGCACAGGTATTCGAATACATTCATCACGCCAAAGATTATGGAATTGTAGTGGACAAGGCAAAGGCTGATTTCGGGGCGGTGGTTACCCGAAGCCGGAATGTGGCCGAAGGAATGAGCAAAGGAGTGCAGTTCCTGATGAAAAAAAATAAAATCCAGGTCATTCTGGGTAGTGCATTGTTAAAATCGAATAAATCAGTCGAAGTAAAAACTTCGGAAGGGAATACAGAAGAACATACAGCAGACCACATCATTTTGGCAACTGGTGGCCGTGCTAAACAGCTGAGCAACCTGCCAATTGATGGAAAGCATATCATTGATTACCGAAAAGCAATGACCCTGGACAAAATGCCCAAGCGTATGGTCATTGTGGGAGCCGGGGCTATTGGCGTTGAGTTTGCTTATTTTTACAATGCTATGGGTGCGGAAGTGCACATAGTAGAGTTCATGGAACAAGGACTTGTACCAAGAGAAGACGCAGACATTTCAAAAGAATTGACAAAAGTTTTCAAAAAACAAGGCATCCAAACGTACGCAAACACCAATGTTGAATCCGTTCAAGTTTCTAAGTCTGGAATATCGGTTCATATCAAAAATCGTGCTGATAACAAAACGGGTATTTTAGAATGTGATGTCGTTCTTTCCGCAGCAGGTGTAACGCCAAATACCGAAAATCTCGGACTTGAAGCCTTAGGTGTAAAAACTGAAAAAGGCTATGTTTTGGTCGATGCGCATTATAAAACCAGTGTTCCTGGTATTTATGCCATCGGCGACATTGTTCCGGGTCCCGCGCTTGCTCACGTTGCCTCAGCTGAGGGAATCACTTGCGTTGAAAGCATTTGTGGTTTGCATGCAGAACCAATAGATTACAACAACATACCGGGATGTACCTATTGTTCTCCTGAAATAGCGTCAGTTGGCTATACGGAAGCAGCTGCCAAAGCTGCAGGATATGAACTTAGAATAGGTAAGTTTCCCTTTACTGCATCAGGCAAAGCGAGTGCGGCGGGTGCAAAAGAAGGATTCATCAAGGTCATTTACGATAAAAAATACGGTGAACTTTTGGGTGCGCACATGATTGGAATGAATGTCACCGAAATGATAGCTGAGATTGTGGCTGCCCGTAAATTGGAAACTACAGGCCACGAGATATTAAAAAGTATTCATCCTCACCCAACCATGTCTGAAGCAGTGATGGAAGCCACGGCAGCAGCCTATGGAGAAGTCATCCACATTTAATTCGGAAATTGAATACCTTAATAAGGCCAATTCAACTTTTTGTAAATAAAGTGGAGAAGCCAAGCGGGACCTATTAACAAGAATTGAAGGTCTTTGAAGAAAGATGGCCTTTTGCCTTCAATGGCATGCCCTATAAATTGACCTATCCAGGCCACAATAAACAATGACAAGTAGATCATCCAAGGTTCCAATTCATTAGCGAGACCAAAAGCAGTAATAGCATGGTTGGTCCATAAAATCAGCGCAATGACCAATGTAAATCCCAATGCGAGAGGGACCGACAATCTTAGGTAATAAACCAATGCAAAAACAAGAACCAATGCATCCCATCCCAGTGCAAATAAATTGAATGAGAATGGAAAAGGGACACATTGAAGCAACCCAATTAAACTCAACATAATGACTGGAATGCAGATCCAATGAATGATTTTATTGGTGGCGTTTTTATGGCTTTCACCGTATTCTAAAAACAAGGCATCAACTTTTTTCATGATAGAAGATTTTTATACATGTTGTAATGTTTTATGCCTATTTCGGTAAATGGGTCTCCTTCGATCAGGTAGTTTAATTTTTCATAAAATGGAACCGCTTCATCGCGTGCATGCAAAATAATTTTTGCAAACCCTTTTCGCAGTGCCCATTCTTCTGAAAATTCCACCAAGGACTTCCCCACTCCTTTTTTCTGATATCCGGAGGATATCGCCACCTGTCGCATTTGAACGCAATCTGCATCCATTGGCTTCATGACCAAACAGCCAATCATTTCGCAATGGTCGTTAAAGCAGGCGAGATGCGTCTGATTGTATTCTCCCTCCAGTTGCTCGGGATCGAAATGCATACCAAGGGGAATCCTGAGCACCGCATTGCGCAAAGCCAGTGATTCATCGTATTCTGGACTTAAGAATTCAATTTCAAGTAGTTTCATGGATTCTATTAGTGGTACAGATCAAAGATGTGATTTGAAAAATTCATTGCATGTTCAAACTTAGCCAAATCGATGGAAATTTCTTCTTGCCGTTGAAGACAAAATTGGATGATGTTTTCCGTGGGCATGTTACCAGTCAATTCGTCTTTAGCCATTGGACACCCTCCATATCCTTTGATCGCACCATCGAATCTCCTACACCCTGCTATGTAAGCGGCTTCAAGTTTTTCCTGCCAGCTGTCTTTTCGCGTATGAAAATGGGCACCAAATTGAATATGTGGATACGCAGGAATGAGATGAGAAAATAGATACCCTATGTTATCGGGCTGGGCTACACCGATGGTATCGGAAAGTGCCACAAAAGAAATATCCAATGCCTGCAGTTGCTTTATCCAGTGCAATGCAATGTCCGCATTCCATGGGTCTCCATATGGATTACCAAATGCCATGCTCAAATACACAATGAGTTTTTTACCATTTTTGAGACATACTTCCTGGATGTCCTCGAGCAACCGAATGGATTCTTCAAGATTGCTGTTGGTATTTCGCATTTGAAAAGTAGGTGATATGGAAAATGGATAACCTATGTATTCAATTTTTGTATGTGACGCAGCCTCTATAGCCCCTCGTAAATTGGCAACAATGGCCAGCAATTTGCTTTTTGATGCATTCAAATCCAAATGATCGAGCACCTCTGGAGTATCTTTCATTTGTGGAATCGCTTTGGGAGATACAAAACTGCCAAAATCCAAGATGTCGAATTGTACCTCTAAAAGAAAATTCAAGTACTTGATTTTCAATTCAGTAGGCACAAAGTCGTGTAGACCTTGCAAAGCGTCTCGTGGGCATTCCGTTAGTTTTATCATTGCAGATCGCACTAAAGTGAACGAAATATAGATGCAATTGCGTTATTCATACTAAAATACATTGGAAAATGATATTCGATAAAAAGACTTGGATGTTGCTGGTAGGGTTCCTCCTTTTTGTTGTGGGCATGTTGAGCATCGTCCTGAGCCTTGTAGGTTTGGAATTGAGTTATCTAAGTTTTCTTGACCGAATGGGTTTCCTTATATCAGGAATCCTGAAATTGTGCATGGTGATTGGAGGAATTGTTTTGGCTTTTTTAGGGTCTTCAAATAAAAAACTTGTTTAATATTTTAAGTTAACATTTATACAGATTTACGCATTTCTTACGTCCTTTACATCAAATTTCTAAGAATGGCCCAATATTATCATTACGATGCCAGCAAAATTGAGAGCAACCATAAAAAAATCGGTTATCTAATCTCAGGCATAATCCATGCCCTTTTGTTGTTATTGATCATGTGGCGGATTCTGGAATTGCCAGTTGAAGCTCCCCAAGAATATGCCATTGAATTGCTTGGTCCGACCCCACAATATGTTGAACCCATTGTTGAGAATGATCCGGGAGGAGGAAATTCGGCAGGGCCAGAAGATACAGCACCTAAAGAAGGTGGGTCTGCAGGCAGTGAGGCTCCAGAAAGCAAAACGCCGGAAGATGCCGTGAAAGTGGAAGATAAAGTGGAAGAAAAAATTGAACCGGTGAAGCCCACACCTGTTCCAACACAATCCAATCCTAAGCCAATTCTTACCACTCCAACACCTGAGGTTGTCAAGGTCGACCCACCAAAAGTTGAACATCCAGGACCTGTTCGTCCCAATCCTGTACCTTCAAACAACCCGCCTGTTGTATCCAAACCAACGCCTACCACAGGAGGAGCCAATGGAAACAGCGGTCGAGCAAGTTCAGGTGACAACGATTCTCCTGGTACTGGCGGAAGTGGAACTGGAAGTGGCACTGGTACGGGTTCTGGTGGTGCTAACACTGGAACTGGAACCGGCGGCGGAGGTGGCACGGGCAACGGAACAGGTGGTGGTGTAGGTGACGGCGCAGGAGTGGATTTTGATGCAATAGGTATATTAAAACGCAAAGTGGTGTCGCGACCCGATATTAAAGACCTTGCAAGAGAAAACGCACAGTCGGTTGTTTTCAACATGTGCATCAACCGGGAAGGTGCGGTTACATACATTCGCTACAACCCTAAAATGTCGAAAACAAAAGACGTAAATTTTATTCGGGAAGCCACCAAAAAAATGTCCCAGTATAAATTCCAATCAGACCCGAAGGCTCCGCGCAAAGAGTGTGGCACTTTTACTTTTAATGCTACTGGCGTAATCCAAAAGTTAAATTAAAAGTCTGGATACAGTAAATATTTCTTCCGTTTCTTTTTAAACTGCTCAAGTTCCGTCTTCCAAGATGCCTCAATTTCTTGTACTGGTTTGTTTCGTGCTAAATCATGGCGCAATTGAGAAGACCCATAAAGTTTATCTATGAAATTTGATGCAAGAAAAAAGCTGTCACGTTTATTTAATTGATTATAGGCGTCGACTAAGTATGTCAAATTCAATTTTCGATTATTCAATAATTCAGTAATTTTCATTTGACTTAAATCTTTTCCGAAACACTTCTTGCCTTCCTGAGGAGGATATTTCGCACCTGGTTTGGATCTTGGTGTAAAACTGAAATTACTTTTGAAGGCAGGATGGCCATAAATCTGAAATGGAAAATCCGTTCCTCTTCCTAAACTGACAACAGTGCCTTCGAATAAACAAATGCTTGGATAAAGTAAAATCGCACGTTGGTTCGGTAAATTTGGTGAGGGGGGCACGGGCAAACGACAGCTAAACTTCCTTTGGTAATTTAAACAGGGAATGACCTCGAGGGACAATTGATTGCTTGCACGAATCCATTGCTCGCCTTGTATCATTTTGGAAAGTTCACCGATGGTCATGCCATACACAATCGGTATGGGATGCATTCCCACAAACGAACGATAATGAGTGTCTAACACCGGGCCATCGATGTAGAAACCGTTGGGATTGGGGCGATCCAACACGATTAATGGAATGTTTAGCTCTGAACACGCTTCCATGACGTAATGGAGCGTACTGATATAGGTGTAAAAGCGTACCCCAACATCCTGTAAGTCGAAAACCAATGTTTCCACACCCTCCAAGTCATTAGGATTTGGTTTATGGTGTTTACCGTAAAGCGAAACAATCGGTAAGCTGGTCAAAGAATCCACGGTGGTTTCAATTGCTTGCCCCGCATCCGCCTGACCTCTAAAACCATGTTCGGGTGCAAATACTTTAATCACATGTATGTTAGCAGCCAATAAGGTATCGACCAAATGGCGGTTATTGAGCAGTGAGGTTTGATTCACAACAAGACCGACCTTTTTTCCCTTCAGCCTGGCAATTAAAACATTCATTTGCGTAGCACCGGGCAATGGCTCATATGTGTCGTTGTGAATATCCTTTGTTGGTCTTACATTTGAAGGTTGTAACGCAATGGAACAACTCAATAATCCGATGAGTATTACCCATCCTAAATTTGCCATAGTCGATATTGAAACCACTGGCGGAATTGCCAGAAGGGATAAAATTACTGAAATTGGAATCATCGTGTTCCAAAATGGAAATGTTTTAGATCAATACACCACCCTCATCCATCCTGAACGGAGTATTCCACCAGAAATTACCAGGATTACGGGAATCACGAATGACATGATTGAAAACGCTCCAAAATTTTATGAAGTGGCAAAGGAAATTGTAACCAAATTACAAGACTGTATTTTTGTTGCGCACAATGTTCATTTTGATTACAATTTTATTCGCGAAGAATTTCATCAGTTGGGATTTCCGTTTAATGCCAAAAAATTATGCACTTTGCAGTTGAGCAGGAGACTGTTTAAAGGATTGAGATCATACAGCTTGGGCTCGCTTATCCAACATTTTAATATTCAGGTGGAGGCTCGGCATCGTGCGATGGATGATTGCCAGGCAACTTTGCAATTGTTTAAAGAGATTTTACAAGCCCAAGGTGACGCACATGGCCTTGCGAAGTCCGTGTTACCTCAATTGGTAAAAGAAAATAAACTACCCCCTCAGATATCGCTGGAAATGGTGGATAAATTGCCTGAGCTACCTGGTGTTTATTTTATGTTGGACCAATCCTTTCAACCGGTATACATTGGTAAAAGCAAAAACATCAAAGAGCGCATCGGTCAACATTTTAATGCATCGGGTCCAAAAGTTCAAAAAATGATGTCGAAAGTGCACTACCTCGATCATCAGCTCACAGGTTCAGACATCATGGCTTCTCTTGTTGAAGCCGAATTGATAAAAAAACACCAACCCGAAATCAACAGAGCGTTGCGGAAAAAATCACATGCGTTTTTATTGGTTGCGCAAAAGGACCCTCTTTCCTTCAATCGCTTTCAAATAACAGAAGCCGAATGGTTGGATAATCAAGATGAAGTGATCAACCATTATGCATCGCGTTTAGCAGCAAAACAACATGTGGATTACTTAATTTTGATGCATCAGTTGTGCAATGTCATCAATACGAGTAAAGTAAATGGTTCTCCCTGTTCTGCTTATGGCATAGGCCAATGCCTTGGTGCTTGTATAGGAAAGGAAGATCCAGTAAGTTACAACCAGCGTTTTCGACAAGCTTGTGATGAAATCAATAGCATTTTTCAAGATGATTTTTTGCTTTTAGCTGACGGGTTGACTGCTGATCAACAAGGAGCAATGCTCGTTGAAAATGGATTCTGCCGGTACATTGGCTTTCTGTCCTTGGATGATAATTATTACCAGTTGGAACAAATCAAAGAACAACTAAGACCTTATGAAGGAAATGTAGAAACCAATCGGATAATACGAACGGCGCTTAAAAAAGATCCTACGATAAAGAAAATACAAATAGGTGAGCTAAAATAGAATACTGCATTTGATTAGTCAAGGTAAAATCCCTCCAACGATTAAAAATACGGGGCCATTTCCTGTTGATAATAAGCTGCTTGCGCAATGACATCACTTTTGAATTGGGTAGTTATTTTTGGATAACAAATTCCCCTCGATACATTGATGAGCAAACCTCCAGCTGCATTTTTACCAGCTTTGATGGTTTCATGCAAATCCCCACCCTGCGCCCCAACGCCAGGGACCAATAAAAAGTGATTAGGGCAAATGTTACGGATATCCTGAAACAAAGAAGGATGCGTAGCGCCGCAGACAAACATTACGAATTGCTCTGTTCCGTCACTACCATATAGCTTTAAAACACGCTGATACAATAACTCTCCAGTTAGCATGGCCTGCAATTCTAAATCTGCACTTCCAGGATTCGAGGTCAACGCAAGAATCACGGCCCATTTGCCCGGATACTTAAAAAATGGATCTAAACTATCTTTTCCCATGTAAGGATGCAATGTCACAGCATCCACTTGGAGTGTATCGAAAAAGTACTTAGCATATTGATCAGAAGTATTTCCAATATCAGCACGTTTTGCATCGAGGATGATCAAATTTTCATCTGGTATAATGCTAATCAATTTTTCCAATTGCTGCCAACCTGCGGGACCATGAGACTCAAAAAAAGCCACATTGATTTTGAATGCTACAGCATATGAGAACGTCCATCGTACGATATCATGACAAAAGTCGAAAAGCGGAGTCTTGCTTTCTTTATATTCAGAAGGCATTTTACCAGGATCAGGGTCAAGGCCCACACACAAAAAACTTTTTTTACGGAGCATTTCACTTTGTATATGGGTATAGGATTTCATCGGTAAAACTTGTGATTCAATGATTGTTGTACTACGAGTGGGTAAGCTTGCGCAATTCTATTTTTTGGACTAATTTGTTTACCATCTGTTCCAACATTGGTAAAAAATCTGGCCGTATTTCCATGGCATTTCCAGAGTCCAACATGGACCTCAATTTTTCTTTGATGGGAAATTGTCCTAACAAACTGGATTGGGTTTTTTCAGCCAAGCGCAGACCGGCCCCTTCACCGAAAATAAAATACCTTTTGTTTGGAGCGTCCTCAGGCTCAAACCAAGCCATGTTTTCAACCACGCCTAAAATGGGAACAGCAATTTGCTCCATTTGAAACATATTGGCGGCTTTCACTGCATCAATGAATGCAACTTCCTGAGGTGTGGTAACCAAAACTGCACCAGTTAATGGAATTGTTTGCACCAGGGTAAGTTGGATATCCCCCGTTCCAGGAGGTAAATCAACGATGAGATAGTCCAAAGGAGGCCATTCGGTGTCATTGAAAAATTGCTTGATGATTGCAGCCAAACGCGGACCACGCAATACCACTGCTTGCTCTGCTTCAATGATGTTGCCAATGGAAACGACATGCAATCCCTGTACTTCGATAGGTAACAATTTGGGATTACCGGAAGCTTGGCTAACCAAGGGTTTCAAAGATTGGATACCCAGCATGGTAGGAATGGAAGGTCCATAAAGATCGGCATCCATCAAACCAACACGGTAGCCTTGTCGTTTCAGCTCCATCGCAAGGCATACTGAAATGGTAGACTTCCCCACCCCTCCTTTTCCTGAAGCAACCGCAACAATGTGTTGAATGTGTGGCGCTACCACATTTGGACTTTCTGCAAAAGCCATTTGATTGATAAAATGCACGTGTAAGGACTTTCCGGGAGCAAACTCCCCAAAGTTTTGCTGAATGGCCAGGTGCAAAGCGTCTTTGTGCTCATATGGATTGCCAGGTAAATGCAATTTGAATTGCACATTTCCATGGGCATCCACTTGAATATCCCGAACCATCCTTAGGCTGACAATGTCCTTTCCTGAGCCAGGTTCAAGGATTTTGCGTAGGGAATATGTTAATTGCTCTATAAAGTCATTCATATTAAAAGCAAAATTAATGCGTTTGAACCTAAGAAAAGGTCAAAAGTGATAAATTTGCCTCCCAGTACAACCATGCAAGTTCTTACATACGGTAAAGATCAGTTGCCTTCTTTTAACCATCCAATCGTGGCCATCGGTGCGTTTGATGGGTTTCACCTTGGCCATAAAAAGCTGATCGAAAAGTTGTTAGACTCATCAAAGGAAGTTCAAGGAGACAGTCTTGTAGTAACATTTGATCCACATCCAAGGTTGATTCTCGATGAGCAAGACCAACAATTCAAATTGCTGACCACCTTGGATGAAAAAATTGCATTGTTATCGGAGTCCGGAGTCGATTACTTGGTTGTCATCCCTTTTAGTTATTCATTCGCATTGATGCCTCCGCAGGAATATGTGGAAAATTTTCTAATGCTTCATTTCAAGCCAGTCAAAATCATCGCTGGAAATGACCATCGGTTTGGGCGAGATGGGCAGGGAGATGGAATGCTGCTTAGGCAATATGCGCAAGCGGGTTATTTTCAATTTGAAGAGGTCGATCACTTAGGTGCAAACGGCACCAGTATCAGCAGTACGCGCATTCGGCAATTATTATCCGAACACCGAGTAGAAGAAGCAAATGCTTTGCTTGGGCACAATTACAGTTTTCAGGGGACCATCATTCCAGGAAACAGGATTGGTCGAGAAATCGGATACCGAACAGCCAATCTGTCAATAGAAGATCCCCATAAATTGATGCCTCCGCATGGAATTTATGCTGCAATTTGCAAAGTGGGTGGCCAAGCGTACGATGCAATGCTTTACATTGGAACCAATGAAAGCCTCGTCAGTTCCCCGCTCCTGAGCATTGAAGTACATATTCTCGATTTCAATCAAGACATATACGGATTGGAACTTGGCGTGAGTTTGGTCGACTACATTAGACCCGACTTAAAATTTCAATCTAAGCAAGATTTGATTAAGCAGATTGCACAAGACGAGAAGTATACCCGTCGAAGTCTGTTACGCCATAAACTGCGATCACATCCGCAGGGAAAGAATCCTACGGTTGCTATTGCTATCCTCAATTACAATGGTTTAAGCCTACTGGAGAAATTTCTTAAAAGCATCCTCGAATACAAACCTAAGGATTGTCCGCTTTATGTTATTGACAATGGCTCCACGGATACGAGTTTGATTTACATTGAGCATCATTATCCAGAAGTGCACATCATTCGCTTACGGAAAAACTATGGATTTGCATTAGGTTACAATAAGGGCATTGCACAGATCAATGCAGACTACCTCGTGTTATTGAATTCCGATGTATTGGTCAACATGAATTGGATCCCTCCGGTACTGGCTGCCATGCAAACCGATCCATTGATTTTTGCGGCGCAACCCAAGATTTTATCGCTAAACGAAAAATGGAAGTTTGAATATGCTGGCGCTGCCGGTGGTTTCATTGATTTATTGCGTTATCCATTTTGCCGAGGCAGGATCATTGATTACATCGAGGAGGACCACGGACAATACAATGAAATAACGGAAGTCTTTTGGGCTACTGGAGCTGCGATGGTTGTTAAAACGGTGGTATTTAAAGCGCTTGGAGGATTCGACGCCGATTTTTTTGCGCATCAGGAAGAGATTGACTTGTGTTGGCGCATGAAACGCATTGGTGGGAAAATCATCAGTACTTCCGATAGCATGGTCTATCATCTTGGTGGAGGAACACTCGATTATGATAACCCTCGAAAAACCTATCTCAATTTCCGTAACAATTTGTTTACCATCTTCAAAAATGAGTCATGGTATAATTTACTGTTCATTTTGCCGTCCCGTCTGGTGTTGGATATATTCATTGCTATTAGTTATTTATTGAAAGGAAAGCTGATGGTGACCTATAAAATATTTCAGGCTTACGTAGTTGGCATCATTAACACTTTGTACCTTATACACAAAAAAAATCACACCAATCAACTGGTAGAAGAATTAAAGGTACAGACGTACTCAAAAAAAGGAATACTCAATTCTTCCATATTCCTGCAATTTTACATAGCAGGAAACAAGGTTTTCTCTAAAATTCCAAAGCAATATTTTAAATGAAAGGAACAGAATTGACTGTTCTTTTGGAAGAGTCTGAATTTGTAGCAGTTCAGAAACCTGCAGGCCTATTGAGTATTCCGGACCGCTATAACAAAAGCCTACCATCGGCTTATGAATTGTGCCAATCGAATCATCCAGAGTTGTATATCGTTCATCGTTTAGACAAGGATACCTCTGGCATCCTTTTATTTGCAAAAACGAAGGCTACACACCAAACTTTGAACATGCAGTTTGAAGCGCATCAAGTGCATAAAATTTATTGGTGTATTGCAGAAGGTTCTGTCACTCCGGATCACGGACTGTTGGATTTACCCATCGCACACGATCCGCACTCACCAGGCCGGATGATCGTTCATCCAAAGGGCAAACCATCCAAAACGAAGTACCAGGTTTTGCAGAATTTTCGCAATTACGCACATTTGGAATTACAACCCATGTCAGGTAGAACCCATCAGCTTCGTGTTCACATGGCCGCCATTGGGCATCCGCTGGTATGTGATCCATTGTACGGCATTCGAAAAACTATTGGAATTCAAGACATTAAACGCAATGCACAAAATAGTTTTGTGGAAAACCCTTCTTTTCTGATGCAAAGGACTGCCTTGCACGCAAAATCTTTGAGTTTTGCAATAGGACAAAATGCCTTTGCCATTGAAGCCCCTTTGCCAAAAGATTTTTCAGCCTTATTGAAACAACTCGAAAAATGGAATTCCGTCCGCTGATCCTTGGCTTGGCAGGTAGCTCAGCTTGTCCTCTATGGACACTTGGATTCCACTAAAAATATACTAAATTTGTGCACGTTCTGTTGATCAATCTTCCCCATTTCTTAACTATTAACAAAATTCTTTATGATACGTGTGGCAATTGCGGACGATCACGCAATGTTTGTGGATGGCATAGAATCCATTCTAAAAATGGAGGACAGCATAAAAGTCATGGATCGATGCTTTGATGGACAATCGGTTTTTAATATGTTGAAAAAACATACAGTGGATGTACTGCTTTTGGATATCAATTTACCCGATATGAGCGGCATCGAAGTATCTAAACGCTTAAATAACGAGCAACCTGAGGTAAAAGTCATAGCCTTGTCCATGCACAATGAAGAAAGCATAGTCAGTGAAATGCTAAAAAACGGCGCACGGGGTTATATATTGAAAAACACTGGAAGAGAGGAGTTGGTACAAGCCATTCATACCGTTGCAGAAGGCCTGACATATTTTAGCAAAGATGTCACAGAAACCATCATGGGATCTTTGACTAAAAAACCATCTGCTAAAAGAAACAGCTTTGGGCTGGCACCGAAGTTATCTCTTAGGGAAAAGCAGATCCTTGCCCTGATTGTAAAAGAATACACCAATCCTGAAATAGCCGAACGGCTATTCATCAGCCTTAAAACTGTTGAAACACATCGAAGCAATTTAATTTCGAAACTCAATGTACGCAACACTGCAGGATTGGTCAGAGCGACCATTGAATACAACCTCTTGGAGAAATTTACATTGGAATAATGGTCAGTAGATTATTGCTCATCCAGTTTATATTCTTAGTCAGCTTCTGTTGCACGATTTTGGCAAATCCTAATTCCTCAGGACAAACCAAAGATTCATTTGAAGTGGTGTTGTTGGATGCTGAAAGTATTCAAGAGGAAATCCAAAGTAAAATCAGTTCGCACGACCATGTAGGTGCAGTCAGTTCTATCATAACGGCCATCGAATATTTCAAACAGGAAAACAACACGGAGAGGGTTTACTATTACCGCTTTGTTCTCTCAAGAATATACCTCTATTTAGGCATGTACCAAAAAGCGGCCGACAACCTTGAGTATTGCCACGTATATTTTAAACAAGAAGATCGCGACCTTGATGTTGTGCGAGCCCAACATGCCTTGGCGTATGTGTATAAAAAGTTGGGAAATACCGACATGGCGCTTTATTTTCTCGGACAATGCCAAGAAACAAAAGCCGATAAATTCAATGAATTTTGCCAAAATGAACACAATCTTGTAGATGCATTATTGCACCTGAGCAGGTTGCGCAGTCAAAAAGTATTGAACGACATTTATGCGTATGCAAAGTCGATCAATAACATTGATCTACATATAAAATCTCTTGAAACCCTGGGTGATTATTATTTTCATTATGCACGTTATAAGCAAGCCGAATCAGTGTATAAAAAAGCGCTTGAATTGGGAAAAAATAACCAATTCATCGATTATTGCAAGCAATTTAGTTTCCGCTTATATGAATGTAGCAACTACTCGGGAAATTATAAGCGCGCTTCCGAATATTTATTGCAATATATTCACTTCAACGATTCTCTGAATCGGATCAATAATTCCGAACAGTTACTGAAATTGATCGGAAAATATGAACAAAAAGAAATTCAATCTGAAAAAATTGACCTGGCTAAAAGCAAGCGATTGTTTGAATTAAAATCGAGAAGATCGAACTATACACTATACAGTTTACTTTTTAGCATTGGCGCCATCTTGCTTGCCGGTTTTTTCATCATCCTTTTTTACCAGCAGAAATTGGAAACTAGCCACATCATTCATAGTCAAACGGAACAAATCAACAACCAAAAAATCAAAGAATTGGAAAGCAACATGCAGTTGCAGTCTATGCAAGCTATGATCAATGGTCAAGAATCCGAGCGCGAGCGCATTGCCAAAGACCTTCATGATAGTTTAGGTGGGGTTTTATCCACCATCAAATTGCGGTTTGACAAGCTTGCTCATGAGCATCCGGTGGATGACGCGGAGTCGCTTGAAAAACTTACCCGGTTGATCGATACTGCCTGCGATGAAGTGCGGTCCATTGCAAACGATCTTAAACCGGGCTCCCTCGAAAAATTGGGATTGATCGAAGCGATCAAGGACATGTTAAATCGTTACAAGGTGGACAAAGGCCCTGAAATCATTTTTCAATACTATGGGTTTGAAGGGGGCGGCCAAATAGACTCCAATATTGCTTTGAATATCTACCGGATTATCCAGGAATTAGTCAATAACTCCATCAAACATGCAAAATGCTCAGAAATCTTCGTGCAAATGCACAAGAAAGGCAATGAAATGACTATCAGCGTAGAGGATGATGGCAAAGGATTCAACGAATCCAATATTAAAAAAGGCATGGGTCTTGAAAATATAAAAAGCCGTGTAAACTATCTCAAGGGCGAACTCACCATGGATTCATCCGATCAACAAGGCACTGTTATTCTAGTTCATTTGCCCATCAAGGTGAACCTTGAGTTTGCATTGGCCAACAACGCCCTCCGAAATTAAACCAACAATTGCATGGACTCAGGGTAAACCCTGAGTTTTATCAGGGTAAACCCTGATTTTTTAAATTCAGGGTTTTTACTGATGTGTAAATAGGTCTGAACATGCACCTTTGTATTGTTCTTTGTATTAAAACGTTAATACAATAGCTTGATTTTCGAGAACGAAAACCATGTGAATGGGATCAAGGTGATTGGGCTATCGACAGACGCAATTTAGGTTTGGTTATGATATTTGGGATTCATAGGTTGATTTTAACATTCTACACACTGGGTAACTCCAGCACTCACCTCATAATATTGCTGCCGGTAGTCCAATTCTTGGTTTAGTGAGCGACTTTCTTCAACGTATATAGTTTTGTTGTAGTTTTATCGTGATGTACACCGAAGGCTTTAAACAACCTGTTTAAAGCCTTTTTTATGAAATGCTTTCAATGAGGCCATCCCACTCTACCGTAGCCTTTTCAAGCCTGGATTTAAGTTGTTCATAAGTTCGAATAACCGACAAGTGGTCAGGAAGATTATAAAAATCAGCTGCATGCATGGTGGCTTCCAGTTCCTGAATCTTTTGTTCCAATTGCATGATTTCTTTTTCCAATACCTGAATTTGCCGTTGGATTTTTTTACGCGTATTATAGTCCAAGGTATTTTCTTTGGGAGCAACTTCAACTTGGGTTTTTATGGCGTCCACGGATACTTCTTCGGATTTCAATTTTTCCAAACAGTATTCGATGTCTCCTTCAAACACGCGCAAATTGCGAGGTTCAAATAATATCGTTTTATGCGCCAAGTCTTTGAGAAAATCACGATCATGTGAAACAATGATCACGGTTCCTTCATACAGCCTGAGTGCTTCTTTTAAGCGGTTTTTTGATGGAATGTCTAAATGATGTGTAGGTTCATCGAGGATCAATAAATTGTGATCCTGGATCAGCAACTGAGCTAACCGAACTCGCGCTTTTTCGCCTCCTGACAGTACACCAATTTTCTTTTCTACGTCATCGGCACGAAGTCCCAAACCTCCTAATATTTTGCGTACCATTGGCCGCATTTCTGCCGTGCAATCGGCTTCCAAAGTTTCCAAAGGTGTCCAGTCCTTATGGAGGTAATCAGTGTGTTCTTGTGCATAATAACCCACCTTTACCTGGTGGCCAAACTGAATCGTACCACGCGTAGGTTCAATTTCTTGACAAATCAGCCTTACCAAAGTACTTTTTCCATTCCCGTTGGCGCCAATAAATGACCATTTCATACCTCGTTCTATGTACAAATTCACATCTTCCAAGACCGATTTTTCGCCATAGGACTTGTACATATTTTGTATTTCAAGCACTTTGTTGCCACTTTGAACCACTGGTCTGAATTTTAGACGGATGTCCCCTACTTCTTCGTCCGGCAACTCCATTTTCTCCATACGATCCAACTCGGTAATCAATGATTGCGCAAATGATGCCTTGCTCGCTTTGTACCGAAATTTATCGATAAGCATTTCCTTATGCTTGATTTGCTTCTGCTGTGACTCGTATACTTTTAATTCTATTTCTTTGCGCGTTTCTCGGTAGGCTTTGTATTCGGTGTAGTTTCCTTTATAATCGTATATTTTTCCACGATCCAGTTCGATGATTCTTTTTCCAATCTGATCTAAGAAATGTTGATCGTGTGAAATAACTAAGACCGTCCCTTCATAACGTTGCAAATAGTCTTCCAGCCAGGCTAATGCCACAATGTCCAAATGGTTGTTTGGTTCATCCAACAATAAAACATCCGGTCGACTCAACAAAAGCTTGGCCATTTCGAGGCGCATCCTCCAACCCCCGCTGAATGAGCCAACCTGCTTATCAAAATCAGAAAAACGAAATCCAAGCCCTGTTAAAATACGTTCAATCCGTCCTTCGATTTTGTCAGCTTCCAAATAGTTCAACCGCTCATGGCCTTCCTGAATTTTATGCAACAAATCTTGAAGATTTGCTTCAGACAACTGCTTGTTTTCCAATTCTTTTTCTGCTTGTTGGATTTCTCTCTGAAGAATCACGACCTCTTCCATGACAGCGCGCATGGCTTCCCGTATCGTGATGTCCATTTGCTCAGTCAATTCCTGTTTTAGCAATCCAATGGTCTTCTTTCCTTGATTTTCTACGACACCCCTGTCGGGCTTCATAGTACCCGTAATGATTTTCAATAAGGTGGATTTTCCAGTACCGTTGCGACCACACAATGCTACTTTTTCGCCTTGACTCAGCGTAATGCTAAGGTCCTCAAATATTTTGCGACCTCCAAACGATAAAGCTATATTTTGTAAACGCAGCAAAGAATCTTAATTCATGAGTTCATCTCCTTCCATACCGGAAAGCGCACTAAAATGATATCCTTTGTAATCCAATATATCTTTCCACAATTGATCAGGAGAATTCTTAAAGATGAAATTGGGTTCCATATCCGCCATGAACCAGGATCGCGTTTTTAATTCGTCTTCCAATTGGTCTTTGGACCATCCACTATAGCCAATGTAAAACCGAATATTGTGAGCTTGGATCAATTGGCAATCGACGAGAAATTTTAACTTTTCATAATCCCCACTCCAGTATACACCGCGGGCAATTTTGATGGAATCGTCCAATAAATCGCCCACATTATGAATGAAATACATGGAATTGTTGTCTACAGGACCACCATAATGCACCGGAGCATCCAACTCACCGAAATCGGCTGTTAAATCCTCCAGTTTAACATCCATTTTCTTGTTGAGAATGAAGCCAACACAACCTTCTTCTTGCGTATAATCAGCCAACAGGACAACCGTACGTTTGAAATGTGGATCCAACATAAAAGGTTCTGCAATCAATAATTTACCTGTTTCCAACAAGGGAATGCCTTCTGGTTTCATCATGCTCCAATTGATTTTACTGGTAAGTCGCGTTGTATCCTTTTCAAAAAACCGCTCAAGACGGTGCCGTTTCCTCCGACTTCGTAGAATTGTTGGAAACCATCGCGAATCATGTTTTCCATGGTTTGTGTCCAACGAACTGGAGCAGTTAGCTGGGTTTTTAAATTGGCTTTGATGCATTCGGGGTCTGTTTCTGCCACCGCAGTGACATTTTGATAGATTGGTAATCTAGGAACGTTGAAGTTTGTTTCATCAATGGCTTTTTCCAATTCCAACCTTGCTGGCTCCATCAGTGGAGAATGAAATGCACCTCCCACTGCGAGTACAATCACACGTTTGGCTCCAGCAGCCTGCAGTACGGATTCAATTTTTTGAATGCCTTCTAGACTACCCGATATCACCAACTGGCCTGGACAATTGTAATTGGCTGCAACCACTATCTCTTCATCAAAACCTTGGCATATTTCTTCTATTCTGGAGTCTTCCAAACCGACCACTGCCGCCATGGTACCCGGATTGACTTCACACGCATGTTGCATAGCATGGGCCCTAACACTTACCAACTGCAAAGCGTCATGAAATGACAATACACCTGCGGCCACCAATGCAGAAAATTCACCTAATGAATGCCCTGCCACGCCGTTGTAGGAGAGGTCTTTTCCCAATGTCAATGCACTTACTACCGAATGAATGAAAACGGAAGGTTGTGTGATGCGTGTTTGTTTCAAATCTTCGTCACTCCCTTCAAACATGACTTCTGAAATCTTAAACCCAAGCCATTCATCGGCTTGATCAAATAGTTGCCTTGCTGAATGATCGGTCGCGTACAAAGTTTTTCCCATGCCTTTGAATTGGCTGGCCTGTCCGGGAAATATAAAAGCTGTTTTACTCATGGTATGTTAAATCGAATCGGATTGGATTAAATTTAAAAATTCATTTCTTGTTTCCACTTTTCGAAAAATTCCCGTGAACGCAGAAGTTTTGGTAATGGAATTCTGCTTCTGAACTCCGCGCATCATCATGCACATGTGCCGTGCTTCAATCACGATGGCTGCACCTAAAGGGTTTAGGGTCTCTTGGATGCTGTTGAGAATTTCATGGGTTAGTCTTTCTTGAACCTGTAGCCGGCGGCTATACACATCCACCAATCTGGCCAGTTTACTCAAGCCAACAATGTACCCATTGGGAATGTAAGCAATGTGGGCTTTTCCAAAAAAAGGCAACATGTGGTGCTCGCACAAGCTGTACAATTCAATGTCTTTAACCAGGACCATCTCGCTGTACTCTTCTTTGAACAAGGCAGACGAAAGTACTTCCTTTCCATCCAGGGCGTAGCCTTTGGTAAAAAATTCCATGGCTTTGGCCGCACGCTCAGGGGTTTTTGCAAGTCCCTCACGTTCAGGATCTTCTCCAATATTTAGGAGCATTTCCTGATAGATATGCATCAAATTTGGGTTTTTCAGTTCCTCCACAAACAATTTTTGAGATTAAACGAATGATCCAAACTTTGGTTCAGATTAATCGGATTTGAGGGTAAATTAATCCATTTTCCGCGAATGGACATCGAAAACTAAGAACAATAAAGCCTTCCAAGCATTACTTTTGGTATGCACTTTATGAAAGGAGCCGCCTTGGGCCAATCTTACAATCTTTACAGCTACCTGTTCAGAACACAAAGCCTTATCTGGCTGCTGTTTATCATCATGGGTTTTTACATTAAACCCGCTCCCTGGAATTATTTCGAAACCTTGTTTTGGTCTCTTGGGAATACGCTATTTTATTTCATTGCGGTAAACATCAACCTGCATATTTTGATACCGCGTTATTTATTCCGGCAATCCATCCTACCCTACCTTTCCTTGTTGTTGGCTGTCAGTTTGTTGTTGACTCCTTTCGCTTGGATGTTTAACATGTGGATGGTATCCGATACCATAGGATTTAATGCCAAATGGCTTACGCTTCCTCAATTTCATTTTATTAACCTCATCATCATTTCTGCTTTAAGCTCTCTGATTCGCGTTCCCATGGATTGGTTGCGCATGCAATCGGAAAAAAAAGAATTGGTGACCCGGAACATCGAAACGGAATTGCAGGGCTTGAAAAATCAAATTAACCCTCATTTTTTATTCAATACGCTCAATAACCTGTATGCATTGACATTGAAAAAATCAGATAGGGCTCCTGAAGTGGTGCTTAAATTATCCGACATGATGCGTTATATGTTGTATGAATGCAACGAACCCATGATTTCTATTGAACAAGAAATTCGCTACATCAGAAATTATATAGAATTGGAGAAATTGCGCTATTCCTCGCACACCGACATTAGCCTTGAAGTGGACGAACGACTGTTGCAATATAAAGTGGCTCCATTGTTACTAATCCCTTTTGTAGAAAATAGTTTCAAGCATGGCATGCAAAGCAGCATAGACCAATCTTATATCCATATTCACGCCATATTGCAAAATGAGCATTTGGTTTTTACCGTGGTGAATTCCAAACCTCAGGTGTCTCCCGGACAAGCCATTACCAAGCCTCAAGGAGGGGTCGGTTTGTCAAATGCCAAACGACGATTGGAATTGATTTACCCGCTACGGTACAATCTGGAAATTCAGGCTGCACCAGACGTGTTCAAAATTGTATTGACCATTGATTTAAAAACTTATACCCATGATAAAAGTACTCATCGTTGATGACGAACCTTTAGCCCTTGAAATTTTAGAGACTTATGTTCGGCAAATTCCCGAATTGCAATTGGTCGGTACGTGTACCAATGCCTTGGATGCAAACCGTAAGCTACAGCAAGAACCAGTGGACTTGTTGTTGGCAGATATCCAAATGCCCCAGATGACCGGAATTGATTGGCTGAAAAGCTTGTCCAATCCACCTGCTGTCATTTTCACTACCGCATACCCAGAGTTTGCTGTGCAAGGATTTGAATTGAATGCCGTGGACTACCTATTGAAACCCATCGCGTTTGATCGCTTCCTCAAAGCTGTAAACAAGGTTGTTGCATTGCATTCAACAACAGAAAAACACAACGACCAAGAAAATCGTAGGCAAGATTTCATCTTTGTCAAAGCAGACAAAAAATTGCTAAAATTGCAATATGATGAAATCCTTTACATTGAAGGCTTGAAAGATTATGTTATCATCTACACAGATAATAGCCGAATCGTCACCCTCCAAACCATGAAATCCCTGGAAGAAAAATTACCCGACCAAATGTTTGTCCGGGTCCATCGATCTTACATCGTAAACCTGGAAAAAATTCACTCCATCCATGCTGACGACATCGAAATCATGGTCAAGGGACAAACACGTATGATTCCCATCGGCAATAATTACTCAGAAAACCTCCATCGTATTGTGAATAAAAAAAGGATTTAATTTTATTATTATATTATTCCTTTCGGGTTGAACGCTTTCCGTATTGATTGCTGATTTTAGCAGGACCACCTGCCATTTTTGCCTCTGTCGGGTTAGCACGCAATGATTGCTGTTTGCGATACACTGCAAAATGTTCTTTTCCTTTTCGCACGCCTTTTACCTCCCAGTCAAAGCTAAAATTGCCAACCCCATGTTGCAATTCCTTGACTAAAAATCCATCTTTGTTTTTTTCAACAACCGCCAATCCATAGGTCTCTGCAGAACCTGGTGTCAACATAATGGTTACACTCTCTGCATTGACTACCGAAACAAAATGCGATGGATATTTAACCAAAGCAACTCCATTGGATAATTGACTGGTTCCACGCACGTAAGCTGCGGCTTCGGGTCCTTCAAGGCAAGCATACCAGATCTCCTGCTGTGCGTTTTCCGGATCTTTCATTCGAAAACTTTTTACATCGGCAAATACATAACCGTCATTGAATTGATCTATGTACATTCCAGCATGTTCATTTTGATCCGTACCAATCAGACCTGCAAAAGGATAATTTGCACCAATGTTTGAATAACCCGCATAGAAGTTTAATTTTTGTGTATTGCTATTTGCTAAATATAATTCACCCGCAGAATTGCTGCAAGCCAAAGCTGCTGCTTCCCTATTTGTTTTTCCAGAGAATACCGTGATGTAACCCTGTGTTGGGTCTTGTTCAAGGTATGAAATCCAAACACGGTCTTTTCCTGCTTTATCCATTAGGTATAGACCACCGCCGTATACCTCACTTCCATCGAGTATGGTAACGGTTTTATTTCTAGCATCAAATTGAAGAAACGAATCGGTCACAAAAATTCCAGAATACTCCAAAGGATTCTCTTTTACTTTTCGGTACATATCGATGTAGCCGTTGGTGATCAAGTTCATCCTCTCCGGGTTTACAGCTGAAAATGATAAACCGCCCGCTTCCAATGAAGAAAAACTTTCTACCGTGGTTGGATCCAAATCGAAAAACGTTAGACTTGAATAAGGGATAATCTTTTGATTTAAAAACGTAGTCAGCTCCATGGTTTGATTGGTGCCGGAGAAATATGCAAGACTGGCTGGTCTCATTGTATGCCACCATCTGGTATTGCCCAGTGTTTGGGTCTGATAAACCATCGAACCCGTCATGCGTGTTGAATCGGAGCCACTATGTGCTAAGACTTGATTTTGAGTAAACAGTCCGGCCAGTCCAGTATTAACCTTTTTAACATTTACAGGATCCGCCAAACTGATTTCCATGCCGCTTTTTACCCAGTGGCTATCTCCAGAGCCAGAACCAATGGGACGATGCGTCCACTCACTTTTATTAAATACCAATACGTCTCCACTATCTGGAGTGGTTAGTGCCAATGGATATCCATTCAGCTTAACGACTTTTGGTGCTGGATAAGTACCCGATAAATCACCGGTAGCTGATGATCCGATTAAAAGATCGTTGGCAGGATCTATATCAACTGTGAAAGGCGACCATTGATTGGTATTCCAAACCAAGGCTTGTTGGTTTACCGGCTGAACATTTTGAACCGGACGCCCTTGCAATCCCTGCACCAGTGGCGAAGGATAGTTGCCCCGTAAATCTCCGCTTGCGATAGCATTATTGAGCAAATCATTGCCTGGATCGGTGTCGACGGTTCCTGGTGCCCATTTGTTACCATCCCATAACAATGCTTGTTGTGTTTGGGGTTGAATGTCTTGTACATTTCTTCCCTGAATTCCGCTCACACGTGGAGCAGGCAAGGTTCCTGATAAATCGCCACTTACCATTGAGCCCGACTTCAAATCATCGTTAGGATCTGGATCTCCGGTGTTGCTGATGCGGTTGCCCACGATGCCGATTCCAGGCCCTGCCTCCAACAATGTAGTTTTTGCAAAAAGCGCATAGGGAACACTGAGAAATGGAGAGACATTGCTCAAGTCAAAATTGTTTCCTCCATTAGGATCCAATTCCACTTTGAGGTAAAGACCGCCTTCATTCCATGGTACTTGGTCAAATGAACCTTGTAGGGGAAACCCGTATCCAATATAAACGTTCGTTAGTCCAAAAGCATTGGTCACCGTTCTATGCTCTTCCGCATATACGACGGTTCCTGTTACTGAACCTTTCAAAACACTGAAGCGGATACTCACACTTCTGTTTTCCAAAGGTTTTCCTGTATTGTCCCGGACGATCGATTGGTAAGACATACCACTAGGAATTTGTGCATGGATGGCAGATGGCACAATGCTCATCATGCTACACATGATTACAGCATGAATGCAATGGTAAAAGAGACTTTTCATATCGTTTATTTAATTATTGTTGTTTGTTTTTCAATAGACGCATTTCATTTTGCAAGGTGCTCAATTTATTTTCAAGGATGAGCAGTTGTTCCTTTTGTCTTTCAATCAAAACTTGTTGTTCCTGCACGGCCTTTACCAACGGCACAACAAATTCTGCATAACGCAAACCATACAAGTCGTGTTCGTTTTTAGGCTTGTCCACTCCGCTGAAATCATACGAACTTAAATTTGCTGCAGTCTCAACATCTTGGGCGATGAATCCCGACTGTCTGTAGACAGAAGGCTGTTGGGATATTCCATCATCATGCTTAACCAGGTGTGTGGGCTCTCCCAAAAATTCCTTCAACGCTTGGGTATTTAGTTGGTAACTGATTGGCCTCAAGCGCATAATAAAATCAAGCCCTTTGACATCTTGTTGAACGTTCATTTTGTAACGTCCATCTGAAATGTTGGTCCAGGATTTAAACCCTCCAATAGACAAGGTATTTGCATCTCCAATACGCACTTGATTGCTTGCATTGACCCGCGCATTCGCTCCAATGGCCGTACTGTTCTGCAAATTGATGTTGCCGTTGTTGGTGGCTAAGCTACCTACGTAGGTGCAAAATTGGTTTTGGCTGCCTTGCGATCCTGCTTGAAATCCTACGGCAGTCACATCATAGCCGGCATTGTTGTTGTACCCGGCAAAAGTTCCCACCACAGTGTTGTTGATTCCTTGATCATTGTTCAATAAGGCATCAGATCCCATCGCTACATTGTGGATCCCCGTTGTATTGTTTGATAATGCACTCGAGCCAACCGCTACGTTGAATACTCCTGAGCTGTTGCTGAACATGGCTCCATTTCCAACTGCGGTATTCATGTTGCCATCGGCATTGCCAAACATTGCGGTCGAACCAATTGCTACATTGCCTTCACCTTCCAAGTTGGCACTCATTGCATTGGTTCCAATGGCAACATTGGAATTTCCATTTTCATTCGCAAACAATGCATGATATCCAATGCCCGTGTTGGAATGTCCAACTGCGTTGCTGAACATTGATGCGACTCCAACGGATGTATTGCGGTCTCCTTTTTCATTGTAATACAAACTTTGATTTCCAATGGCTACATTGCCGGCACCTTCAGTGTTGCTGTACATCGCTTTGGAACCGATGGCCAAATTATCAGTGCTCTTGTTGAGATCGGATACACCCGAACCATTGAAAAACAGTGTCGAGTCTCCAATGGCGATGATTCCATTGCGGTTTTTACTAAAAGCCTGTGCGTAAGCTCCAATGGCAATGTTGTTGTTACCTCCATCCGTAATCATCAAAGCCTGACTTCCAATGGCTACATTGTAGGAGCCTCGTATGTAATTCATCATTGCACGAAAACCCAAGGCTGTATTCGATTTACCTTGTTCACCCAACAACAAGGATTCAAAACCAAATGCAGCGTTTTCATCACCCGATGCATTGCCCCATAAAGCATAAGTCCCTACGCCAACATTACGGCTTCCTGAAGTGTTACCTACACCCGAGTATGCTCCCAGGAATGCGTTGCCAAATCCCTTTGGAAATACGTTTCCATCATTATTCAATCCAGCTTCATTGCCAATGAAAAGATTGCTTCCTGGCCCCTCTGCTTGCAATCTGGGACTCCCGTTTTCATTGATGGTCATGACCCAATTTTCCTTTCCAGCAATTCCAAATCTGACCTTGTCTTCATTTGCATTTTTTTCCACATCGACATAGGTGTTGCCATCATTATCTGATATCCTGGATGTTGTCCCCGCTGAAAATAAAATCCCATTTCCCTGACTGATACTTAATGTTCTGGAGGTGGGATCATACGAAAGTAGTTGCAATTCATTGATATTGCTCAAATCGCCTACATTGTAAATGGTATCGTTACGAAGCAGTATTCCAGCTCCCGATGTATAATTGGGAATAAGCCCCGGATAGAGGTCTTCATTCTTTATGCTTCCATTGAGGATGTGATTGCTCTGGATTGCTTCATCAGCCACATCAAGTGGCACGGCAGGGGTGCCATCCCCTTTCAAGCCGGATCCTGTAACCACCACTTGTGTTCCCCATTGATCTGCTCCGGAAGGCAGCATTACCGTACCGCCGCCATTCGATAAACTCAGTACGCGGTCATTTAAACTCAGTTGCTGTATTTCATTATCACTGCTGCTGTCGATGGCCTGTATGGTGTTGTTTTGCAATAAAATACCAGGTCCAGCTTTTAGATTCGTTTTTTCAGCATAAAAGGCAAATGGAACTGATAACAAAGGACTTACGGAATTGAGTTCGTATGAACTGCCTCCGGATGGGTCGATCTCTATCTTGAGGTAATAAGGTCCTTTGGTCCAATCTATTTGATCCAGTTTTCCAGTGACTGGAAAACCATAGCCCATGAGTACATTCACCAGGCCGAAAACATTGGTCGAAGCCCGATGTTCTTCTTCAAAAACTGCGATGCCACCCGTTCCGCCGTGAAGGATCGCTATCCTCATGCCAACGTTTTGAAAAGCCACCGGCTTGCCCGAAACATCGCGAACAATGGCTTGTAGGTTCATGCCATTGGGAACTTGTGCAAACAGTCCAAAAGGAACTAACCAATAAAATAACCACTTCATAGTTTAATGAATTTTGTGTTGATTGATGATCGTCCTCTTGGTGTGCGTAGTTCAAGATGATACAGTCCTGGAGTAAGCAAACTTATATCCAAGGCTTGTCCGGTCCACAAACCACGCAATAAGGAAATCCCCTCGGCATTGATAATTTGATAGTGAATCAATTCCTTTAAAGAAGGATCTAAAAAAATGAATTCGGCAGCAGGATTAGGATAAATCTGAACACGCAAATTCGTTCCTTCTTCAACGTAAACGAGCATGAAAGGATCGGGCTGCATGACACCTGCAGTAGCGAAAAAACGCTTACTCGTGTGATGTAAAGTCGACGAACTCACTTCGCCCAAGGCAAAAGAAAAACTGTATTGCTGTCCGACGGTCGATTGGCCAGCGGATGTTATAGCCGACTGTCCCAAAAGATTTACAGCGAATAATGTAAAGATTAAGATGATCAATGTTTTCATGCCTTAAATGTATTATTCCAGGCAAGGCGTGGCATTGACCACTGTCAGTAACCGAATTGACTTTATACTGTATTGGGTGGTCGATTTGATCCAGGCATTGAGCAAAGCAGGTTGAAGGAAGTCCAAACCATTTTGGCGTTATCGGCAAAAATTAAGATTACCCATAGGAAAGGGCTATAAATAAACAAGCCCCTGGAACGGGGCTTATTTATTCTAACAATTTAGATTAAACTGGTTATATAAAAAACAGGGACTATCTGAATATTTCTACTTTTTTGGAGATTGGCCCCAGGCTAGTTTCAGCTTTTAATAAGTACAATCCATTTTGGATTCCATCGAGATTTATTTGATTGTGTTTTGCATCGGGCTTATCCATAACTTTTACCAATAAACCGGATAGTGTATAAAGTGCGAGACTTGTCAGTTTGTTTTTACCATTCAGATGCATGGTAAGCACGTCACTGGCTGGTATTGGGTAAACTACCAGTGAAGAAGGATCTAAATTGCCATCATTACTTTCACTTCGGATTCTTAAGTAAGCTATTTGATTTGGCCATTCTCTTAATTTACCACTTTCATCAATGAATTTGATATTGTTAAAATAAAAAGGCACCTCAAGCGTTTCTTTATCTTTTCTAAGAAATCCTAAATCATCTTCAACAATAAACGTAATAATTTCAACGCCACCTCTACCGCTGATTTTTTTTCCATTAGCCCTTCCAAATCCACTTTCCAATCTTCCATCCCATGGCTTTTTATACATGTGCAGTAAAGCTGCATTTTGGGCAGCCCAACCATGTGAGTAAAAAGCCACATTAAGACTGGCTTCGTTCACAACGTCCACGTTATAATCCAACTCGTACGAATAGCCTCCCATGTTGACAGCCGGATAATCTTCATCACCCAGTTGCACCTCGATCATGGCCAAATCACCAATGCCTGCATTGGGTGTCAAGACATTGAGAATGAAGGGAAATTCACCGCGATCATAAACCGGTTTTGGTACAAGTGAATGCTGTTTTCGATAAAAATTGGAAATGTACAAAGTGTCAGCCTCGTTGACCTTTCCATTGCCATCGGTATCAGCATTTTTGAGGTTTGCAAAACCGCCGCTCAACTGGTCGTCCCAGTCTCCTGCACGAAGTCCTCTAAAATTTGCAGTGCTTTGGTAATTACGAGCATCGCCTTCAGCTCCCAAGTGATAGGCAACCTGCAAGAGGTCCAGGATCGTGACCTCCCCATCCAGATTGACATCACCAGGCCATACGCAATCGCCAGCACAATGCTTGGCACAATTTTTACTTTCGTCGTAGATGTCTACTTCGCATATGGCTTCGATGCATTCGTTGGTCGAAGCAATGCAATACTCCACCGTGAAATTGCGCAAGCCCGCATAATCTTTGGGTGTATGAAAAATCAATAAGTTGTAACCGATTACGGTATCCTTGCATCCTTTGTAATCGAGGTAAACGGTGTCGAATCCTGGATAAAAGCGAACGCTATCGTCTGGCGAACTAAAGTTGTAGGCATCGATGGGTATGTGGTAGCTAAAGACCAGGGGTACATTTTTTGGTGTGGAGAACTGATAGGTCGTACGGTTGTCAGGCTCCCAATTTCCGACAAACAATTTTACAGTTCCATATTCGCAATTTCCCTGCGGACACACTTTGTAACTAAAGTCTTGCATGCCTTCGTACCCTGATTCAGGAGTATAACTAAAATTTCCAAAATTGTCCAATTGGGTCAGGGTCCCTCTCGACGGGCCTTGATCCAGCAAAAAGCTGTATTTTTTGACAATGTCATTTTGTGCAACGTTGAAAACGATGCTCGAGTCCTTGGGAAGGAAAAAGTAATCGTTTACAACAATCTTGTTTTGGGCTTTTAAGGGATAAACCTCCATGAAAACCGAACGGTAAATGCCGTTGCTCACGACGATGAAACTGTCCTTGCCGGCAAAGGAACTGGTGGGTTTATACAGCACACTATAATCTGTATCAAATTCCAAAACCCCGTGTTGTGGACTTTTATAGCTGGTGTAATTGGCCTGAGGCAATGGAATGGAAATGGGTGTTGCTTTGGGTGTGCCTCGATGCAAGGTATCGCTTACGAGGTTGTTCAGGTCAACCACATTGACCACGGCACTAGCATCTTTGCACAATTCAAAACTATCGCAAACAGTATAATTGATGATACCAACTCCTGTAAAGCCATTGATGGGCCTAAAGCGCAAGGTTGAATCGTTCAGTTTGCTGGCTATGAGATGATTACTGGCTGATACGTTGCTGATAAACAATTTGGAAGGAGAGCCAAGCGAACTGCTATCGTTTTGAAGCGGATGCTGGTCAGTATCCCCACTGTTTTTGTCTACCAGGTAAACATCAGGTCTCAAAACCATGGCTGAATTGCTGACTTCAAAAACAAAACTGAGGTATTTGTATTTTCCGTAAAGGTCTTTGTATTCGTAAGTCGCCGTATCTTTTCCAACAAAACCGGCTACAGGTGTATAGCTTACCATCGGGTCGTACTTACTACCTGATAACACAAATTCACCATGTGCGGTAGAATCGAGAATGATCTTGCTATTTTGATAGGTATTTGGGTGGTAGGTAATGCTGCTTTGCTTAAGCATCCGGAATACCAAATAGGGTCCTTGGATTTCCTGGGCTTTAAGTCCTATGGCTAATACAGCACACAGAACGAGGAGGGTGTAAGTCCTGTTTTGTTTCATAACCAGTACTACAAAAGTAAGCATTTATGCCAGATTTGCAAGAATTATATTCATATTTTTTATATTTATATAAGCATATTTCTTAATATTTTAGCTATATAATTACTTTACAATGATATATACATACCATAAAAATATAATATGTTATACTGATTTTAAGAAAATATACCATGGACGTTGCTCTTTATTGGGCTTTATGAAGTATACCAAGCATCTATCATAACCCAGGCAAATTTCTAAATTATATTTATCTTTCAGCAGCTATGACGGACTCGAAATTTTACCGATTTCTGCAAGAATTAGAACTCAAGGAACTGAGGCGCTTCCGAAAATATCTGGAATCTCCGTATTTTAATACTCATTCAAAAATTTTAAGGTTATTTGAAATTTTTGAAACGCACTTGCTAAATGGTGAAGGGACTAAATTAGATAAAGAGTTAATATGGAATAATTTATTTCCAAACGAAAATTTTGACTATGGACTTTTGCGCAAACTACAACATAGGTTGATGGAGTTAGGGTACAGCTTTCTGGCACAACAAATTTATGATTCTAATTTAGCAACGAAGTCAAATAATCTTTTGCAAATGCTGGCAATAAAACAAGTGGATGATTACCTTCCACAGTTTATCAATACAGGCGTCCAAAATGTAAATCATCAACAAAACCGAAACGGTCAATTCTATTATGATTTGTATTCTGTCGAAAAATACAAATATATTCTTGCAAATGTTGAGTCAACAAGAGTTCAAAAGAGTAATATTCAGAAATTAAATTTAGATGCCATCGATGACAATTTAAATATATTTTACATTTCTGAAAAACTTCGAAACTACTGTTTGATATTGAGTTGGAGTAAAATGATTGATGTGAAACTGGAAATAGCTCTTATAGATGAAATTATAGAAATAATTCATGCAAAAAATTATTTAAATTATCCATCGATTGCAGTTTACTTTCAAATTTATAAAACTTTTATTGAACCGGATGTTTTTGATAATTTTTATGAACTCAAAAAACTCATAAAAGAACATCTACATTTATTTCCCGCCAATGAGGCTAGAGATATTGTAAACTCAGCTATAAACTACACGATTCAAAAAATCAATGCAGGCATACAAACATTTGCTCAGGACAATTTTGAACTCTGGAACCAAGCATTAGTTTCAAAAGTTATTTTAATTAATAATGAGATTTCTCCTTGGGCTTTTAAAAATATAATTACTATAGCACTCGGATTAAATAAAATTATTTGGACCGAAAATTTTATTAATGAATACGGAAATATAATTTTTGAACCTTTTAAAGAGAATGCACTAAATTACAATAGAGCTGTATTACATTTTTATAAAAAAGAGTATAAACACGCTATACCCTATCTCCAAAAAGTCCAATTTGATGAAGTCACTTATGGCCTTGGTGCTAGAACATTGTTACTTGAGTCCTATTATGAAATGGACGAATTTGATGCTTTGGCTTCATTACTGGATAGTTTTAAAGGATTTATTAAAAGAACAAAATCGATTACCAGTGAAATAAAGAAAAGATACTTACTTCTTATTAAATATACTTCTAATCTTGCAGAATCAGCAAATAGTAAGACTAAGTTAATTACACTTAAAGCAGACATAAATAAATCAAATGCAATCAGTAAGGGTTGGTTAATTCAAAAAGTAGATGAACTTTTAAATTAAAACAAGAGGATAGCAATATTTAATGAAATGGCTATCCTCTTGATAAATTAATTCAGTCAAAATCCACCAATATCATCCTCCACAATACACGTAAAATTTGCATTCGGAAAACTCAACAAAACTTCAGTGCATAAGGCACCGCAATCATTGAAATTTGCTGTACCCTCAAGATTGCCGCCCAATGTACTAACAAAAACACGATCAGGCGAGGCAAGCAATACCTGCGAATCATTCACTCCAAAATGAGCAGCAAAGCACGTCCGCAGTTCATCATAGCCATCCAACGATAAGCGAGCAGCGGTTAGGGTCATACTTATGACACATTATCCCAATAAAAACATCTTCTTAATAATAAAAATTTAAATGTGAAATAATAATAATTTCTTACCACGAATACTGAACTTAACCATGTTGTAAGGGGATCAACAAGTGCGATTAATTTTAAGTTCTCAATTCAATTTAGTATTATAAGGAAAATATGAAAATTCAGGGTAAACTCTTAGGGGTATACCCTGACCAGATGAAAGGTTGCACTGAAAAATAGTAAACATTAAAACGTTAACTACTTAGCGCTTTTTGAAATACGCTTAGACACCTAATTCTTGCCATAGTATGCTCCACAATTGGCTTTTGATAGTCAAATGTATCCAGTTCCGGAAGCCATTTATTAATGAATGTTCCATCCGGATCAAATTTCTTCTGCTGCGCTTCGGGACTAAAGATTCTAAAGTAAGGCGCAGCATCGGTTCCACACCCTGCGGCCCATTGCCACCCGCCATTGTTGCTGGCCAGGTCAAAGTCCAATAACTTTTCGGCAAAATACGCTTCGCCCCACCTCCAGTCGATGAGTAAATGCTTGACCAAAAAACTAGCCGTAATCATGCGCAGCCGGTTATGCATGAATCCTGTTTCATTGAGTTGTCGCATTCCGGCATCGACCATCGGGTAACCGGTTTGACCATTGCACCAAGCCGCATATTGGTTTTCATCGTTCAGCCATTCGATGCGATCGTATTCGGGTTTAAAACTTTGCCTTTCAACTTGTGGAAATGCTTGCAAAATCATGCTGTAAAAGTCGCGCCAAAGCAATTCACTGAAATAGGTTTCACTATGTCGCAAAGCCCATTGCGCTGCCTCTCGGATGCTTACGGTGCCAAACCGCAAATGAATGCCCATCCGTGAGCTTGCATCCAGGGAAGGGAAATCCCGATCCCGCGCGTAGTTCTTCAAGATTTCTACATTCCATTGGGGTGGACTTACGTGAATAGATGAACGCACGAACCCAAGGCTCTCTAATGAAATCAAAGGTTCGGCTTTGCGTTTATAAAAATTAGCATAATACGCTTTGCATTCGTATGAAAGAAAAAGTGATTGAGGTTCATTCTCGGAAATGTTCAAAGATGCATACACTTTTCTTTTGTAAGGAGTGAATACGGTGTAAGGTTTTCCATCTTCCTTGGTCACTTCGTAGGCTTCATGCAGTACGTGATCCTTGTAGGTCAATACCTGAACGCTCAGTTTTTGAGCCATTTCATGCACCATTGCATCCCTTTTCTGTGCATACGATTCATAATCCCGGTTATGATACAAACCGTGCACTGCATATTCCTTCACAATTTTTTCAAGCACTTCCACCGGTTTGCCTGTGCGCACCAGGAGGTCGCTTCCCAGGGCATTTAAGGAGGTTTTAATGTTTTGCACCTGCTCATGAATAAAGTTGACACGGGCATCTCTTTCGTCAGGCAAGTTGCCAAGTATATCGGTATCAAAGATGAAGACAGGCAACACCGGTAGGCCCGATCGCAGGGCATGATGGAGTGCTGCATGATCTTCCAGTCGCAAATCCCTTCTGAACCAAACAAGAACGCATTTCATGCATAGCCAACAACGCAATTCCGTGAGTGTTTAGAATTGATTCACATTTGTAGCAGATGAAATCTTTAATTTTGCTTCAAATCAAATCTATGAAATATTATTTGTTGTCTTTTGCCTTGGTCCTTTCGGTTGCCGCTTGCAAGCAAACAACCGGATTTGACTCAAAAGAACTTATTGGCTTGGAGAAAGCCTTCAACGACAATCCCATCGATTCCACCTACGACCGACTGATCACGCGTTACCTTGAGGTCATGCAGGAACATAAAGATGACAAAAAACTCGTAGAAGATTTGCTATACAAAGCATCTCAAGCCAGTAAAAAAATGAACAATTGCCGCCAGATGGTCATTTTTCTAAACAACCTGATTAAGAATCATTACGAGCGTCAGGACACACCTGAGAATCTCTTGGAAATGATCGAGTGTTTGCGTACCATCGATAAAAATTATGCAGCCGATATATTGAGCATTTGTTTTGCAGAAGCCTTTCCCAACCACCCTAAAAAGGTGGAATTGATGTCCAAATTGCCCAATCAACTCCCTCCAGAACAATACCTTGTGGATTTGGCCAAAGCCATGTTTCCAGATACAGGCAATAGCTATAACAAAGACATCGCCTTCCAATACGTTGACGCTTGCGAAGCATATGCCCTGGTTTTACCCAATTCAGAAAAATCACCCGAGTACCTTTTCAGCGCAGCGCAAACCGCCAAATTGCTCCAAACGTATGAAAAATGCATCAGCCTTTTCGATTGGGTCATTGAAAAATACCCCAACCACCCCAAAGCTGAAAACGCCTGTTTCATGAAAGGGTTCCTGTTTGACAGCGATCTTAAAGACACCGCGGTGGCTCGTAAATTTTACGCTGAGTTCATTGCAAAATATCCAAAATCCGAATTCGTGGACGATGCGCAAATCCTGATTCAAAACCTTGGCAAAAGCGAAGAGCAGATTCTCGAAGAAATTCAAAAGAAAAGTCAGCAACAGTAATAGCTTCTGGCATCAAGCACTTTTTAGAAAACACTGAATAATTCGTTATTTCGAAAAAGTTGTAAAAGAAATTCCTTAAGCCCTGGTTTTATACTTAAATTCCATTGGCCACTGGAAGTGCTTATTGAGTAAGGTAGTTTTTTACGCAAATCGTTTTTGCCATGAGGCATGTAAGGGCTTAAGCCATTCAGTTTGAAAGCTTTTTTTGTCTTGTACCAGCGTATCGAAAAATAAGGTATCCATGTTGACTTGATCCGTGTTCAATGCGTCGTGAAGCTGATCAAGCGGCAAAATGCGAACTTGATCATCGTATAAATAATACAGGTACTTTCTGTCCAAAAATTCCACTCCCGTATCTTGTCCCAATTGACGGATAAATTGAATGGAACCGTCAATGCTACACCCTCCTGGTTTATTCAGTTGTTCATTGACAACCAAAACAATGAATGTACCGTGCAGCAGTCCACCGGTTGCCTCCACAGCCTGTTGATGACTCATCCATTGGGACGCAAATTGTTGGACTGCGCAATGGACTTCCGGTATTTGGTGTTCATCCAGCAATTGGTTGGATCCGTAAATCCAAACCCGCGCGTGGTCTGGAAATTTCAATAAATCATTCATCGCTCCATGTTTTGTATGACCCATTCCGCCAAATCATACGCCATTACCTGATCTTGTTTTTCTTTGGCTTTTAGTCCGTCGGATAGCATGGTGAGGCAGAATGGACAATTGCTGATCACTTGTGCATTGCCTGAGTCAATGACTTCTTCGGCTCTTTCCACATTGATACGCTTGTCTCCTGGCTCATCTTCTTTAAACATTTGAGCCCCTCCAGCACCGCAGCACAGGCCATTTTTACGCGATCTTTTCAATTCCTTGATTTGTGCGTTGAACGCGCTCAGCACATTCCGTGGTGCTTCATAGATGCCATTTACACGGCCCAAGTAACACGAATCATGGTAGGTAACATGTGCTGAAGTTAGTGCATCATTGACCTTTATTTTTCCATCGGCAAGGAGTTGTTCCAAAAACTGCGAATAATGCAAAACTTCGTAGTGACCACCCAACTCCGGGTATTCGTTTTTCAAAGAATTGAAGCAATGCGGACACGTGCAGACGATCTTGCGAATGCTATAGCCATTTAAGGTTTCGATGTTTTGTGCGGCAAGCATTTGAAATAAAAATTCATTTCCTGCCCGTCGTGCGGGGTCTCCTGTGCATTTTTCCTCGTCGCCAAGAATGGCATAAGAATACCCTACGGCATTGAGGATTTCGCAGAAAGAACGCGTTACCTTTTGCGCTCTGGCATCGTAGCTTCCAGCGCAGCCTACCCAAAACAAAATTTCAGGGATTTGACCCTGTGCAATGGCTTCACTCCAAACGGGAACTTTCATATCAAGCATTTTGTGTCCAAGCTGCTCTGGACTCTGTCATTGCCCAAACCGCTTGGTTGTTTTCTAGACTATTGAATACCGGTAACCATTCCTGGGGACCACCACTGTTCATTAAAATGTCGTACCGACGCAATTCAAGAATGGGGTAAAGGGGATTGATCAATACCGGACAAGCTTCCACACAAGCATTGCAAGTTGTGCATGCATACAATTCTTCTTTACTGATGGAATCGAACAATGATTTTCCGTCGGTGATTTCTATTTTTCCGTCATCTAATCGCGTGAATGCTGTGTCTGCAATGATTTGTTCACATCGATCGCGTATATCCATGACGACTTTTCTTGGACTCAATTTCTTACCAGTTGCATTTGCAGGGCATGCGGCAGTACAACGCCCACATTCGGTGCAGGAGAAAGCCTGAAGCAGAGTTCTCCAACCCAATTGATGAACGTCAGAAGCACCGAAATAACCAAGGCTTTCGACAGGTTGTTCAATGTTTGCTCCCAACATGGATTTGACTTCTTGCTGTATCTCTTGAATGTTTTCCATTTTTCCTCGAGGTTCCAAATCGGCAAAATACGCATTGGGAAAACTCAGAAAAATGTGCAAATGTTTTGAATACGGAAGGTATACGATGAATCCAAAAATGACCAATACATGCAGCCACCAAAAGAAACGCTCTGCTAGAGCCGCCCAAGTAGACCATTGACTGTCAAACAAAGGTTGTGTAAGCCAAGATGATAGCCAGTAGCGTCCACCATCGGGATATATATCCGGTAACTGTCCTTGCAACGACTGGTAGGCTCCGTTCATGACCAGGATGCTGATGATGAGGATAATTTCACCAGCCAGGATGATGTTGGCATCACGAAACGGCCAACCTTTTAATTCACTTCGATGAAATCGAGGGAGTTTCAAAATGTTCCTTCGATACAAAAAAACAACCGTGGCTATGAAAGCTAATAAAGACAAGGCTTCAATGGTATTGATCAACAATGGATACAACAAACCGATTTTATTTGCAAAAAAACGATGGGACCCAGAGAGGCCATCGATCAATATTTCTATGGTTTCTATTTGGGTAAAAATAAAAGCAAGGTAAATGAACAAATGAAAAAAACCGGCAACAGGTTTTTGAAACATCTTTTTTTGACCCAAGGCAAAGAGCAACATGGATTTCCATCGTCGACTCAAGGGGCCGGAGATCACTTCCTTCCTTCCCAGGCAAATGGCTTTCCAGATCTGTGCATATTTCCTCCCCGCCACATACGCAGTGCATACCAAAACGAGCATAAAAGCAATGGTCTGTAGCATAAATTCAATTTGATTCAGAAAATTATCGGAATTTTGTGCCGCATCAGGGCTTAAAAATATGATAATTCTCACGAAGGAACAAATCAGTCAAAAAATCAAACGCATTGCCAGAGAAGTCTGCGAACGTCATTCGGAAGATAAAGAGCTCATCATCATTGGAATAAAAGACCAAGGTGCATTGTTTGCACAACAAATCACCGATGAACTACTCAAGATAGGCAATATGAAATGCATATTGGGCAATTTGCAAATTGATAAAATGCAGCCTGCATCAGCGCCAATAATCTTGGACCTTGGAGCAGCTGTTTTAAAAAATAAACCCGTTTTGTTGGTTGATGATGTAGCCAATAGTGGCAAAACTATGTTTTATGCATTAGCCGGCTTGAGCGCAATGCTGCCCAAGTCTATTGAAATTGCAGTTTTGATTGAGCGGTTTCACAAACGCTTTCCAGTGGAAGTAGGCTATTGCGGTTTGCAATTGGCAACCACCGTGAAGGACCACATATCCGTCGTTTTTAGTGATTCCCAAAACTGGAAAGCAGAACTCAATTAAAGAAAATTTTCCAAGGCTTTAATGCCGGTTTCGTATCCCAGTTGATGCAAGTAGGCTGCCTCTCCCAGTTTGTATTTAGGTATTGCTGCGATGCGCGGTGACTCAATGATGAGGTCACACATGGCCCGGTCGATGGAGGTATTGTTGTCAATGGTCAATTCCAGAACACGGTTAAGAATTTTCCAACTGGAAGACAGGGCATCATGTTCCATGGCGACTATGGGGGTCAGGCTAACTCCAATTAATCGTTCGCATAAATGACGGATTAATCCAGCCGGTAAATTGCTCAGTATGCCCCCATCGAGGTACATGTCTGCGCCCATATTAACCGGTTTAAATAGCATTGGAACGGAACAAGAAGCTAAAACTGCTTGAATCACTGGTCCCGATTCAAATATTTCCAGTTTCCCTTGTGAAAGATTGCAAGCGGTAACACGAATTGGAATTTGGAGGGATTCAAATGCATCGTGAAGCAGATGTTCTTTTAACAAGCCTTCCAGGTATTCCATCCCAATCAAGCCTCCGTTTGGCAATTGGGGCGTGATGAACTTAAACCAATTGGCTTCTGATGCAATTTGGAAAATTTCCTTTGCTGAGCATCCAGCTGAATACAAGACACCAATCAATGCACCCGCGCTGGTGCCCGACATGACTGCCGGACGAATGTTTTTTTCTTCAAGCGCCTGAAGAACACCAATGTGAAAAATGCCACGTGCTCCCCCACCCGACAAACAGAGCCCGATGCTTGACATTAATGATTACCGTTTTACAAATTTGAAAAATTCATCGTGCTCTCCCATCAGCTTTAAAAAATAAATACCTGAAGTCCAGGGAACATCCAAAACGTGTGAAAATGGTTGAACAATCAACTGGTGGCCCTGCGCATCCAAAACAGCTAAGTACTTAACTTGATGCTTTGTTTCAATAAAAATTCGATCTGTAACCAAGGTCGGGTATATGGAGCTTCCATCTTGTTGTGCTTGATGGGTAGCGGAAATTCCTTCAATATCGCTGATGTAACGGGGCATGATCTGATATCCATCCAGAAAAGGACTTGACGCATCAAATTGTGAACCCAAACCAGTTACATGGAATTTACCAACAGGAGGCATTGTTCCATGCACGTTCACATCATTGTCAATGCGTAAATCAAATTCATTTATTCCGTCTGTAATTTTTGTAGTGAAACCCAGTGGGTTGTTGGTCCATGTCAAAGGATCCACTAAACTCACATTTTTAATGCGGATAAGTGCTGATTCAGTTTCTTCATTCAATGCAGTGACATCGGTTGCAGTCAACAGCTTAGCGCCTAACGCGATGCGCTGAATGCTATCTACATTGATCTGTGCCAAACCATTGAATTGAGTCAATTGTCCTTTTATGCGGACCAGGTCTGTTTCCTTCACCATATACCCTTTATCACCACTGCTTAAAAACACCCCAAGCCCATTTCCACTTTGATCGATGATGGTGAATTGCAAACCCGTTGGCCGCAAATTGACACCGTATACGGTGCCTTCCACCGTAAATCGTTTATCCAAGGAATCCACGATACCATTTTGATTGTACGTGCGCAATGAACCGATGCTGGCATCAGGGTAATTGACGTCTTTCATTTTGACGCGAATTGTGCCAACCATTCCCATAGAGGCATGTACGTCGCATTGGTATTGATAAGTTCCTACCGTGTTGAACTGCTGGATGAATGACCAATTTGTTGATGAAGGGGCCCCACTGTAAAACGACATTGGATTGGAAGGAAAAACATTTTGTGTCCCATTGACATTGTGTGTACCACCCTGGTTGGCCCACTCGACTTGTTCGCCAACATATATTTCTAATGACGCAGGAGTGAATTTGAAATCAGAAACCGCGATGGAATGCTCTGCACATGGCACGACGTTTGCTTTTCCGGGACTACCAAAAACCATTTTTCCGTTGACTTCTTTTCCTGCATTGCTAAGGGATGCTCTCCAATACACAGCTTGTGTATTGTCTACCAATGCTCGGCATAATTCGAGACTTGCACCATTGCCGTTGGTTGTTGCATTCCAGGAGCTGAAGTAGTGCACACTATCCACCAAATTTCCTTGAGCATCCACCAGGCTGATGACTTCATCGGTATTGCGCAACCCTCCAGAGACCCATTGCAATGCTTTGACTGTAAATATGCTATCAAGTTTTATGCTATCGACGGTCACTAAAATAAATGAGCCGGCTTGCAAAACCGTGTCGGGAAATGTAAAAACCACAGCATCAGGGATTTTGTAATTGCCGAGGTTTATAGGTGAAGTTCCTGCATTGTAAAACTCAATGTATTCCAAATAATCCGTGCCACTTTCGGGTGGATTGTACATGATTTCATTAATCACGATTTGGGCATTGCTCTGCCTGAGGAAAATGCAAATCAAAAAGAAGGTGTAAAAGATTGATCTCATGCGTATAATTTTAACCAAAGATAAGAAAGCTGTTTTTTTTTGATAAAAAAAATGCCACGCCTTGAGCAGACGTGGCATTGTATATTCTATAATATTTACATTAAAATATGTATCGCACCCCGAGTCTGCATTTCCAGCGGGAACTGCCATCCAATATATCCAGGCTTGCCTTTCCGCTTTGAGAGCCACCGCGATAAGTAAATGTTGGCTTAGTGACTTTGTTGTTATTGTTAGGATCTGCAACCAACTTCTCGAACGTATACAACTGGTAATTATTGAAATCGTTTCCAGGAACCGCATAACGTACACCCCATTCGGCATTGATCAGATTTGCCAGGTTGATTACATCGGCAGAAATTTGAAACGTATGGCTACGTCCTCCCAAATTTAAAGTAAAATCTTGTTTGATGGATAAATCTAAGTACGAAGTAAAAGGCATCCAATTGCTATTTTTCTCAGCATATTTTCCACGATTCTTGCTAAGGTAAGAATCACTTTCAATAAATGCATTCAATTTAGCCCATTGATCAGCCGCAGTGACCGTCACGTTATTGGCAGTATAGTCCACTAAACTGATGTCGGCAGCATCTTTAGGTATGTAAATCAAGCTGCGGTTTCTTCCAGTACTTCCCACTTCGTTGTTGATATTTTGTCCGTTGGTACCACCGACTACGAATGAATAAGGAGATCCTGTAACGCCTTCATAAAACAAGCTGATGGTTGTTCCAAAATTCTTTGAGCCAAACCAATTGAACTTATAACTTAAACTTGAAATGACACGTGAGCCGGTTGCAAAATCGGATCTTCCATAAGAAGGATTATTTCTGCCATCAACACTGATTTGACCCCTCCATTGGGATGAGTTTTGTGATGATGTAGCATCCATCAACGAATTGGCATCTCCATAAGTATAAGCCACCAAGGCGTTGAGCCCAAAACCAAAATTTTTGGCAAGTGAAGCAGTGAGACTGTAAGAATCACCTTCGTCGGTATTGGAGGCAACGTATACAGAACTGTAAGTGGATTCGATGGATTTACGTGGGAAGTACATGCGATTATCTCCAGAGCCTGTCCAACGGAAAGCAGCTGCAGTATCGCTGTTGATTTGTGTATACACAACGTTGTTTACAATTTTGGTATAAACCCCTTCCAACGACAAATTGAAACCAAGTGGCAATTTTAAATCAACACCCAGATTTCCTTTCAGTACTTGTGGGTATTTAAAATCTTTGGTAAACAAATCATATTGTCCAGATGGAATTTTGAAATTGGGATTTTCATATTGTGTGTTGACATCTGGGTTGAATTTAGCGCCTCCCGGAACATCCGATTGCGTTACTCGGCCCACGGTCAAACCATTGTTCGTATAAATAGATCCAGGCCATACAAAAGGGATGCGGCTGGTAAACAATCCAATGCCTCCACGGATAATTGTTTTGCGATCACTTTTTACATCATAGGTAAAACCAAGGCGTGGTGAAAACATCAATTGGCCATCAGGTGCTTTTCCAGACTCTACTTCACTGCCCAATGCGTACTTCGCTGCAAGTTTAGGCAATGCAGTGTTGTTGAAAAAAGTATCCACAGCAGGATCGGTAGTCATGATCGGCATATCAAGGCGCAATCCGGCAGTCAATCGGAACTTTGGGTTTACTTCCCACTCATCTTGAACGTAAACGCCCAATTGCATTGCTTTGAATACCCCGGCTGCCTGAGAGCCATCTCCCGTTAAATCATCCACCAAAGAATAGCTACGTACGTAAGAACGCGCGGGCAAATCATTGAGAAATGCATTGAGTGAATCATAGGTGTATGTACCAAAGTTCTGACCTATGAACAAGTTGTACATATCGTAAAATTCATTGTGTGTGCCGAGGGTGATGGTATGCGCTCCGTTGTATATTTTGAAATTATCTGTGAGCGTAATAATGTCTTGATCAAGTTTGTTTGCATTGGAAAATTCTTCCGAGCCAAACCTGATGGAGTTATTTCCTCCGTCATTGATGATGACATACGGTAAATCGCCACCAATGGGATCGCGGTCATCACGTACCGTCGTATAACCCAGAATCAAATTGTTGGAATATTTATTTTTAAATCGGGAGTTTAGCTCCAATGCAGTAGTATTGGTCACTGAAGGGAAGTAAATCCCGGAATTTTCGTAGTTGATTCGCGTGGTAGACCCGGACGTACGATCAGTTTGTTCAGCCTTGGTATAGCTATGGCGCAATGTCAAGCGATTGTTTTCATTCAAGTTGTAATCCAGTTTCCCAAAAATTTTCAATCCTTCCAATTTATCGGATGTATTTCCAAAGCCTCCTGGATCATAATTGTATTTGCTAATCAGTGCCTGCCGAAGCGATTCAAGTCCAGCCTGTTTAGTGTTTCCACCATAGATGGCTACATCATAAGGCAAAGGCGTTTCATCATCTTGTAGTTCAACGTTCGCAAATAAAAACAATTTGTCTTTTTGCAAAGGTCCGCCAATGCTTGCTCCAAAGGTATTTTCTGAATAAGGTTTTAATTCTGTGCTGGCAACATTGTAGCGATTTGTATATGTTTTATTGGATTTGCCTGCAAGGCTTTCATTTTGGGTAAAATAGTATGCGGTACCTTTCCAAGTATTGGTTCCGGATTTGGTGACCGCATTGATACCACCTCCAGCAAATCCTCCATAACTTACATCGTAAGGAGACAATACAACTTGCAATTGGTCGATGATATCAATGGAAAATGGACTAATCCCGGTTTGTCCTCCGTTCGTTCCGGAAGAAGCCAATCCATACACATCATTGTTTACAGCTCCATCAATGTAAATGGCATTGTAACGGTTATTCATTCCTGCAAAAGTGATACCATCCGAATAAAATGAGGCCTGTGGAGTCAGTTTGATGTAGTCGTCAATATCTCTCCGAATGGTAGGCATTTTTTCAATGTTTTCTGTAGAGATTTGTGTACCTGCCCCGGATATTTCGCCGATGTTTCCAACTTTTGCTGTGACTTCAACTGCTGATAATTCGGTTACAGCCTCCTCAAGCGTAAAACTCATTCTCTTGTTTTCACCCAATTCGAAGTACACATTTTCAAGTGTTTTTGTGGAATAGCCAACATAAGTAATTTTCAAAGTATATGGACCACCAACACGCATGTTAGGTATCGTATAGCGCCCATCTTCACGACTTGTCACCGCATACGCGGTTCCTGAAGGATTGTGAATAGCATACACAGAGGCGGCAATCAGTGGTTCCCCTTTGCCGTCGATTATGCTTCCAGTTAACTGCGCTGTGGTAACACCTTGCGCTTGCAATGATGGTTGCATGATCCAAAATGCAAGGATCAGTGCAATTGAAAAAGGTAAGTTGATTTTAAGCTTCATAACATTGTTTTTTAAGAATAGGACTTGAACAACAAAGTTAGAAGATCTTCATCGACAGATATATTAATTTTTTATAAATTAATTATATCTTTATATATAATTGACTATCAATAATTTATTCTCTTTTCTGGTAAAAAAACCTCGGCCATCATGCAGCGAACGCTCCCCCCACCGATTTTTTCAATGGTAGAAATTGGAATCGGAAGGAGCTTGGTATGTTCCTCTATTTGTTGACGTTGCTGAGGTGACAAAGAGTGATGAGCCGTCTCTGATAATATCAAATAAGATTGGTTTTCTGCGTTTTTCAATTCAAGCATATTTCCAGCAAATTGCTCCATTTGTTCCATGGAAATTTCAATGATTTCCTTGTTTGTTTTACGAAATGATTCAATCAATTGCAATTTGTCTTTTTCCACAACAGCCCCTAAGCAACAAACAACAAAATCATGTCCCATGGCCATCATCACATTGGTATGATAAATTGGAATTCCGTCTCGATCGACGGCTGTAAAAAATACAGGTTTGTATCCACTAATCATAGCAAACGTATCCAATGCCCGCAAATCGGTACGGGGACTTAAACAAGCGTATGTTACTTGATTGGATCGGTCAAACACCATGGAACCTGTTCCCTCTAAAAATTTATTTTCTTCCTCCAATACTTCAAGACTGTAACGGCGAACAACTTGATAATGCTGCTCCAAATATTGTATGATGTCTTCCCTTCGTTCAAGCCTTCGATTGGGTGCAAACATGGGGTAAGTATAAATGATACCAGATTCATGTGTAGAAAACCAATTGTTAGGAAATATGGAATCTGGCAAAACAGGTTGATCAGCATCATCAATGACCAAAACTTTGATTCCGTGATCCTTAAGTGTCCTAACCATTTGATCAAACTCAGCAATGGCCAATTCGGCAACATTTTCCAATGTAATTTTTTGTTGGAATGTATTGTTATCGGCCGTTTGTGGATTGTATCCAAAATGTTTCGGACGAACCATGAGGATGGTATGGGTCAATGATTTCATATGGTGTGGAGTTATTTCATCAAGCATCTTTCAAAGCCTCTTGTTTAAGCTGTTGAGCAACCTCTGCTCCTAAATATTTTCGAATGATAAAGTGCAACAAATATAAGCATGGTGTGAGCAGTATGGCCATGGATAATTTGTAAATATAGTTTACTGTTCCTATGGCTAGTACGGTTTTCAATGGCCAGTTCGCTCCCAAATAGAAAGCGATAAAGAGCACGATATAACTGTCAAAAAGTTGCGAAATCACGGTGGATCCTGTTGCACGCAACCAAATTTTCTGTTCTCCAGTAATCTGCTTAATTTTTTTGAACAGGCTAGCATCCAGAACTTGTGCTACAAAAAATGCAACCAAAGATGCAACGATAATTTTTAAGCCTTGACCGAAAACCAAGCGATAGGCAGTATTGTAGTTGCTTACTTCGCCTGCAAGCGCACTTCGTTCCTGCTCAGATCCAGCATAATCCAAATGAGACTGAATCCAAAAATCAGCGGGCGTCAATCGAATGGCAATGAAAATGATTAAAAAGGAATACACGATCATTAGAATAGCTGTATAGGACATGCGCAACACCCCTTTTTTACCATAATATTCATTGACCACATCCGTGAGCACAAAAATGATGGGCCAAAGCAAAACGCCTGCGGTCAATTGAAAACTCAGTCCTTCCTGTCCAAAAATGTTGATTGAACACTCAGGGAATCCTAAGGATTTTTCAAGACTGAAAATTTTTACTCCAATGAACTCAGCAACAATGGCATTGGTAATGAATACCGCAGAGAGAAAGATAAATAGTGTGGTTTGTTTGTTTTTCATTGATTTTTCCATCCCGCTTAAACAATTGAGCAAATATTAAGTTTAGTTTGGATTGATTACCGTCCATGGCCAAATTTGGGATAGATCTTCGTACCGGAAAGCTTACCACAGCCCAAGAAATCATTGTGGGCATTGACCTGGGTACCACCAATAGCTTAATCGCATATGTCCATGACAATCAACCTGTAGTCATCCCAATTGGCGATTCGGCCAATGGTATTTTGCCTTCGGCACTGTATTTCAACGAAACGGGAGAGGTCATCGTTGGTCAACAAGCAAAGAAGCATCGCAGTAGCGAACCCGAGAAGACCTTGTATTCAGTAAAACGACTCATCGGGCTGCAATACCATGAACTTCAAGAAAAAGGATTGCAATTGCCTTATCAGGTATTTGCTCAACCTGGCTCCGGATTGGTAAATGTGGTCGTACAAGATAAAGTGTACTCCCCTATTGAGTTATCCTCCTTGATTTTGAAGGAGATGAAAGCTGAGGCTGAATTCATCCTCAAACAACCCATCCGCAAAGCCGTCATTTCTGTTCCTGCATATTTTAGTGATGCCCAGCGTCAAGCTACTCGGACGGCAGGTGAATTGGCTGGATTTGAAGTGATGCGGATCATCAACGAACCAACGGCCGCGAGCATGGCGTATGGCATTGGGATCAATCGTAGTGAAACCAAACACATCATGGTTTACGACTTGGGTGGAGGCACTTTTGATGTTTCGATTTTAAGAATAGAAAATGGTATTTTTGAAGTCTTGGCAACACATGGTGACAATTTGTTGGGTGGAGACGATTTAGATGCAGCCATTGCAAGGCACTGGAAAAATCAATTTTCCGGACAATCATTGGTAGGTGTTTCTGACGCTTTGATTACAATAGCTGAACGTGCCAAAGTGGAATTGGCTACCCATTCTACATTCAGCACTGTTTGGAATCAGTTGACCCTTACGTTGGACCGTGAAACCTTGGACCAACTGGCTTTTCCTTTTGTGCAAAAGACTTTGATTGCAAGTAAGAAAGCGCTTACAGATAGCGGTATTTCAACCCAAGAATTGGATGAAATCATTTTGGTGGGTGGTTCTACTCGCTTGCATTTGGTCAAACAAGAACTTTCTAAAATATTCAGGAGGCCTATCAACGATTCCCTCAACCCTGACCAGGTGGTGGCGCTGGGTGCAGCCATTCAGGCTGACATTCTTTCTGGCAACAGGAAAGATTATTTACTTTTGGACGTAACCCCATTGAGTATGGGCATTGAAACCTTAGGTGGACTGATGGATACCATCATTCCTAGGAATTCCAAAATTCCTCTTCAACTGGCAAAGCAATATACTACATCCAAAGATGGGCAAAAAAATATCCGGATTAGCATTTTTCAAGGAGAACGAGAACTGGTTAAGGACAATATATTTTTAGGACAATTCATTTTATCGGGGATTGATCCAATGCCTGCTGGACTTCCTCGTTTGGAAGTAATTTTTTCCATCAATGTGGATGGCATTTTATCTGTAAAAGCAAAGGAATTGCGTAGTGAAAAAGAACAGCTGATTGAAATAAAATCACCTTTTGCAGTGGAACAGGAAGAAATTGCACAGCGCCTGAAAGAATCGGTGACCATGGCCGAGGCCGATATGCAGGAAAAGTTACTCGTGGATTCCATCAACGAAGCGAATTATGTCCTTGCCAATGCCACAAAGTTTTTGCACCAGAACCAAAATTTACTGACTCCATCCGAATGCTCGACTTTGCAAGAGCAAATCGTACAATTGAGCGCAATAACTGAAAATCGTAAAGTTGATGAAATTCAACACGCCATAGAATCCTTCAATCAACAAACCACTCCAATGGCTCACCGGATCATGGATCTTCAGATTCAAAAATCATTAGCAGGTTCTAAGATTGAAAAATTATCTTAGTGCCATGAAAAAACTCAAGCTGCAATCATTGAGTGATTTATCCATGGTCTTTTCTACAAATCCCAATGCACAGGAGGAGACATTGAATTATGATGAATCATCGGTGCTTAAAAAGGATCAGATCATCAGGGTGCAGTTGCAGCGACTCAAAGGCGGTAAGTTGGCGTCGCGTATCACTGGAATGGAAGAAAGCCTCAACACCTTGGAATCCATTTGCAAACAAATCAAACAAAAATGTGGTGTAGGCGGCTCAGCAAAATTGGATGAAATCATCATTCAAGGAGATCAGGTTGAAAAAATCATAGCGATTTTAAAAGACCTTGGATATCCAAACACTAAACGAAGTGGTGGATAAAATGAGTGTGTCTAGGTTTCCTCAATGGGCTGTTTGGTCGATTGTACCATTGTTGTTGTTCTATTTTGGAAAATGCCGCCAAATAGATCCTCCTTCCTCACCTCAAGACGGATTTTTACAAAGCAGTAGTTTTCATGCGCTACAATATCAAAATCATATCCATCAAGCGCTCGAAAACTACCCGTTTTCAGACATTGTTCACGAATATTTTCCCCAATCTCATGACTCGCCTATTGCTTCGACTTCCTTGACAACACGTCCGCGATGGAAATCCTTGGGTCCTGCGCACATTGGCGGTAGAAGTTTGTGTCTTTACATTCACCCAAAAGATACCAATGAACTCTGGATGGGATCTGCCGGATCTGGATTATGGTACTCAAACACAGGAGGCCTGGGTGAAAATGCCTGGAAGAACATTCGCATGAATTTTCCAGTACAATCGGTTGCCTCCATTGCCTCCGATCCAACCAATTCTTCCGTCATTTATATTGGAACCGGTGAAAATTATTCGATGGAAAACCCTGGGTCCGGAACCCTTATTCGAACATTGAGAAGCAGTCGAGGAATTGGACTTTTAAAAACAACAGACAAGGGCAAACACTGGGATTTGTTGTTGGACTATTCCAACAGGCCAGATCTGTGCATATGGAAAATCATCGTGCATCCTCACAAGCCCCAAGTCATTTATCTCGCTGGAAACATGGGCATACTCAAGACCATCGATGGAGGAAACCATTGGCAACAACTGATGGATGCTTGTCTTGCCTTGGATCTCATGATGGATCCCTCTGATCCGGAAACATTGTATGCAGGCATAGGTGGGTACGGAAGTGCAACTTACGGCTTGTTCAAAACGCTCGACGGCGGTTTGCATTGGGATCGTATTCCATGTCCTGCTGGAGACAAACTGCAAGGCCGCATCGTCTTAGGAGTTTCTCCTTCCAATCCGAAAAAAGTGGTAGCCGCTTTTAGCGATGCATTTGCAACATTTGGAATATTATGGACGAACGACCGTTTTGTGAATAACCGTTTTTATGTACCCATTAAGGATGTATGTGCGCATCAGGGTTGGTATGCAAAGGGTCTATTGTTAAAGTCCGACGATCCATCAAAGTTATTGATGGGCGGTGTGGATCTATATTATGATTCCACCGGTACTGGAAATAAATTTTTGAATTTAATTTATCAAAAAACAAAAATCCATGCGGACTTCCACGATATCATCTGCAATCCACTGGCACCCGAGAAGGTATATTTTGCTACTGATGGAGGTGTATTCCGCAGTGAAGAATTTGGTAAGAGCACCTTTTCTTGCAATGATGGTTATTTGAGTACACAATTTTACAACGGTTCGATCGATTCCAAGAATGATCGAATGCTGGGAGGATTGCAGGATAACAAAACTGCTTATTACGCAAACGGTACATGGCAGTTGATGCATTTAGGCGATGGAACGTATAATTATTTTCATCCTACCCAGGACAGCATATTGCTTGTGAGTAGCCAATTTCAAAATTTATACAAAACCAATGATCTTGGTAAGAATTGGAATCAATTGATTCCAACACAATCGAATGCTGCGTTTGTTGCACCATTTGCTGTTTGCCCCACCGATCCCAACGTCATCTTTTCCGGTGGAAAAGTGTTGTGGTCGAGTGTGGATGGAGGTCAACAGTGGAGCCGCTATTCATTCGAAAGCTCGACTGGATTCATCACAAGCATCGTTTGCAGCCCATTGCAAAAAGATATACTACTTTTTTCAAGTTACGATCCATCCACTTTACGCACCAAGGTTTGGATGGCAAACAGTTATGGCCAACGTATTCAAACAGATCCATTTGAGTTCAAAGGGCAATTTATTCGACAACTCGTTTCCGTCCCTTCAGTCGATGGTACATTTTATGCGGCACTTTCATCGTACGGCATACCGGGATTTGCCTTTAGCACCGATTTTGGCGCAACTTGGCGGATTCCTGCAAACCACTTTCTTCCTCCTGTGCCATGCCATACTGTTTTAGCGGATCCCCAAAAAGCTGAAACAGTGTATGCAGGAACCGACTTAGGGCTGTACGTAAGTTTTGATCGAGGGGAGCATTGGGAGGCCTACAATGAACATGATTTCGACCTTGTTGCAGTTTACGATTTAAAATACCATGCCAAAAAAGATCGTATTATAGCATTTACACATGGACACGGCTGTTTTGAAATCGAACGCATTGAAAAAAGTATTCCCACTCAAAATGAACACGTTGGAAGAGATTGTTTCTATTATTTTGTACACCAAGGAAAAAGAGTTATGTCTTTATGCTTGGAGCACCCTGAGACTCTACATGCCTTCAACTTGCAAGGGCAGGAATTCCCATTAACGCGTTTTGGTAACTACATTGAATTGAAAACCGATTATTCTGGAATTCTATTCTTGTCAGAAGCTTCCAATAGGAAAGCCATCCGAATTATTTTATTATAAGGATTTACAAGCTTTTAAGAACCTGGGTTTACCGTAAAAGTCCACTTTCAAAAGATGGCGCAATTCAGAATGATCTCCAAACATTTGAGCCACCTCCAATGCATGGAATTCGCTCAATTCACAATACAAGGCACCTCCGGGATTTAAACAATGAAAACACATCCACATTAATTTTCGATAAAAAACCAATGGGTCTGTGCCAGGAACGAACAAGGCTAATTCGGGTTCGTGTTGCAGTACGTGTGCATCCATTGCATGGCCTTCACTGCGCACGATATAAGGAGGGTTGCTAACGATGAGGTCCCATGTGCCCAAATTACATTCTTCCATTTTTAAAAAATCGAATTCCAAAAACCGTATGTCCAATTGGAGACTCTTGGCATTGTTCGCAGCACATTGCAAGGCCATCTCCGAACAATCCAAACCAGTTACTTCCCAGTCAGGATGCTTGCTTTTTAAGTACAACGCAAGGCAGCCTGAGCCAGTCCCCACATCCAAGGTTTTCAAACCATGTTTTTCACTATTTTCATGATGGATCCAGGCAGCTAACTCCTCGGTTTCCGGACGCGGTATCAACACAGCTGGATTAACTGCTATTTCAAGGTGAAGAAATGGAGCCGTACCGGCAATGTATTGAATGGGTAGTTTGCGACGCAATTGCGATACCCATTCACCATACCATGGACTGGATATAATCTCCCCAAGATTTTCCGGAAGGCGAAACCTCAGCGATTTTGCGTGCTGCCAAAAAAAGTTAGCTAGGTTATTGATTTCGTGCGTGTTATATAAGTCGCCAAGTTCTTGATGGAGTACTTGGCACAGTTCTTGCTTAACCATTTACGTATTACAATTATTTATAATATGTTATCCATCCTCAAAACAACTTCTTCCTTCCGGTGCAAATGTATCATCAGTTTATTTGTCATGGCATCTTTACAATTGCAAGGGCAACAAACTGACCCATTTCAAATAGCCGAATTGCTCAAAACCGAAAAATCCGATAACGTTTCGCTTTTCAGCAGCTCTAACAAAAATTCTTTGCTGAAAAATTCGGATACCGATACGCTGTTGCTTCATCGCGTGGCATTAAATGAGCTATTGGAAAACTACCACCCTTTGATCAAGATTAACTTCCCCTCCACCTCTACATCTTCAAAAGATTTCTATTTTACAGAATACAATTTTTTCACTGAAGATTATGCTGTAAAATTACTCAATGAAGAAGGTACCCAAACACTTTATCCGAAACAAGGTTTGCATTTGAAAGGCCTGGCCCAATCTGGAGTAGATGGCTTTGCATCATTGAGTTTATTCGAAGGTTCAATCTACGGAAGCACCGTTACGTCTTCTTCCGGATGGACCAGTATCCTGCCCATCATCGGAGAAAATTCAGCAACCCTCCGTTGTATCATGACTCCTGAAGATCCAAGCCAACAAAGCACTGCTGTGTCTGCATGCAATACTGATGATTTCAGGGATTTTATTGGAAATGAAATAAACATTACGAGCAGACTGGGTGACAATTGTAAAATTGTTGAAATCAGTGTACATGTTGATTATGATTTGTACCTTAAATTCAGTAAAGATGTACAATTAATAAGCAATTATGTTACCGGTTTATTCAACAATATACATACCTTGTACAAACGGGAGGGAATATCCATTGCATTGAAAGAAATTCTGATCCACAATGCAGAAGACAATTTCACACACATCAGTGCAAGTGCAGACCTCGAAAACTTCAAAAAGAAATACATTAATACCAACAAAACCGTCCAGTTATTGCTGACAGGGTATTCAAAAAACGGCACAGCTCCATTGGGTGGAATTGCATACATCAATACCGTGTGTTTACCCACCTATTCCTATGCTTATGCGAATGTATATGGAAACTACAGTCAGACGCCTGCATACAGTTGGGATGTTTTTGTAGCTACTCATGAATTGGGCCATACCTTCGGCTCAAGACACACCCATGCTTGTGTTTGGGGACCGAAGAAAAATCAAGCCATTGACCAGTGCGCAAAATTAGAAGGGTCTTGTGCTTCGCCGGGAATTCCTAAAAAAGGAACCCTGATGAGTTACTGTTATGCTACGGGAATGCCTGGGATCGATTTGATGTTGGGTTTTGGTAAAGAACCAGGCGATTTGATTCGTGCGACACTAAAAAATGCTTCCTGTTTAAAATCATCAACACCTGAAGGAAAGGCATTGACTGCAACCAACACCATCATCACTGCCAATGTGGAATGTTTTGATGGAGTGTATGCACATTACTATTTCGATAACAACACCATCGACGCATCGGATGATGTGTTGCTGATCAGCATAAAGAAAGATACCCAAAACATTGGCTTTCTTCAAGACTCCACGTTAAGCATTCAATTGGTCACAACTCCCTCTTATGGAAAATCTGTTTCAACACCGGTAACCAGTAGTGTATTGCCCACACAGGGCACATTCAATGCAGGTAACAAATATTGGATCATCAACAGCAAATATCCTTTGAAGGCTTCTGTAAACATTCAATACCTGTTGACAGCTGCTGATTTTGCCGATTTAAAAGGGAATGCCTCTCAATTCGATACCTCGACCGTGCAAATGGTTCAAGTGGAAGCTCCCGGAAACATTGATCCCCGCACCCAATGGAAAGGTGCAACACAAGATCATGTCTTCATTTTTTCGCAGAGTAAAATTCCGACACAAGGGAAATACTTTATCACAAAATTGCCGAATGGACACTTTCTTTTAGAATTGAGCACCTCCCACCTTGCATCCACTGGATTTGGAACGACTTCGCCTGCATCCAGTTCATTTGTAAAATTTGGCAATCTTTCTGCACAAAGCGATGCTTCAAAGACTCAATTCAGTATTCAAACCACCGAAGAAATTGCTTGCAAACATTTAGTGATCGAAAAACAGAATGCAATAAATGGATTTGACTCTATTGGAATCATCATCGCAAAAGGAAACACACCTGGAAATTACTCATTGGACATTTCAGTTCCATCCATCACACAAGATCAGTATAGGATCAAAGCAAAAAGTACAAACGGCAGCATTTGTTATTCAACAGAATTTTTTGCATCGGTTTCTTCCGCACCTGTTACAGAAATCAAATTGTATCCCAATCCTGTTCCTGTGTCAAGTGCTTTATATTTTGAATATGCCAACCCGAATAATGTCAATGAGCGCATCATTGCCAGAATTTCTGACGTCTATGGAAAAATATTGCGCACTTATTACTTTTCATCCAAACCAGGTGCTAACGTCTTCCAGATGAGCACCACTGGATTAAAAACAGGACTCCATCAGTTAAGCATTCAAACGAACACAAAATTGTTGAAAGCCAATTTCACAGTTGGTCAATAAATAATATCAGTCGTGGACATTACCTTTACAATAGCATACCGTCAAGTAACAGATCCTAGTGTTTTAAATGATGATCAGCAGCTCGTAATAAGAGAGGCTTTGCTTGCTTGTGGTTCCGCTTATGCACCCTACAGCGATTTTCCGGTTGGTGCTGCGTTGTTGTTGGAGGATCAGTCGGTATTGAAGGGATCCAATCAGGAAAATGCTTCTTACCCATGTGGCATTTGCGCGGAAAGAAATGTTTTGTTCCACTATGGAAGTTCATCAAACGAGGTAAAAATAAAGAAAATCGCCATTGCAGTTGCTAAGCCAAGCCTTCAGACAAAACTTCCAGCAGCTCCCTGTGGTTTATGCAGACAAGTCATGGCGGAGTATGAATACCTGAATCAAAAACCAATTGAAGTGATATTGGCACACCAGGACAGTGCATTCCTTATATTTGAATCCTGTCAAAGTTTATTGCCTTTTTGGTTTAGTCCTTCTTTTTTGAGTAGGGGAAAAGTTCAGTCAATAACCTAATATTTGTAAGGCTCTTTCATAATCCTCCCTTGTATCAATTCCTGGCTCTGGTAGACTTACAACTTCTGTAAGGATTTTTTCTCCATTTTCCAGCCATCGCAGTTGCTCTAGCTTTTCAGTCCGTTCCAGCCCTGAAACTGGCCATTTGGTTATTCTCTCGAGTGTTTCCTTTTTAAATACATACAAACCAATGTGCCTATAGGCACCGCATTCAGGCATCATGAGTGGACGCTCTCTTGAATATGGAATGGATGCCCGACTGAAGTATAATGCGTATCCATGACTATCGGTCACCGCTTTGACCACATTGGGATTGTTGAATTCACTTGGTTCTGTTAGCGAACTGATGAGGGTTCCAATTCCAGCTTTATGAACTTGACATTTGTAAACAATTCGGTCAATCGATTCAGGCAAAATAAAGGGTTCATCTCCCTGCACATTTACAAAATAAGAGAATTCCTGCAAGTTTTCAACCGCTTCTGCGATGCGATCTGTTCCACTTTCATGTGCCCTTTGGCTCATCATCACTTGGCCTCCCCAGGACTGCACGTGCTGGTAAATTTCAGCATGGTCCGTAACCACCACCAACCCATCGATGGATTTGCATTGCAAAACTTGTTCATAAACGACCTGCAAAACCGAACGGGCTCCCAAAGGCAACAACAATTTTCCTGGCAACCTGCTTGAATGCAAACGAGCCGGGATTAATGCGCAAACCTTTTGATTAGACATATTACAATATTTTTTAATATATTTGTTCTTTAATAAATAAGATACTATGAATCCATTTGGCCTCCTGATTTCCTTCTTTGGTCTCTGCCTTCTTGCAACTCAACACCCCCTTCAAGCACAATACTTGGAAGTATTTTTAAACAAATCTGCTCAACCAAACGCCTATTTTGTTCACAAAGTACGCAAAACAGAATCGGTATACGGCATCGCTAAGAATTATCAGACTGATTGGAATACACTGGCAGAAGTGAATCCTGATATTAATCTTGAAAGAGTCAGTGAAGGAAATGCAGTCTTAATCCCCTTCAATCCACGTAACATTCAACCAGATTCAACCGCCGGTGCCATGTTGGTGTTGTATACCATTCAACCAAAGGACAATCTTTTTGCACTTTCTTCCAGGTATTTCAATTTACCTATACAACATGTGAAACATCTCAACCCTTGGATTTCCCAAGGATTGCCAGTAGGAAAAGTTTTGCGCCTTGGATACATTCATCGCCAAAACGCTCTTAATCCAAAGCCTACTGTACCTTCTTCAACCGAGTCCATTAAGCAGTCCGTGACGGATGTAGAATCATCGTATTCTTTTAGCAAAGGCGGTCGCGGTTTGGTTCGCGTAGAAAGCTCAAGCTTAGGCGTTGGTCGGTATTTTGCTTTGCACCCATCAGCCAAAATGGAATCCATGATTGAAATTACCAACCCAGTAAATGGACGCAAACTCATGGCGAAAATCATCGGTCGAATCCCACCCATCTATCCAAAGGGTACTCAATTGGTTGTTTCTGGAAGTGTTGCGCTCTACTTAGGGGTGCCAGATGATCGATTTTACGCTATCTTTGCCTACGATTGATTTGATTTAAAGACATCTGTGTTTAAAATTTCATCCGTTCATTTCATCCGTTTGCAGGACACTTAATAGGACTTTATTTGCTTTCATTTGGCATGCATTATTTTATTGATCGTTTATTGCATTTTTCATGAAATATTATAACAATCTGTTAGAAACTATAGGCAATACGCCTCTGGTTAAATTAAACAAATCGGTACAAGGCATATCTGCTTTGGTCTTGGCCAAGGTTGAAACCTTCAACCCCGGTCACTCCATCAAAGATCGAATGGCTGTAAAAATGATCGATGATGCGGAGGCTTCCGGAAAACTTAAACCCGGTGGCACCATCATTGAGTGCACCAGCGGAAACACCGGTATGGGAATCGCACTGACATCTTGCGTACGCGGGTATAAATGCATATTCACCACTTCTGATAAACAGTCCAAAGAAAAAATTGACATGCTAAAAGCCATGGGGGCGGATGTGATTGTTTGTCCTACCAACGTTGCACCCGATGACCCACGCTCCTACTATTCCGTAGCACGTAAACTCAGCGAGGATATACCCAATTCTTTTTGGTGCAATCAATACGATAATTTGTCAAATACCAAAGCGCACTATGAAAGCACTGGACCTGAAATATGGGATCAAACTGAAGGAAAAATTACCCATTTGGTAGTCGGTGTTGGAACTGGTGGAACCATCAGTGGCACGGCCAAGTACTTAAAAGAGAGAAATCCTAATATAAAAGTTTGGGGAATTGATACCTATGGTTCTGTTTTCAAAAAATACAAGGAAACAGGCATTTTTGACGAAAAGGAAATCTATCCTTACATCACAGAAGGCATCGGCGAAGACATCCTGCCTAAAAATGTTGACTTTCAACTGATCGACTTATTTGAAAAGGTCACCGACCAAGACGGAGCCTTAGCAGCCCGTCGATTGGCAAGAGAAGAAGGATTACTGCTTGGCTATTCTGCCGGTTCCGCCCTCGCGGGATTGCATCAACTGAAAGATTCGTTGCAACCAACGGATGTCGTGGTGCTTATTTTTCACGATCATGGAAGCCGTTATATTGGAAAAATTTACAACGATGATTGGATGCTTGAACGTGGTTTTTTGCAGCGAGAAAAGACCATATTGGATTTGCTGCGTTCCAAGGCGGATAAAACATTTTATTCCATCAAACCAACCGAAAGCATCCGGAATGTTTTAACGTTGATGAAACGACATGATATTTCTCAAGTGCCCGTTTTAGAGGAAGATCAAATCATTGGAACGGTTTCAGAAAACACAGTGCTGAGCTTTATTTTGGAAAATCCCTTAAATCATCCAGACAAAGCTGTTTCCACCATCATGACAGAACCCATGCCCTTCTTAAAAAAGGAGACGTCCATGAGTACATTAAACCGCTATTTTTCGGAAAAATGTCCTGGCATCATTACCAAAGATGAAAGCGGTCAATACAATGTAATCACCAAATACGACATCATTCGCGCCATTTGATGCGTCTGACCAATAACAAACGGTGACTATACTTTTTTTGGCTGTTTGTGTAGATTCCTGTGCTATCCAAAGTATCCAAGCGAACAGTTCCGGAAGCATGCAGTATGGAAGCATCTTGGCAAACGATACCTACATGATTCACAAGATTTCCCTGATTATTGCTTAAAAACGCTAAATCACCAGGTTTCCAGTTACCAAACAAAACCTCTTCTCCAACGAAAGCTTGATCTTTTGCATCACGTGGCAAATCGACACCCATGATGCGTCCAAAAAGTTGGACAAGTCCCGAACAATCGATGCCCCAAACGGAACGACCACCCCATAAATAAGGCGCACCCAGAAAATTTTCTGTCATCAACGCCAAACCATCGTCAATGGTTAAGTCTGTGCTCAAGCATCGACCATGAATCATCGTGCCCCAACTTGGGTTCCATAGCGAACCAAAAGGAATATGGCATTTGTTCAGGTACAATCTGACTTCAGCAAATGGATCCATTACAATACCAGCTTGCATGCTGCGATCGCTTGCAAAGAAATATTCGGGTTTATCTTCAATCCAACCTATGTAGCGATCATGAATCGATTGGATTTCCAACCATTCTTTTGATTGTTCTAAAATCTCGATGGCTTCACCAAACAAAAGTTGATTGATCATTTCAGATTTATGATCGGGTTTACGGCGCACTGGCAACAAGGGCATACTAACCCGCAAACGATGTTTATGTACGTTAACATTCAAAACGCGTATCTTTACAACGAAGTTACAATATCATGGTCCAACGCATTGCAATTCTTGTTTTGTTTTTCAGTACTTTCCAATATTTTGACTTATATTCACAAGATATCAGTGCATCGCAATTCAACGCGGTGGCTTTGTATTACAATCCCGCCAGCACTGGTTCTTTTCCAGGAAATTATCGTATCAGCTCATTGTATAGAAATCAGTGGATTGGTTTTCAGGACGAACCAATAACGCAATTTATCATTTCAGGAGATATCAAGTTTTATCTTGGTTATGAGAGTCCAACCAAAGATTTTATTGGAGCAGGGGTTTACTTTGGTACTGATCGTACACAATTGTTCGATTGGAATACCAACGAAATGGGTATACAACTCGCTTACCACAAAATCATAGATAAAAATAAATTAAGTTTTATTACAGGTGGTCTCGGTTTCGGACTACAACAAAGGTCTGTCAACTACGATCGGTTGTTTTTTGAAGATCAATACAACGGATTGGATGCATACAATGGTGCGACCAACGAAATATTGCCACAAAATATCCACGCCACACCCAATTTGGTTTTCGGTTTGGAATACAGTAGCTATGTAAACAAGCGATTGTTTTTGCAAATGGGTTTATCTGCTAAACATTTGTTTTCAAACGAATTCTCCTTTTACAACAATTTGGATAATCCCGATTATGTTGGAAGCCGCGAAAATCCAGCCTTCAGCAGCATTATTTGGATGAGTCATTTGGTTTACCGTTATGATGCTTTCAACGAAATTTCTCCTCGCATGCTTCTTCAATGGCAAGGTCCACATGGCATGCTATTGCCTGGATTTTCTTATCGTAGAGCCATGCTCAAAAACAACCAAACTGCCGTTCACATGGGGGTATCCAGTCGCATTGTAAAGAACTATGATGCTTTTTCTATTTCGGACTTGGGACTGCAATTGGGTCTTGAATTACAAACATTTATGGTTGGTCTTCAATATGAATTCGGATTACGTGACGCAACAAAATACGGCGCGCCTACACATTCTTTTGAAATTAGCTTAAGGTTAATGGGTGCGTATGAAAACCAATTCCAATTTGCTCCACGGTTTTAGTTTAAAAGTTTTGATATCCAGTGATTTCTAATCCAAAGGCATCCAAGCTTACCGCTTTTCTGGGATGATTCGTCAGAACTTTCATTTTGCCGACATTTAAGTCTTTTAAGATCTGAGCTCCTATTCCTATTTCTCGTTGTTGGTGCTCTAACATGGCTTGTTCAAAATTAGATTTAACTTCCGAAAACCTGAATTGTGGAATTTGAATGCGCGATTGATTGGTGATCAGCAACAAGACTCCTAATTCATGATGACTCATTGCAGTCAATGCCTTCTTAATTTGACTATTGTTTTCATTCACCAGCAGATCGACCAATTCAACATACGCATCCGTGTATTGAACGCGCACCAAACATTCCAGATCAGGATCCATGGTTCCCTTAACAAAAGCCAAATGGATATCCTCGCTGTTCGTTTGTTGATATTGAATCAATTTATAGCTTTGACCATTCAGAGAGCATTCGGTAGTGCGCTCCACCCTTATCAGACGTTCACTGCGGAGTCTATATTCGATCAAATCATGAATGGAAATGATTTTGATTCCGAATTGTCTTGATTTCTCCAACAATTGAGGCAAACGGGCCATGGACCCATCATCGTTCAATATTTCAATCAATGCGCCGGTTGGCGCCATTCCCGCCAATTTTGCCAAATCAATTACCGCTTCTGTATGGCCTGCGCGTTGGAGAACCCCACCGGGTTTTGCACGTAAAGGAAAAATGTGACCTGGTCGGGCAAAATCATCTTTGCTAAATTGTTGATTGGAAAGGGCTTTGATGGTAAGGCAACGATCCGAAGCAGAAATTCCTGTAGTGCATCCGTTTCCAATCAGATCGACCGATATGGTAAAAGCCGTTTCATGCAATGAAGTATTGTTCCTAACCATGAGCGGTAAATTCAACTCGTCTGCTCGGCTTTCTTCCAAAGGGGTGCATAATAGTCCTCTGCCATGCGTCGCCATAAAATTAACGGATTCGGCCGTGATGTTTTCGGCAGCGCAGATAAAATCTCCTTCGTTTTCACGATCCTCATTGTCCACCACGATCAACAATTTACCATCCCGGAAATCTTGAATGGCCTCTTCGATCGTATTGAAAATGATTATTGGTTCAGTGTGCGCTTCGGTGGTTGCCATGTTCCTTGTTGAATTCCTTGCAAATATCTGAATAAGCCCATCAAAACTGCGAGATTCATAAAAAGAAAATAACTCCAGGATCTTAGAACCTGCATTTTGATTTCAAATTTTGAAAATATCCAGTCTATAGATGGCATAACTACCAAAATAAAAGTAATGCAACAAATCCAAGGATACAATTGAGGATGGGATGTCAAGCTAAAAACCCATGCCATTGCAAATGCAATCAATGCATTTACGGGAACTAGCCACCGAAGCACTTTGTGTGAAAAAAAGACAAAAGCTAAGGTAAACTTCATTTGATGGATCCTGCCCATGAAAATTCGTAAGTTTTGAAAATTACCCGCAGCAATGCGCCTTTTACGCCTAAATTCTTCCATCATGTGGTCTGTGATGTCTTCGAAACAGATGGCTGAAGGCTCGGTAATGCTTTTTCCACCTTGCATCATGGCCTGCATGGTTATGTAAAAGTCATCTACCAAAAGACCATCTGGAAGTGTGCATCCATCGTTGGAACGAACCGCATAACAACCTCCGAATGCACCCATTGCCATTCCCCAAAGTCGACCTTCCATCCATTTCAATTTGCTTTCCAATTGGATGTAATTTCGCTCTGTTCCAGAAATCCCTCGGTCTCCTTTTGACCTTTGGATGATGCGTGTATCGATGACTGCTATATCGGCTTTAGAAAAACCACGAACCAATCTTTTAAGCGTTTGTGGCTCCAGGTAAATATTTGCATCGGTGTAAATCAAAACATGATCGCTCGAAGCGGGTCTTATTGCCAATATTTTATTTGTTAATGCATTGATCACACTGGTTTTGCCAGACCGGTTAGAAAAGAAAATTGGCACTACACGCGCATCATTTTTGGAGACTTCGTCAATGATTGCATTGGATGAATCATTCGAACCATCGCTTCCGATAAATACTTGCAATCGATCGGCTGGATAATCACTTTGCAACAACGTATTCAATTTTTCACGTATGACCGCCTCTTCATTGAAAACGGAAATTATACAGGATACGTACGGCCAAGGTCCTTCAAATTCCTGCTGACAAGGCTTAGGTTTACACACGTAATGAATACCCATGACAATCAAAGGGTAAATTACATATGGGTAAACCACCAGAAAAATGAGGAACAATAAAATGAATTCTGAAACGGACATCCAAAGAATATAATCTCTAATGCTTATGAGTCATCAATACTTTCTTGTAGGTATTGTGCAATTTAAGACCCAACTTGTTGCTATCAAAATGAACTTGAATAAACTTTTGTGCACGCTCACCTATTTTTTGAAGTTGCTGTGGATGATCAATGCAAAATTGAATGCTTTCGACAAAATCATTGACACTGTTTGCGATGATGACTTCTTGCATATGTTTTGCTGGAATTCCTTCCATTCCTATGGAGGTCGTGATAACTACCCGTCCAAGAGACATGGCCTCCAATATCTTTACACGAATTCCAGATCCAGCAAATATGGGAACTACCATGACTGGATAATTGTTAATGAATGCTTTGGCATCCTCCACATCCTGATGGCAAATCACTGAACCAGATTGTAATCCCTTTAGGTCATCGGGTGCATTTCGCCCCGCAAAATGAAATTGCAGATCGGGAAATTTTTGCGTGATTTGAGGCCAAACATTACGCAAAAACCATCTGACCGCTTCCGCGTTAGGCAACCAGTCCAAAGAGCCAATGAACGAAATAGCCATCGGCTTAAGGAACGCCCTTAAATCCATCATCGCATGATTTGGCACCACACCAACAGGGCTGGCCACACATCCATTCTTATAACCCAAGGAGCGAAACTGAACCAAATCTCTTTCGGTGATTGCAACTAAGAAGTCGTAATCATTCAATATTTCAACTTCAAAGCTTTTCAATTTTTTGCTCAGGTGTTGGATATACCATTTTTTCGGAAAGAAAGTAACCTGATCCGCCATACGCGTCCAGATTTCATGCTCGATGTTGTGCGCTCTGAGAACCACCAATGCATTGCTATGTTCTTTAATATCTTTTAGAAAGGGAGCGAGGTACAAAGTTTCCAACTGGACAATATCGTATTGGTCTTCGTGTAGCATCTCAACCAATTTCTTTCTGAAATTCTCGGAAACAAACCGGCTGATGTTATAAGAATCTTTGCTGAATAAGTGGGCCAATGCATCTACCCATTTGATCCGGTTGTCCACCACAACACACGCCATTTTCTCGTAGTAGGATAATGCTTGAGGAATTTCATCACCCAATTCTACATAATGTTTGGTGGTATTCATTGCCAAAAGACTCACTTGACACCCAGCATCATGAAGGGATTTACTCATTTGAAGAATTGCAATGGACTCCCCGTCTTTGGTAGGATAAGGAAACTTTTTACAAATTTGAAGAATTTTCATGCTTTGGTTTAGACCGCCGACAAAGAAGGACCAAAATTAATCCAATTTGTTGATAATGAGTCATTTTCCAGGAATATTATACCCTATTCGTGCATGGTTAATCATTTGATAATATACATGCTTGCCTACCCTTTCATTTCTTGCGTTGATTGGCTCAAATTCATAACTGTCTTTCAAATGAGCCCAATCAAAACAGCATTCCCGGTTTCTCGTTTGGATCGTTTATGCCTTTCTCATAAAGCAATACTCATTAGATAACTGTTCACTGTATGCTTTTAGTATATCAACTTCGAATTACCTTTGTCAAATGGGCCCATTCAAATGTATAGTCACCCAATCCTTATATGTATATTGTTGAATGTCATAATATTACTAAAAATTATTCCAATCTTCCGGTATTAAAAGGAGTCAATTTTTCCCTCAACGAAGGACAATTCATCAGCATCTTGGGGGCATCGGGTGCAGGCAAAAGTACCTTGCTCAACATCATCGGAACACTGGATGTACCAGATAGTGGTCAATTGCGTTTATTTGGTCAGGAAATTCGTTCTACAAACGCTCGTGAGTTAAACCAAATACGCAATACGCAAATAGGCTTTATATTTCAATTTCATCATTTATTGCCAGAATTCACGGCCGTTGAAAACGCTGCCATGCCGGCATACATTCGGGGGATTGCACCGGCTACTGCCAATCAAATGGCATCGCAATTGTTGGAACGCTTGGGTCTTGCAGATCGTTTGACGCATAAGCCTGGTGCATTGTCGGGTGGCGAACAACAACGCGTTGCACTTGCCCGCGCGCTTATCAACAAGCCCAGAATTTTATTGGCCGATGAACCTACCGGTAATCTGGATCAGGACAATGCCCAGCACGTCATGCGTTTAATCCTTGAAATGCGAAAAGAAATTGGCATGACCACCCTGCTGGTAACCCATGATCATCAAGTTGCAAAACTTGCAGACCAACGGATCTTGATGAAAGACGGATTGATTGAACCGGAGACAAACATTCACCTATGAAAACACTTCCAATTGCTACGATGCTCTTTTTATTTGCCTGCACCCGCACTGAAAAATTACCCGTTCTGGGATTTCAGGAAGTAGTTGACGGCAAAACGGAATTTGCCAGAGTTCCCGATTTTGCTTATGCGAATCAATATGGTGATACCATTCATACTTCCTTTTTACGTGGAAAACTGCACATTGCGAATTTTTTCTTCACGTCGTGTCCCACCATTTGCCCCAAAACCATGCGTAGCATGAAACTACTTGCAGAACAAGTTGGTGCCGATACATCGATTCAATTCATTTGTTTCAGCATTGATTACCGTAAAGACAGCATTCCACGATTAAAAGATTATTACGAAAAATTGCAAGTCAACCTTCCAAATTTTCATTTATTGCAGATGCCCAGCAAAGACGAATTGAAAAGAGTGCCTCAAAAGTATTTAAGCATTGCTTCTGAAGACTCCACGGCTGCGGGTGGTTTCGACCACAGCGGGTGGCTCATCTTAGTCGATCCGGAATTACACATACGTTCCTACTGTCTTGGCACTGATCCAAAAGAAGTTGACCGTTTTATAAAAGACATTCAACGATTAAAGGATGAAACACGCTAAATACGCTCTGCTTTTATCCTTTAGCTTAGCATTTCTTTTCTTATGTTGTTCTAACGAAACATACAAAGAAGGAAAACTGCTTTATATGCACCACTGTTCGTCATGTCATGGGGAACAAATGCAAGGTTTGGGATTGTTGTATCCCGCGCTCAATAATCCTGCTTTCTTAAAAAAACCAAAGGATCAATTGCCATGTTTTATTCGCACCGGAAGTTCAACCGTTGATTCAAGTGCAATAAAAGACAAATCCCTTGTAATGCCTACCATGCCTTCATTTGAGCATCTTGATGCAATTGAAATCAATAACATATTAAACTACATCAACGCAAATCATTGGCATCAGGAAATCTTTCATCTTCCCAATACAATGAAACTCTTGGAATCATGTCCAACATCTCAAAAGTGAAATGCTGCCACCAATGATGGCAAAATGCGCAATTGATTGATCCGCCTGTTCTCAATTACGTTGTAATAGAAAATGTTCTTACGGTCATATGCGTTAGTAACTGCTGCGGTAAGATCCAAGTGCGTATGCTTTCCAAAATTAATTTGCCTTTTAATGGAAAGATCCAAGCGATGGTAATAAGGCAATCGACCTGAATTAATCTTGTCTGAATAAATTACACCAATCGGTGAGTTTTCGATACCAAATACGGTCTCCAGTCCTTTGGGTAGTTTGTTGTCTTCAAAAAAGCCCTGAATTTTTGTAAAAGCAAAACCACTACCAAGATTCCAGCGCAAGCCTGCCTGCCATAATTTTTTGTTACCAAATTTATAGTCCAGTACAAAATTAACATTGTGTCTTCTGTCAAACAGTGCTGGAAACTCCTGAGTGCCGTCATTGCGATTGACATATCCCAAGCTATACCCCAACCACAAAGACCAATCCACCCACCCTGCCTTGAGTAGAATGTCCAAACCATACGCTTCGCCCGTTTCTTTGGTAAAATTGGATTCAGTAATGCTGCGCTTATTTCGATTCAAGGAATACAAGGTATTGAAATCTTTGTAATAGGTCTCCACGTTCAAATCCATGTTTTCATTGAGTTCGTATTCAAATCCGAGGACACCATGGTTAGCCTTGATGAGGTCTTCGCTGGTAATAAAACCTACAAACAAATTGACGATATCACGTTCGCTTACCGAACTCATCAAACTTTGGGTATACACTCCTCCTGCAGCTTTGATTCGAAAATCATCAGTGATATTGTATTTCAAACCCAACCGCGGTTCCAAAGCAGTTTTTTTCAATGAAGCATAATATTGCAAGCGAAGACTTGGATCAATGACTAATTTGTTAAAAACTTTACGATATTTCAGATACCCTGCAAGCTCCGTGTTGTTTTCTTCAATGTTGATTTCAATTTTTCTGAAATTGGTGAAATCAAAATCAGTTGTGTTGGCATTGAACTCAACGCCATAACGCACTTCAGAATTTTTTCCGAAATAAGTAAAGTCGAAATTAGCCTGGAGTCCTTTTAGATCGCTGGATCGGGGATCTTCATTGTTTTCATCCAATTCGATGCTATACTTTGAATATGCAATGTTACCAGAAACAATCAAGCTTGAATTGTTGGGAATTATTTTAAAGTTGGTACCAATGCCAAGATTGTCCCAATTCAAATTAGCCAAGCCTTCAAAAGCAACCTGGTCGTTGAAATTGAATCCAAACAAATTGATAAAACTTCCATTGCTTGAAACAGAACTCAATTTGCCGTAAAAATCTGTGAATTCAAAAGGAAGGTTGTCAGCACCTTCGTCCAATGCATATTGATACAAAGATCGAGATGTCTCATGAATGATAGATTTTTTTGCAGTAAGCAGGTAAGATATACTACCCTTACTGCTTTCACTGAATTTGCTGATGGGCCCTTCGAGCAATACTTTTCCCATAAACGGACTGGCCGACACGATGCCAGCAGTTCGCGTTTTATTGCCTTCCCTTGTTTTAATATCCACGATGGCAGAAATCCGTCCTCCATATTCTGCTGGAAAACCTCCGGTTAGCACTTCCACTGAACGAATGGCCTCCGTTTCAAACACACTGAACAACCCAATGCTGTGGAAAGGATTGAAAATGGTCATTCCATCCAACAGTATCCTGTTTTGTACGGGCGAACCCCCACGAATATAAATTTGTCCACCTTGGTCTCCAGTGCTTACCACACCCGGAATGATTTGAAGATATTGAGCAATATCGGCTTCACCTCCGGTGGAAGGCAAGGCCTTGATTTCTTTTGGGGTTACGGTCAATGAAGATATTTTAACTTCCGTACGCGCTTGCTGTTTTTTGCCGGAAACGCTGACTTCCCCTAACAATGTTGCTGACTCGGTAAGATACACCTGTTTGTTGATGATTTGATTTCCTTTGATAATCAAGGGCAATTTGATGGTGTCAAATCCCAAATAAGAAACTATGAACGTATACTCGCCGGGATTGATCCCCGCTATATTGAAAAAGCCGCGTTCATCAGATACATCGCCTATGTTGGTTCCCTCAAGGAACACGGAAGCAAAAGTCAATGGTTCTCCTGTTGTTTTATTGTATACATTGCCTCGAACCGAAGCTTTTTGCCCAAAAGCCAGTGAACAATGCAGTACGATGATGGAGAAAAACAATAATCTATTCATACAAATCCAATAATCAAGGCAAAAGTAATGCTTGTGAAGAACTAAATACCAAATTCCTCTCCCAGGGATAAACGAATCAACTTTCAGGATGTTAATCTCCATATCCATTTCCATGAGCAAGTTACAAGGTATCCGGTTTCTCAAATCAGGGGTCGACAAAGGCCAAGTGCAACAATTTAATCGGCTGTTCAAGATATTTCGGGATATTTTCCTTGCTACTTCCGGGGATATTCCTTCCAGTCTGGCTTGGATGAATGAATTGGACCGCAGGTACCGAATATTCTCTTCAGCGTACAGGCTTCCAGATTTTATCAAAGACTTGAAGGACCAAGGATTTATTAAAGAAAAGAATCAGTTTGGGACTGGATTTCAAAAAACCGAAAAATTGGAGAAAAGCATTCGAATGGATGCATTCCAAGATCTGTTCGGAAAAATGGACAAGAGTAGATCAGGCAAGCACCTCATTGAAAAATCGGGCAAAAGTGACGAACAAGATCTTGGTTTCAAGCCTTTCGAATTTGGTGATTCCTACTCCAGGATCCTACCTGCCGAATCCATAAGAAATACTTTAAACCGAACAGGCAATTTAGATGGTTCAATGGACGCCTCCGACTGGGTATTGTTTGATACACTCCAGCAAACGCAATGTTGCACGGTATTATTGATCGACATCTCGCATTCAATGATCTTGTATGGAGAAGATCGCATCACCCCCGCCAAACGGGTTGCACTTGCCCTTGCTCAAATGATCCATCAGTATTATCCTAAAGATCAATTGCATGTCGCAGTATTTGGAGACCATGCGCATGAAATTCCGCTCACCGAAATTCCATATATCGAGGTGGGCCCATTTCACACCAATACCGTCGAAGGTCTTCAATTGGCGATGCATTTACTCAGCAAATCAAGGTGTTCTAACAAAAATATTATGATGATTACCGATGGAAAGCCCAGTTGCATCCGAAGAGGAAAAGAATTGTACAAAAATCCTTACGGGCTCGATCCATACATCATCGATAGAACATTGAGTTTAGCTAGAAAATGTAATAAACAAAACATCCAAGTAACCACCTTTATGGTGAGTGATGATGCTTATTTAATAGAATTTGTTGAAGCGTTTTCAAAGGAAGCCAATGGACAAGCTTATTACACCCAACTCAATCATTTGGGGCAACAAATTCTTTTTTCATACCAAAACAATCGCAAAAAAAGATCTTCATGAAAAAACCCAATACACTAGGCGCATTGAAGAAAACAAAGTATCAGCCCTCACCCATTCGTGAAGAGTTACGCCGCAACTTAATAAACAAAATGAAACGGGGAGAATCCATATTTCATGGTATATTCGGATATGAAAACACAGTGATTCCCGATGTAGAAAGGGCTTTGCTCAGTGGACACAACATTTTGTTTCTAGGTTTGAGAGGACAAGCCAAAACACGGTTGGCAAGAGGCATTACGCAATTACTCGATGACTACATACCCATTGTGGCCGGCAGTGAACTAAATGACAACCCTTTTGCACCCGTTAGTCCTTTTGCGAAACAACTGACCGCCGAGCAAGGTGACGACACGCCCATCGAATGGATTTCCCGGCAGGATCGATACGTTGAAAAACTGGCGACAACAGACGTCTCCATCGCAGATTTGATAGGTGATTTAGATCCCATCAAAGCCGTTCATCACAAAACAGGTTTTGACAACGAGATGGCCATTCATTATGGTTTGATACCGCGATCAAACCGAGGCATTTTTGTGATCAACGAATTACCCGATTTGCAAGCAAGGATACAGGTTTCGTTGCTTAATATATTGGAAGAACGCGACATGCAGATCCGGGGATTTAAACTGAAACTACCTTTGGATGTCTTTTTTATTTTTACAGCCAATCCAGAAGACTACACACAACGCGGAAACATCATTACTCCATTGAAAGACCGGATTGAAAGCCAAATCCTTACGCATTATCCGGAAGACGTCCCTACGGCATTACAAATATCCCGCAACGAAGCTAAACTCAATACCGGCCAACTTCAACATATCAAAATTCCTGAATGGATGGAAACCATCATTGAGCAAATTGGGTTTTCGGCTAGGGAAAGTGAATTCATCGATGAAAAAAGTGGTGTATCAGCACGCATGAGCATTGCAGCACGTGAATTGCTTTTCAGTGCAGTCGAACGACGCATGGTCAGAAACCGCGAAAAATCAGCCACTGCACGATTGACAGATCTACTAGCCATTGTACCCGCTTTGACTGGTAAAATGGAATTGGTTTTTGAAGGTGAACAATTGGGTCCGTATGAAGTCGCTCTCACCATCATTTCAGATGCGATCAAAATGCAATTGAATCAATTCTTGCCTAAAGTTCTGGATGCCAAGCAAAAGTTAACCACTCCTTACGAAATGACGGCCACTTGGTTTACCAAAGGAAACGAGGTTGTTTTCGATTCTGACGCATCACAAACTGCATACGAAACCTTGCTCAACACCATACCCATTCAGGCTAAATTATTGGCAGAGTTTTCTGCAGGAGAAAAGTATTTTGCAATGGAATGCATTTTGCATCACCTTTCGTCCGCGCAAACCATACAACGAGAATGGATGGACAATCGCATCAGTTTTAAAGATCAGTTGGCCAGTATGTTGAATGATTTAAACATCGAGTCCAATTAGTTTGGTCGGCTAAGTACCGGTTCTGGTAGACAAAGTTCGCCAGGCTATCTGAATGTACGTTCCATGGGCTTAGAATGCCTATATTTGTGACTCATTAAAGCAATGTATCGTGGGTTTATTGATCTTTTTATTGGTTGGCTATTTGTTGATGTGTTTTTCGCTCTCATTGGTTTTCTCCAAAGTGGGAAAAGAAAGCAGTAAAGCCTGGATTCCAGGGATTAATTTTGGTATTTGGTGTGAGATCATTGGACGGAAACCGCAACATGCTTGGTGGTTACTTTTTCCCATCGTAAACATTTTCATCTTCGCTGCGATGTGCATTGATTTGGTGAAGTCCTTTGGCAAACTCAGTTTTTGGGACTCGGTTGTTTCAGTGGTCTGCTCACCATTAGCATTTTGGCAAATCGGAAGCAACCCGACCATCAAATACATTGAGCCTGCATATTTAAAAGAAAAGGAATTTCATCAACAGCTGCATGATGCCATCAAAAGAAAAGATGCCCATGCAATCAACCGCTTACGCACTACCAATAAATATGCACGGGGTACGATGCGTGAGTGGGCCGAATCCATCATTTTTGCAGTCTTTGCAGCCACTTTCATACGGTTGTTTTTGATTGAAGCGTATGTGATCCCAACCCCTTCCATGGAAGGCACCCTTAAAGTAGGCGATTTTCTTTTTGTAAGTAAAGCGCATTATGGAATCAGAACCCCAATGACCTACCTCATGCTTCCATTGCTGCACAACCGCATTCCGAAGTTTGATTGCGAATCATATATTTCAAAACCCAACTTGCCGTATTACCGGTTGCCTGCACTCACCAAAGTAAAACGCAATGATCCGTTTGTATTCAATTGGCCTGTTGGGGACAGTGTCTATGTGACACCAACCCGCTCATGGACGCATTTCCAAACACTTACCCAAGCAGATGCAGCCAGGGAGTGCAGAGGACTTCCATTGATCATTAGACCTTTAGACAAAAAAGATCATTACATCAAACGTTGTGTTGGCATTCCCGGAGATACCATCCAAATAAAGGACCGCGCATTGTTTGTCAATGGCAAACCTGCAGAACATCCTGCCCATTTACAATTTTTGTACCATGTACAAGCGTCTCAAACAAGTCTCAATCGCAAAAAACTGGAAAATTGGGGAGTCAATGTCTACGACGATTACGCCAAGGAAGGTTACTATTTTTTGGATGACAAGCAGCTGGCCTCCATTCGTGCATTAGGTCCGGACGTAGTCATCACGCCTTTCAATAATCAGGAAAAAAGGGTGTTTCCTCACGACCCAGACCATTTCGGCAATTGGTCTTTTGATAATTATGGTCCGCTGTGGATACCTGCTAAAGGATCTACGGTTCAACTAACGCTTGATAACATTGCGTTGTATGCTCGCATCATATCGGTGTATGAAAAGAATACTTTGGTGATTAAACAAAATGAAATATTTATCAACGACCAACCAGCTTCCGCATATACATTTAAACAAGATTATTATTGGGCCATGGGAGACAATCGCCACAATTCAGAGGATTCCCGGGCATGGGGATTTGTTCCTTTTGACCATGTTGTGGGCAAACCATTGTTCATTTGGTTCAGTCTGAAAAATGGTACTTTCAGCAATGGCATCAATTGGAATCGAATTTTTCGTTCGACCAATAAAATGGACGAGTAAAGATATATCTGTTTCGTACACAAGGGCGTTAAACCCTATATAGCAATGGGATAATCGTTCCATTTGCTCTGTATACTATGCTTATTTTTCAAGGTCAATTAAACGGGCTACAATTATCACAGCCACCTAGCCGGATCATATCCCTTGTTCCTTCCATCAGCTGGTATTTGGAAGATCTAGGCTTAAACTCCGAATTGATTGGCATAACCAAATTTTGCACCTTACAAAATCCTATGGTTATACGGCCGACCAACATTGGCGGCACGAAGAATCCAAAAATTGACTTAATCAAAAGTCTAGAACCCCATCTGATCATTGCCAACAAGGAAGAAAACAGGCGTGAGGACATCCAAGAGCTTGCAGACCTATTTCCCACTTACCTTTCTGCAATAGAACAGCCAAGCGATATGGTGACGATGATGTTGGAAATTGGCTTGCTTTGTCATAAAACTTCGGGAGCAAAGCAACTGGTTGATGCGTTCTATGAACAATGGAATGGGCTTTCGTCGGATCCATGTTTCCAACGTGCAGTGGATGTTTGCTATTTGATTTGGCGAAATCCGTATATGACAGTTGGCCGAGATACCTACATCCATTCGATCTTACATCATTTCGGTTTTAATAATGTTTTCTCACACGAATTGCGTTATCCAAGCATAAGCATATCGGACATCGCCATCAAAAAGCCAAACTGTATTTTGTTGCCTTCAGAACCTTTTCCATTCAACCACCAACATATTGATGAATTTGCAGGAATCCCATGCGAATTGGTAGATGGTCGTATGTTTTCCTGGTATGGAAGTTTCATGCTTAAAAGTTTTTCGTACCTTGAAGCCTTGAAAAGGAAAATTTTGTTTCAGTATGAAGAGAACAGCCTGCATCATTAGTTTTCTAATCACGGGAATGGTTTATTGCTTTGCCCAATCCATGAAGGGTATACAAACATTTACCATTCAGATGCAAGAAGCCAAGGATGCAGATGTTATACTGGAGCGAGCAAAATATGATGCCATACCACTGGTTTCATTGCAAGCATTGGTTCCCTCAATTGGTTTATACAACCTCAACTTTTCGAGCGATATCCAGTCATCCGACATCGTTCAGTGGTTAAATGATCAAAGTACTATAAAGACCTTTCAACCGGTCGTTGCGCTTAACCAACGATCTTGCACACCGAACGACAGTGCATTTTCCTCTCAGTACAGTTTGACCAAAATGCAATTCGACGAATTGTGGTGCTATGGCACAACAGGCTTAAGTCCCTCGGGCGATACCTTGGTGGTCGGCGTCATTGATTTTGGTTTTGCTTACGGTCTTGAAGATATATTGCCCAATGTTTATGTAAACCAAGGTGAAATTCCCGACAACGGTAAGGACGATGATCAAAACGGATACACGGACGATTATTATGGCTTCAATGCGCGTTCTACCCCTGGCGACAATCATCAGGCAGAGAACCACGGAACTCAAGTCATTTCGGTCGTTGGAGCCAAAGGCAACAATAAAAAAGGCATTACAGGAACCAACCAGAATGTAAAAATGATGTTGTGTTCAGCCGTCAGCTCCGATCAACTCCTTGTTTGCTATTACTATTTTATCAAAATGAAGAGGAGTTACCTCAACTCAGGAGGTAAACAAGGAGCATACATTGTAGGCACCAATTTGTCTGCAGGATTTGACCGCCAGTTCCCAGTTGATTTGCCGCTTATCTGTCAAGTATATGACAGCCTTGGTAAAGTGGGCATTTTAAATGCAGTTGCTACAGTGAATGAAAACGAAAACATTGACACCTGGGGAGATATTCCGGGCTTATGCCCAAGTGACTATTTGATAACAGTCACCAACACAAACCGGTATGATCAAAAGGTGCCGGATGCAGGTTACAGCCCCATCAGTGTAGACATTGGGGCATGTGGGGAAGAAATATTGATGATTGATCGTGATGGAGTCTACCGGGAAGAATCAGGCTGTTCCTTTTCCAGTCCCCATGTGGCGGGAGCAATTGCACTGCTTAGTCAGTTTTGTCCTAAACTGGATAAGCTTGCAAAGTTGTACCCACAGGACGCTGCATTGATTTTAAAGAATATTATTTTGACCAATGGTGAATCATTGGACGGATTAAAGAACATTACCTTGACAGGAAAGCGGTTGAATGCCCTGCGTTCTTTGGAAGCACTGGATGCTTATTGCAAACAAGATTCGTTATTGAAGCCAGAAATAGGCTTGCTTTCCAACCTAAAGACAGGGAGTTTTACATTGAATTTTCGCCCTCCTTCATTCGGGTCTTATGATATTTTTATTTACAATAGCTTAGGTCAAATTGCTTTGCAGCAAAAAGCAAGCTACAAGCCGGATGCTCCTCTCCAATGGCAATTTGATTTAAGTGGCTGGCCTTCAGGCTGCTATTTTTTGTTAATCAAAGGTCAATCCTTGGAGTTTTCGGAAAGCTTCGTCAAAATTTAAAGTTCTACTTATTTAATATTTTACTATTTTTGCCCTCTATTTTTTAAATAGGGCTCCGTAGCTCAACTGAATAGAGCACCTGACTACGGATCAGGAGGTTTAAGGTTTGAATCCTTACGGAGTCACCATGAAGATCAAATATCAATATATATGTCTAAAGTATGTGATTTGACCGGCACCAGACCAATGTATGGAAACAACGTTTCCCATTCAAACCGTAAGACACGCCGGAGATTTAACCCAAATCTTCAAAAGAAGACGCTTTTTGTTCCTGAAACAGGCGAATGGGTGGAACTTAAGGTTACGGCTAAAGCGTTAAGAACCTTGGATAAACATGGTTTGTATGCTTACCTTAAAAAATTAAATAAAAAAGCTTAATCGTTCGGATATGGCAAAAAAATCAAAAGGCAACAGGCAGCAAATCATTTTGGAGTGCACTGAACACAAAGCCAGTGGAATGCCCGGAACATCGCGTTATGTTACCGAAAAAAACAAAAAAAACACTCCAGATAGGATTGAATTGAAGAAATACAATCCCATTTTGAAAAAGTATACTGTTCACAAGGAAATTAAGTAATCATGGCTAAAGTATCGAAGAACGCACGGGTTGCCCAAAGGGCTGCAAATGCTGGTTCCGGAAGGGATCATGTCAAGGTAATTAAATCCATCAAAGATCCAGTTACCGGCAAATACACCTACAAAGAAATGATCGTCCATAAAGACAAAGTCAAAGATTTCTTTGAACAGTCAAAATAGTCGATTTTTTAAAAGATAAACCAATTTGAAAGAAGCTTTCCAGTTGAAGGCTTCTTTTTTTATTTACATCAATTTTATGGGTTTTTTTGATCGCTTCTTCAATAAAGACCGTGAACAGGATCTTCAAAAGGGTTTAGAGAAAACCAAAGACGGCCTATTTAGTAAGCTTTCCAAGGCTTTACTGGGCAAAAGTAAGGTTGACGAAGAATTCCTCGACGAATTGGAATCCATCCTAATCAGTTCAGATGTCGGACTTGACACGACCGTTAAAATCATCGAGAGACTGGAAAAAAGAGTTGCTGAAACCAAGTACACCAGTGAAGATGAAGTCCTGCACTTATTAAAACATGAAATCAGTTTACTGCTTGCAGAAAACGCAACCCAAGATTTAGACGATTACGATTGCGGCACAACCAAACCCCATGTCATCCTTGTAGTTGGTGTCAATGGAGTTGGCAAGACAACTTCTATTGGAAAATTGGCTTACCAGTACACCAAACTGGGCAAAAAAACCATGATTGCCGCGGGTGATACTTTTCGAGCTGCTGCGGAAGATCAACTTAAAATATGGTCCGAAAGGGTTGGTTGCCATTTTTTTTCCAAAGGAATGGGTGCTGATCCTTCTGCAGTGGCTTATGAAGCAGGCCAATATGCCCTCCAAAATGATATCGACATTGCAATCATCGATACTGCAGGACGCTTGCATACCAAAGTCAACCTCATGGCAGAGCTGTCAAAAATAAACCGGAGCCTTGCCAAATCCATTCCTGGAGCCCCTCATGAAGTACTTTTAGTTTTAGATGCAACCACCGGGCAAAATGCAATCGAACAATGCAAACATTTTTCAAAAAGTGTTGATTTATCTGGTTTGATCCTCACCAAATTAGATGGAACTGCCAAGGGAGGGGTTGCCATAGGAATCTCTGATCAATTCCACATACCCATCAAATACATTGGTGTTGGTGAAGCCATTCACCAAATGCAGGTTTTTAACAAACAAGCGTTTGTCGACTCGTTGTTTTCAAAATAGTTGCAATAATTCAATATTTTCAATTCTTTTTGCGTCAAATCTCATTGTCTGGAAAATTTATTCACTGATTTCGACCTCAAATTGTACCCATTTCATTTAGTTAAAGTTCTAAACAACAACACAATTTTGCCTAATCTTGCATAAACAACACAATATGCAGCAGGTGAACATACGTAAGTATGCAGTTCTATTTACATTACTTAGTGCAGTATTATTTCTCTCCAATTCGTCTAATCCACCCGATGGCCGAACAGGTGCACCCTTTGATGGGCTTTGTTCAGACTGTCACGGAGGAGGCAGTTTTCAAGGCACGGTAGCGATTTCCGGAATTCCAACAACGATCACTCCAAACACCACTTACAACGTGACCCTAACCCTAACGGCCACTAGTGGAAGCCCGTCATTTGGAGGGTTTCAAATTGTAGCTGTAAACAGTTCCAACCAAAATGCAGGTGACTTGATCAATACCAGCGGGCAAACAGGAACTTCAGTTTCTGGAGGAAGAGAGTATTTGGACCAACGTGGAGGAAAGGCATTCTCTGGTGGGACCGTTTCATGGAACTTTGATTGGAAATCTCCCAATGGGCCAAACAATGAAATGTTCTCCTTGTATTTTGCCGGCAACTTTACAAACGGTAGCAATTCCAGCTCTGGAGATGCTGTTGAAAGTGCATCCTTTACCGCCACCATGATGGGAGGCGGCAACCCATTGGTAGCAACCATCAGCTCCAAAACCAACGTGAGCTGTTTTGGAGGAATGGATGGCACAGCGACCGCCAGTGCAACCGGAGGAAATCCTCCATATTCCTATAGTTGGTCCACTGGCAGCTCTGACAATCCAGTGACAGGATTGGGAATGGGAACCTATACGGTAACGGTTACGGACAACTCTGCTTCCACCGCAACAGCTACCGTAATGATCACCCAACCTACCCTTCTTCAACACACCACCCAAATTACCCGAAACGTTTCGTGTCCCGGAGGGAAAGATGGAGCCGTCAGCTCAGTTGGCATTGGAGGAACCCCTCCGTATAGCTACAATTATTCAACGGGTTCCGCTAACAACTTAAGTGCTGGGATGTACAGTGTGACCGTAAGTGATTCCAAAGGATGCGAAAGCAGTTCCACCTTTGAAATCACACAACCAGAACCTTTTCAGATTGAAGAACTGGTGTTTGATCATCCAACATGCCCCAATGCCCAAAATGGTCAAATTCAAGTCTTTGTAAGAGGCGGCACCACTCCATACAAATACAAATGGAGCTCTAATGAAACAATCAATATCATAAGCAATAAAGGAATAGGCAATTACAAATTGACGATCACCGATGCAAAGAATTGTAATGCATTAAAATCTTATGACCTTACGAGCCAGGATACTACCCCACCGCTTCTGGTTGGAAAAAACGGAGTGATTTATTTAAATGAAATGGGATACGAAGTGATTCAACTGCAGTCATTCATAGATCGATTAATGGATAATTGTGATTCGTTACCCAATGTACAAATCAACGCAGATACCTTTTTTTGTAAAAATATAGGAAGCAATCAATTGATTCTCACTGCAAAAGACCAACTTGGAAACACTTCCAAAGACACCATTGTTGTCGATGTAAGAGACACTTTAAAACCCATGTTGGACGCATGGAAAGACAGTTTGATATTTGCTTGCAACACTCTCCTTCCACAAATCAAGGCAACGGACAACTGTAGTTTGAGCGAATTTTTACAGGTATCGGGGCCAAAGGACGTTCCCTTCATACCTGTAGGACAACACATTTTTGCTTACAAAGCCACGGATCAAAGTGGCAATACACAGGACGTTTCCTTTCAGGTAAAAGTTGAGAATCCATTGAAATTGCATTTGGATACCATCACATTTCAACCTTGCTATGGTGACTCTGCACGAATTCAACTCAGTGCTGCTCATCAGCTTAAAAATGCTTACTACTTCATCCATCAGGGTGACAGTATTTTGCTGCATGTTGATACCCAATTGCTCTTAACCACCGTAAGACCCGATACGTTCGAAGTATTTTTGGTGGATAGCAATCTTTGTCAAACTTCTTTGTCACAACACTACACTTATCCGGATAGCAGTTACCAAATTGATTCCGTAGTCATTCAAGATGAAGTGGGCGCCAACAAAGGAAGCATTCATTTATTTCCTGCAAGCTTTGATTCCATCCACATCCTACAAGATACCCTCTTCATCAACAACACCGGAGAAGAGCTTTCTGCAGGCCAATATTACCTGCATGTATATGTAAATATGTGCACCTATGTGTTTGGTCCGTATACGGTTGATCTTGTCATTCAAGCTGGAAATCCCATTAAAAATGAGCGCTGCATAGCTTATCCGAATCCCGTAAATGAGCAACTGAACATCCTTTCCAGTCAGGCTGAGCAATTGATTCACTACCAACTGTTGAATGCACAGGGAAAACCCGTCATTCAAAACGGTTCATTCGCAGGAAAAATCAAGATTGATGTCCGGCATTTAGCATCCGGATATTACATTTTGGTGTTACAAGACCAAGAGGGTATCCAAGCGCTTCAGCTTACGAAGTTGTAAGCTCTTTTACTCGTCGAGTTTCAGCACATCGAGGAATGCCTTTTGAGGCACATCAATGGTACCAATTTGCCGCATTTTCTTTTTGCCTTCTTTCTGTTTTTCCAGAAGCTTGCGCTTTCGCGAAATGTCTCCTCCATAACATTTCGCAGTAACGTCTTTGCGCATAGCGCTGATGGTTTCTCTGGCGATGATTTTTCCACCAATGGCAGCTTGTATGGCAATTACAAATTGGTGCTTTGGTAAAATTTCTTTCAATTTTGCACACATCCTTCTTCCCACAGATTCGGCCTTGGTTCTGTGCACCAATGCAGTCAAAGCATCCACATTGTCTCCATTGAGTTTGATATCCAGCTTTACCAGATCAGACTTGCGGTAATCAATAGGATGATAATCAAATGAGGCATAACCTCTCGTACCAGACTTCAATCGATCGTAAAAATCGAAGACAATCTCTGCCAATGGCATTTCAAATTGCAATTCCACGCGATCCGTAGTCAGGTAATGTTGTTTGGTCAATACACCGCGTTTGTCCATGCAAAGTTTGATGATGGCTCCTATGTAATCGGGTTTGGTGATGATTTGTGCTGAAATGTAAGGTTCTTCAACAAACTGTAGAAAATTTGGCTCAGGCAGATCATTTGGTGTATTGATAACCAGAAATTCGTCTTTTGTGGTTACGGCATGATACGAAACGTTGGGCACCGTAGTAATCACCTCTTGATTGAATTCTCTGGACAGTCTCTCTTGTATGATTTCCAGATGAAGCATACCTAAAAAGCCACAGCGAAATCCAAACCCAAGAGCCACTGAAGTTTCAGGCTCATAAATCAAGGAAGAGTCGTTGAGCTTTAATTTTTCGAGACTGTCGCGCAGGTCTTCAAAGTACTCATTTTCCACTGGATAAATTCCAGCAAATACCATGGGTTTAACCTCTTCAAATCCTTTGATGGCATCTTTGCTTGGATTGCTCACTTTGGTGATGGTGTCACCAACTTTTACCTCTTTCGCGTCTTTGATGCCGGTAATGATATACCCCACGTCTCCACAACCCAACTTGTTTTTTGCAACCAGGCTCATTTTTAAAATTCCGATTTCCTCCGCGTCATAATCCTTTCCTGTATTAAGGAAACGAACTTTTTCTCCTTTGCTTAAACAGCCATTCATGATGCGATAATACACGATGATGCCACGAAAAGAATTGTAAACGGAATCAAATATCAGGGCTTGCAAAGGACCATCTGGATCTCCTTTGGGTGGAGGAATGCGCTTTACAATGGCATTCAGGATCTCTTCTACTCCCTGTCCGGTTTTACCACTTGCCAAAAGTATGTCTTCACGGTCACAACCAATCAAATCGATGATCTGCTCACTCACTTGATCGACCATTGCACTTTCCATATCAATCTTGTTCAGAATTGGAATGATTTCCAGATTTTGATCAATGGCCATGTACAAATTGGAAATGGTTTGTGCCTGAATTCCCTGTGTAGCATCCACCAACAGTAGCGCACCTTCACATGCAGCGATCGAACGAGACACTTCATATGAAAAATCAACGTGCCCAGGGGTATCAATTAAATTCAAGGTATACCGCTTACCGTCTCCGTGATCGTAATCCAATTGGATCGCATGTGCTTTGATGGTGATGCCCCGTTCACGTTCCAGATCCATGTCGTCCAGCGCCTGATTTTGCATATCCCTTTCGGCAATGGTTTTGGTATACTCCAATAAGCGGTCTGATAAGGTGCTCTTACCATGATCGATGTGGGCAATGACACAAAAATTGCGGATGTGGTCCATAGGCTAAAAACTGCGCGAAATTACCTGTTTATTTGAAGGATTCGTATGCAAATTTGGTAAAATTGACCCGGTAAGCCCAAATGAACGCTATTTATCATAGGTTTATTTAATTTTTAACATATTGTTATTGAATAACTTAATGACTCAAGCAGCATTCCATCGAATTAATCGTTACATTTATAGTGATAATGATGAATTACCGCATATTGGGAATCGTTCTGTTGTTCGCGGTTGCTTGCAGCAAGCCGGAAGAAAATTTCATTAAAATTCCTTCTGAGTTTTACGCTACCATTCAAGAACGGATTACCCCAGACTCGAACAGAAGTCTTTTTCTGGAAATCTCTTCCATTCATCCATTGTACTGTCAATCTGATTCCCTGGTATATACAACTGTTCGCGAAGACAATCAGGTTTCCATACTCATTCTGGATTCTTACAAAGCCAACGATTGTATACAAAAGATTTATCCGCTCAAAAGCACGATCTCCTTGCCTCATTTTGTTGATACACTGCATATTCAAATTGCACTGGGAAAAGCATCATCGATCTACGGGATACTTACGCAAAACGCCAAATCATACAACTTAGAAATCATCAGTGGCAGTGGTCTGCAATTGAAATTTCCATTTACTTACAAGATTCCTAAAAACCTTGTATGGGGCTATGCCTACCCCATAGGGAACGAAATGATCAATCAAATCATGTTGCAAAATTTCATCAAGGATATTGAATTTGATTGCTACACCAATTGGTTGCCCGTAGGCTATTATTCTTATTTTCAAATCAAAGAAAACAATTCCGTAATTCTAACCGATAATCCTGGTTTTGCAGGACAATTCCGCAATTTTTATTACACCCATGCATGGAGTTTGCAAGAAATGGAAGCCTTCTTTAGATCCCAATCATCAAAATATTCCAATTTGGTTGGTTATAAAGTAACCACGGGATGCGGAGCACAATTTCTATCGAATTAATTAATAGCCTTCCAAATATCGCTGAATCCCTACCTTTAAGGATTTAGAATAATCCAGCATGATCAATCTCATCAGTGACACGGTGACCCAACCAAGTGAAGCCATGCTGCGTTGTATGATGCAGGCTAAAACAGGTGATGACGTTTTTCGCGAAGACCCAACGGTCATTGCTTTGGAAGAAAAACTATCCCGGGACTTTCAAAAAGAGGCAGGCTTGTTTTGTCCGTCGGGAACCATGTCCAATCAAATTGCCATCAAAGTGCTTACACAAGCCCTTGATGAAATGCTTTGTGATGTAAACAGTCATGTATATCAATTTGAAGTGGGTGGATACGCATTTCATAGTCAAATTGCTGTAAACCCCATACATGCTCCAGATGGCAAACTTACGCCTGCTTTGTTGGAATCCAATTTGCGTCCTTCGAAAGATTGGTTTCCAAATAGCCGATTGGTCGTCATTGAAAACACGGGAAATCGGACTGGTGGAAACTACTATACTTTGGAGGAATTGAATTCATTGCATCATTTTTGCAAGCATCATGCATTATCCATGCACCTTGATGGAGCCCGCATTTACAATGCAATTGTTGAAACAGGCTACACCACTCAAGAAATAGGACCTTTGTTCGATACGCTATCCGTTTGTTTATCGAAAGGGCTTGGAGCGCCTGTCGGTTCTGTACTTCTTGGGAGTAAGAATACCATTGACCGTGCGAGAAAAGTGCGTAAAGTCATGGGAGGAGGGATGCGCCAATCCGGTTTGCTTGCTGCCGCTGGTCTCTATGCACTAGAGCATAACATAGACCGACTCAAGACTGATCACGTACGTGCAAAACGCATTGAAGAAACACTTTTGGATTGCCCCTATGTGGCCTCCGTAAAACCTGTATTTACAAACATCATCATATTTTCACTTCAACCTTCAATTTTAGCAGATGCGTTTGTAAATCTATTGAAATCTAAAGGAATCCTGTCATCAGCTTTCGGCAAACACTCCATACGTCTGGTGACCCATTTGGATGTCAACGATGAGATGATTGAACAAGTCTGTAAGACGCTAAAAGCAATAGCGCTGTTTTAAATTATTTTCTTCGATTGAGTTCGTCGCGAATGTTTGCTGCCTTTTCGTAATTCTCTTCTTCCAATACTTTTTTAAGCATGGATTCCAACTCCTGGGTACTGTATTGCGTAAATGATTTAGTGCTCTCTTGCTCTTTTGCAATGGGTTTTTTCACCATGTCTTCTTCGGTTTCTTCTAAAACTACACCGGCCGCTTCCATGATGAATTCATAAGTGAACACCGGGCATTCAAACCGCACAGCCAAAGCCAAGGCATCGGATGTCCTGGAATCAATTTTCAATATCTCCCCATCTTTTTCACAAATCAATTGTGAATAAAATATTCCATCAACCAAATTGCTGATTACAATTTCTTTGATTTCAATTCCAAAAGAGGAAAGTGTATTTTTAAATAAATCATGTGTCAGCGGACGATTCGGGGTCATACGTTCCAAAACAACAGCAATTGCTTGGGCTTCAAAACCTCCAATCACTATTGGTAATCGCCTTTTACCATCTATTTCACCTAAAACGATTGCATAGTTTTGAGATTGGGTTACACTGTGCGAGAGTGCGATGATTTCCAATTCGATCAAACGGTTATCTTGTCCTGGCATTTTTTATTGTTTACGTGAGCGGATGGATTCGATGAGCTTTGGCAATACCTCAAACAAATCACCGCAAATCCCATAGTCTGCTGATTTAAAGAAAGGCGCTTCAGGATCTTTATTGATAACGATAATTTTTTTAGAATTGTTTACACCAGCCAAATGTTGAATGGCACCAGAGATACCCACTGCTATGTAAACATTGGGGCGAATGGCAATTCCAGTTTGCCCTACGTGCTCATGATGCGGCCGCCAGCCTGCATCGGCGACGGGACGCGAACACGCTGTAGCCGCATTTAATAAATCGGCCAATTCTTCGATCATTCTAAAATTGGATGATTCCTTTAAACCTCGCCCTCCAGATACCACAACATCGGCTTCGGTCAATGGCGTTTTACCTTTTGTTTTGTTTTGCCCAATAACGCGAATGCGCGAAGTTTGAACATTCACTTGAACTTCTTCGACCACTGCAGATTGATTATGCGTATAGGTTTTAACTCCATATCCGTGTGGCAGTAATGAAATCAGAGCGCAACTCGATTTGACTTGATACCAAGCATAAGCTTTCCCAGAGAAAACACTTTTTTTTATCAAGAGATTCCCATCTTGTTGCTGAAAACCAATTGCATTACTTACCAGACCAGCCGATTGTTTGATGGAAAGCATTCCGCCAAGTGCTTTTCCAAACGCATCACCACTCAGCACCAGTAGGGAATGCGAATGATTTGCTTGGATGTTGCTCACAGCTTGAACATAAGCATCCATATCCCACGTACCGTTTGTCTTCAAAGTAAACATTTGAGAAACCGGCCAATTTGCTATTTCTCCCGAATCAAGTCCATTAGGTATTAATAAGTTGATATCTTGACCCGATTCTTTTCCGAAATCTACAGCAAAGCTCAAAGCTTCCTTGGTATTTTTTGACAAGCCATGCTCCGTCAATGTACCGATAACCAAAATTTTGCCCATAATTTAAACAATCTTGAGTTCATTCTGAAAAACATCCACCAGTTGCTCAATATGAGCCGGATCAATCATCTGCACACCCGTTTTCGACGGAGGCATTTCAAACCTTACCAATTCCAGATGGCTTTCCACAGGCACCACCTGTAGGACTTCCAATGGCTTTTTCTTGGCATCGATAATGCCTTTCATATTGGGTATTTTTTGCTCGGCTAAGCCCTTAGAGGCCGTGATCACAAAAGGAAAATCAATCTCCAACTCCATGGTTCCTCCATCGATGTCACAGGTGCAGTTTGCTTTATTACCAGTTGTTTCAAGATGCTGGCATTGTGAAACCAAAGGCCAGTCCAGCTCCGCGGCAATCATTGCACCCACTTCTGCACTATTGTAATCGATTGTTTCTTTTCCAGCAAAGATCACATCATAATTTTTCGACTTGGCAAAAGCTGCAATGTACAAAGCCGTTTGACACGCATCCATCGGAGTAGTATCGAGCCGAAATGCCGCATCAGCCCCAATGGCCAAAGCTTTGCGAATCAATATTTCGGAAGATGCAGATCCCACATGAACTACGTCAACTTGTCCACCCTGGGCGTCTCTCAATTCGATGGCGCGCACCAATCCATACCATTCATCATAAGGGTTTAATATAAATTGCACCCCATCTTCTTGAAAATTCTTACCCGCAGCATCAAAAGCAATTTTTGAAGTGGTATCTGCGGTCTTACTGATGCAAACCAGACATTTCATGTCTCTTCAATTTTGGGCAAATATATATATTTACCACCAATACCTTTCGTAACTCAACAGGCATGGACCGAATCGATCAATTGAAGCAATGGTTGGCTGAAGATTCTTCCAATTCGTTTTTGCGTTATGCTCTTGCCAAAGAATACGAAAACCAACAATTCCTTGAACCTGCATTGGAACAATATTGCCGATTGATGGAATATGATCCGCAATATATTGCCACCTATTATCACCTGGGTAAATTGTACGAAAAACTTGAACAAAACACGGAGGCTAAGGAGACTTATCAAGCAGGGATCCATATAGCTCAAACGCTAAATGACTTACATAGCTTGGCTGAACTAAAAGCAGCTTTGTTAGAATTGACAATATCTTAAGCAAGGTAATAGAAACCCGAAAATACCTTTCTGGCAGGTCCTGTGAGCCAGACATCCTCTGCCGTTTCGTTCGTTAAATGCATGTCTACCGATAAAGCCCCGCCTTTTGTTTGAATTTGCCTCGTGACCAGGCCACTACATGACTCTTGTACATTGAAATAATAGGCTGCAGCGGTAACTCCTGTTCCACATGCCAGGGTCTCCCCTTCCACACCACGCTCATAGGTGGCCATGACTATGTTCTTTCCATCGAGCTTGACAAAATTGACATTGACACCCTCAGGATTGAACATTTGTCGAATCCGCCGCCCGTCTACATCCACTGGGTGATTCATTGGGTCTTCTGCTTTAATGATCAAATGGGGTGAACCGCTGTCAACCAAAGTTCCTTGAGGTAGCTGCTGCAACCGGTCGATATTGCTCATCTGGACGCGAATCAATCCTTTGTGGATCATGCCACGATGATCCCCATCCATGGCCTCAAAACTTAATGTCTGTTTATTTTGTTTAGCCAACATGTAGCATAATGATGCTCGGCTTCCGTTTCCGCAAAAACTGGACCTCCTTCCATCAGCATTGAAATATACCATGTTAAAATCATGGGTTTCGGAAGGTTTTAAAGCAATCAAGCCATCTGCTCCAATACCGAAGTGTCGGTCACAAAGCGTTTTGATCAGTATTTCATCGCCCAGATCAAACCACTCTTGGTTAAAAAAATCGAAAATAGCGAAGTCATTGCCGGTTGCTTCATATTTTTCAAAAGGAATCATGCGTTTCATGGAACAAGAATAATGATTCCTTTCGGCAAGGCACAGTTTTTGCAGAGGTATTATATATTAATTTTTAATATTATATATATGTCATTAAAGAACACGGTACTTACTATCCTATCAGCCCTGATTTTTGGATTTTTGGGCAGTGCGCTGTTTTGGCAATATAATTCGGTAAACCGCATCAACCATGCACCCTTTACCATGAATCCAACAACATCCCCTGCTTTGGCAAATCAAGCAACTTTGACCAATGGTTCATACCTGATTCAGCAGTTACCAAGTTTTGTTGGGGCAGCTTCCATTTCAACACCGGCCGTGGTATACATTGAATCCATTACCACCAAAGAGGTCGATTTCTTTTTCTCTCCCCAAAAAGGTCAGGCGTCGGGTTCTGGAGTCATCATCAGTCCCGATGGTTATATAGTGACAAACAACCACGTCGTAGAACAAGCCAATCAAATCAATGTGTTGCTCAACGATAATCGGGAATACACAGCTGAATTGATTGGTACAGACCCAACCACAGACATTGCCTTGTTAAAAATTGAAGATGCCGATCTGCCTTACTTAGAATTCGGCAATTCGGATTCGAGCTTGGTGGGCGAATGGGTCCTTGCCGTTGGCAATCCTTTGCGTTTGCAATCCACAGTAACGGCCGGAATCATTTCTGCCAAAGCACGCAATATCAACATCCTCAACAACCAACAATATCGCATCGAATCGTTCATTCAAACCGATGCCGCGGTAAATCCAGGAAACAGCGGTGGCGCATTGGTCAATGCCAAAGGGCAATTGGTAGGTATCAACACCGCTATATTGAGTCAAACAGGACGTTATGAAGGTTATTCTTTTTCCATTCCTTCTAACCTCGTCCAAAAAGTAGTATGGGATCTCAAAGATTATGGTTCTGTACAAAGGGGTTTATTGGGTGTAGTAATTGAGGAAATCAATAGTGAACGGGCGAAATTATATGGACTTTCCTCGGTGGAAGGAATTTTTATTAGCAATACCACGAAAGACGGTGCAGCAGATCTCGCAGGCCTAAAACCGGAAGACATCATTGTGGCAGTAAATGGCAGATCTGTAAAAACAGTGCCTGAGTTGCAAGAAATTATAGGACGCATGCGACCCGGCACCAAAATCCAAATTGTATATTGGAGAAATAAGGAAAAAAATCAAACGGAAGCCGTTCTCATGAATCAAGCCAATACAACAGCATTGATCAGTACCCGACGGGATCCCAGCTTGATTGCAATCGGCATGGAGGTACGCGATCTCACTGAAGAAGAAACTGAACAATTTGAAACCCGAGGCGTCAAGGTATTGAGCATATATTCCAATAGCATCATTGAAGGGACCAACATGATCCCGGGTTATATCATCACTTCAGTCAATGGAAAAAAAATTAACAATACGGATGAATTGATCAATTCATTGGAGCATGCTGGACAAAATGTTTTGCTCAATGGTTTTTATGAAAAATATAAAGGCAAATATCCTTATCGCTTCAACAAATATTGATCCTATCTTGCGAACCAAATCAAACATGCATGGAAAATATCCAGCAGAATCAAAATGAAGATGCGTTCAAATTAGAACTAACCAAATTGGAACGCGTGCTCCATAAAATTGAAGAAGGCGGAGGAAAAACCAAATTGGACGCGCAACGCAAAGACGGCAAAATGACCGTCCGTGAACGCATTGAATACCTTTTTGACCCCCATCGCCCACAATATGAAATAGGGGCATTGGCAGGATTTGAAATGTATTCTGAATATGGAGGCTGTCCCGCTGCAGGCGTCGTCGTGGTATTGGGATACATTCGAAACAAACTTTGTATGGTGGTCGCCAACGATGCCTCCGTAAAAGCTGGGGCATGGTTTCCAATAACGGGTAAGAAAAACCTCAGGGCTCAAGAAATTGCCATGGAAAATGAAATTCCCATCATTTACCTGGTTGATAGCGCAGGAGTGTTTTTGCCCTTACAAGATGAAATATTTCCCGATAAAGAAAATTTTGGAAGAATATTCCGCAACAATGCAATCATGTCATCGAAGGGAATTCCTCAAATCGCTGCCATCATGGGAAGTTGCGTTGCAGGAGGCGCTTATCTTCCGATCATGTCCGATGAAGCTTTGATTGTCGAGGGCACCGGATCCATCTTTCTAGCTGGTCCCTATTTGGTAAAAGCAGCCATTGGTGAAGATGTTGATCAGGAAACCTTAGGGGGAGCCACAACCCATTGTGAAATTTCTGGAGTGACGGATTACAAAGTTAAAGATGACAAAGAATGTTTGGATACCATCAAAGCCTTGGTTGATAAAATTAATCGTCCTCCAGTGGTTAAATTTGATCAACAACCACCCAATGAGCCCGCAAATTCATCTGATAATCTGTTAAAAATTTATCCTGCAGATGGCCTTAAGCCATACAACATGCACGAAATTTTAGAATGCATCGTTGACAAAGGATCCTTGGTTTACTACAAAAAGAATTTTGGCAAAACCATCGTTTGCGCCTATGCAAGAATTGGAGGTTATGCTGTAGGCATTGTTGCCAACGATCGCAGAATCGTTAAATCAGCACGTGGAGAAATGCAAATGGGCGGTGTAATTTATTCAGATTCTGCCGACAAGGCAACGCGTTTCATTTTGAACTGCAATCAGAAAAAAATTCCTTTGATATTTTTCCACGATGTAACGGGATTCATGGTGGGTACCCGCTCCGAACATGGTGGCATCATCAAGGATGGGGCCAAAATGGTCAATGCAGTAGCCAATAGTACGGTTCCAAAATTTAGTGTCATTGTTGGAAATTCTTACGGTGCAGGAAATTATGCCATGTGCGGAAAAGCGTATGATCCTCGATTGATTCTTGCCTGGCCCAGTGCGAAAATTGCAGTCATGGGAGGTACCCAAGCCGCTAAGGTTTTAACACAAATACAGGTCAGTGCTTTAAAGGCCAAAGGAAAAACGCCCGATGCTGCTGAGGAAAAAGCATTGTTTGATAGCATAAATGCCCGATATCAACAACAGACAAGTCCCTATTATGCGGCTGCAAGAATTTGGATCGATGCAATCATCGATCCCCGTAAAACCAGGGATTGGCTCATTATGGGGATCGAAGCCTCTTGCCATAGTAAAATACCACCTTTCAACCCAGGGGTCATTCAAACCTAATTATTCAAATGATTCATGTTGACATTAAATAAAATATGGTTCACGTTTATTCTGCTCTTTTGTATTAAAGTATCTGGTTTTGCTCAATACAATATGCCGACTAGCACAAAGGATTCTGCGTCTATTCATTGGTTTTCAGCATACGCAGGTTCCAGATTTCTAAAATTACCCGATTGCTCCCCTACCGCCTTCTTTTGCCGCATGGAAAATAAATTGAATCCAACGAACAAACGTTTGTTAGTTTTCAGACTTGGAACTTTGGAATATACCAACAGGCTGGAATACGCTTCTTACCTACAAGGATCCGTTTTTCCCTATAAATGAAAACTGGAAAATAAATCTTTGATACCTGGATATTGCTGTACTTGAAAGGCTTCAGCATATTCAAAGCCACATGGCCGGCCATAAACTTTGGCTTTCGCACGAATGAAGTCCAGAAAATCCGATACCGAAATGGGCGTTTCCGGTTCTTTGGAATCGGATTTAAAAAATTGTGAATCAAAGCATCGAATCAACTCCATTTTCATTTCCATGTAGGGGCTGATATCTACTACAAAATCGGGAACCAATTGGTGATCTTGCACATAATGCATCACGCTGGATGGACGCCAACGTTCTTGCGAAACTCCGTCAGGATCCACCGTTTTGATTTTAAGTAAGCCTGCATAAAAGCATGCATCTGCAATGACTTTGGCAGCCCGGCCATGATCAGGATGCCGGTCAGACAATGCATTTGCCAATACAATCCGAGGTTTTGCAGCCCTTACAACTTGAATGATGGCGCGAATTTCGTCTTCGGAATCACCGAAAAAGCCATCGCGCATGGTGAGTTGGGCTCTAAAGCTGGCTCCCATTTGCTCAGCAGCCAACCGGGCTTCAGCAGATCTTAAGTCGGCATTGCCTCTTGTTCCCAATTCGCCTAATGTCAGGTCCAGCAATCCAACGGAGTATCCTTTGTCCAAATGACTCAACAACGTTCCTGAGCAAGACAATTCGACATCATCCGGATGAACGCCTATGGCCAGTATATCGACTGGCTGGATGTGTGCATGCAATGGGTGTAATTTCATCATATATGGTTGATGGACCACCGCAACAAGGCGGAAGCCCAGGTAAATCCACTTCCAAAAGCAGCCATGCAAACGAGGTCACCTTTTTTGATGGCTTTCGCTTCCCAAGCTTCTGACATGGCTATGGGAATGGTAGCCGCGGTTGTGTTTCCATAACGTTGAATGTTATTCCAGACTTGATCATCGCGCAATCCAAGTTTCTTTTGTACAAACTGGCTGATGCGCAAATTGGCCTGATGAGGGATCAGCATATTAATATCCTGGGTACTCAACGATGCTTTTTGTAAGCCCTCCTGGATTACTTCAGGAAATTTTTGAACGGCCATTTTAAAAACCATCGGCCCATTCATATTGGGAAAAATCATTTGCTCTTGCCACATTTTCTCAGTGAGAAAAACGCCACCAAAGCCAGTTTCTGGGTAGCCAAAGTCTAAATCTTTCATGTGGTATCCACCGTGACATCCTGGGTTGATAAAGGCCAATTCCTCTGCAAAACTCCCATCTGCATGCAATACGGTATTGATTAATCCCAGTCCTTCCTCTGAACATGGTTGAATGACCACTGCGCCAGCTCCATCACCGAAAATAACACTTACATTTCGTCCCCTGGTGGTAAAATCCAAACCCATTGAATGCATTTCGGAGCCTACCAAGAGGATATTTTTGTATTGCCCGGTTTTTATGAATTGATCGGCGATTGATAATCCATAAAGAAATCCGCTGCATTGATTTCGTATATCCAAGGCTCCTGCTTCGCGGTTTGTAATTTTAAGTTCACGTTGTAACAATACAGCACATCCCGGAAAATAGTAATCCGGACTCAGCGTAGCAAAAATGATGAAATCAATTTCATCCGGACTCACTTGGGCATGAGCCATGGCCTTTTCAGCTGCCCGTGCACCCATGGTGGTAGTGGTTTCAAGATGTGGTTTTCCAAATCGACGCTCCTGAATGCCGGTTCTTTCCTGAATCCACTCGTCAGTTGTATCCATCAATCCTTCTAAGGCTTTATTGGTAACAATGGTCTCGGGCACGTAATATCCTATGCCTGCTATCGTTGATCTCATCGCATAAAATTAGGGATTAAAGATACTGGATACTAAACGCTTATGATTTTTAAGTTTTGCGTTCCTTTTTCTTGGCCGCCGGAAATAGGATATTATTCAATATCAAGCGATAACCTGGGGAATTGGGGTGAAGGTTCAAGTCCGTTGGGGGATCTCCAACGAGATGCTGATAATCTTCCGGGTCATGCCCAGCATAAAAAGTCCAGGTGCCATAACCGTTTTTTCCATGGATGTAACGCACTTCATCAACGGACTTGTTCTCACCGAGAATCAATACATCCGATTTGATGACGTCCCTCTTAAAAGCGGTTGTCTGTCCCATGAAACCTTTGACGGTTCGGGTATGATTTTGAGTCAACATTGTTGGGATTGGATCCCATTTTGCAGAAAAATCAAACAAGGTGAAATAATCATTCTCGGGTAGGACGACGTTTTGCCTGGGATAGGTATTATCAATGGTTGAAAATTCGTACTCCATAGGATCTTCGACCAAACGATAGTTTTTGAAAGCAAATGTGTTTTCAAAATTCAACTTTTCATTTGCTTTAGGGTCTGCACCATCCCCATCAAAGTAATGCGCACAAATGTCGGTTCCATTGGCCGACAATGCAATGTCATAAGTATCTGTTGCACTGCACATGGCAAACATAAAGCCACCACCGATGACGTAATCCCTGATTTTTTTTACCACAGCCAACTTACAGTGACTCACTTTTTCAAAACCCAGTTCATGACTCAATCGCTCGGCTCTTTTTTGATTTTCTATATACCAGGGTTGATTGCTTTGACCCCTATAAAACTTACCATATTGTCCTGTAAAATCTTCGTGGTGCAAATGAAGCCAATCATATTTTGGCAATAAGCCCGATAGGATTTCACGGTCATAAATTTTCTCGAACGGAATTTCGGCATAGGTCAATGCCAGCGTTACCGCATCATCCCATGGCTGTATTCGTTCACCCTTTTCATTGAATTCTGGCGTATAAACAGCTATTTTAGGTGCTTTTTCAAGTTTTATTACCTCTTGATTGACTTCCGGATTAGCGATTTCCGCCTTGATCTGGACAAATTCTGCAGCCGAGATCACTGCATAAGAAACTCCCCTAATTTTGCATTCGCGTTCAAATGCCGCAGTATTCGGAAAAACAAAACTCCCCCCACGGTAATTCAAAAGCCAGAAAGCTTCGATCCCTTGATCAATGACCCAATAGGTAATCCCATAGGCTTTTAAGTGATTGGGTTGCTTTAAATCCATGGGAACTAAAATAAAGGATGCTTTTATACTGCCAAATCCCAGGATGATCAACAAAGCTTGTATAGCAAGTTGCCTTCCAGCCTTTTGATATCCTTTAAACCTTGATTTTATTTGCATGTTCACTGCGTTTTAAGATGAAGATAGGTGGCTTTGCTCCAAATTTCAAACCAAATACCAGACCAGTTGTTAGTCATTTTTAAGTTAATTTTTGGTTATTTAAGCAGAGCCTTTTTCAATTTATGGATATTTGCCGGAATTTAAACGTAAAATGGGACCAATAAGTTTTAATTATTCACCATGGTTGATTGTAGTAATCGCAATGGTTTCCATTCTGGCCAGTGCAATGGTCTATGCACGCAAAACCAGTTTTTCTGAAAGGCCTTTGAGCCATCGTTTTTTTTTAGCTGCATTACGGAGTATTGGACTTTTTTTCTTGCTGATACTGCTTTTAAATCCCATCTTTCGCCAACTGACAGAACATATCACACGTCCGATCATCGTGTATGCTCAGGATAACAGCCAATCGATGGTAAGCAAAGGGCGATCGGAGTTGGATGATTATTTGGGTCTCCGCAATCAACTTTGGTCTGCTCTTGAGTCCGACTTTGATTTGGTTAAAGTTCAGCTTGATGAACAGACGCGACCAATGATTGTAGATAGTTTTAATGGATTGCATACCGATTTAAATTCACTGTTTGATTATTGCACGGATAAACTGGATTTACGGAATGTAAAAGCCATTGTATTGGCTAGTGATGGTATTTACAACAAAGGCAAAAATCCCATTTATCATTCGCTTCTCAAGCAAACACCGGTTTTTACGATTCCTTTAGGAGATACAAGTCAAAAAAAGGACCTGGCTGTTTACAACCTCTATCACAGTGAATTGGTGCATGCTTTTGAGCAATTCTTTCTACAGGTTGATATGAAGGCATTCAACGGAGAGGGCGAAAACAGTGAACTCATGCTGCAAGAGTATAAAAACAATGCCTGGGCCACACTGGAAACCCGTTCGTTAAGCATTGATCGCCAAAATTATTTTAAATCATTTGATTTTACCATCACTGCAGGTACAAATGGTCATTACCGATATCGCGTCGTCAGTAAAATACTTCCAAATGAAAGCAATGCAAGCAACAACCAAAGGGAATTTTTTATTGAAGTAAGAGATGCAAAGGTAAAAGTCTTGATCCAAGCCAACTCACCGCACCCAGACGTCGCTGCTATTAAAAGTGCTTTGCTAGTCAACAGAAATTATACCGTCGATTTTCACTTTGGACAAGACCTTCCGAACAACCTAAATGAATACAAAGCCGTTGTACTGCATCAACTTCCCAGTGCCTTAATAACTGCTAGTCGTATTAAATCCTGGCTACAAACCAATAAAATACCACTGGTATATATTTTGGGGGAACAAACCGACATCAATGGCTTTCACCAATTGCAAGACCAAATCCAAATACAAGGAAATAACAGAAGCATGAATGAGGTGCAGCCTTTTTTGCAAAAAAATTTTACCAGCTTTACCTTGCCTGAAAAGGTGGATAATTACCTTCAAAAAGCTGCTCCCTTGAATGCACCATTCGGCACCTACACCTTGAGTCCGGCTGTTTACACGTTTTTAAATCAAAAAATTGGCAAAATAGATACTGAATATCCTTTGTGGGCTGTCTCGGATCAAAGCGGTCAACGAAATGCATACATTCTTGGAAGTGGGCTATGGAAATGGCGCCTGAATGAATTCAGTCAAAATGGAAATACAGCAATATTCGATGATCTAATTGTAAAAACAATCCAATACACCACCACTAAAATGGATGATCGGCGATTGCGCATCAACCCCTCAAAATCACTTTTTGGCCCTGGTGAAACGCTATTGTTTACTGCTGAGTTTTACAACGATAACAATGCACGCATCAATGAACCCGATGTTCAACTTACCATTCGAGATGAGGCGAACAAAGAATATCCTTTTGCATTTTCTAAACAAGAGGATTATTACACATTGAATGCGGGTTCATTTCAACCGGGTAGTTACCGTTTTTTTGGTAAAACGAGTTGGAATCGCAAAGAATATACACACGAAGGGAGGTTTAATATTACTTCGTTCAATGTAGAAATGGAAAACACCACAGCAGATCATGCATTGTTGCGTAATTTATCGCACCTATCATCCGGAGCTTCCTTTTCGCCCGAGGCCTGGCAATTGTTACGAGATTTATTGCACTCCAATCATCTAAATAAACCTACCATCCACACCAACATCGTTTTCAATCCGCTGATTGATTCCAAATGGATATTCATTTTTGTGTTTCTTGCTTTTGGATTGGAATGGTTTTTAAGAAGGTACTGGGGTTCATATTGATTTTATAAAAGGAGTTTTCCTTTAGACCATTGCTGATTAAATCAGCGCTTTGAGTTGTCAAATCATTGGAGGCAACCCTTAAATAATATTATTCCAGAATCCAAATTTTCTAATGCTTGGTTTCATAGTTTAGCACTGAAATCGAGACACCTTATGTTGGAAAAGCTATTTTCCAGGCCATTCGCTATTATTTTCATCTTATTGCTTACAAGTCACTTTGTTGCAGCTCAGTGGACAATAGGCGCTGATTGGCAATTGATTTTATTGATCCTTTCGCTTTTACTATATGTTGGCACTTTCAAAATACACCAGGCTCTCTATAACAATGTGCTTCTTTTATTGTGTCTTGCCATGCTAATCATGTTACATATAGACCACGTTTTAAAGGCTCGCACAAATAATTTTACCTCTGCGCCAATACAACTAAAAGGACATTTTACAATAGTGGTTAAAGAACATTTGACCTATCCGACGCATAACATTATAAGAGCACAGCTGTGCGATATCTATGAACAGCCATTGGTTCAAATCTCAATTTGGAATAAGGATCCTATAAAACGTTTGTATCATGGAGACACCCTTAAAGGAAACTTTTACTTTCAAAAAATCATACCGCAAGTTCACCGTTTGATCAATTCATATGATCATTTCCTACTAACTCAGGGAATTTGGTACAAGGGAAACACACAAACAACAAGCACATGGACCATACTCAATTTTAAGGAATTCAGTTTTATCAGATCCTTTCAACAGTATGCAAATGCACTCCAATCTAGTTTAAAATCAACTGGTCAACAAAAACAAACCATTGCCTTGCTTTGCGGCCTGTTATTAGGTGATAAAAGTTCTATGGAAGGGCCGTTAAAAACACAATTCAGAGAAGGCGGGCTTTCACATATTCTGGCGGTATCTGGAATGCATCTGGTGTTTTTCTTCATTGTTCTACAAAGTTGCATTCGTGCATTGAGGAAATTAGGAATCAGAACCACCCAAGCTGCTGAAATACTATTCCTTTTGGCTTTCATATGGTTTTTCGCTGCGATAACTGGTTTTGGTGTCGCGATTGTCCGTGCAGCAATTATGCTCACCATTTACCAAGGCGGAACGCTCTTATCTCGTCGAGCGGATGCTTCCAACACGCTCTTGGCATCCGCGTCATTGCTTTTAATGTATGATCCGCTTTTTCTTTATGATGTGGGATTCCAACTTTCTTTTGTTGCCGTTGCGGCACTATTCTGGCTTAATCCGCTGTTAATAACTCTCTGGAAGCCTTCCATGCTTTGGCAGAAATACTTTTGGGAATTGCTGGGAAATTCTTTGTTCATCCAATTGGCATTGACTCCTTTGTGTATTTATCATTTTGCTGGATTTCCTGTTTACTTTCTATTGACCAATTTGGTGTGGATCCCCTTGAGCAGTATGCTCATGCTGGCTGGCATCTTGTTACTATTGGTGCATTTTTTCGCACCTTGGTTCGAATACTTCCTTATGTGGGTCACCCACCAATTTTGCGAACTTGGATTTAAATGGCTTCAGTACACAAATCAATGGCCGCACGCTTATTTAGAGCCATTGTGGATCGAAAAAACCGAATGCACTGCATTTTATGCAGGACTATTGTTCATTATCGCCACCTATCAAAGGATAACTATTCGCATTGGCTTCATTTTTCTATTGCTGGAATTTATTTTATGTGGCTTCTTTTTTTACCGGGAATTAAAACGTATTGATAACCCGACCACGATCATCTATAGAACGAACCAACAATGCGTTGCGGAAACCTATCACCAAAAAACCTGCTATACAACACAACCTCATAACAAAGCTCTGGGTAAGCTTCGCGAGCGATTCTCCATCAACCAATACGTCGTGGTGGATAGCCTAAGACTCACAACCTTAACAAGTCCTTAAAGCCTTGTGAATGTGCTCCTACTTTAAAATTCATAAGTTCCACAAGATCATCCTCATAACTATTTGTATGATTAACCACTATTCATCAGCCTCATCAGATAAAACCCTCATTTTGAAAAATACCAAAAACTAAGATTATTCACATGAAGAACAGGTACGATGACATCCCTATTATTTCAAAATCTGAACGGTTGGGCTTGGCATTGATTATCTTCCATCTCTTTTGGTGGCTATTCATTCCAATTGCATGGAAAGGGTATTCCTCCCTCCACGAGTCCTCGTCCATTGCGATGCAAGAGGATACCATTGCCAGAAAAGATCCGATAGCAATAAAGAAACCCTGGAAGATCAATCTTCATGATAAGAAACACGCCCAACCAGAATCAGAAAATTATCATCAAACTGAAATGACTCTACTTCCTTTTGATCCCAATGAATTTTCTGATTCAATCGGAAGAGCCTGCAAAATCCCTAAAGGAGTCCACCGAAACATTTTAAAATATATTCATGCAGGTGGTCAATTCAAAGCCCCTGAAGATTTATTAAAAATTTATGGCATGACTCCTGCCCTATTCCAGCGTTTACGCCCCTATTTAAAACTCCCTGTAGTTTCAAAAAAGATAAAGGAAATACCCTTTGATCGTAAATCAAACTTACAAAGCAGAGATCTCAATAAATTAACTGTATATGAATTATTGCAAACACTCCATATTGACTCCAAGTTAGCCTTCCGAATGGTACAGTACAGAAGCTTATTGGGAGGTTTTGTAGATCTAAAACAATTGAAAGAAATTTACGAATTGCCGGACAGCATTTATTTAAAAATGCAAAATAGACTTACGATTGAAACCATGCCCAAGAAAATTTTCATCAATCTTGCAGATTTTCAACAACTTAACAAACATCCATACATCCGATATAATAACGCAAAGTTGATATTGGCATTTAAAAAACAACATGGACTGATAACGAATTTGGATTTCTTACAACCCAATTATATCAAAGAACCCATAAAATTTGAGTTACTTAAGAAATACATAAATTATTCTTCAGACAGTTTAACCAGCGATCATTTGGATCGCTTGCCTGACAGTCAGCGGTGAACCCATCATCAAAGTTGACCGCTGATGAAGTTCTTTGATAGGCAAATCCAAAATGCGCTCACCTTGCTCATTGACACAAACTCCACCTGCTTGTTCCAGAACAAAGCTCATGGGATTGCACTCATAGAGTATTCGCAATTTTCCATCAGGATTTTTTGTTGTAGAAGGATATAAAAATATTCCTCCTTTACACATGGTGCGGTGCACATCAGCGACCATCGAACCAATGTAACGCAAATTCATTCCTTCGGTGGCACAATGATCTATATAGAACTTCATGGGGTTTGAAAACAAGCGATAATATCCCTGGTTGATGGAATAAATCTTGCCTACATCGGGAATGTGCATTCTTGGATGACTTAAGCAAAATTCGCCTATTCCCCGGTCATAAGTAAAGCCATTCACACCATTACCCGTTGAATATACAAGCATGGTAGAAGTTCCATATAGGATGTATCCAGCAGCCACCAACCGGTTTCCAGTTTGCAGAAAATCTTCCAAAGTTAAAGAAGAGCCTACAGGAGAAATCCGTTTGTAGATTCCAAAAATGGTACCCACACTGATGTTTACATCGATGTTGCTCGATCCATCCAAAGGATCGGTTACAACTACATATTTCAAATCTCTGTTGACCTTTTGATCAAACGCGACAAAATGATCCAATTCTTCAGAAGCCACTCCAGCACACACCCCGGAGTTTCGTAGGTATTCGATCAATAATTCATTGCTATAAGCATCCAATTTTTGGACCGTATCCCCTGTTGCATTGATTTGGCCTTCATTCCCCAGGATGTCCATCAGTCCGGCTTTGTTTACAATGCGATTAATTATTTTTCCTGCAATTCCTATGTGTCTGAGCAAATCGCTGAATTCTCCTCCTGCATCCAATGCATTGACTTGATTATCAATGATAAATTCATCTACTGTGATTCTTCGAGACATGGCTTCCATTTCGGAAGCAAAGGTACATTGCCTATGGAGCAGCTCCAAATCAAATTTTTTACAAAAATGGTTTTTGACCCACTGAGCCGCAATGCTCACGTTTCCAATTAGCCGACCATGTATAAAGAATTCACTTTACCTTTAAGCTTTATTGCTAAATTCGAGCCGCTTTGAAACATCTTTTTAGCCTCAATAAATACTTTTACAAGTACCGAAATAAATTTTTACTAGGTGTTTTGTTCGTGGTGCTTTCCAATGTTTTCAGAGTCTTGCAACCACAAGTAATCCGTGAAGCACTGGATCAAATTTTGCTATATATAAACACCCCCGTTGAACTGCGAAAGTCAGTCCAATTGAGTAACTCACTCATGCATTTCGGGTTCTATATTTTTTTATTTTCTATTTTGATGGGACTTTTCATGTATGTCATGAGGCAAACCATCATCGTCGTATCGCGATTGATTGAATACGATTTGAGAACAGAAATTTTCCGCCACTATCTTAGCTTGGATATGGGATTTTATAAGCGCAATAAAACAGGCGAACTGATGTCGCGCATGGTGGAAGACGTCAATAAAGTCCGTATGTACCTTGGCCCTGCCATGCTTTATGGAATCAACCTCATTAGCATGGTGTTCATTATCATCTTCACGATGTTTCAAGTCAATGCTAAATTATCCTGCTATACGCTGTTACCGCTGCCTGTGTTGTCGTACATCATTTATTTGGTAAGTAACAAAATCAATAAAAAAAGTGAAATTATCCAGCAACAACTTGCTGGCATTACCGCCCAGTCGCAAGAAACTTTCAGTGGAATTCGCATTTTAAAATCTTACGGAATTGAACAATTTTGGGCAGGAGATTTTAAGCGTTCTTCAAACAATTACAAAACGGAATACATGTCATTGGCAAAAATTGATGCCATGTTTTTTCCATCCATGTTGCTTTTGATTGGAATTTCAACTTTGATTACGATCTACATTGGAGGATTGAACGTTTATGAAGGCACTGTGACCCCTGGAAACATTGCGGAATTTGTAATTTATGTGACCATGCTAACCTGGCCTGTTTCAGCAATTGGTTGGTGTGCTTCCATTATTCAGCAAGCGGAAGCTTCTCAAAAAAGAATCAACGATTTTTTAAATGTTAAGCCAACTATCCAACAGGGTCAAATCGAGTACAAATCTGAAACCATACCGGATATCCAATTACATCATTTAAGCTATGTCTATCCTGATACGGGCATCAAGGCTTTGAACGATGTACATTTCTCTTTAAAACCTGGACAAAAAATAGCGGTGGTCGGTAGGACTGCCTCTGGAAAAAGTAGCTTGGCAGAATTATTTCTTCGGATTCAAGATCCAACCGAGGGTGCGATTCTAATCAATGATGTGGATCTAAAGCAATACCGCTTGGATGATATCCGACAGATCTTTTCCTATGTACCGCAAGACAACTTCCTTTTTTCTGATACCATTCTGGAAAATGTACGTTTTGGAGACTTCCAACTACCCAAGGAGGACATTGTACGTTATTGTCAATTTGCTCATGTACACGAAGACATTCAGGGATTACCCAATGGCTATGATACATTACTGGGTGAACGCGGAGTCAATCTCTCAGGTGGGCAAAAGCAAAGGCTTAGCCTGGCCAGAGCCTTGGCCAAAGATAGCAAAGTAGTCATCCTGGATGATTGCCTTTCTGCAGTGGATTCGGATACTGAGCAAGGTATCCTGGCCACTCTGGATGAAGCATTAAACGGGCGTTCGTTGTTGATGATTACGCAACGTATCAAGCAAACTCAATTTGTCGATACGATTTTTGTTCTGGATCAAGGAAAACTGGTTCAAAAGGGTCCATTTGAGACGCTCATCCAAGAACCAGGTCTGTTTAAAACCCTCTATGAGATTGAAAATCAAAATAAATACCAGGAGTAGTTAGGAAATTATTTATTTTTACAATACAATAAATACAAACCCTGTGGAAGGAGAAAAGCACATTGACAACATTTACTCCAAAAAACTGAAGGCTGGAAAGCGTCGGACTTATTTTTTTGATATCCGGAGGACCAAATCAAACGATTATTTTATTTCGCTCACCGAAAGCACCAAAAAATTTAATGGAGATGGGTATGAGCGCCATAAAATCTTTATTTACAAAGAAGACTTCAACCGTTTTCTTGAAAATTTGGAGGAAGTCATCCAACAAGTAAAAACCAAATACCTACCTGATTACGATTACGATGCTTTCGCAAAACGAGAAGAGGAATGGCAAAATAACAGATCAAACGAGCAAGGAGGAGACGACCACGAACCCAATTGGTAATTCCCTTAACACCCAATTCTTAGCCTAAAACATTCTACCAGTCGATGTATGATGCAAGCATTGCATTTTACTCCTCAGGAATTCCACTTGAAATCTTAGATTCCATATAAGCCAAATTGCCCAACAAAATACAAGCTTGTAGTCAAATTTAGCCAGCACTGACAATATTACTTGAAATGCCTGTTAACAATACAAGCATGATCCTTAAATCTGGTGCAACTTCACAAGTGCTCAAAAAAATCAGCCTTCAGGGAATGATGCATTTCTGCGTTTTCCCATCACCTTGGATAAAAATCATACCCAATCCATAGAATTCAGATAGGTCAATGATTTCTTCACTGGTTTTTAGAAGGCACCATCCTGTAACATGGAAAAAACTCAGCGTTTCTCTGTTTGGATTCGAAACATATGGATATCGCACAACCCAGTCATTGGTTTTCCAGTCGATCACCTGAATATCTGAAAATGTGACTGAGGCATCCACATCTTCTGCCATAACGCGGTAATAATAGGTGCCACTGAAAATGGGAATATCGGTCCATTGATAATCATGGTTCGCAAGAGAATGGTCGACATGTTGTAAGGAAACCCATTCTTGCTCTTCAAATTTACGTTGAATCTCAAGCTTTCTTGCTTCATCATAAAGCCTGCAATGAATGGCTACAAAGTCGCTTTTTCGACTTACATCAAAAACATCAAATTCATTGGCCAATGGGATCTGTACGTTTTCAACACAAGTTTGTGAGTTGTCCATAAAATCTTCAATGACCACCAAACTTGCAGCCAACCAAGGTCTTTTAGCAATTGGATTCATAATATTTTGCTGCCCTGAATAGTGGCCAGAACCACACGTATGACCCATCCATTCGTGGGCCGACAGGTCTTCATTGGGGTCTTCATTTTGAACAAAACCGACTACTGCGCCACCAGGAAAACACAAAGTTCCGACAAAAGAAATTCCTTGGTTACTATACTTTCCGCTGTAAAAAACATACGTATCATCTGAACCAGGAAAACCTTGGGCATCTACCCAATCGTAGAAATTGAATAAGGTCTCCGATAAGCTTCCACCATAGTCAAATGGTGTCTCTCCATCAAAAAAAGTAAATGTTGGTGTTATATCCACATCCCAATCTGGCGCAGCTGCGTTGAACTCGAGTTTAACCGCAGCAACCACAGCGCTCAATGAGGCAATTACCGCGCTATTGTTGTTGTATCCACCGGTCCTCCGCCGTTCATAGCTGGTGTCAATGTATATATGCACATCGTAATTTGTGGTGATTCCCCGCTTTCGAAATCGATGGGTATTTCGCTCATAGACCTTTTGTTGGAATTGCTCCAATTCTTGAGCATATAAATCATTTAAACAACCTTCTTGGTCGTATTCCTCCTTGTGTGGGAGATTCTGGGGTTGGTCCTGGGCTAATAAGGGCAAAACAACCACTGTAGCCCATAGGATCATAACCCTCCTGGAGCTGCGCAGAAGTACCATGACCTTTAGATTTTTTGGATAAAACAAAGCTAATGATATTCATCCAAATTTGCATCCGCCAGTCAAATATTTTTTTTTACTACTTCAATTCAGTCAATAATTTGGGATAAAAGCCTTCTTGAATCATTTTTGCAAAAGCTGCTTGCACCAAAGGCTTGTCCTCTTGATACGTGACCCCATACCATCTGGATCGCGTTGTGCACACTTTAACTTGCATGCCTTGGTTTTCAATGAGATTTTGGACTACATCCGGTATATAACATTCCGATTGGCGAGAACCATTCAACCGAGTTAAAAATTCAATGAGCTGCCATTCCGCATGTCTAAAGAAATCTTTGCCAAACGCCCACATGTTCATGGAAACCAAGGCTTCGCTTGGAATTTCACCCAGGACACCGTTTTCCTGATAAGTAATAGGGTCTCCGGTTTGGATGTTTTTACATTCGCGAATGCTTTTTAGATTTCCTTCGGCATCTACCTCACATACGCCTCTATTCACCGTTCCATGCTCGCTTAGGGTATCGCATATTGGGTATGCAATCAATGCAAAACCTGTGTAATGTTCCAATGCTTCGTATAGCGCAAACATGGCTTCCCGACCATAATAATCATCTGCATTGATTACTCCAAATGGACCATGAATCAAATTTCGTGCAGACCATACAGCATGTGCGGTTCCCCAAGGCTTTTCCCGTTCAATGGCTTTTTCTTGAAATGCAGGCAAATCATCCGTTTCTTGAAATGCATACAACAAATTAACTTTTCCCGCCCACCGTTGGTCCATATGCTGTTTGAAAGCATCTTCAAAGGATTTTCGGATTACAAATACAACCGAACCAAATCCCGCTTTGAGTGCATCATAAATGCTGTAATCCATAATGGTTTCACCACCTGGGCCAAAAGTATCCATTTGCTTCAGTCCGCCATATCGACTGCCCATTCCTGCTGCTAAAATCAGTAAAGCGGGTTTTTCAACTTTCAATCCTTCTAACATAACTTATCTTATAAAGCAAGAATGCCGGTATTATCCGGCATTCTAAGGTTGTTTCTAAGAACAAATATCGAAAGAAAAATGAAAATCCAGTATTTACATTTTCACCAGCAACTTAGTACTCTGCGATTGCTCACTGGCCATGCGGATGAAGTAATTTCCTGCTTTCAAATGCTCTATGTCTACCTCTAATTTTTGTTGCCCTTGCGGTAGCTTTCCAGTAAATACCTGCTTTACTTCCGAACCGATTGGATCATACATACGGATGCTCATGTATTCTCCTGAGCTGGTAAATTGTAAGGTAATTTTACGCTCTGCCGGATTTGGATAGGTATTGAAACTTAATTCAAACGTATTGCCTTGATCATCGTTGGATGTTGTGGTACAACCCTCAATAATGGGCAATTTCTGAAATTCTGCGAACAACAATTCACGGACCAAATCAGAAGGCAATTCAAACCAATCCATTAAAATGGATGCATAAACCGATCTAAAATCATATTGCATTGCAACCCCTTCATCATTTCCGACATTGCTCGAAATGGTTGGGTTATTGCCTAAAATTCCAGGACTCACGCAATTGCCGAACAAAAATAAAGGTGCTGCCGAACCGTGGTCGGTACCCGTAGAGTCGTTTGCCTTGATTCGCCTTCCAAATTCGGAAAATGTCATTCCTAACACACGTTTGTCATTCCCAGAATTTTGAATGGCTGTTTGAAATCCTGCGATGGCATCAGATACCGATTTCAATAAATCAGCATGGGTTCCAATTTCATGATTATCAGGATCACATTGGGCAGAATGGGTATCAAAACTTCCAACACTCACAACGTAAACTTTAGTTTTCATACCCCCTTTGATCAATTGGGCTACAATGTTTAATTGGTCAAGCAATTTGTTGCCCGTTGTTGCAATGGCTCCACCGGCTGCTGTAAAGGCATTCTTGATGACATCGGTGTAATCATTGGTTTGTTTGAATGTATTGACCAAGTATTTTAACTCCACTCCATAATTTGACAGCGGAAAATTTGCAGCAAATGTTGGCTCTTCGATCAAGGCCATCGTTGCCGGATCATTGATGGCAAGGCTGAAATTGGCGACAGGACCCTGGCATGTTTGACTTACCAAAGAACCAATTGTAATTGCCAATGGATCAGGGAAATCATTGTTTGGATATCCTTGTGGATAATCATTGTGGTCGTTGTAAAAATAGCGTCCCAACCATCCTTTGGGCTCCACCACTTCAGCGCTGGATCCCGAAGTCCAAATGTCTGTGGATCGAAAATGGGAGCGGTTTTGATTGGGATAACCCACCGATTGAATCAATCGCAATTTTCCTTCATCGTACATCGATTTCAAGCCGGTCATAACAGGGTGAAGAGCAAGGTTATCACGCAATTTCAATCCAAGACTTTCTTTGATCAAAATCTTATTTCTTGCTATGTCCAAATTGCTGTATTGGTCCAATGGCAATACCGTGTTCAAACCATCGTTTCCTCCGGTCATTTGTATCAGCACGAGTATTTTATCATTATCCGGACTGACAAAATCCAAAAATGAGTTTCTTGCGACCGCACTTACCGGAATGCCGTTGATCAACATGGGCACGGAAGCAGCTGAACTGAGTTGAAGAAAAGTTCTCCTTTTCATAGCATTATTAATTTTTAACTTAAATAATATTCAGGCATAGATAACAAAGACACGAAAAGCGGTTTGAGCCTGGTTTCAACAACCGTGCGTGCTTGAGGATTGGTTGGATTTGCTTTGTAGGTGTTCCATACGGTGGTCCACTGCGCGTCCGTCATATTGCCCAACAATTTGGATTTCAGAAAACTGACTTGAGCCGTTTCAATAGACTTTGGCAATAAATGGGCAATGACATCATTGATCAAAGCCGATGCATTTTCAGGATTTGAAAATCCGCTGACATACGCAATAAGATCTAAGCCTACCAGATTGGTAACGTTTCGTACTCTTCGGGTCCTGTTTGCCAAAACGGTCGTAAACGTATAGCGTATAGGCAATGTCACTGAATTCACCCAGATTTCATGGTAAGTTGGTTCCTGGTAATAGGGTGTCCAACCCGCCACACTCGGCAATGCAAAATAAGTTTGTTCCATCCCGATGGACGTGCGGTACAAATCTAAAAATACCAAATACTTCTGTGTTAAATCGGCTGGTGTTTCGAGTTTCAAAGCCTTTACTGTATTGAACATGAATTCGTAAGGCATACGAATCAAACAACCCAGCGCTTCGTCCGTATAGAAATGATCGCTCGACAACAAGGTCCTGACCACGGGTTCAATTTCAAAATCTTTTGCAATTAAAATATCTGCAAGTCCTTCGATGATCTGATCCTGAATTTCTTGGCTGACTTTGTAATAGATAAAATAGCGGTAGAGTTTTTTACAAATGAACGTTGCTGCTTCCCGCTTTTCAAATAAAATATTGACTACATCGCTGTACTCTACTGCTCCGTTGTTTTTGATGATGCGGTTATTGAATCGGTGTGATAGTTGCTTATCTGCTGGTTCATGAGCGAGCGAAACAAACTCCACGTAAGGATAGTAAGATTCATCTTGTCTATCCGTGCGAATGACCCATCCTGTCAACGCTTTTGCCAAAGCCAAGACATCTTGTTCGGTAAAAGTAGTGTAATCGCCAGGACCCGCTAACTCACCTTTTCCTAACACAAATAATTCCATCAGTTCACGCGCATAATTTTCATTTGGAGCCCTGCGGTTATTTTGCGCGCCGTTGAGATACAACAACATGGCTTTGTCAATCGTGATCTCTTTGGTTAGCGTTTTAAAATTGCCAAGTGCATGCGTGCGTAAAAGGCTGATGTAATCAAAATGGTACCGCGGATCAAAAATGTCAGAAACCACAAAGTGATTGTGCCAGAATAAAATCATTTTCTCCGTTAAGGAAACATCCTCGTTATACAACTGCTGCATAAGCCAAGAATACAAGGAATTTTCTTTCAAGTTTACCAATCCTTGAACACTTGGATGCAATTTGGCCTTCACCCAAGAGTCCCCTAAATTCAAATCAGGATCATCAGGAGTGTTGGAATACAAAACCGGATCCGCCGGTTTGGGAGATTTGGTAAATAATTTGTCTAGGGTCTTTTCCAGGCCATCCTGGACGGCTTGTTGGATTTGTGCATGACTAGGACCAAACATGGCTCTGCGCAGCAAATGCGCAGCAGTGGCATAATTCCACGTCCCGGTAAAAGGACTTAAACCTCCACCCACGGGCAATGCTTCTTCCTGGATGGACCGTCCTGCTCTGGACGCCATATCCACACCCAGGAATTTTTTCAATGTGGCTCTTCTGTTCATAATGATAGAATTATTTATTGAGTGATAATCAATGGACCTAAAAACTTGTGAAAGGTTTAATAAAAACAAAACATAAAGTTAAATTATTCTGCCATTACAGCACTTTTCACTCAATATCGGGCATGCTTGCAAGGCCTTATTGCTTAATTTTGCGCGCATCATGGAGATTCAATCGGATATCATCATTGTTGGGGCGGGGCCTTGTGGCCTATTTACTGTTTTTGAGGCAGGACTATTAAAACTTAAATGTCATTTGGTAGACTATCTTCCTGCACCAGGAGGCCAACTGGCTGAGATTTACCCCAAAAAACCGATTTACGATATTCCAGGTTATCCGGAAGTTTTAGCAAAGGATCTCGTGGATAATCTATTGAAACAAATAGAGCCTTTTCGCCCAGGCTTTACATTGGGGGAACGTGTCGAAACCCTCACCAAATTGGCCGACGATCAATTTGAACTCATCACAGATCAAGGAACCATTTTAAGGGCCAAAGTAGTGATCATTGCCGCGGGTTTGGGCTGCTTTGAACCACGTAAACCAGAAATTCCAAACCTTTCTCATTATGAAAACAAAGGCATTGATTATATTGTAAAGGATCCAGAAAAATATCGCAATAAAAAGTTAGTCATAGCAGGTGGTGGCGATTCTGCTTTGGATTGGTCCATTTTCTTAGCGGAGATCTGCTCTTCAATCACATTGGTGCACAGGAGAACCGAATTCAGAGCTGCTCCAGAATCGGTTTCAAAGATGCAAGACTTGGTTAATTTAGGAAAAATCAACTTAATCTTAAATGCAGAAGTGAAGCACCTCAAGGGTGAATCAATGTTACAAGAAATTGCATTGACTAGCAATGGTGAAAATCAAAACATACTCTGCGACTACTTTATCCCCTTATTTGGATTGAGTCCTAAGTTAGGTCCCATTGCCTCATGGGGACTGGCAGTTGATAAAAATGCCATTGAAGTCAATACACGCGACTATTCTACTTCTGTGCCTGGTATTTTTGCTGTGGGAGATATCAATACGTATGAGGGGAAACTCAAATTAATTCTCTGCGGTTTTCATGAAGCCACATTGGCAGTTCAATCTGCTTATCAAATCATTTTTCAAGGACAAAAACCGAGTTTCAAATACACCACGGTTACAGGAATCAATGAGCTGAAATAATTTACTCACGCCACGCCAACATGGAATACATTCATATCAAAGTTGTTGACAAACACCAAAACGTTTATGAACTCGAACTTCCTAATGACCCGGCGTATTCACTGATGGAGATGCTGAGGGCTAGTGAACTTCCCGTCTTAGGCACATGCGGAGGAATGGCTCTCTGCGCCTCTTGCCACATTTATGTGCATTCTTCTCATGGATTGCCTCCAATGAAAGAAGCGGAAGAATTGTTGTTGGATACACTGCCGAATTCAAATGCTCAATCCAGGCTTTCGTGTCAGATTCCGATTTCAAATGAATTGGATGGTTTGGTCTGTGCTTTAGCGGCCGAGTAATTCACCATGCTTCTGTTCCTAAGATTCAACAATTTCCTGAACACTTCTTAATATGATGTCTTTCAATTTACTCACTGAAAAACTTTTATCCAATTGATGCAGTACAAGCTCAGTTTGTATAGTCAGTTGTTGATCTTGCATGCCGACCAGATAAATGTGAAAATCTTTTAAACAATGTTCCGGCAATTTGGCTTCAATCAACGACCTGATTTGCAGAGCATTCAACAATACCAATTTACTAGATGCCTTTGAAACCACAAATTCCAAATGAAAATGGTGGTACTCCCTGTTGCTAAAATTGACAATATCACTGAAATATGCCTTTGAGTTGGGAATATTGATGATTTGGTTTTTATACTGCAATACGATCTTGTGAATATTCAAATCCAGTACGCGTCCTTCACACTCCCCTATTTTGACATAGTCTCCAATGGCTATGTCACGTGAAAAACTGAAATTGATGCCACAGATTACATCCATTACCAGTTCTTTGCTGATGATCGCAACAGCTGCAGCAACGATGCTTAAGGCTGTCAGCAACTCTTTAGGTTGCAGACCAAAGAAACCAAGCAACATGAAAATGATCGCTGAAACCGTCAACAAGTAATAGATGTTCTTGAGCCCAATGATGACGTTGTCACTAAACTTATGCCCTAACCGTTTTCTTTTTCGGTAAATAAATTGAGTGAGACGTATGATGATATTGAGGCATAGCCAGAATATTAAAAAATTCAACAGTGAACGTACAAGGGCTGAATGGTCGATCCATGTTTTGATCAACTCACTTCCGAGACCTTCCCGAAGCATGAATAATGCGAGTAACAGAATAATTTTTATGATGAATTTGATGAAGATCATTGCAGTATTAACCGTACAATGATAAAACAGTTCAATCAAATCTTCAAGGAATCAATTGAAATGTTGATCTTCGATTGCTTTGGTGTGCTTCGTCCGTGCAATCTCTGCAAATGCAATTGACTGCAGGGACCATGAAACCATACCCTTTAAATTGGATTCTTTGCTTGTTGATGCCCGCTGCAATGAGCCAATCGGCTGCGGATTGTGCCCTCCGTTCTGAAAGCTGCAAGTTGTATGCTGTAGATCCACGACAATCGGTATGGGAACCTATGAGGACTTTTATGTTCGGGTTTGTCACCATGATGGTCTTTAGCTCTACCAAAGGCGCTACTGCATCCGGCCTTATATCCCAGCGGTCGAAATCGTAATAAAGCTCGCGTAACAGAAATTCCCTATTATAAACCTCTGGAATCATTTCAAATTCCAAATCCATTACCAGACTGCTATCGCGCTCCAAATTTGGAGATTCAGGAGCGCTAAATTCAATCAACCTATTTAAATAAGCATCCTTGGTTACCAAAAATTGATAGGATAAACCGGGGATCAGCTTTAAAGAAGTACTCAATCGTTTACCTGTATTAAAACTGTGCTTGCTTCCTTTGTCTGTCAATTGAAGACTATCCAAGATCTTTTTAGATTGCAGGCGATGGGCAACCGCTTCCACAAACCGAAGATTCACTTGGATATCAAATGTGAACTTTGTTTCTTTTTTAGGAAGTTCAGGTGTGCTTTTCCTCAATGATTTGGTTACCGAAAAGATTCGATCTATTCCACTGTTTCGGTTGGAAGAAAAATAAGCGACCAACAAATGCTCTTGCTTCTGTGAAGCATATGGATCGATGAAAAATCCAAAATCATCTCCTTCACCATTGATTGGTGACCGAAGATTTTGAGGAGGCAGCCATACATTGGCGCTGTTGAGAGTGGTTTTGAAAATATCCAATCCACCCATTCCAACCAGTCCGTCACTTGAGTAATACAAGGTATCCCCGTTGAAAACAGGAAACACTTCATCCCCGGAGGTATTGATAACCTCCCCTAAATTGACTGCTTCAGACCAGGCATCTCCATCTTTCTGACAAAGATAAAGATCCCATCCTCCCAAGCCGCCGGCACGATTTGAGCTAAACACCAGAATGGAATCAGAATGATGCACAGCTGGATGCATCGCATTTTCCTCTGGTTTTACGACCTCAACCATTTCAACCTCCTTTTCTCGATCTGACAAAATAGAGGAAGTATAAATTTTACATAACTGCTTACGGTCAAGTTCCATATTGCATCTTGTAAAATAGATCAGCTGCGATTTAAGTGAGTAGGCAAAAACACCTTCATTGGAGTAGTCATCGAAAATTTGCTCTTCTTTCTTTCCTTCTTCCTTCAAAACAATTTTAGAGAAGGGTCTTCCCGTCCATTCAAACTTGGTACGGCCATTCGTAGTTGGAGACCATAATTCAGCAACATAAAGCTGTTTGGAAGAATCAATTTTTTGAAAACCATAAAGACTGCCATCGGATTCGAATTGGCCGGCTTCCTTTAAACTCCAAACATATTCAGAAGTGGTATTTTTCCACTCATTCACCAAATTGCAAATGTTTGCTTCCTTTCTGGCTTCAATCTTTCGTCCTGTTTCATCGCCGTATTGTTTGAATGCATCTGCTGCGGCTTCATACTCCCCATTCAATTTCAATGCAAGCGCATACTCCCATAAGGAAGCCGCACCTGAATTCAAATCGTATGCCTTGCGAAACCATTTTAAAGCTTGGCTGTAATCACCAACCAACTTGGCACACAATCCGAGTTGATGTGCCTTTAAAGCTCTTGTCTTTTGGTCTTTTGCTTCTTCAAATTCACGGCTATAAAGACTTGCAGCCCTGGCATAATGCTTAACTTCAAAAGCCTGATCCCCTGTACGTATCTTATAGGTATAATTGCATGACCACACCATCCCGATTAAACATAAGCACAAACAGAAGCGAAGCATATCTTAGAAGCTTTATGGATAACGACGACCTAAGCTCTTTGTATATACAAAAATGCTATATAAAACAAAAAACCCCTTGAAACAAGGGGTTTTTATTTTAAACTTTTGCGAGTTGCTTGGTTGTCTTGGTACTTTCTTTCTTCGTACTATACCGCAGGTTTCTGGTAAAGTCGATGACAATGGGCATCGCTACACAAATGGAACTGAATGTACCTACGATGATCCCTATAATGATGGCAAAACAAAATCCTTTCGTGGATGCACCACCAAAAATCATGAGGATAATGATTGTCAAGATCGTAACAAATGAGGTATTGATGGTACGCGAAAGGGTGCTGTTGATCGCATCGTTGACCAATTCACGATCAGATTTTGGACTGTCCGATCGCAAATATTCCTTGATCCTATCAAACACAATTACCGTATCGTTCATTGAATAACCAATTACAGTGAGTACTGCTGCGATCAAAGTCTGATCGACTTCCATGCTGAAATTCAAAATTCCATGCAGCAAGGAGAAAGCACCCAAAACCACGATGGTATCGTGGAACAAGGAAACAATGGTTCCAAGGCTGTATTGCCATTTATAGAAACGGAACAAAATGTAAATAAATATCACAAACAGTGAGATGATGATGGATTTGAATGCACTTGCTTTGATGTCGTCTGCAATGATTGGTCCAACCTGACTAAAAGAAGCTACGTGGGTTGTTTTCACATCATGGCTCATGAACGTATTGAAGTCAAGACCTCCGCTTACGGCTTCATTCACCCCATCAAACAACTTCTGGTTGACTTTTTGCACCACCTCCGGACCAGATTCGTTGATCATGTAGGACGTGGTAATGTTGTATGTATTTCTTGTATCGACGCTCTTAACGATGGGATTTCCTTCAAATGACTTAGACAATGCATTTCTCAAAGTTTCTGCATTGACATCGCGATCAAAAGTAACGTTGTAAGAATACCCACCTTTGAATTCGACACCCAATTCGAATCCTCTGGTAAAAAAGGAAACAAAACTTACCCCAATCAGAATAGAAGAAATAATGTAAGCATATTTACGAAAACCTACCCAATCGAAATTGATGTCTTTAAAGAATCGCTTGGTGTATTCGCTGGCAAAACTCATAGACTTCCCTTTATTTGACCACCAATCTATGATGAGTCGGGCTACAAGTACTGAGGTAAACAACGAAAACAAAATACCGATGATCAAAACGATCGCAAACCCTTTAATGGGCCCGAGACCGTATATGAATAAAACGATACAGGTCAATAAGTTGGTAACGTGCGAGTCAATGATGGCCGAATAGGAATGCAAAAATCCTTCTTTGATGGCTTCTAAATAAGACCTTCCAGCGAGGAATTCCTCTTTGATCCGTTCATAGATCACAATATTGGCGTCCACCGCGATACCCATTGTTAAAACCAGACCTGCAATACCTGGTAAAGTCAATACAGTACCAAAAGAGGCCAACGTGGATAATATCAAAATGATGTTCAGAAACATGGCAATGATGGAAACAAAACCACCAGCTGTGTAATAAAGGAGCATGAATGCAACCACCAATAGAAATCCACCCAAAATGGACCACATGGACTTTACTATGTTTTCCTGACCCAGAGAAGGCCCAACCAACGATTCTTGTACGATTTTTGCTTTTGCGGGCAGCTTACCAACTTGCAAGATATTTGCCAAGTCTTTGGCTTCGTCTATAGTAAAGTTTCCTGAAATTTGAGAGCTACCTCCTAAAATAGGTTCCCTAACACTTGGACACGAGACTACTTCATCATCCAATAAAATAGCGATTTCACGTTTGTTATCGTTGGCGGCCCGGGTAGTCATTTCACCCCATGTTTTGGCCCCTTTGGCATCCATAGCCAATGAAACTACAACTTCGCCTGTTAGATTGTCCGGATTTGCAGAAGCACGGGCAATGCGTTCACCATCCAACGGTGCATTCAATGATCCAGGCTTCTTTTTGATGGCGTAGACACTGTAATTATTGCTTGGTTTGGTCTCTCCTTGCGCTTTAAAGGGCTTTGCCTCAATCCTGAATTCAAGATCAGATGGAAAAGCGGACTTCACTTCTGGTCTGTTTACCATTTCTAAAAAACGGGAACGATTTGACTTTTCAACGGAGCCTATGATTGCTGTGTAACCAGCAGCCGGACTGGTGGGAGCCAAAATGGACAATAACGGCCCTTTTTCGGACAGCGGATCTTTGCGAATGGTGTCCGTACCCACTTTGACAGAATCTGTTTTATTGCCAAGTGAATCCCTGGTGTAATCATAGCGATCTACCAAAGTATAATCTTCCGCGACATCTGAGGTATCGCCTTTGTCCAGAGCAGCCAATTTTTTATCCGCATTTACCAATCCGTCAAAAACACCTGGATCTACATTACGGTATACATCCCAAAACTCGAGTTTAGCACTGGCCTGCAAGTATTTACGCGCCCTTTCAGGGTTATCAATCCCAGGAAGTTCGACCACAATCATATCACGGGCTTTATCCAGTGAAACGTTTGGCTGGGTAACACCCAGTTTATCGATACGATCTTTTAAACGTTTGAACGTCAGATCTACCGTTTCATTTGCAACTTCGCGCAAAATTCTGGCTACATCAATATCAGAGGATTCAAAATTAATCCTGTCTTTAAGCGATGCCCCTCTGGAGAAAATAGAAGCCAAATTGCGTCCATTGCTCTCTTTTTTAAATTCCTCTACAAAGAGCGTGATGTAATCTTGCTGGCTATTTTGCATCCGTGCATTGGCATTGCTTAAGGCTTTACGAAATGCAGGATCCTGAGAATTACCTGATAATGAAATAATTAAATCCGACAAATCGATCTGGAGTATAGTACTCATTCCACCTTTCAAGTCCAATCCGAGCGCGAGCTGTTGTTGCTTTAGCTCGTGATAGGTAAATTCTTTGATCAATGGAATGCTAAAAATCTTTTCTCCCGAAATGGAATCTAAATACTTTGTTTTTGCAATTTTTTGAGCGGTAAAGCGGTCTGCTTCATCCGCAATTTGAGCCGTGGAGTTTTCGGCATATTCGGCTGCTTGCCGCTCGACTTTCGAAGTAGGTAGATAGTAAACAAATTGCAGTGCACACACTACCAGGAGGGCAAACAAAACCCATTTGACAATTCCTTTTCCAAACATATATCGTGAAAATTATTTTTTGAAAAACTCCGCAAATATAGCAGTTCCAAGCAAGAAATTGCCTGAATAATAAAATAATACACAAAATAGTAAAGTCATTAATTATGTATAATTAATTGATATATAATAATTTACTAATTTCTAAATTTTATAACTTAACTTTAAGTACAAATTTCGGGGTGCCTCCATCAATCCAGGCCGGATGGTGTAGGTTTCGTTCAATGAATTGTTGAGGTTCAATTGTAGGGTCCAGGCTTTCCATTGTGACCCCACCCTCAGGTCATGTAAGCGGTATCCGTGATCATGCTCTGCCCTGAATTGGTTAATTCCTTGAATGAACAAAGTAACCTGAAATAGCCAGTCAATGGCCTCCACGTGAGAGGCATACTGAAATGAATATCCAAAGAATAGCTTTTTGTACCGAACATTGAAATCTGCCCGGACCAGATTTTTTGACCGATACTTTAAGACATTTTCAAATGCACTTGAATTTGCAGCATTCTGCTGTCCAATGGGTGCAAATTCTCGTTCATTGATTGCCAACGACTTTCCCTGGAGGTCAAATTCTCGGTATCTTGGATCAATGAGGGTGATCCCGCCTCCAAATCCTAAAGTCCAGTTTCCAATTTGCTTTTGAAAACCCGACTCAAGCTCAAGGCCTTTTATCTCCGTGTTTCCAATGTTTTTCGATTGAAATTGCAATTGATTGTTCAATACAAATTCCATCATGTCAAAATAACGCGACTGAAAAATTGACAAATCGAACATCCCTTTCCATCCAGCTATAGACCATCCCTGCCGAACTCCTATTTCAATGCTCCATCCGTGTTCAGACTGTAAATTGGGATTGGGAACAATACGAAGCCCCCCAGCAGTCGTTGAAATGTATTTTTCTGCTATGGATGGAAAGCGAAATCCTTCGCCAACTGAAGCCCTTAAATAAGTAAATTCAAATAAGCGATAATTTAAACCAGCACGGTAAATAAACCGATCATCGTATTGTTCGGGAGCAATTTCTGCTCCATTCAAAAGGCCTGGACCCTTACTTGTATAGGCTTCATACCGAATTCCTCCATTCAGTATCAAACGAGATCCCCATTCCTTTTCAAGTTGCGCATAAAATGCCTTATTGCTGAGCGTAAAACTGGTGTCACTGTATAGTTGGGCCGAGGTCCAAGTAGCACTCCAAACAGCCCCCAACTGCGCATCCAATTTCAGGGATTCTATGTTTTTGCGAAGTTGATATTCTCCATAAGCATGATGGCTGCGATTACCCTGCTGGTTATCAGCACCATTGTGAATGTAATAATAGCGGGTCAACAATTTATGATGAAACCCTTTGCGGTCATGATACCGAAGTGAAGGATCTACCATCAACCTGAATTTATCGTTGGAAGTGGTGGCACCAGGAGCACCTTCAAAAGCCCCTGCGTCTTTCCAATAGAAAAAATCCTGACTGCTTCCGCCATTGACATTGAAAGCGAAACTCACCAATAAACTATCAGTCAGTCGTCGTCGAAAATTTCCAAAAACGCGGTAATTGTCCGAGTCACTGCCGCGATTGTAATCAATCTTCCGGCTCAAGGAGCCAACCAAGGCATAATCGTTTTTTCCTATTTGCTGACGGTGCACCAGCGATAAATAAGTTTCAGAAGGAAAATCGACGGTACCCGATTTTCCCCACCATTGATTATTGTTCTTTGGTTGCAAGTAGATTCCTGAACCCAAAACGATTTCTGTATACGGATCTATGCCAGGAGTTTCACTCCGAAAATGAATGACCCCATTCATGGCAGCGGACCCATACAAGGTGGAAGCAGCGCCTTTTATCACCTCAATTTGTCCAATGTTTTCCATGGGTAAATCATTCCAGTATGGATTTGCGGCATCCATCTGCATCATGGGCATTTCATCCATGAGCAGCAGCACCCGGCTGCCTGCTCCATAACTATATCCGGACCCACCACGAATATTTGCCTGCCCATCAATAATTTGAACGCCAGGGATTCGATCCAATACTTTTTCTCCGCTGAGTTTATTGAGGCGATCAGGTAACTCTTTTCGAATAACGCTGGTGGACACGGTTGCTTCAGCGATGGGTTGCTCATGTTTGGACGCGCTTACAATAGCCGTTGATAGCAAATAGGTAGATTCTTCCATGAAAATATCCTGTCCTTGTATAGACTGAACAGGCAATTCCAGCGCATGGTAACCCACCATTTTTATCCTGATTGTGGAATCATGTGGATCCAAAGGGATTTCAAAATACCCATCCAGTTTACATTGCACAGCTTGGGTTCCATGGATTACGAGTGCCAATGGAATGCTGCTACCCGTATTGCGATCGATCACTCGACCATGCAACAATGTATGCGGTTCTTGGGCAAATATCCAAGTGCAGCAAAAAATCATAAAAACAAACGTATTCAATCGTACCATTTGTGGTGTATATTCGAGCTATAATTACGACACAAAATATGAAGCAATTTACGATTTTTCTTCTGTGTACTTGCCTGATGTCCATGGCCCTTCAAGCCCAAACATGTTTGCCCGACAGCACTCTAAAAGATTCTTCCGCAGGAGTATACCCCAAACCAGTGACACCAACCAATCCAAATGGCGGAATTCAAAAGAAGGCATGCATCAACAAAGCTTATGAATTCGTATTTACGGTGGTTGTGCCCGACACAGTGCAAATCCCAATACTTCCCACGCCTTTGCCTTTGGAAAAAGTTGCGATTGACACATCCAATGCGATATCCAATTTGCCAATTGGCATTGGTTACAGCTGTAATCCTCCCAATTGCATCTTTAAGAAAAATGAATTTGGTTGCTTGATTTTGCATGGTATTCCGACCAATGACAATTCTCCAGGTGATTTTAAGCCTGTGATTAAATTAAAGCTAACTGTCAACGTCGGAGTTCCATTCGATTATACCACAGAGTACCCAGGAGCTGCGTTTCCAGGCGAATACCTCCTCACCTTGCTCAGTGAAAAGGACTGTGCTTCTTCATCCATTGACACCGATTCAGAATCATTTGGATGGTATCCTAATCCCAATTCACTCGACGAACTTCGAACTCATGGCCAACCAGAAGAAGTACAATTATTTGATCAACACCAAAGACTTATCTATTCCTCTACTGAGGCTCATTTACTTCAAACCATTCCTATGGGTTCATTACCGGCTGGTATTTACTTTGTACGATGGATAGAAAACCACCAAACGCATCTGCAAAAAATCATTAGGTTATAGAGTGCGCGTTGAAGAGAAGCTGGTTAGTATTTAAGAAGAGCAAATCATCATTCTTCTTCCTCTTCAAAATCATCGTAAAAAATAGGGTCCAACATGGGTAAGCCGACCCACATATTTTCTTCACGACTCACTGACATCATGCGTAAAATACCACCGCTTGCCCTGGCGATTTGTTCTGCATAAGCAAGGTATGATCCATACAGTTGGCTAGCAGTGCGCAATGACACTTTGCGAAAAATCGCGTTGAGGTCCGTAAGCCGCTTACTAATCTCATTGCAGCGATTATCTACCTCTGATGGCAGTTCATTGAGAAAACGATCAAAGCCATCATTAAACTGACTATCTACATCCTTGTAGTATGCTTTCAAATCAAAATGATTGTGATAGCTTCTTATTTTCACTATCTTTTCTGCCCATGTTCGCTCTTTCAAATCGATTTCATTATCTGCACCAGCAATCAATATGGCTATCAATGGAACTGCATCCAATAATTTTTGATACTCGGTGGGGCTCAAATCGCGAAACATAGAGTTCATAAATCAGGTTTTTAGGAATAAAGGTTTAACAAATTTACAAGGATTATAAATCAAAACAAATATTTTTATTTCCCTATTGAAATATAGGCATTCCTATATTTGCTGATTCATTTTATTCCTTTGAAAGGCCAGCAAGTATTGTTTGAAGTAACCACCATGACCCCGCTCATGGAGCAATACTATGCAATGAAAGCAAAACATCCGGATGCTTTACTGCTGTACCGTGTGGGAGATTTTTATGAGACGTTTGGACAAGATGCAGTCACCACATCCAAAGTGTTGGGCATTGTCCTCACCAAGCGTAACAACGGAGGCTCAGACATTGAATTGGCAGGATTTCCACACCATTCATTGGATGTATACTTACCCAAATTGGTTCGGGCCGGTTATCGAGTTGCCATTTGCGAGCAACTTGAAAAGCCCATCAAAGGCAAGAAAGTCGTGCGAAGGGGCATTACGGATGTCGTTACTCCTGGTGTAACCACCGATGACAAATTGCTGGATACCAGAAAAAACAATTTTCTTGCTGCCATTCACTTTTCCAATGATCGCATAGGCATTTCCATGGCTGATGTGTCCACGGGAGAATTTTATCTTTCGGAAGGAGATTTGGCATACATCAATAAATTGCTCCAAAGTTTCAATCCATCAGAAATCCTTTTAGCCAAGTGCCATGCCAATGATTTTGAAAAATACTTTGGAGATCGGTATTACAATTATTTATTGGAAGATTGGGTGTTTCAACATGAATTCTGCCGAAACAAACTTCTTCACCATTTCCACGTAAATAATCTCAAAGGTTTTGGTATAGAGGATTATGTCTTGGGACAAATTTCTGCTGGAGTTATACTTCATTACCTTGACACAGTTGAAACAAAAAATCCAAACCACCTTTCACAAATCAGTCGACTGGCCAATGATGATTTTGTATGGATGGATCGCTTCACCATACGCAATCTTGAATTGATCGAACCCCTGCATCCTGAAGGCAAAACCCTTCTTTCCATCATTGACAACACCCTCACCCCTATGGGATCACGCATGTTGCGAAAGTGGGTTGTACTTCCCTTATTGAGCACGGTTAAAATACAAGAACGTCAGGAAATGGTCGAAGCACTGTTGGCGCATTCAGATATAATGGATGAATTAGATCAGATGCTTCAACAATTTGGCGACCTTGAAAGACTCATTGCAAAAATACCTTTGAGGAGAATTTCTCCTCGTGAGCTCAATCACATTCGCAAATGCCTTGAATTGCTTAGTCCGCTGAAAACCACTTTGAGCGGTCAAGTCAACCCAAGTCTTCGACAAATTGGAGAGTCTTTTCAACAATGTGAATCGCTAAAACAAGTAATTGCCCTCCAGCTGGATGAAAACGCACCTCACCAGATCAACAAAGGGGGTATATTCAAAAATGGTTTTTCGCCTGAATTGGATGAATTGAAATACATACTCACACACTCCAAAGATTTATTGGTTGAAATTCAAGTTAAAGAAGCCATGGCCACCGGTATCAACAACCTCAAGGTAGGTTACAATTCGGTATTTGGCTATTTTCTGGAAGTAACCAATAAATTTAAAAATCAAGGGTTGGTCCCGGAGCATTGGATTCGAAAACAAACCATGTCGACCGGCGAACGCTACGTAACCGAAGAATTGAAATTACTGGAAGTAAAGATTCTTGGAGCCGAAGAAAGAATCGTGCAATTGGAGGAAGAACTCTATGAAAAATTGCTGGATAAGATTCAAGAATATTTGCTACCACTGCAACAAAATGCGAAACAAATAGCTACTGTTGATGTCGTGCATTCTTTTGCGAAGACCGCACTTCAACGTTCTTTCACTAAACCATTAATGGATGACAGTCAAACAATAGACATCAAAGAAGGCAAGCATCCTGTTATTGAGTTTCAATTGCCCGATGGAGAAACTTACATTCCAAATGACATTTACCTCGACTCAGATACTCAGCAGATCTTGATGATTACAGGTCCAAACATGTCCGGTAAATCTGCTTTACTAAGGCAAACAGCTTTGATTGTTTTGTTGGCGCAAATTGGTTCGTACGTACCTGCAAAGGAAGCAAGATTGGGTGTTGTTGACCGCATTTTTACGCGTGTGGGAGCCAGTGACAATCTTGCATCGGGAGAATCCACCTTCATGGTTGAAATGAATGAGACGGCATCCATTCTTAATAATTTGTCAGATCGGTCGCTCATCTTATTGGATGAAATTGGCCGCGGCACAAGCACCTATGATGGTATTTCAATTGCATGGTCCATTGCCGAATATCTGCACAACGTGGCGGACAAAAAGGCAAAAACATTGTTTGCAACCCACTACCATGAATTGAATGAACTTGCCAATTACCTGCCTCGCATTAAAAATTACCACGTGGCAACCCAGGAGTTAAACGATAAAGTTATATTTCTTCGAAAACTAGTTGCTGGAGGTAGCGAACATTCTTTTGGAATTCACGTAGCTCAAATGGCTGGAATGCCTTTCCATGTAATAAAAAGAGCAAACCAAATTCTGCATCAGTTGGAACAAAATCGCTCAAGTAATTCCAACACCAGTGTATCTGCACAAATTCCAAGCTTACCAAATGAAGGGCTATCGGAAGAAATGGACAATCTGATTCAAGAATTGTTGCATATTGACATCAATGCATTGTCACCTGTTGAGTGCCTGATGAAATTGTTGGAATACCAAAAAGGGTTTAGAAAACTCATTTAATTCTGGTCAATAAAAAATCCTTTAAAAACAAGCAGTGACCAATATCCTATTCTTTCAGCTCCTTTATCAATTACAAAGGTTAAAAGAATACCCTATAGATCTGAAATGATTGCTTTACTTTTCTTTATAACATTGTATTACACCATCATGGTTTGATCCATTGAATCATCTTTCTACTCTTGGATGTTTCGACAACGATCCAATACAATCCAGCAGGTCCAACCCATTCTGCCAATTGAATATTCCCTTTGTTTGCATGCGTAGACTTCATAGCGGTTAATGATCCAATGCTGTCATAAATTTTGATCTGAACCTCTGCAACTTCTGCGATTTCAAACCTCAATTCTGAATTCGCTCCTGGGTTAGGAACCACTTGAAGTTTGTAAATTTCATTCAAATCGCTATTGGAAACGATCTCTTTAACTTCAAATGGACCAAATACTTTTTCACATTGATGCGCATCCTTTACAACACACTGATAAACGCCAGGAGCAAGATTAACCAATGGATTAACATCTCCTCCATTGCTCCATTGGTAAAAGAACGGAGGCACACCTCCTGTAACATCCAACAGAATTTGGCCTTCAGTCAATCCTGGTTTCGAATGCTGAATGGTCACATCTTGAAGTTTGATCTCGAGCGGTTCTTTGACGGTAAACGATTGCTTCAAAATCGTACCCTGCTGATCTTTGATTTCAACTGAATAACTTCCAGCTGTCAAATTCAGAACATCCTTGTCTTTGGATCCGTTCGACCATAAATATTGATAAGGCGGAACTCCTCCGTTGACTTCGATTTTAATCACGCCATCTGTTCCTCCAAAACAAGATGCATTGCGCAATTCCCAATTGGTCAAATTCAAGGCTGCATTGATTCCTACCAGAATTTTATGGCAATTGCTTTGCACACCACATTCGTTGGAAATTTCCAGACAGACTTCAAATTCTCCATCCTGTGTATAAAGATGGGAGGGATTTTGTTGTTTGCTGCTTTGACCATCACCAAAACTCCAATTCCATTGCAACGGCAAACCCGTACTGAGGTCGTTGAAATTGACTTGCCTTCCATTTACTAATTCATTGAAAGCAGAAACCGGTACATCTTGTTGATAAACAATTGCGTCAGTGCTGCTGGAGCAATGATTAATGGCATTCTTCACTTCCAGCTTGTATACTCCTTTTTGATCGACTACCGGATAAAGTGATTGCGCACCCGAAACAATCCGACCACTTTGGGTTGACCATGAATAACTGAATTCAAGTCCTTGAGACGAATTACTCGCATCGATGATTACTTCTTGAACGGTACAACTCAATGTCCTTTCAGGCGTTGCGTGGGCCACTGGTTTTTCTTGGTTCTTTATCAATTTCACCGTATCGGTGATCATGCATTTTGTGAGCGTATCCATCACAAAAAAGGCATACTGACCTGCTTCATCCGTTTCCAATTTGTATCCCAACTGCAAAAAAGTACTGTCGCCAGCTTTTTTCCAATAAACATGAACGCTTGAATCCTTGCTGCTACCTGTAATGACTGCAAGTGTGTTTTTGCAGTTGATGTTGGTATCACCAGTTGTATGTATATCAGGGAACATTCTGCCATCTATTACTTCCACCGAATCAGAAGCTTCACATGAATTGATGATGTTTCGAACTTTTAATTTGTAGGTACCCGGCAAGTCCACCGTTGGAAATTTCTCGTCAGCCCCGCTGATGATTCTTCCTTTGATCGTAGTCCATTCATAAATAATTTGTGTTCCATCTTCTGACAAGGAACCATCCAATTGAATTTGGGGAGCTATACAACTGATGTCTTTATCCCCTCCCGCGCTTGCTGCTGGCTTGTGCGTGATGTCCACAAACACATTGGAAATTTCGTCGCAACCTTTGCTATCGGTTGCCGTAACAGAATAGCTCTGCCCTCCAGCCAAATTGTCAAAGAAAGGATTGACTTGTTTTCCGTTTCCTAAATCAAATTCATATGGCGGAACGCCTCCAGTTGCCTTTGCCAAGATGCTTCCATTCTTTTGATCACAAGTCTCTGCTTTACCGGTCGTGGTAAGTTTCATCAACGCCGATTGGGTCAGGGTATAAGATTTTGTGATGCTACAGTTGTTATTGTCTGTGACGGTTACAGCATATGGTCCTGCAGGAAGATTCAATATATCCTGAGTCTTTTTTCCATTTGACCAATTGAATTGATAAGGCGGAGTGCCGTGATCCAACTGCAATTCAATGCTTCCTGTGGATTCCCCATAACAATTGATATGGGTCAATTGAGAGCTGGTAATGGCAACGCGCTTGGAAGGTCCTTGAACGACAAAAGGACCAAAATCTTTAAAATACCCATATTGATCCTTTACCCGCACTGAATAACTTCCTCCGGGCAAATTGCTGATGTCTTTTGTCGTGGCTCCATTGCTCCATTCATAGGTGATCACACCAAAGCCTCCGGTAATGGCCAGCGTTACCTTTCCATTGTCTCCGCAGGTGGAGTGGGTCACCGCCCCATTTGCATTGAGTTTAAAACTTTTGGTGATCCAATTTTCATATTCAAAATAAGTTCTTGATTTGATAGACCAAGCTCTTTTATCTGGAGAAATTACATAGAGTGTTGGGTAAAAGGCGATGCTGTAATCGCTTGGCACCGAAGGTCCATTGGACGTGGATAAATCAGCAATGGGATAAGGCGTCCCTGCTACCCAGTTGCCCTGGGTTGTGCTGTTGCATCCGGTTGAACCATACAAACAGTTTGTGTTTGTTGAAAAATCGGCTTCCAGCATGATCACGGTTGTTTGCGATCCTAAATTATTATACACTTGCTCCAATACGCCACTGTTCTTAAAACTCCAGCATGGTCCGCACCAGGTTGCCATAAAATCAAGGCAAGCAGCTTTGTTAGAGCCCATCATGGCATAAAGACTGTAAGAGTTGCCATTGATGTCTTCTAATGTAAAATCAGGAGCTTCGGCCCCATCAGCCAATTGAGCATGAAGATTTAACATCAAAGAAAATGCACAGAGCAGTGTAAATAAAAATTTCATCCCAAAGAAATTTAAAAGTTAAAAATGTGCCTCGACAGGTTCAGCCCTGTACGATTCTTTGCCATAAAATTATAAAGAAAAAATTGAAAACTCCAAATTCAACACACCCTATCTTCGGATGTTTCTCATCTGCTGCACCATTTGGCCCATTCCCTGGCCTTTTGACATCATAAACATCATTTTCCTCATTTCTTCGAACTGCTTGATGAATGCGTTGACTTCATTGATGTTTCGACCACATCCTTTAGCAATCCGGGTCTTCCTCGACATAGACAAGATATCGGGATTTGTGCGCTCTTGGGGGGTCATGGATTGGATAATGGCCTCCACCTTGCCAAAAGCATTGTCGTCAATCTGAACATCTTTGGTCATTTTTCCCATACCTGGAATCATGCCAAGCAATTGGTTGATATCTCCCATTTTCTTTATCTGCTGTACTTGCACCAAAAAGTCATTGAAGTCGAATTTATTTTGCTTGATTTTCTTTTCAATCTTTTTGGCTTCCGCTTCGTCAAATTGTTCCTGTGCTTTTTCAACGAGACTGACAATATCACCCATACCCAAAATCCTTTGGGCCATCCGGTCAGGGTAAAAAATGTCCAGTGCATCCAGTTTTTCACCCGTTGAAACAAACTTAATGGGCTTGCCAATGGTGTATTTGACAGACAATGCCGCTCCACCTCGTGTATCTCCATCCAACTTAGTCAAAACTACTCCATCATATTGAATGCGCTGGTGAAATGCTACGGCTGTATTTACAGCGTCTTGACCGGTCATAGAGTCCACAACGAACAAGGTCTCAGACGGACTCAAAGCATTTTTAATCCGTTCAATTTCAAGCATCATCTCCTCGTCTACTGAGGTTCTTCCCGCAGTGTCGACGATGACCACATCCAATTTTTGCTCTCTCGCATACTGGACAGCCCGTTGTGCTATTTGTACGGGATCTTTGATTTCAAGGTCTTTATACACTTCCACCCCGATGCTTTCTCCCAATACAGACAATTGGTCAATTGCAGCAGGTCGATAAACATCACATGCAGTGAGAAGTACTTTTTTATTCTTCTTGCTTTTCAGGAACAAAGCCAACTTTCCAGAGAAGGTAGTCTTACCAGAACCCTGCAATCCCGCTATGAGGATGATACAAGGAGCGCCTGTTAAATTCAATCCCTCCGCCTGGCTGCCCATCAACTCCACCAATTCGTCCATTACGATTTTGACCATCAACTCCCCGGGCTTAACAGCTTTCAGGACATTCTGTGTTCCAAGGGCTTTGTCTTTTACTTTATCGGTAAACTCCTTGGCTATTTTATAATTTACATCGGCTTCCACCAATGCACGGCGAATGTCTTTTATAGATTCAGCTACGTTCAGTTCCGTTATCCTGGCATTTCCTTTTATGGATTTAAAGGCTTGTTCCAGGCGTTCGTTTAAGTTCTCAAACATGGTTCAAAATTTTCTGCAAAGATAGAAGACCCTGCCTGCATTTAACCAGAGACCTTCGATAATTCAGGGTCTTGTATAGATTCTAAACATTGATCATGCATGTGCAATAGCTGGAAACCTTTTCCGTGCTGTCGCAGCGGTGCATAGGCAGTGGTAATCAAGCATTTATCTGAATTGACAATCCAATCGAAAAGGTAATTGATCCAGTTTTCACGGTCATCTTCATGCAAGTATGCCAATGCATGATCGATGATCAAGATCTTCGGTTTGCGAACCATAGCCTGCATCAGCTGTAAAGTAATTCGTTCAGAATAAGACAATTTCCTGACCTCGGTGAGTCGCTTACTGACCCAGCCAAAATGCTCTAAAATCTTTGTAATTCGAAGTTCTTGTTCAGTTGGGTCATCACAACCTGAAGCTTCAATGGCCATTCCTAAATTCAAGCGTACCGTCTTATCCAGTAACAAACAAATCTGTTGAGGAGCATAGCCCACTTGTGTTCGAATCTTCCGCATGGCAGGGACCATGGGTCCATCCATGTGCATGCCCACTATTTCTAGTTGCCCACTCCAATCGGAAGATAAACCTGCTAATGCTTCCATCAAACTTGTCTTGCCACAATTGGAAGCTCCAATGAGTTGATACCAATTGCCGGTGTAGAACTCAAAGGAAGTATCCTCCATCAGGGTGCATGAGGGATGGTACAAGTTAAAACCTACTGCTTTGATGACTGTTTTAGGGGTAATCTCCATGAGATCAAAGGTATGATCATAGCATTGCGAAATGCAACTTTAACCATTGAATTAATTTTTCAAACAATGCGAAAGGGCATCTATCTTTTCTGGTCCATTACTTTAACAATTTACTATTTGAACCAATTGGATTGTTTGGAAGTTGTTCAATAACCTGAAAGTCTCGAAGGGGGAGCACTTTCTTTATACATTTGTCTGATGAAGAAAATATACATATTAAGTCTTTTAATGGTTGCCGCGGCCGTGGGGTTGCTCATCACAGCCTCTAAAGACTTTTCAACATATTCAGGCTTTGAAGACGCCCAACGCTCTGGCGATCTTGTTAAAATAGTTGGACAACTTGACAAGTCGCAGGACATTGTATATGATCCAGCTAAAGACGCGAATTATTTCAGCTTTTTCTTAACTGATAAAAAGTCCGTTACCAAACGAGTTATTCTGAGAGCGCCCAAACCGCAAGATTTTGAATTATCCGAACAAATTGTTTTAACGGGTAAAATGGAAGGCGATTATTTCGAAGCCAAAAACATGTTGCTCAAATGCCCATCGAAATATAAGGATGAAGAAATCTTTATAAAGTCCTCCATGGAATAAGAATTCCCTATGTCATACCAAAACGAACATCTTTGGATTTACTACGCAGGACATGGTTTGATCCTTCTGTGTTTCTTCAGTGCACTTTACGGTGTGATTGCGAGTTATTTTGTTTATCGTCTTCGTTCGGAAAACTGGAAACAAGCGCTTCAACTTTCATTCTGGAGCCATTTGATTACCCTCTTTGGAGCCATATCACTGATTTTATACATGATGACCAATCACTATTATGAATTTGAATACGTTTGGTCACACGTTTCCGATGATTTACCCCAACGCTACATCTTATCTGCATTTTGGGAAGGACAAGAAGGTAGTTTCTTATTATGGTTATTTTGGAACGTGCTTCTTGCCGGGTGGTTTATTCGCAAAAAAAATACATTTCATCAAACGATAGCCGGAATTATCCTTGCAGTAAATGTCATTTTATGTTCAATGCTCCTTGGCATATACATTGGTTCTTCCAAAATCGGGAGCAATCCGTTTCAATTACTGCGGTTCACCATGGATGTACCATTGTTTGCTAATGCTGAGTACACTCAGTTATTGAAAGGCAACGGCTTGAACCCATTGTTGCAAAATTATTGGATGATCATTCATCCACCCACTTTGTTTCTGGGTTTTGCTTCTACCTTGATTCCCTTTGCTTTTGCATGTTCTATTTTGCTCCATCCTTGGGAATCGAAATGGTTTCGTGAGAGTTTACCATGGGCTCTATTTTCCGCTTCTGTTCTGGGTTTGGGCATATTGATGGGAGGAGCATGGGCATACGAAGCGCTTAGCTTTGGAGGGTATTGGGCCTGGGATCCAGTAGAAAACATGTCGCTGGCTCCGTGGCTCATTCTTGTTGCCGGCATACACACCAACCTAATTGCCAATTCAACCGAACATTCCATCAAGCCAACCATTCTCTTTTATTTATTAAGCTTCATGGTTGTTTGTTATTCTTCCTTCTTGACGAGAAGTGGAATTCTTGGCGACAGCTCAGCACATGCATTCACACAAATGGGTCTGGAGTGGCAACTGGTAGGGCTTTGTTTGACGGTAACCCTTATTCCATTTTACCTGTTTTTCAAGAAACAATTCCTGTTGCCAATACCAAACACAGAGGAACAAATCAGCTCCAAGGAATTTTGGATTTTCATAGGCAGTCTTGTACTTTTTTTCAGTGCACTGCTCATTGCATTCACCACCTCGATTCCTGTTTATAATAAGATGCTTGATTTTGTAGGTGGTCTTTTGGGTAAATCATTCAAAGATCTCCACCGCAGCATTCCTCTCGATCCAATAAGTCATCACAATCAGTTTCAAATTTGGATAGCTATCCTCATTGCATTTTTATCTGGAATCACGCTGTACCTGCGTTATCGTAAAACCAGTTGGCACGCAATGACCAAAAGGACTCAATGGGCATTCATTGTCCTAACGCCTGTTAGCTTGGCCCTCGCTGCAATGATACAACTGATGTGCTTTGACAATCTGCAATGGAGCCATTTTTTATTTTTATGGTCCGCATGGTTTGCCGTCCTAAGCTCGGGTATATACCTGATTCTGGAAGCTAAAAATAATTTCAAATTATGTACCTCCGCTTTAGCGCATGGTGGTTTTGGTATATTGCTTCTTGGAATACTCTTTACCGGCATCAATAAAACCATACTCTCTTCGACACCGGTCAACTCAAGGGATGGCGCATTGGACGCCCAACAGTTCAGTAAACACTCCACCCTGGTAAAAAATGAACCCGTGAATATGAACTCCTATCGAGTGGTTTATGAACAAGATACGTTCGTAAGAACCCTTCGAAGTTACCAATTGTCGTTCAATACCTTGGATTCCAATGGCAAGCCTGGAAATGATTTCACACTGAATCCACAAATCCAATATGACAACAAACTCACCAAAGTGGCGGCTTCCAACCCCAGCATTCAGCGGTTTGTACACAAAGACATTTTCGCATTGGTTGCTCAGATTCCTCCTTCGCAGGTAGATGCCACCTCAGCAAAAGCGCTGGAAGATAGTCTAAAGTATATTTCTTATACCATGCATGTTGGAGACAGCCTTGAAACCGAATCCTTTAAGTATTATTTTAGAAACATTTCGTTTGATTTTAAACCCCAAGCGTTTGATCAAAAAGAAGTGGATCAAATGGTTCAATTGCATTTTGATGTTTTGAATAAGGAAAGCAATCGCTCTGCCACGGCTTCTCCAGCAATACTGTTCAGGCAAAATTTGATTTATAAATTTCCTTATAAAGTCGAGCAATTTGGTCTGCGTTTTACAATACCAGATAGTCTCTACAATTTGTTGGTGCCGGAATATGCAAGTCTTCCTCGTAAGTCTTTTGCTCTAAAGCTTGGAAAGTCTTATCAGTGGGCCGAAAATTCTGCTCTAACCTTAGTCAAAATTGAAAGAGACGCTCCATCGGACTTGCTTAAAACCACAGGGGCCGATCTCGGTGTTACTGCTTGGTTAGAACTCCAAAAGGCTGGTCAAAAAGATTTATTGAAAGCATATTTCCTGCTCAAAGGAAACCAAATCATTTCCTATCCTGAATCCAGCATTGCTGCAGAAATCAGCTTAAGGTTTACAGGCATCGATCCAAAATCGGAAGAAATGCAATTCGAATACGTGCTTCATCCATCCATTCAATCGATTTCGGTTCCTGTTGCAATCGCAGAAAACGATGCACGGACCAACTACATTGTGGTGCAGGTCATTGAGTTTCCTTGGATCAATTTGGTTTGGTTGGGTAGTTTGCTCATGGTGTGCGGTTTAGGGCTCGCATCTTGGAACAAAAGAAAATACTAGTGCCATGCAAGAACGATTAACTTTGGTTGGTTCAGGCAATGTTGCCAGACATCTTGGGACAATTTTGAAATCAAGAGGGCATCAGATTGCGCAAGTATACTCGCGCAACAGAGATCATGCAAAATCATTGGCAGATCTGTTGGTTGCTGATCCCATTGATTCCTTTGAGAATTTGGACTCTTCCGTGCAAGTGTTCATTCTGTGCATAAAAGATGATGCCATAGGCTACGTCAGTTCCCAGATGGCGCTTCATTTACCTAACAATGTCCTCTTGGCACATACCAGTGGTGTCAATGATCCAATGCTTCTCGATCCCTATTTTAGGCACCGTGGGTTATTTTATCCTTTGCAAAGTTTTAGTCCGCAAAGCTTACCAGATTGGTCGAAGATTCCCATTTTCATTGAAGGGGATCAAATTGTCGCAGACAGATTGAAGCAACTTGCCAGCACCATCAGCCACAGGGTTTTGGATATGAATGATACCATTCGCACACACCTGCATTTGGCTTCGGTTTTTGCAAACAATTTCACCAATTTCAATCTGATCATTGCCGAAAAGATATTGGAACAATGCAAAGTCCCTTTCGATGTATTGGAGCCATTGATGACAGAAACCATCGTCAAGGCGTTTCAATGGATGCCGATCAACACCCAAACGGGTCCGGCAAAAAGATTTGATGAAAGTACCCTGGAAAAACACATCCGGCTATTGGTCGGAGAATTCCCGGAATACCGCTCATTGTATAAAAAATATTCTCAACTCATTCAACAAGAATTCAAACATGCGCATATTGGGACAAATCCCCCACCCTCAGCTGATGATCAGCGTGTTTAAATCCAATAACAAATTCATCTTGAAATTTGAAATTGGGCCATTTGAACAGTCATATAAATTTCTAGAATCCAGTGAAATCGATTCTTTCGAAGCCATTCAAAAAATAGTAACTGAAGAATTTATTGCAAAGGTATTTTCGGTATTCGACCAGATGAATGAGTCATACCGAGGGCTCAAACAATAAGCAAAAAAGTTTTAAATTGGTGGAGTTGGCGGGAGTCGAACCCGCGTCCAGAGAAAGAAAAAACAAGTTTTCTACATGTTTAGTTTCATATTCAATTGTCAGCTTTTCATGAGCTTATGAAACGAGCTAGGAAAAACTTATTCCCAACGTTCTCGCCTTTTAGCCGGGACCTCTAAAATAGCCAGCCTGTGGGTTTGATGCGCCAGCGTCATTTCTACAGGCACGAAACGACAGGCACAGATGCATACTAATTCTCTGAATTAGGCTGCAACGGCAAAAGAAGTATTGCCAGTTATGATTCGATAATTGTTTTTTACGTAGCAGACTATCATCCTACGACATGCTTGCCGGCTCTTTACATTTCCTGTCGATTCCATTCAACCCCAAGTGATCATTGAACGGTTATTCAGAAGTAAATACCGCGTTGTGTGCTCCTGCTTTCAGGAGAAAGGATAACACCGTAACGAGTCTTTTCGTTCCCGAAACTTATAAAAAAGCAGTAAGATTTTTTTCCAAACGATTCAAGATGTTTTCAGGATGTTCCTTGCGATCAAATTCCTTGCCGATAAGGCGCTCAAACAGCTCGATGTAACGATCGGAAATCATCCAAACCATGGAATCCGACATTTCAGGCATGATTTGGCCATCAAGGCCCTGAAAACCATGTGCTATCAGCCATTCTCTCACAAATTCCTTGGATAATTGCTTTTGAGGGTCTCCACTGTGCAAACGTTCTTCATATCGATCGGCTTCGAAGTATCGCGAGCTGTCGGGAGTATGGATTTCATCCATGAGGACTAATTTCCCTTCCCGCAATCCAAACTCATATTTTGTATCGACCAGAATCAGGCCCCGTTCCTTCGCACGGATGGTCCCTCGCTCAAACAATTGCAAAGCTTTCTCAACCATCTCATCAATAAGCTTTTCTTCAACCAGCTGCTGTGTCTTGATCTCCTCTATTGAAATGTCCTCGTCATGTCCACTTTCTGCTTTCGTTGTCGGCGTAATGATGGGCGTATCCAATTTTTGATCAGCCACCATTCCTTCTTTGAGCGCAACGCCACACAATGACCTGATTCCTTTTTGGTATACCCTCCAGGCATGACCGGTAAGGTAACCGCGTACGACCATTTCAATTTTAATGGGCGTGCACTTATAACCATAGGAAACATTGGGATCAGGCATATCGATGAGCCAGGTATCCACGATGTCTTTTACATCATTTAAGAAATACCCTGCAATGCTGTTGAGTACCTGCCCTTTAAAAGGAATGGGTCGTGGCAATATGTGATCAAAGGCCGAAATGCGGTCGGTGGTGATGACTAACAATCGTTCACCCAAATCGTATACATCCCGCACTTTTCCTGAATAGAATCCTTGTTGATTCTTAAATTGGAAATGCGTATGGTTTAAACTGAAGTTTTCGGGTATTGAAAGAGCCATAAATTACTGAATGGAAAATAGCTTGATTATATATTTTTTACTGCATTCCTGTCCAATAGAATTTCTTTTAGCTCTTTAAGCATTTCATACTCCTGAGGCATTAGTTTTTTGAATGCTTCCTTTACTGCAACATAGGCTCCTTTTTCAAATTCAGGCAGTTTTGCACTCAGAGCTTCGGTCATGTAATTGATGTCACTTTTGAGCAGGTTTCTCACTTTTGGAAGTTCGTGCCAATCTGCCTCTATAGCAATCGCAGAAGTCCCAGATTCCAATTGAGCATCCAATTCAATAAACTGAACCTGCCCTTCTTCCTGAGTAAGATGATCTGATACCTGTGCCTGATAAAATGCCCAAAATTCCTCACGGTCAGTAGGCTTACTTAACAATACCTCCAAACCTTTTTCATGAATTCGATAAACAATGAAACGAATTTGATTTCGTACGGTCATGCGGCTAATTTACGGTTATTTCTACACATAGAACGTGACTAAAAAATGCAATACCCTGATAGTAGGCACTTTTATTTTCAGTAAGCAATTTAGATCCTAGGTGTATTCGTCGTAAATACAAGCTAAGGATTGCCTTGCAATCAAGCTTTAAACCTTTAATACGCGAAAAAGTTTAATCCAATAATCGTTGATGGATGTCGTGTCGTGTAAAATACCTCCGCAACCGACGAACGGCATGATCCCGAATTTGGCGTATTCTTTCTACCGAAATTTCCATTTCTGTAGCTAGGTCTTCTGCAGTTCTCGCTGCCGAACCGTCAAGGCCAAATAAGCGGATAAGTATATCCCGTTCCCGTGGAGCCAAATGACGAATTCCAAAATGAATTTCGTCGCGGATTGAAGATTGGATCAATCCCAAGTCTGGCGCAGGAGCCGATTGATCGCCCATCAAGGTGAGTAAGCTTATAGCTCCTTCTTCACTGTCCACAGGGGCATCTAAAGAGGTATGCTTTGCATTGGACTGGAGCAATAAATTGATATCTTCTTCTTTGAGCCCAAAAGTTTCAGCCAACTCTTCGGTGCTAGGTTCTCGTTCGTGTTGCTGTAAAAAGCTTTGGTAATGGTCAACAATTTGCTTTTGCGAATGAAACTTATTGTAAGGCAACCGAATCATTCTTGAATTTTCAATAATGGCTGAAAGAATGGATTGACGTATCCACCACACGGCAAATGTGATGAATTTAAAGCCTTTGGTTTCGTCAAATCGGCGAGCAGCTTTGAGCAATCCGACATTTCCCTCATTGATGAGGTCATTCAGAGACAAACCATTGTTAATGTACTGTTTGGCCACTGAAACCACAAACCGCAGGTTGGCTTTAACCAATTGTTCTAAAGCATTTTGGTCTCCTTGCTTGATTCTTTTTGCCAATTCCACCTCCTGCTCCGCAGAAATGGTATCTATTCGAGCTATTTCAGTGAGATATTTTTCCAGTGCCTGACTTTCGCGACTGGTGATCTTTTGTGTAATTTTTAATTGACGCATTGAGTAAGTCCTCCTTACTTAATGGTCTTATCCTCGAAAAAGTTTCAATTTTAGAAGAAATCCTCTAATGAATCATTAGGATTCTTTGTTTTTGTCTGAAGGATGCTCCTTTTTAGGCATCAATGCCTTGCGCGATAGCCTCAATTTACCGGTCTTAGGATCGATTCCTATCAATTTTATTTTGACTGGATCTCCCACTTTGAATACATCTTCCACATTGTCGATTCTGGAATGCGACATTTCACTCACGTGCAACAATCCTGACTTATTCCTGAAGTCAACGAATACGCCAAATGGGAATATGGATACTACCTTTCCTTCATATACATCTCCGACCTGTGGAGTAAAGGTGATGTTTTCGATCATGCTGACAGCCTGATCAAGGCCATCCTTGTTCGGACCAAAAATGTTGATGATCCCTTTGTCACCCACTTCTTCGATGTTGATTTTAGTACCAGTCTTGGCTTGCATTTCCTGTATGATCTTTCCTCCTGGACCAATGACTGCGCCTATGAAGCTTTTCTCAATGATCATTTCAACGATCCTTGGTGCATGTGGCTTCAGGTCTGGATTAGGTTCTGCGATGGTTTCCGCCATTTTATCCAAAATGTGCAAACGTCCCGCTTTGGCCTGCATCAAAGCTTGCTCTAAAAGTTCAAAAGACAAGCCGTCGATCTTCATGTCCATTTGCGTACCACAAATTCCTTTATAGGTTCCCGTTACTTTAAAATCCATGTCACCGAGCGCATCCTCATCACCCAGAATGTCGGACAAGATGAGGGTTTTGCCTCCTTCCGAAATCAAACCCATGGCAATCCCAGCCACAGCCGATTTAAGAGGAACCCCTGCATCCATAAGAGCCAGGGATCCTGCGCAAACAGTTGCCATGGAAGATGAACCATTTGATTCCAGGATATCCGAAACGATTCGCACCGTGTAAGGAAAATCCTTGGGCATAACCTTCTTTATAGACCTTGCAGCAAGGTTTGCATGACCAACTTCTCGTCTTCCCGGTCCGCGTTGAGGTTTGGCCTCACCCACTGAAAATCCAGGAAAATTGTAATGCAATATGAATTTTTCATTGTAATACTCCAGGGCATTGTCGATGAGCAATTCATCATCTTTTGTGCCGAGGGTAACTGAAGTCAACGATTGTGTTTCTCCCCTATTGAATATTGCAGAGCCATGTGCGGAAGGAAGGTATTCCACTTCAGTCCAAATTGGTCGTACTTCTGTAGAACCCCGACCGTCCAAGCGGGCCGAGTGATTCAGCATGTATTCACGTACGAGCTTCTTTTTAAGCTTGTCGTAGATTTTCTTTATTTTGGCTTTGTTGTCGGCCAGAAAGTCTTCTCCTTTTTGTTCTGAAACATTGACGAGGCAATTTTCTAAAACGCTATCGAAACCGTCTTTCCGTTGTTTTTTAGGCAGTGCCCCCGCAGCGATTTCTAAAATTCGCGCTCGACAATGACTTTCTACCAATTGTTCAAGTTCCAGGTTTGGCTCGATGGCTGGAATTTCTCTCTTGATCAGAGCCTGGTCTCCCAATTGTTTGGCAAGTTCCAACTGTGCAAGGCATTGTACTTTGATGGCTTCATGACCTACGCGAATAGCTTCCACCAAATCGGCTTCGTCGCATTCCTTCCCTTCTCCTTCTACCATCATGAGGTTATCCAATGTTGCTGCAACGATGATGTCGACTTCGGCATTGGCGAGTTCGCTGCGGTTTGGATTAACGACAAAAGCGCCATTTATTTTCGCTACGCGGACTTCAGAAATAGGCCCTTGCCATGGGATGTCTGAACAAGATAAGGCAGTTGAAGCCGCCAATCCTGCCAGTGCATCGGGCATGGTTTCCCCATCCCCTGAGATCAGGTTGATGATGATTTGGGTCTCAAAAAAGTAGCTATCGTCAAACAAGGGGCGAATGGCCCTATCAACCAATCGGCAAATCAGCACTTCATAGTCGGACAACTTGGCTTCTCTTCGGAAGAAGTTTCCAGGAATGCGTCCCAATGAAGCAAATCGCTCTTGATAATCTACGGAGAGTGGAAAGAATTCTTGCCCTTCTTTCAGTT